>Ga0070660_100003302_pt1 | contig 11087 bp, 9 predicted proteins | sample KBSC33metaG_FD_64670 | JGI IMG/M metagenome (GOLD analysis project Ga0070660, IMG submission 64670) | Corn rhizosphere microbial communities from Kellogg Biological Station, Michigan, USA - KBS C3-3 metaG | ecosystem: Host-associated > Plants > Roots > Rhizosphere > Soil ... | reverse complement strand
TGCCGACGCGCTGCTCGACGATGTGCTCGAGGCCGGCGAAGGCCCCGCCGACCACGAACAAGATGTTCGTCGTGTCGATCTGGATGAACTCCTGGTGCGGGTGCTTGCGTCCACCTTGGGGCGGCACCGAGGCCGTGGTGCCCTCGAGGATCTTGAGCAGCGCTTGCTGCACGCCCTCACCGGAGACGTCGCGGGTGATCGAGGGGTTCTCCGCCTTGCGGGCGACCTTGTCGATCTCGTCGATGTAGATGATCCCGGTCTCGGCCTTCTTGACGTCGTAGTCGGCAGCCTGGATGAGCTTGAGCAAGATGTTCTCGACGTCCTCGCCGACGTACCCCGCCTCGGTCAGTGCCGTGGCATCCGCGATCGCGAAAGGCACGTTGAGCATCCGCGCGAGCGTCTGCGCCAGGTAGGTCTTGCCGCACCCGGTCGGCCCGATCACCAAGATGTTGGACTTGGCGACCTCGACCGCGTCTTCCTTGCTGCTCTTGGCACCGACGGTGGACACGCCGGCCTGGACGCGCTTGTAGTGGTTGTAGACCGCGACCGCGAGCGACTTCTTGGCGGTCTCCTGCCCGATGACGTAGGAGTTGAGGAACTCGAAGATCTCCTTGGGCTTGGGCAGCTCCTCGAGGCCGACCTCGGCGGTCTCGCTGAGCTCCTCCTCGATGATCTCGTTGCACAGGTCGATGCACTCGTCGCAGATGTAGACGCCCGGCCCCGCGATGAGCTTCTTGACCTGCTTCTGGCTCTTTCCGCAGAAGGAGCACTTGAGCAGGTCACCACCGTCACCTATGCGTGCCACGGGCGACCTCTCCCCTCACGGTGCCGGCCTGCTGCCGACGCTGTTTCCGACCGTACCCCGTCATGCAGACGTTTGTGCGGGGACACGGCACAAACCAACTCCTGGCCGCGCTCAGACGAGCGCGGCCGCCTTGCGCGACTCCAGGATGGAGTCGATCAGGCCGTACTCGACGGCGCCCGCGGCGGTGAGGATCTTGTCGCGCTCGATGTCGAGGCTGACCTCGTCGACCGTCTTGCCGGAGTGCTCGGCGATCATCGACTCGAGCAGCTCGCGCATCCGGAGGATCTCGTTGGCCTGGATCTCGATGTCGGAGGACTGCCCGTAGGTGCCCTCGGTGTAGGGCTGGTGGATCAGGATGCGGCTGTTGGGCAGAGCCATCCGCTTGCCCGGGGTGCCCGCGGCCAGCAGGATCGCCGCGGCGGAGGCAGCCTGGCCCAGGCACACGGTCTGCACGTCGGGCTGGATGAAGCGCATCGTGTCGTAGATCGCCGTCATCGCGGTGAACGAGCCACCGGGGCTGTTGATGTAGATGGAGATGTCCCGGTCGGGGTCCATCGACTCCAGGCACAGCAGCTGGGCCATCACGGCGTTCGCGATGTCGTCGGAGATGGGGGTGCCCAGGAAGATGATCCGGTCCTCGAACAGCTTGGCGTAGGGGTCGATCCGCCGGAAGCCGTACGACGTACGCTCCTCCCACTGCGGGATGTAGTAGTTCATCGTCAGTCCTTGTCCTGGTCCTTGTTGCGCGCGGGTCGGCCCTCGTCGGCAGCCTGGAGGGCACTGGAGATCACGTGGTCGATGAAGCCGTACTCCTTCGCCTCCGGCGCGGTGAACCACCGGTCGCGGTCGGCGTCGCGCTCGACCTGCTCGAGCTCCTGCCCGGTGTGCTGGGCGATGAGCTGGAAGAGCACAGCCTTGATGTGCAGCGACTGCTGGGCCTGGATCTTGATGTCGGAGGCGGAGCCGCCCATGCCGCCGGACGGCTGGTGCATCATGATCCGGGCGTGCGGGAGGGCGTAGCGTTTGCCCTTCGCGCCGGCGCAGAGCAGGAACTGGCCCATCGAGGCCGCCAGGCCCATGCCCACGGTGGCGACGTCGTTGGGGATGTAGTTCATGGTGTCGTAGATCGCCATGCCGGAGTCGACCGAACCGCCGGGACTGTTGATGTGCAGGAAGATGTCCGCCTCGGGATCCTCCGCGGACAGCAGCAGCAGCTGGGCGCAGATCGCGTTGGCGTTCTGGTCGCGCACCTCGGAGCCGAGGAAGATGATCCGCTCGCGGAGCAGCCGCTGGTAGATGTGGTCGTCGAGCCCGTTGGCGGAGGCTCCGCCGTTCAGCTGGTGCTCGCGCGTCGGGGACTGCGTCGTCTGTTGGATCTCGTTCACGCTCCGACCCTAGACGTAGGCCGGGTCAATTCCACGGCGGAGGGGGGCTTGTTCGCCCACAGCGGATTCGCGACCTGATCTCAGCCGGCGGCGCGGGCCGGGGCCGCGTCGACCAGCCACGACCGCAGCGCGACATGGACGTCGTCGTGGTTGAGCAGGTCGAAGTGATCGGCGTTCGGGACGTGCAGCACGTCCGCACCGGGGAAGATCTCCTCACCGTTCGGCAGCAGGCCGGCCGCCGAGCGGTAGGGCACCAGCAGGTCTCCGACGGTCGCGGCGAGCGGGTGGCGCGGTGACCGGGTCAGGGTGGCGGCGACGAGGTGGTAGCGCGCGTGCGGCACGTGGGCGACCTCGTCCGCCGGTCCGTCGTGCAGGTCGAGCACACCGCGCGACCGCTGGTCGAAGATGCGCGCGAACGGTGAGAGCTCCGGCACCCGGTGGAAGGCCCGCACGCCCCGGGCGATGCTGCGCTCCACGGGAGAGCCCAGGTGCGGCGCGCCGAGGAGCACGACGTCGGTGACGTGCCGCGTCCAGCTCCGGTCGTCGCTGGTGCTGACGGCGCAGGCCGCGCGCACGATCAGGCCACCCATCGAGTGGCCCACGAACGCGATCCGTCGTACGTCGGTCGGCCACGCGTCGACCAGCCGCCCGACCAGGGAGTTGAGGGCGACGCCGGACTCGGCGATCGGCAGACCGGTGTTCGCGCGGACGTAGACCGGGGACCAGCCTTCCTCGGCGAGTCGCACACCGTACGACGGGGCGCCGGGCCGCTCGGCGTGCCGAGGCCGGCTCCGGCGGTCCCAGTAGTGCTCGGTCTCGCAGAGGCCGTGCACGAAGACGACCAGGTCGGGTCCGGCCTGCGGGTAGGCCCCGGCGATCGAGGCCGGGTCGAGCGGCAGGTCGCGGCCGGCGTACCGCACCCCGATCTCGATCGCGAGGTGCGATCCCTCGGCGACGAGCCGGTCACCGATCAGGCCGTTGACCGCCGACACCACGAAGCGCCCGCGCGGGGTGTCCTCGATCGGCGCGCCGAGCCCCCACCGGTCGGCCGTGCGCAACCCGCGTGCCGCGGCGCGGAGCCCGAGTCCGAGACCGCCGTACACCGCGCCGGCGATCCCGTCGTGGGCCCGGTGCGTCAGCGTCGTCCCGCCCGCGACCCGGTCGAGGACGCCGTGCACACGCCCGGCAACCGAGCCGTGGATGTCACGGGCAGCCGAGAGCACCAGGGAGTCGGCGTGCTCCACGGCCAGCGCCGCCGCTGCGAGGACGCCGGCGCGGTCGCCGCGGCTGGGAGGGGTCATGGCCGGAAGTCAACGCAGCCGCCGACCGGGTGTCAACGACCGCCGGGTGCGTGCCGGGTCACATTCGGTGAACGATTGTCCACCCAGCGCGTCTCACTGCTGAGCGGGCTCGTCCTCGGGTGCGGTGGACTCCTCCGCCGGAGCGGCGGCGTCGTCCTCCGGCTCGCCGATCGTGCCGTCCGGGCGCAGGTTCTTCAGCTCGACCTCGTTGCCGGAGGCGTCGGTCACGGTCGCACTCTCGACGATCAGGGCGAGCGCCTTGCCCCGCACCACCTCGGCCACCATCTCCGGGACGTGGTTGTGCTCGATCATGTGCTTGATGAAGTCGTCGGGGTTCTGGCCGGACTGCTGGGCCCGCCGCATCAGGTGCTGCGAGAGCTCGGCCTGGTCGACGCCCAGCTGCTCCTTCTTGGCGACCTCGTCGAGCAGGAATTGGGCGGCCATCGCGTCGCGCACCCGCTTCTCCAGGTCGGCCTCGAACTCGTCGACCGTCTGCTTCTCGTTGTCGAGGTACTGCTCCATCGTGAGCCCGGCGTAGGTGAGCTGCTGCTCGATGTCCTGCCGGCGACCGGCGATCTCGCTGGCGACGGCGCCCTCGGGCAACGGGATCTCGGCGCTGTCCAGGAGCTTCTCCAGCACGGCGTCCCGAGCGGAGGCAGCCTGCTCGAGGCGCTTGCCGCGCTCCAGCCGGGTGCGCAGGTCGTCGCGCAGCTCCTCAGCAGTGTCGAACTCCGAGGCGGTCTGGGCGAACTCGTCGTCGAGCTCGGGCAGCTCCTGCTCCTTCACCGTCGCCACCCGGACCAGCACGTCGACGTCCTCGCCGGCGTTGTCGCCACCGAGCAGCGTGCTGGTGAAGGTCGTCTCCTCGCCGGCCGACAACCCGACCAGGGCCGCGTCGACCCCTTCGATCAGCTCGCCGGAGCCGACCTTGTAGGAGTAACCGCTGACCTCGCCACCCTCGACGGTGTCGCCGTCCCTGGAGGCGACCAGGTCGATCGTCACGACGTCACCCTCCTGCACCGGACGATCGACGTCGTTGAGCGTCGCGAACCGCTCCCGGAGGTGCTGCACCTGCTCCTCGAGGTCGTCGTCGGAGACGGTGATGTCCTCGACCTCGACAGCCAGGTCGTCGTACGCCGGCACCTCGATGCTCGGGCGGACATCGACCTCCGCGGTGAACTCGAGGGTCTGGTTGTCCTCGAGCTTCGTGATGTCGATGTCGGGCTGCGCGAGCGGCTGCAGGTCGTTCTCCTCCAGCGCCTGCACGTACAGCTTGGGCAGCGCCTCGTTGATCGCCTCGTCGAGGACCGCGCCCCGGCCGACCTGACGATCGATCACCGGCGGCGGCACCTTGCCCTTGCGGAAGCCGGGGATGTTCACCTGCTTGGCGATGCGCTGGTACGCCGCGTCCAGGCTCGGCTTGAGCTCGGCGAACTCCACCTCGACGGTGATCCTGGCGCGAGTGGGGTTCAGCGTCTCGACGGCGCTCTTCACTGGTTTCTCCTCAATACGGTCCTGACGGCCCGGCATCGGTGTGCTCTGGTCGTGGTGCTGTCGGGGCGACAGGACTCGAACCTGCGATCTCCTGCTCCCAAAGCAGGCGCGCTAGCCACTACGCTACGCCCCGCGCGAGACCCCTTCGGGCCGGCCCGGAGAGTCTAGAGGACACCCGACGTGCCGCCCGAATCGTGGGTCTGGTGATGCCTGTGGCACCATGGTCCGCGGCCTCGCGAGCCTGCGCCCTGTGCGTCAGCGCGGCCACGCGGATGTAGCTCAATGGTAGAGCCCCAGTCTTCCAAACTGGCTACGCGGGTTCGATTCCCGTCATCCGCTCCGTGTGTCATCCGCTCCGTGCGATCGGCTGCCGGTGCGTTCAGCCGCGCAGCAGCGTGGTCCGGCGGTGCACCATGACCAGCGCCGCGTCGTCGTTGCGGGTCGCGAGCTGTCCGATCAGCTTCTGCGCCGCGCGGTCGTAGCCGGTCGGGAACAGCAGCTGACCCCGCCCGGCCAGCTTGTCGATGCCGCTGCCGATGTCGCGGCTCACGGTCTCGACCACGCCGTCGGTGTACATCAACAGCGCGTCGTCGGGCAGGAGCCGACCGCGCACCACCTCGAACGACGCGTCTGCGATCAGGCCGAGCACCGGTCCGTCGGAGTCGAGGATCGACCAGCGACCCGAGCCGGCGTGCAGCCAGATGGCCGGGGGGTGGCCGGCCTTGCGGAGCTCGAATTCTCCGGTCACCAGGTCCAGGTGGAGGTGGATCGCGGTCGCGAAGCCCTCCTCCCACTCCTGGCGCAGGAGGTACTCGTTGGCATCGGCCAGGAACCGGTCGGGGCTCACCGCCGATGCGAGACCGCCGAACGCCCCCGACAGCAGCAGCGAACGGGTGCCTGCCTCGATGCCCTTGCCGGAGACGTCGACGACGATCAGCTCGAGCGACGAACCGTCGGTGGCCCTGCTGGCCACGACGAAGTCGCCTCCGAACGACGTACCACCGGCGGACCGGCCGGCCGATTCCACGTGCCACTCGCGAGGAAGGTCGGGGACCACGCCCTGATTCGCGATCCGGTCGCGAAGGTCCACGAACATGGACTCGCCCCGAGGGCCCGCGACGCCGAGCCGGCTGCGCCGGAACGACGTGACGATGACCAGCAGCGCGATCACGAAGACCACGACCACGCGCGTGACCGTGCGCGAGCTCATCGAGGGTTGCAGCGCCAGCAGCAGCACCACCCCGGCCAGGGCGAAGATCACGAACCACGGCAGGGTGCGCGGGCCCAGCCACAGGCTGGCCAGGAAGATGGGCACGAGGACGGCCGTGAGCGGCACGAACTCGAACCTCGCGATGCCGGCGCCCACGACGATGACGGTGAGGACGACCAGGAACACCAGCGCCGGTCCGTCGGACTCGAGGATCCGCCGCCGCAGGCGCATCTGCCAGTCGCGGAACCGCTCTCGGCGTCGGATCAGGACGCGGTCGAAGCTGGTCAACGGTCACCTCTGGTCGGGGGGACACGACTCGTGTCCGGGGCGGGTCTCCGGCCGACGCGCCACGTCAGGGCAGCCGACGCGTGCACGTGGGCGCTCAGCCTACGGCCCGGGAGCGGAACACCGGTTGACACCTCGCACACCAGAACAGGTTGCGCCCGGCGAGGGTGTCCGTGCGCACCCGGGAGCCGCAGACGAGGCAGTCCTGACCGTGGCGGCGGTAGACGTACACCTCGCCACCGTGGTCGTCCTCCCGCGGCGGGCGGCCCATCGCCTCGGGCGTGTGCTCGGGTCGCACGGTGTCGATCCGGCCGGTGCGGACGCCGTACTCCATCAGCTCCACGAGGTCGAGCCACATCGCCTGGAACTGCCCGTGCCGCAACGTCCGCCCCGGACGCAGCGGGTGGATCCGGTGCCGGAAGAGGATCTCGGCGCGATAGACGTTGCCGACGCCCGCGAACACCGACTGGTCCATCAGCAGGTCGCCGATCGACCGCTTGCTGGCCGAGATCCGGGCCCAGGCGCGATCCGGGTCCGCGTCGGTCCTGAGCGGGTCCGCGCCCAACTGCGCCTCGATCTGGTCACGGCGTTCGGCGCCGATCAGGTCGCACTGGGTGGCGCCGCGGAGATCGGCGTACGCCGTGTCGTTCTGCAGCCGCAGGCGGACCTGGCCGACCGGGGCCGGAGCCGGGCCGCTGACCACGTCGAGCTTCCCGATCAGCCCCAGGTGGATGTGGATGAACCGGTCCCCGTCCAGCTCCAGGAACAGGTGCTTGCCGGCCGACTCGGCACCCAGGCAGAGCGCTCCGTCCACGAGCGCCGCGTCGGCGGCGAACCTGCCCTGCGGACTGCTGACCCGGACCGGACGGCCGCCGAAGGCGCCGGTCAGCTGCCGCGCGAGCCGCAGCAGCGTGTGTCCCTCAGGCATCCGGCCCCTGTCCGCGGGCCGACTCCGGCAGGTCGGGGAGCTCGCCTGCTTCGTCGTACGCCGTCACCATCGCAATCCGACGCACGTGCCGCTCGTCGTGGCTGAACGGCGTGCGCAGGAAGACGTCGACGAAGTGGGTCATGTCCTCGACGGAGTGCATCCGGCCACCGACCGAGATCACGTTGGCGTCGTTGTGCTCGCGGGCCAGCACCGCGATGTCGGCGTTCCACACCAGGGCCGCCCGGACACCTTCGACCTTGTTCGCCGCGATCTGCTCACCGTTCCCGGAGCCGCCGATGACCACCCCGAGGCTGCCCGGGTCGGCGGCAACTCCCTCGGCCGCCCGGAGGCAGAAGACCGGGTAGTCGTCGACGGCGTCGTAGACGAACGGTCCGTGGTCGACCGGCTCGTGGCCGTTGTCACGCAACCAGCCGAGGAGGTGCTCCTTCAGCTCGAGGCCGGCATGGTCTGATCCCAGGTGCACGCGCATGAGCAGAGGCTATCCAGCCTGGCGACGTGGGCAGCGCCGACCAGCTCAGCGGCTCATCAAGGCGTCCAGCCCGACGACGTGGGCAGCGCCGACCAGCTCAGCGGCTCATCAAAGCGTCAAGCCCGACGGCCATGGCGGCCGCCAGCCGGAAGTCCAGCCGGGGATCCGGCACGGTGACGGTGTACCGGTCGCGCAGGGAGAACTGACGCTCGACGCTCATCACCGGCTGGCCGGCAGTGTCGTGGAAGTCGAAGTGGAACGAGAACGGCAGGTCCACGAGGCGCCGCGCGATCGCCACGAGCTGGTTGCGCTCCTGGCCCGTGGCCTCGAGTCCCGGGCCGCTGAGGTGGAACGTCGAGCGCAGCAGGCTGCGGCCGAAGTCCTTGCGAAAGAAGCCCAGCGGGGCTCCGGCCTCGTCGTACACGTCGTAGCCGGAGCCCAGGTCGATGGCCTTGCGCGCCTTGAACGAGAAGACGGCGCGGGTGCGCTGCTCGTCGGCGTAGAAGGTGACCTGCTCCTTGAAGGCCAACCGCTTCTGCTGCGCCATCGCCATCAGCTCGCCCGGCGCGCCATCGGGTCCCGCGGCCCGGATCTCGTAGCGGTTGACCATCATGGTCAACCGCTGGGTGACGAAGAAGGTCGGCAGGTGCATGGGTGCGTTCACGCGCACAGCGTAGGGCCCCCGACCCGTTCGACCCTTCGTGTGCCGATCGAGGGCTGGGTCAAGCCTCGAGTCGGGCGAGCTCCTCCTCGACCAGCGCCGGGTCGAGCTTGGTGAAGACCGGGGTCGGCCTGGCGACGGGCGTGCCGGGGACCAGCGGTCGGCGCCGCCAGCGGGCGGCACCGGTGTAGTCGCCGGTGATGATCGGGTACGCCGGCCCGCCGTCGAGGTCGTCGGCCTCGACCAGCTCGGGCATCGGCTGGATCTCACCACTGCCCCCGAAGACCGTGTCGACCTGGTTCGCCGAGAACGGGAGGAACGGTGACAGCACGACGTTGAGGTCCGCGACGCACTGGGCGACGACGTAGAGGATCGTGCCGAGCCGCTCGCGTTCGTCGGCCGCCTTGAGCTTCCACGGCTCGTGGTCGGAGACGTACTTGTTGACCTCGCCGACCGTGCGCATGGCCTCGCCGATGGCCTGCTTCTGACGGTGCCGGCCGATGAGGTCGCCGACCACGTCGAACGCCTTCTCGGCGAGCGCGAGCACCCGTCGGTCCTCGGTGGTGAGCTGTGCAGCAGCCGGGATCTCGCCGAAGTTCTTCGCGATCAAGGTGGCGGTGCGGTTGACGAGGTTGCCCCAGCCGGCGACCAGCTCGTCGTTGGTGCGGCGTACGAACTCCGCCCAGGTGAAGTCGCTGTCCTGGCTCTCCGGCCCGGCGGCCGCCACGAAGTAGCGGAACGCGTCGGGCTCGTAGCGCGAGAGCAGGTCGCGCACGTAGATGACGATCTTCTTCGAGGACGAGAACTTCTTCCCCTCCATCGTGAGGAACTCCGAGCTGACCACCTCGGTCGGCAGGTTGAGCTGGCCGAGCTCGTGGGTGGTCCCGCCCCTGCTCCCGCGGCCGTCGTAGGCGAGCAGCTCCGCCGGCCAGATCTGGCTGTGGAAGGTGATGTTGTCCTTGCCCATGAAGTAGTAGGACAGTGCCTCCGGGTCGTTCCACCAGCGGCGCCACGCGTCCGGGTCCGGCCCGCGACGGGCCCACTCGATCGAGGCCGACAGGTAGCCGATGACCGCGTCGAACCAGACGTAGAAGCGCTTGGTCGGATTCTCCTCCCAGCCCGCCAGCGGGATCCGGATCCCCCAGTCGATGTCGCGGGTCATCGAGCGCGGCCGGATCTCCTTGAGGATGTTCTGGCTGAAGCGGATGACGTTGGGCCGCCACAGACCACTGCGCTCGCGCTCGTCCAGCCACTCCCCCAACGCGTCGGCCAGCGCCGGCAGGTCGAGGAAGAAGTGCTGGGTCTCGACGAACTCGGGCACCTCGCCGTTGATCCGCGAGCGCGGGGCCTTGAGGTCCTGCGGGTCGAGCTGGTTCCCACAGTTGTCGCACTGGTCGCCGCGCGCTCCGTCGTACCCGCAGATCGGGCAGGTGCCCTCGATGTACCGATCCGGCAGGGTCCGGCCCGTGGAGGGCGAGATTGCGCCGTACGTCGTCTGCTCCAGGAAGTAGCCGTTCTCGTACACGCCGCGGAACAGCTCCTGCACCACGAGGTGGTGGTTGCGAGCGGTGGTCCGGGTGTAGAGGTCGTAGGAGATGCCGAGGCTGACCAGGTCCTCGGCGATCAGCCGGTGGTTCTGGTCGGCGAGCTCCTGCGGGCTCACGCCGGCCTCGTCGGCCGCGATGAGGATCGGGGTGCCGTGCTCGTCCGAGCCCGACACCATCAAGACGTCGTGCCCGGCCATCCGCATGTAACGGCTGAACACGTCGGAGGGCACGCCGAAACCGGCCACGTGGCCGATGTGGCGCGGGCCGTTGGCGTACGGCCAGGCGACGGCGGACAGGACTTTGCTCACGAGGGTCGATCCTAGTGATGACCCACCACGGGTACGTCGCGGCATGGATCCGGCGGGCGCCCGGGGAGATTGACCGGTCGGTGCCGGACCTGGTGCAGCGACTCGGCCAGAGCCGCGACCGTCGCCCCAACGAGCGCCAGGGCGAGCTGACTGCCGCGGGTCAGCTGAAGTCGAGCTCGCCGGTACGGGTGCGCTTCAGCTCGAAGAAGTCCGGGTACGACGCGAGCGCGACGGCCCCGTCCCACACCCGGCCGGCAACCTCGCCGCGCGGGATGCTGGAGAGCACGGGTCCGAAGAACGCAGTGCCGTTGACCGCGATGGTGGGAGTGCCCACGTCGTCGCCGACCTGGTCCATCCCCTCGTGGTGGGAACGGGCGACCGCCTCGTCGTACGACGTGTCGTCCATCGCGTCGACCAGCTCTGGTTCGAGCCCGACCTCGGCCACCGCCGCGGCGATCATCGCGCGGTCGATCGGCTGCTTCTCGAGGTGGATGCGCGTGCCCATCGCGGTGTAGAGGGGAAGGAGCACCTCGTCGCCGTGCCGCTGCGCGGCAGCGATCAGGACCCGAACGGGACCCCAGGCCGGCCGCAGCAGCTCGCGGTAGTCCGCGGAGATGTCCTTGTCCTTGTTCAGGTAGGCCAGGCTCATCACGTGCCAGCGCACCTCGATGTC
>Ga0070660_100003299_pt1 | contig 11090 bp, 15 predicted proteins | sample KBSC33metaG_FD_64670 | JGI IMG/M metagenome (GOLD analysis project Ga0070660, IMG submission 64670) | Corn rhizosphere microbial communities from Kellogg Biological Station, Michigan, USA - KBS C3-3 metaG | ecosystem: Host-associated > Plants > Roots > Rhizosphere > Soil ... | reverse complement strand
TTCATGGCCGGACTAGGGCCGTCCATCGGTCCGCTAGTGCCTTCGGTCGGGATGTCATCCCAGACCTTCATAGTCTCGTACAACTTGCGTCCCATCAGAACAGTGCCAACATTACGCAGCGTGTCATTCACAAAACTATGCACCTCTTCGGTCGGCCGAGCCCAGCGAAAATTGCCGTGTTCGTCGGCCGCGTAGCCGTCGAGCGACGTTGTTATCAGATAAATTAATTTCCCCATAAACCCATTATCTCACATTGCAAGAAGACTTAACTTCCAAAATCTCGAGAGGAAGCAGCCCTCGATGTCATATCGTTCACCTGAATAGATTACGCGCCTTCGATGGCTAACATTTTTGCTATAATCAACAGTATGAGCCCTGAAGATGAGCTAAATTTACAAGAAGATATAGGCCCTAAAGGTAATAAGCTAGCCGACCAGTATATTAAAGAGCCGGCATTGTACGCTCTAAAAGGTGACTTTGGGCAAGCCTTGGTCATTACCGAAAGAGCTGTCTACATACTCAAATGGGGCCTTCAAACGGGGTTGACCTTTGGCGGCGCATGCACGGTTTACCCTTTTGGTAACATTTCTACCGTACAGGTTCAAAAAAAGTTAACCAGCAAATACATTGAAATTATTACTGCCGGTAATCAAGACAAAAATCTAAGCTATTGGGCAGGAAGAGGAAAAGGTAATAGTGCCCTGGAAGCCCCTAATGCCGTGACCTTTTCTAATAAAAATTTTGAGAAGTTTCAAGTTATCGCCGCCTATTTACAAGACAGAATTGCTAATCACCAATCCTTATCTCCCGAACGCTCAACAGGCATAACTGTGGCCGAGCAACTCGAAAAGTTATCAACTCTTAAGGAACAAGGTATTTTGACCCAGGAAGAGTTTGAAAAAGAGAAAAAGCATCTTTTGACCCACTAAAGCTCCAGCCTTATTAAAATCTTTTGAATAAATTGTGCATTGGCAAGAATGCGGCGAATCTGCATAGCTATTCGGGTGGGTCAGTCGTGGTGGATGCTGTATTTGATGTGGGTTATGAGGTCGGTCGTGCGGACTTCGAGCGGCTTCAGTCTAATGCCGGGCGTGTCTTTGAAGAGGCGCTGGCCGCTGCCAATGGTTACCGGTGCGATGTGCAACCACAGCTCGTCGATCAGGCCGGCCGCCAGATATTGATTAATGGTATTCGCGCCGCCGGCTATGGCCACGTCTTTAGTGCCGGCCGCTTCTTTAGCTTGTTTCATGGCCAATTCGATGCCGTCGGTTACAAAATAGAACGTCGTGCCGCCTTCCATTTCGATTGGCTCATGCTCGCTGTGTGACAACACAAATACCGGCGCGTGGTACGGCGGGTTGTCGCCCCACCAGCCTTTCCACTTCGGATCTGCCTGCAGATCCTTCGGCCCAAACATATTCCGCCCCATGATAAACGCCCCGGCGCTCACCAGCGCCGCCTTCTCTGCTTCGCTTCCGACTGCCCCATTGAACTGCCAGCTCATCAGCACCGCCGGAGAAATGTCGCCAAACGGATTTTCCAACGTCATATTATCGCCGGCCACAAAACCATCCAAAGACATCGTCACACCACAGGTTACTTTACTCATTAACCGAGTATAGCAAAGTTCTCGGCCTATACGCCGAAGGCTTCGTAGACTTCGACCGTGCCGCCGCGGCCCAAAACTGCCGGATTGCCTTGAGCCAGGCCGAGTGCTTCATCAAAGTCTTTGGCTTCAACCACACTATAACCAGTCAGTCGGTTGTCGGCATCCACGACACCATCGGCGGTGATGCTTTTGCCGGTAGATTGAAAAGCATCGCCCTTGTCTACCACCGCCGAGCCCATCGAACCGAGCCACTCGCCCCAAGCTTCCATCATCTTGACGACTTGTTCTTTCGGCAGCGCCGACATGTTGCTCGCCGTATTATTTTTGTAGATCAATATGTACTTAGCCATAACTACTCCTTACTTATAGTCGTGACTATAACCCCATCCCCACCCAAAAGAAATGTAAAAAACTCAACACCCTAATTTGAAGAATTGGTGCAGCATTATTCACGCAAGCGTAACTATGCTCCCAAGCTATTACTTGGTTTCTTTAGCCTCGATAAACTTCGCTGTCATAGTGGGATTGCCACGCGCCAGCTTCTTGACGGTCAAATCATCCGCTTTATTGTTAGCAATACGCAGGTTGTCCTCCGAGCGTAGGAGATTTTCCTTAGTCTTCTGTAATTGAGTGATGGACTTGTCAATACTTTCTATCGCCGTCTTAAATTTCTCAGATGCCAGACGATAGTTACGACCAAAAGAATCACGAAAGTCATTTAATTGGTCTTCAAAGTTTGTCACATCAATATTTTGAGCTTTAACGAGTGCCAGCTCTGATTTGTATTTGAGCGAATTCATGGCTGCGTTGCGCAGTAACGTTATTATCGGAATGAAGAACTGTGGGCGGATGACATACATCTTTGGATATTTGTGCGACACATCTACTATACCTGAGTTATAAAGTTCACTGTCCGCTTCAAGCAAGCTAACAAGAACGGCATACTCACACTTCTTCTCGGTACGATCTTTGTCCAGTTCGCGTAAAAAGTCCTCATTCTTTTTCTTGGCGGCGGTCTCGTCTCTCTCGTTCTTCATTTCGAACATGATAGAGATGATTTCATTACTAGCCTCATCGGTCTCTCGATAAATGTAGTCACCTTTACTCCCGCTTTGAGCATCATTATCTTTCTCGAAGTAGGCATTCTGAAAGCCCGTTGCTCGCAGTTGATTGAATGAGTTTTCACAATGCTGCTCAAGCGTCTCGCCAAGCATTTTAGTTGAGAGCTTAAGCTTCATATCTTTTCGTAGCTCAATTTCTTCATCTTTAAGCTTGATGATATCGTCTTTTGTCTTTAATTCTGATGCGTATTTTTCCTTGAGTGACGTTTCAAGAAGCTGCTTTTCTGTATCTTTCACTTTGAGCTCACCTGCTAGCTCATCACGTTCTTTCTCAACTTTAGTGACAGCTTCCGTTACTGCTAATTTTCTTTCAGTTTCAGCAGCCTCGATACTTGCTTGTAGCTTTGCCTCTGCAGCATTTTTCTCGGCTTTTAGCTCAGCTAGCTCGGCCTCCTTTTTAGCTGCCTCCACTTGCAATTCATTTTTGATTTTAGCTTCTGCTAGCTCGATAGCATTTTCTTTGTCTTTCTCAATTAAGCCTACGCGCTCGTGTAGCTCGCTCTCAAACTCATGATCACGCACTTGCTTTAAGATATCGGCAAAACCGACTTCATCGATTTTGAATGCCTTCTTACAATGGGGGCAAATTATTTCATCCATACAAATATTATCCCGTTGTCTCTGCCTTTGCTGTGAGACTACAGCTCGCAATGAATCGGACTGATGTGTTCATCACCTTTTCTGTAACCTGCAGGTATTACAAAAGCTTCTTCCAGGACGTGCAGATTTGTGATTTTATCAATCTCAAACAACTTTGGAAAATCAAATTTTCCAGAGGCACTGCTACCGGCCACTTGGAGACCTCTCATGACATTATTACGGGTTGTGGCATGATTGCCATGAGCATAAGGGATCACCTTTCGAGCGTGCCCTTCATACTGAAATTCAATGTAGTTATGGTTTTGGATGGCAGTGCATATATTCATATTAGGCTCCATCGGTGTCGATTATACAAGTGCCCGCCACCACACTAAGAATATGCTTAAAGATGCAAGTTTGCAACTGCTATATTACATTTTATAAAATACTTATGATTAATCACTCGTCTACGTAGTTCGATAAGTGGCTCAGTCAAATGCTATGATCGCTTCAATACAAGACTTCAACTCAATAGGCAGATCAGCGATGCTTGCGTCAAGCACAGCAGTTCGGTAAGCCAACAGATCCTTTGAGCGTTCTGCGCTACCATTAGCAACAAGGGCAGCCACAAAGCTAGGCCATTTACTTAGCTCATGCTCTATATCATCCTCCCATACTGTATACTTTTTGGTCACTACAGTAGGGTCCCTAAAGTTGTAGGGAAGGGTACCTTGTTGGGCAGTAGATAATGGTAGCCAAGTGAGTATTTTATCCGTTGCGTATTTATGGCTGGCATGGGCTGTCGCTTGCTTTGTAGCATTACTCGGATGCTTCCTGGCGGCGCCTAACGCGTCTCCGTCTGCCACAATATAAGCAGGTATATCTAGCTTTCCGAATATGGCGTAGGGTATGCGCAGCCCCTCCTTACCTGACATATCCAATATTGATACACCCTTTGTATCGAGAGGTTTGTCTAGCTTTTCAGCTAAGGCTTCTAAGACGACTTTGTCCGTGTCTCCCTCTACGACAGCGACAGCATCACAAAAGAATCCTTCAGAAAATGTATTGGGCAGTCGCTTCTCAACAATTTTTAACACCTGAGGCTCGGTGCAGGACGCTGTCGATGCAACAGCTGCTGCGTCAGTAGACGTAACCTTGGATTCTCCTTTATCCAGCCTAAAACGTCGGAGGGAAGTGAACTGTGCGGGCCTTACAAAATATGGACTATGCGTTGCGAGGATTACTTGCACCGACACTTGCGACGATAGTTCGGCCAGGATACGAGCAAATGACCGTGCGCGTACAGGATGCTGATAAATTTCTGGCTCCTCAATGCATACAATCAAGACCGGCAGATTCTCTAGTTCTGTCCTCAGTCTCTCAGCGGCTTGCTCAGGTGTTTCATCATCACCTTGCTGATGAGATTCAGTAGTGAACGCTTCGTCAGGCGCGAGTGATTGGAACATTGCAATCATGATTGCTCGTTGGATACCATGGCCCTGCCTAGAAACATCATTTGTTAGCCCATCAATGGTCACGTTAGTTGAGACCGTAGCATCATTCCTCGGTGCCCACTCTGGAACACTCGGAGTAAATGTGACGCTTGCATTCGGCACAAGCCCAGCCAGGCGATTATTAATTCTGCCTGCTTGCATGCCAGTAGACATCTCAACACCTTCCTTAATCTGTCTGTTCAATTCTTCAATTTTATCGGCATGTTGATTAAGCCATGATGCACGAGCAGCTGCGCTGGCTTTTAACATGAGTGACCCTATGAGCTCATTAAGCGCTGACCCTTTTCCTGACGATCCAACCTGATTTGCTATATCGGCTGCGGCCGGTACGAGAATAAACCTCACGCAATCTTTGATGACATTGGGACCGTTAATGCCAAACATATGATTCGCATCGTCGTCACTGACAGTTACAAGATGCTGCGCATTATTCGCAGCGCTTTCCCAGTCAGCAAGTGCTGCATGAATCTCCTCTTTGAGTGCTGTAGCACCCAAGTCGGGTAGATCAGCAAACCGATTCCTCAAGGTGGCGAATGCTGGCCTAAATTCCCTGACACGATTCATGGCACGCACCTCTGCAAATCCAGGACCCTGGGTTGCATTGCCCACTACCTTGTCCTTGTTTTCGCCAAGGGTCCATGAACGTCGGAATCTAGCAGTAGAACCACGGCCGTACTGCTTGAGACGCTGCCTATCTTGATCGGTGAGTGATCCAAAAGTCACTGTCACTTCTATGGTATTGTTCTCGTTTGTGCCCACTTCTTCGTTGCTCTCCTCACTATGGCCGCTAATGTCGGAGGGGCTGAGTTGATAGCCGTTAAAGAACCAGTCGAGCGCGTAAAGCACGCAAGATTTACCGGAGCCATTTGCTCCGAGTAGCGCAGTATAGTTGTCGATGTTAATATCCAGATTCTTGAGACTCCTGTAATTCTTGACGGCGATATGCGTGATTTTCATAGTATTGCTTCATTTTATCCCCTTAGAGCTCTATGCAATAGTGCTAGCGTTAAATATTGTAATTAGAAAGCAAAGGAAAAGGACGCTGAAACGTCGCATAAATGACTTCTGGCGCGGGTCATGGGACTCTAAAGCCGCAGCCAAGGCTGGCTGCGGCTCGTGGCTCATTTTGATTTTGACGAGGCCACGAGTTGAAAATCTGTGAACGCCGGCACCAAACAAAAAGCCCGGACGAGCCGGGCTTTTTGTTTGGTGCAGCATCATTGTTGAAAGTGTAACTGTCTTAACCTCTACACTAGTGATTTCAGTTTAAAAAACCGAGCTTGCCTTTTGATATTTCGCGTATTCAGGGTATAGCTCATTTCTCAAAGTATGCCACCGTGTTTTCAGAACAGACGCGTCACAATATCCCAACCTCGTTATCTTTAGCGCAAGTGCAGTATGGCTTAGTGTAGTACGAGTTTCATGCTTGAGCCGTACAATGTCGTCAGCAGTACACTTGCCTTTCTCGATAATACGACTTTGCATATCTTGGATAAGCAGGCTGGCTGGGTAAATCAGCTCTGAAGCAAATGCGTCTGCAGCACGCTCAACCAAGACCTTTTCATTATCGTCACTACAAAACGAAGCGCCCGATACATTATCCGCTAAATGATGCTTTAGTTCGTGAGCCATTGTGAAAACCTTTGGCTCGACCTGCGTGATTAATCGTTTGCTTATTACTATCGCGCTACCGTGTTCATCATTAAAGTATGCACCCTTGATACGGGTACTGAACTTATCCCAATAATCAAACCTGTCGATACCTTCTTGCTTATAGATTTTCCGCAAATCAGTAACCATTACGCGCGCAGTTGTAAGGCCGTACTTAGCCCTAATGCCCGCTGCCAGCTTCCTAGCTTCGGAGTAATGGTCGTTGGCCTGCATTTAGTCTTACCGTTTTTTACCTTTGTGTAACGACCTAGCTTGTCTGAACTCAGCATAGCGCTGTAGTTCCTGCAGATCATCATCTTTCAGATTACCAGCCGCTCTTAGTAGTGCCTGTAGTTCCGGCTTTGCAGCTGGGTCTTGCCCAGGGAAGAATATTAGGATAGATTGACCAAAATATCTTGATATATTTTCCAGGTCTTCAAGATCTGGCTTGTTTGACTCTGTCTCCCACCGAGAAACCGTATTTGCTGCTACCTTTAGGCCTTTCGCCAGCTCTTCCTGAGTAAGCCCCTTTTTAGTTCGCAGCTCTTTAATTTTCGCTGCTGTATGCTTATATAAGTCCATGTTACCTCTGTTGATATACATAAAGTGTACGAATGTACCACAAAATGCTTGACAACACTCCTTTCTCTTAAATATACTGAAAGTGTACATTACTAACACAAGTTTGGAAAGGGTAAAGGGGTTAACAAGATGGCAAAAAAATATTACGTCAGCGGCAACCGCAAAGACGGATACAAGGCAACGACTGAGGGCGCTAAACGAGCAAGTTTCGTTTCGCCGAAACAGTCTGATGTAATTTCCAGTGCTCGCAATACTATGCGTGGACAAGGAGGAGGCGAGCTTCGGATCCAGGGCACCAACGGTAAATTCAGAGCTGCCGACACAGTACCACCTAAAAAAGATAATTTTCCACCGAGAGGATAAGATTATGGCAGATCGAGCAGTAACCCAAGCGAGACACGATAGCGACGGAGACATCACCGCAATTGGCGACCAAGGCGCATCATGGTCACCACGCCTAAAGTTGGATGCAATCAATGACATTGAGTCAGGCCTGCATACCTATTATGTACCGTGGAAGATAGCAGGTCGGACTGAGATTCGCGTAGTCCAAGGACCTACAGAGAAGTACCTACGCACAGACCGTGATGACACGGAGCGGAATAATCTGGACGATTTGCCCGAGTGCTAGGTAAATAGATCCACTCAAAGGGGCTCTCGAGGTCGAACCTCTAACAGAGAGTGATTTTGTGATTGGCTTATTTTAATCTGGTTGATCTATGTATGCCTAGGGTGAATTGACCATACGACGAGCCCTGCCCATCATATGGTCGCCGAGCAAGAAAAACACCTCACAACGTGAGGCGCTTTTTGGTGCGGGTCACGGGACTCTAAAGCCGCAGCCAGCCAGGGCTGGCAACGGCTGGTGGCTCATTCTGATTTTTGACGAGGCCATGGGTTAGAATCGGTGAGCGCCGGAGCCAAACAAAAAGCCCAGACGAGCCGGGCACTTTGTTTGGTGCGGGTCACGGGACTCTAACCCGTGGCCTCGTCCTTGGCAAGGACGCGCTCTAAACAACTGAGCTAGACCCGCATGTGTACGTTAACTTTTAAGGTTTGCCTGTTATGCAGATGTCCTTGGCCTGGCAAGTACGGTCACGTTCCGCGACCTCGCAACTTCACGATTGAAAACTAGTTTTCATCGGAAGCCTGCCTTGCGAACTGCCGCTGGCAGCTCTCACTCTAAACAACTGAGCTAGACCCGCATAACAGGGATGAATTATAGCAAAACTACCGTTAAAAGAAAAGTGCGCGGCATTATACCGCGCACCACCATGCTTTGTTCTCGACTACCGCTGTGGGTTCCCACACAGCTGGCTATTAGTAGGTCCTGTTTCATGGCCCATGCCGCCGTCTTCTTGGGCGTCGACTGGGATCCAGGCGCCGCTATGATGTGAAAATGCGCCAAATGCGCCATGGCCTGCACAATTGCCAGACTCCTGCGAGCCAGACTGTGTGCAACCGTTAGCTGACGGGCCGCAATATCCAGGCGTTGGAGCTGCTGCTAAAGCAGGTGCTGCCAGAGCCGTTACGGCTAATACTGTAGTGGTTGCGCCGATCACTTTGTTTTTGAGACTAATAATTCTTTGTTTGACGATTCCGTCACTCACACTATATTTATAGGACATATGGCCTCCCTGCCTTAAGTGCCCTTATTGTACACCCGCTATGCAAGTTCCATAAGGCCAGATGGCTCCTCCCAGATCGCTCCACTGCGTTACGCTCCGCCACAAAGTCATGCTCGATGCGAGCATCTGCGCGTGGCTTCGCTCTGCCGAACTGGTCGCTCGCGCCGCTCGCTTGTCCAATTCGTGTCCGGGAAGATGATGTGACCAAAATAAATGCCCAACTTACGTCAGGCATTTATTTTGGTGGCTCCTCCCAGACTCGAACTGGGGACACAAGGCTCTTCAGGCCTCTGCTCTACCAACTGAGCTAAAGAGCCACGCTTTTGGACTGGAATGTGCATTCGAGAAGAGCCTTGCGCCGCGGGGGACGATTATCAGACGCTCCTCAGGCTGTGCTCTACCAACTGAGCTAAAGAGCCACAACTAGGCTATTTTACGCAATTTAAGGTGTTATATCAACTCTCGGTTGTGCTAGTGCCTAGTTTTCCTGGGATTGAAAGCCGCTGGTTGTGGCGTTTCAGCCGGAGGCTGCGAATTCGGGGGCGCTTCCACGCCTGCCGAATGCAATAGACGAACGGCGAGACCTTCGAAACCGATAGCCATCTCGGCACGCTGTCTCCGCGGCCCCGTTTCGTGTCGGTTTAATCGGTACATCGCTAGCATATCGTCTCCTATTTAAAGCGGTCTTTGTCGCGGGTGGCGGATTTGTGGATGGTGGCGCTTAGGGCGGCTTCGAGGTCAACTTTTTCCTGGTTGGCGATACAGATCAGGGCGAACAGAATGTCGCCGAGCTCGCCGACCATATCTTGCTCAGCTTCGCTGGCCTTCTTGGGCTTCTGGCCGTAGAGATGATTTTGGAGGCGGGCCAGTTCACCGACTTCTTCGATTAAATGCGCCAGCTGCACGAATGGTGGCCAGTAACCGCGGCCGGGCTGCGATAACAGATCGTCAACTTGTTGCTGAGCTGCCTGCAGCGTCATTAGTTGTGCTCTTTGGCCATGAAATCTTTGACGCTTTGCACGGTGTCCATGAACTGGGCTGGGAAGACGATGGTACTGTTCTTTTCGACGGCAATGTCGTTTAAGACCTGCAGGTTACGCAGCTGCAGGGCAATCGGGTGGGCGGCAATTATGTCGGCAGCGTCGCCGAGCTTTTGAGCACTCAAGGCTTCACCTTCGGCGGCAATAATTTTGGCGCGCTTTTCGCGTTCGGCTTCGGCCTGCTTAGCCATGGCGCGCTGCATGCTGTCGGGCAGCTGAATATCTTTGAGCTCGACGGTGCCGACAAAAATCCCCCACTTCTCGGTTGTTTGCTCGAGGATGACTTTGATCTTCTCGTTGATAATCGTGGTGTCGCTGAGGACGTCGTCGAGCGAACTCTGGCCGACAATGTTACGCACCGTCGTCTGGGCTATCTGATAAGTGGCCGCCACGACATTTTCAATCTCGACGATTGACTTAATGGGATCCTGCACTTGGTAATAGGCCACAGCCGAAACACCAATCGACACATTGTCTTTGGTGATGATCTGCTGCGATTCAATCGGCAGCGTCACAATCCGCAGGCTGACTTTGCGCATGCGATCGATAATCGGAATGATCAGGCGCAGACCGGGCTCTTTGACGTCGACGCGCACCTTGCCGAGTCGGAACACGACGCCGCGCTCGTACTGGTTAATAATCCGCACGCCGTAGGCGACAATGATCAGAACGATAACAAGAATAACAATTAAGGCCGGCATAGCAGTCTCCCTCTATTACAGCCTTATTGTACGGCGGCGTACAACCGAAGGCAACTAGCTAGCGGGCTGTTCCAGATTAGTTATACGAAGTTCATGGTTCTGAATTTGATGACTATGATCGGTGAGGACGGCTTTGATAATCTTGACATCACTCTTAACTTCAGCCATGTCCGCTTTCAGAACCGGGATGTCTTTTACAAGGTGGTTGATATCTGAAACAGACTCAACCAGAATATCGAACTTGCCGTTCATTTCCTCTAGCAGCGTGGTTGCGTAGTCGTCACTCATAGTGGAATTAGTATAGGCCCGGTGGCTGAGGGCGCGCAAGGTAATTAATAAGGCTGTGGTGTCGGGAGATACGGGGATCGCTCCGCCGCTGCGGCGTGCTCCGAGCAAGCTCGTGCGCGCATCCTCGCTCTGCCGCACCCCGCGGCTACGCCGCTCGAGGGTTCGTGTCACGTTATAACTAATCTTTTTATCCGGCTTTGTCCGATAGAAAAGATTGGTGGAGATACGGGCAAAAAGTGCCGGGCGACACTTTTTGTAGACGCGAGTGAAACGTCCTTAGTGAAACCAAATGATAACTGGTGGAGATAGAGGGACTCGAACCCTCGACCTCTTGCATGCCATGCAAGCGCTCTAGCCAACTGAGCTATATCCCCAAAA
>Ga0070660_100003297_pt1 | contig 11097 bp, 6 predicted proteins | sample KBSC33metaG_FD_64670 | JGI IMG/M metagenome (GOLD analysis project Ga0070660, IMG submission 64670) | Corn rhizosphere microbial communities from Kellogg Biological Station, Michigan, USA - KBS C3-3 metaG | ecosystem: Host-associated > Plants > Roots > Rhizosphere > Soil ... | reverse complement strand
CAACATTTGCATCAGGTCTGGCCGGAAACCATTCGGTTGATTGTTGTAAGTTGGCGGAAACAAAGAAACCAAATTGAAATAATAGACGCCTATTCGGTCGGTCGAAATAACAAAGCGTGCATCTTTAGTGGGTGTTACATCCGCAGCGGTGGTTAAGTTAACTTCATATTGTTTCCAGTAAATACTTTTTTCAAGATTGATAGTTCCTTTCGCATAAACTGTTTTACCATCATTGCTTTCAATCGAAACCGTTATCGGGCCTGCCGTATTATTCTCAATCACAGGAAGCGGTGGAGTGGTAGGTTTTGGTTCCCATGGCCAGCGCGGCGGTTCTCTGCGGTCAGTTCCCTTTATATAAAATGACGCACGATAAGTGGTGGAAGGCTTGACGGGAATGCCCCAATAACCTTCATTGGCAATACCGACTTTTCCGTCAGCCTTTTCTACTGTGAGCCGCAAACAGGCTTGCATGGCTCCGTTTAGCGCATTGCGGCGTTCATCATTTGGCACGTGCTCTTCAGCACCTATTAATTTTATAGCTGCTTCTGCCGATGGATTATCTTTCACCAGGCTCCATCCCTCGGGCTCAGTTTTGCTATCTTTAAAAATCCTGTTGCGTATCAATTCTGCATACAAACCGCCATCGTAAGAATGGTTAATTTCTTCCGTCATTAATCCGTATAACATCGGGCTTACATTAGTATTTGCATTAGCCAGATTTAAAGTTATCACAGGTGTTTGTGAAAATCCGGGACTAACAATGAAAGCTGCTGCTATCAGCAACAGTAAACGAAGTTTTATTGATGTTTTCTTTTTTGTCATAAATTCAATATTTAAAAATTTCTACATGATTAAATTATTTATTTGTTCATCCAGTTATTGCTTTGCATCCATTCAAACAATGGTTCCATCCAACCCGGATGTCTGAATACAAAACCGTGGTCACCTTTTTGATAAATATGCATTTCAACGGGCACCTTGTTATGCCTGAGTTTTTCAAAATAAATAATGCTATTGTCCGCGTCCACTACTTTATCATCCGCTGCCAGGGTGATATAGGCAGGCGGAGAATTTTTATTCACCTGCAATTCATTTGAATAAAGGGCAATGGTCTCTTTTGAAGGATTCGGTCCCAGCAATTGCCTTCGCGAATCTTTATGCGTTAAACTATCCTGCATGCTAATAACAGGATAAACCAGTATTTGAAAATCAGGTCGGAGGTTTGCGTTGCTTTTATTTTCTATCAACAACTTATTAAAATGTGTTGCTTCTGTGGAAGCTACATGACCGCCCGCAGAAAAACCCATGATACCTATTTTGTTTACATCAATACCCCAAGCCGATGCACTGTCACGCACCATCTTAATTGCCTGCTGCGCATCCTGCAAAGGCGCAATGGTTTTGTTCACCTGGAAAGAATCGCTCGGCAAACGGTATTTCAATACAAAGGCGGCAATTCCTTTTTTTGCAAATTCTTTCGCTGTCAATACACCTTCTCCATCATAGACAATCACGCTGTAACCGCCGCCGGGACAGATAACCACCGCTGCACCGGAAGCGTTATCTTTTTCCGGCAAATACATTTCAAGCGTTGGTGTGATAACCCGGCGCACTAAACCTTCTGAAGGATTTTGCGGAATATCTTTTAGCTCCGTTCTCTTTGCATTCGGAATAGTTCCGGGATAAAGATTTATGATTCGCTGTGCGTGAACAGCGAATGGAAATAAACAAACCAAAATCAAACAAATCTTTAAGAAGAACCTCATCATAATAATCTTTTTATAGCTGGATAATAAATGGCTGTCAATCCCTAAATAACATTGGCGCGAGTTCATGCAAGCTGCGTCTCCATGTTAGAAATTCGTGCGCCGTATTCTCAGAAATATAGGATACTGCATTATACCCTGCTCCTTTCAAAGCAGTCACCGCATTCTTAACACCATCGGGCCTTTCCCTGCTTCCACAACTTATAAAGATGAGTTTAGGTTTTGTTTTGCCTTGAAGTTCTTCCGGAGTATAGATGCCGCCACTCAACAACCCATAATAAGAAAACACGTCCGGTTTATTGATCGTGATGGTATGAGTTTCCATACCTCCCATTGAAAGGCCTGCCATTGCACGGTGTCCCTTATCTGCGATAGTGCGAAAGTGAGTATCCACATAAGGAATCAATTCATCAACAAGCACTGTTTGAAATGGTTCAATTTTAAAATCCTTCATGTGGCCCCATTTCAATTCGTTGGTCATTCCGTACGTCATCACAATAATGAATGGTTTCGTCTTGCCTTCGGCAATTAGATTATCCATGATAAGATTGGCATGTCCCTGGTTGCTCCATGCAGTTTCATCTTCGCCCCAGCCATGTTGCAAATACAATACAGGATATTTTTTAGATTTATCTTTTGCATAACCCGGTGGTGTGTACACGAAAGCACGGCGCTGGGTGCTGGTGCTTTTTGAAGGGAAAAGAATTTGCTGCACATTGCCATGAGGAACATTTTTAAGCGCATAGAAATCCTGGTCATGAGCGGGTATTTCAATGCCACTTTCCCAACGGGTAGAACCATAAAAATTTAAAGCGCCGGGGTCATTGAATACTCCGCCATCAACGGTAAGATGATAGTAATGAAAACCTTCATCCATTGGACCTTCTGTAGTACCGGTAAAGAATCCGTCTGCTCCTTTTGTAAGCAGCGTACCTCCTTTGCCGCCTAAACCCAGGCTTAGCCGAACACTATCAGCTTGTGGTGCGTTAATTTTAAATCGGGCATACCCTTGTGAATTTACCTGCGGATATTCTTGTCCGGGTTGATTGAGCGTTGAAGGCTTGAAGTCTTCAGAAACATTATTTTGCGCCAAACAGATTTGGCCTGCCAACAAGGCTACTGAAAAAATAATTGCCTGTTTTAATTTCATGATATAGTTTTTAAAATGATGGTTTTTATTTATGAAAACTTAACGTTGTAAAATGTTTCTTTCTTAGTTTTTTACCTGAACAGTAAGGGCGCAAAATGTAACAAATCATTTCTCCACACCGGCCATGTATGGCCGCCGGAATATTCATAATAAGTATGTTTAATTTTCAATTCATCTAATTTGCCCAACATGATTTGCCCGTTCTTGTAAGCGATATCTTCCGGGCCGCCTTCAGAAAACCAAAACAGTTTCAGGTTGGAATTAATCTTATCCGCATTCTCTTTCATAAAAGCATACTGTGCATCTGTAGTTTTATTCATCATCGGGACTATCCATCCCGAACTAAATACACCGAGATAAGAAAACATATCTGTGTTATTAATGCCCGTGTAAAGTGTATGAATTCCACCAAGCGAAAGACCGGCAAGCGCCCTGCTGTTGGCATCCGTTTTTGCACGATAATTCTTTTCAACAAATGGAATGATGTCTTGCTTCATTTCTTTTTCAAATAGCTTCATTCCATTTTCAATGGCATCGGCATTAAATCCACCGGAATTAATATTTGCATCAGGCATTACAATCAACATTGGTGCTGCTTTGCCCCCGGAAATAAGATTATCCAATATTAAATTTGCTTTGCCTTGTCTGGCCCAACCCGTTTCGTCTTCCCCGCCTCCATGCAAAATGTATAAAACGGGATATTTTTCGTTGACATTTTCATCATAGCCCGGCGGCGTATAGATGTACATTTGCCTCCATGAATTGGTAACAGTAGAATAATAATTTTTGATGCGGATGTCTCCGTGTGGGACGTTAGCAAGTGCATAATAACGGTCACCCATAAACGGTATTTCAATACCGCTGGCCATTCTGCCCATGCCATAAAAAGTTTGACTGGCAGGGTCTGCCACAGCCACACCATCTATCAGCAAAGAATAATAATGAAATCCTTCGCTGATAGAATCCGTAGTGGTTTCCCAAACACCTTGATTGTTTTTAACCAGGTCATATTTTTTGCCAAGGTCAATTTGAACTTTTTGCGCATCGGGGGCTTTTATATGAAATATTACGCGGTGGTCTGCCAGTATTTGCGGATAGTCTGCGCCACGCACATTAGTGGAGGCTGGCGCACCCACAACCGGATATTTTGAAAAGGTAGCCGTATCAACGGGTTTAAAAATTAATTGGGAAAACATATACAAACCGTTTTTCCAAACTTTAAATTCATGCACTCCCGGCTCGATATAATAGATATGAGGCACATCATTTTTAACCAGGTAATCGTGCGTTCTTTGGCTAAAGCCAATTAAGCCATCGCTGGCACCGCATGAAATCCACAACAGCTTTAATTCCTTTCTTGCTTTTGCAGGGTCAGGCGCCAACTCTTCAGGAGTTTTGGTATTTGGCGCCGCAGAGAAGGCGCCAATCCAGGCAAATTTCTCAAGATTGCCTAATCCAAAATTCAGCGATTGGCCTCCGCCCATTGATAATCCCGCAATCGCGCGATGGGTTCTGTCAGTATAAACCGGGTAATGCTTTTGCACATAAGGAATCAGGTCATTCAATAAATCCTGTTCGAAAGTCGCAAAGGCTTTTACTTTATCCGGGGCGAATATATTTCCGGTGGCGCTGTCATTTTTCATGGCCCTTCCATTGGGCATTATTACAATCATCGGTTCCACTTTACCTTCTGCATAAAGGTTGTCCAGGATTATTTGAGGATTGCCGCCATGCAACCATTCTTTGTCATCGCCGCCAATGCCATGCAGCAAATACAACACAGGATATTTTTTCCCGCCCCGGCGGACAGGCTTTTTTGAATATCCCGGTGGTGTATAAATTAACGACTGTCGTGTAGTGCCAACCGTTTTAGATTTGTAATTGAAAGAATCAATTTTTCCATGCGGAATATTGGTTTGAACCTGGTCAAAAGCGGGTGGCATCTGCTTAATAATATCCTGTGAAAAAATTCCGGAATAAGACAGTAAAGCAACAAATAGAGCGAAAAGATATTTCATGTTGTTTGATTATTTTTTTGATGTGTTTAGATTTGAATTAATGTGCTGAAGGTTTAATTAATTGATATTTTCCGCTTAAATGCATCAGGCCGAATAGATACAACAAGCCATCATAATAAGGGTCGAAATATCCATCCTGGTATGGTTTTAGTTTTTCATTCCATAATGCATGCACAAAATCAAAATTATCCTTACGTACCATTTCAGTTGTAGCAACTGTTGCAACCAAACCCAATGAATGCCGAAGTTTTTTGAAGCCACCTGCCTGCAAAATCTGGTCTGGCACTGAACCATCCAGGTTATATTGGTCTTTGAAAGTGTCTATGCCTTTTGATTTAAAAAATGTTTGAATCCGCTTTGCATAATCCTGTTGCCATGTTTTATCTTTTCGAAACCAGTTATAATCCATCGCAATATTCATCGGCACCCGCCATGAATCGTAACGGAATGCGGGTTTCATCCAGCGTCCGATTGGATTGCCATCAAAATCTGTAAGGTCAGCATTCAGGCCGGTGGGAGAACTACATGCACGATGTAAAAAAGCTCTTGCCGTATCTGCACAATCTTTATAGAATTGTTCATGGCCATCTTTTGCGTACAACGCCCACACCTCAAAGAACGCAGGTAAATGATAAGATGGATCAGTGAAATTATAATTACGTGCTTCGGGTGTAAAACTGATTTGTTTGTGTTGTGTATTGATGATATTGAAGATGCTATCCTGTGTTCCATCTTTCTTCCACATATTGTCCAAAATATAACGGGCTTCTTTGTAATAATCAATTCCGGTATTATTACCCCAATGGTTAGACGCAAACAACAAATCGGTTATAAAATACAATTCACCATCAGAAGCGGTGCCCGGTGAATTTTGTTTCATGGTTGCAGGATTAATGCTCCATGCAAAATAGCCTTCACGCGGGCCAGACTGGTGTTGCAGATATTTTTTAGTCCATCGCCATATTCTATCAAACACCTCTTTTTTATTTAGCTGAACAGCTATCATCATTCCATAAGAAAGGCCTTCCGTTCTTGCATCATGATTTTTTATGTCAGATACATAAGCCATAGAATCGCCTACTTCAAAATAAACTTTGTTCGCACCTTCGAATAAATCGTAATAGGCAGCATCAATTTTTGTATCAATATCCTTTTGACTATATCCTGCCTGGCGGAAAAAATTTGGATAATCATTTGTGTAAAAAGCGCCTTTTGATTTTGCCTGGCTGAAAGCAACAGTAGCAAAACATACCAGCAAACCGACTAATAATGCGATATTTTTATTTTGAAAAATGAAGATTGATTGTCTTATCATGGCAATATTTTTTGATTCACTTTTTAACAAAAAGAGGCGATATAGTTTGCCTTTTATTTCTGTGGTACTATTACAATATCTTTAGCCCTTGCTTCAGGTGTTACTCTCAGCCTGGTTATTTTTCCGTCTTCCACATGTGCTTCCACTGTAGTTTGATAAGGTGCGTGCAGTTTGAAATCCGCTGTCCAGTCTTTAGGCCAGGCCGGTATTAATTGAATGCGTTTACCATCTGTTTGCATTAGCATCATTTGCAGCGTTGTGGAGGCGCCGCCGCCATTATCCATGTCAGGAATCCAGTCGTTGTTTTTGGACCAAAACCACGGAAATTTTTGCGTACCATAAGATGTAAAAGCCTCAATTGCTGAGGCCTTAGCAGTGTCTGTTAAACCTAATATAGCAGCCTCCATTCCATCCTGCCCCCAGCATTTACCAAACGGATTGAGCCTTGCATGAAATGTACTCCGGGCTAACTCCAGTTCAGGTTTGCCAACTCCAAAAAGCCGATAAGGAAAAACCGTGTATAATTCAGGATTCTCAGTATTTTTTTCGCTGCCATAGCTTTTGGCGGGAAGTATTGTTGCGTGACCGTCTGCATCGCCTTTTCCATTTGGAGGCAGCTTGCCGTTTGCTGTTTTTCCTAATGGAATTTCAGGCAATTCAGCTTGTACTTTGTTCCAAAATTCTCTTTCCTGTTTGTCGGTTAAGGAAACAGGAAGCGCCCGTAGCTTTGCAAGAATTGATATAAGCCCGGCAATATCCGGTGTTGGATTTACCGCATCAACCTGGTACGTTTCAATAGACTGTGCCGGCGTGATAATTAATTTTCCGTTGGAATCACGTTTATAATGTTGGTCATAATAGGTGATGTATGCATTGGCAAATGGCAGTATAGATTTCTGCAAAAAGTTTTTATCCTGTGTATTATCGTAATAACCCAGCATCTGCGCAACCACTTCCAGGCCGCCTTGTATATGATAGCGCATATACGGGCTTTCCAATTCTACAGATGGATTGTTCCACCCAAAATCAGTAACGTTAGGCAATCCCCAGAAATACATTGTCTCAATAATTGCCGCGCCGCCATGATGGAAATAGGTGCGGGTTCTATCTTCTGCCAGTGGCAACGCTTTCAGGTACATTTTAAACCAGGGCATCAACATATCGTAATCACCGGATGCAATTAAAGGCCAGTAAATTTGACGTTCATTTTGATTCCAGAAGCAAGCGCCCCATTTTCGGTAATCTGCATCGTGAGATGCTTCAGTAGAAATTGAATCAACGGGTAAATCGCGGCCCACTGTAAAAAGCGAACCATTAAATTTAATAGGTTGCGCACCCCGGCCTGCACATGCTGTCATGTAGCGTTGCATGGCATAACCCTCTGTAACTTTTTCGGCGTCCGGCGTGCCGGTAATATTAATCCAACTCCTGTTCCAGAAATCCTTCCACCATTGTATATGAGCTTTCCACGCGCTGTTTTCAGTGACTTTTTCAGTGGATGCAATTTTGCTTTTTATATCTGTTAGCCATGCTTGTGGAGAAGTCGTTTGTTCGGTAAGCGCATAAATATTTAATTGCTGGAGTTTGGAAGCAGCAGAAGATTTCAATGTAAGACTATTAATATTCGACAGTTGTTTTCCCTTCATAACAACTCCAAAACAGCGATGCAAAAGTGGGTCAGGATATTTAGATAATAAAGAGTCCAAATGTTCCTGCTGAAAAACCAACGGATATAAACTGAAGGAATTAAAATGACACCATGCAACTTCATTGTTTGTTGAAAGAATGGTGTCAGGATTAAACGTTAAGCCGCCAGGATTGCTGTTCCATTCCCAATGCCCCAATTGTATTTTGTTAACCTGAGCCTCATCAAGATGATATTTTTCTGTTCGCCACACTTCTGATGCAGCTTTTAGCGTAACCGGTTTTTCTGTTTGCGATTCAAGCCTGATTACCGGGTGATTGGCATCTACCCAAATACGAACCAAATTTTTGCCTGCTTTCAATTCCAGTTCTCCTGTTCCAGGCTTTAGCGTTTGAGTTAATGTTTTTGAATTTGTAAAGGGATTTGGCGAAAGACTGATGCGCACCCTGCCCAGTTTAAGCAACTGGCAGTTTTCACTCCATGCATCTGCTTTTGCAATAAGCAGTACAATATCTCCATTTTTTTCTGTCCACGCATTTACTGCGATATCGCCATTACCAAGTGGCATAGAACTGTTTTCATCGGTTCCCAAAGAATCCCATGTAACATTATATGCAGCAGCATTGCTTTGTGCTGTTGTAAAGGATATCGATAAAATTGCTGAAAGAAAAAATGATAAAACGTATTTCATATTGTTTGATAAAAATTATTTTGAAATGAATGTATATGTTTTTCGCGCCTGGGTTGAAATATCGTACAACCATGTTTCTTTCAAAACCGGCAGTGTTATTTTCGCTTTTTCTGAAATGATTGGCTCAGCTATTTTTTCAGTTTGATAAAATGGATTGCTGTTATTGCCTTCAGCAGTTTTCAGTTTTTTCCCATCACTCATTTTCATTTCATTCGGAACCCTTAAACGGAGATTGCCGCCGAGTGTCGATTTGACAACAGCTTTTACAATCTGTCCATCTTTCCAAACAATACTTACCACATCAAAACCGCCACGTGCATGTAAGCCGCTGATACTTCCTTTTGATTTCCAGACGTCGGGTAATGCAGGTAATAAATTCAAATCGCCATCTTCACTTTGCATCAGCATTTCGGTAATGCCTGAAGTGCATCCAAAGTTGCCATCAATCTGAAACGGAGGATGCGCGTCGAATAAATTATTAAAAGTGCCACCGCCACCTTCATTGGTGCCAACAGGTGTAAGTTGGTTTTGAATCAGTTTATAAGCATGATTGCCATCCAGCATTTTAGCCCATGAGTTTACCTTCCAACCCATACTCCAACCGGTAGATACATCACCACGTTCTATAAGGGTGGTTTTTGCTGCGCTGTATAATTTTGGTGTGCGATAAGGTGAAATTTGATTTGAAGGGAATAATCCATACAAATGAGAAATGTGGCGATGATGGTCATCCGGATTATCCAAATCTTCCAGCCACTCCTGCAACTGGCCGTATTGACCGATGTGCATTGGTGCAAGACGGCTACGTTTTTCTTCCAGCGTATCAATAAAAGCTTTGTCTTTATTTAAAATTTTTGCTGCACGAATAGCATTGCTGAACACATCAAAAACAATTTGATTGGTCATCGTTACGCCTGCATCAATGGAAGCACCATGATGGGCAGCGGGTGCATTTTCGGGAGATTCATCCGGACACACTACCAGCCAGTGATATTTGGGATGTTCGATAAGACAATCAGCATAAAACATCGCAGCGCCTTTCAACACAGGATAAACAGAAGCCAGGAATGCTTTATCACCGTTGTATAAATAGTGTTCCCACAAATGCGTGCTCAGCCATCCCCCACCGTTAGGCCAGATACCCCATGCGCCGTCAATAGCGCCTGTCATGCGCCACAAGTCTGTGTTATGATGCGTCAGCCAGCCTCTTGCGCCGTACATATCCCTGGCTGTTTTTGCACCTGCGATTGAAAGCTCCTTCACCATCTTTATCAATGGCTCAGTCATTTCTGAAAGATTGGTTTTCTCAGCCGGCCAATAATTCATTTCGGTATTAATATTGATGGTGTATTTGCTGTCCCACGGCGGAGACATTTTATTGTTCCAGATGCCCTGAAGTGTAGCAGGCTGGCCACCGGGCTGCGAAGATGAAATCAATAAATAGCGGCCAAACTGATAATAAAGCGTTACAAACTCCGGGTCGCTGGTACCATCAAAATTTTTCAACCTTTCATCGGTTGGTAGTTTGATTGCACCGGTAGTTCCAAGGTCAAGTTTCACCCTGTTGAAATATTTTTGATATGCTACGGTATGTGCTTTTAAAATATCAGCATAATTCTTTGGATATGCTTTGGCGAGATAAGATTCAGCTCTCTCATTTTCATTGCCGGTTAAATCGTTATAATTATTAAAATTGGTGGCAATAGAAATATAGATAGTGGCTGCATTGGCATCCTTAACTATAAGTGATGTATCTGTGGCTGATAGCGAACCTCCTTCTGTTTTAATTCTTGTAATGCCTTTGAACTTTACCATTCCTTTTACTCCGTCGTGGTCTATCGTTGTACCTGCGATGGTTAATTCTTTTTTCCCGTTGGCAAGTGAAACTGTTTTCATTTCAGCATTGGGCTGAGGTGTAGTGTAGAAGGCGTTGAAAGAAAGGCTTCCCCGTTTGCTTGCGGTCAATCGTACTACTATTACGCGGTCAGGAAAAGATGCGAGCACTTCTCTTGTATAGGTAACATCACCGACTTTATAAGTTGTTTTTGCAACTGCTTTTTCTATATCAAGTTCCCGATAATAATTGGTATAATTTTCCTGGTCATCAAATGCAAGGTGAAGCTCACCTACCGGCTCGTACATTTGTCCCTGCGATTTTTTGCTGACGATAACCCTATCTGCCAATCGATCAGCCTGATCTTGTTTTCCTTCAAATACCAGTTTGCGAATTTCGGCCAATGAATCTAATGTCAGTGGATTATCATTCCTGTTAGGGCTTCCGCTCCATACGGTATATTCATTTAGCTGAATGGTTTCTGTGTCAACATTTCCATAAACCATTGCTCCCTGGAACCCATTGCCAATAGGTAAAGCATTTTCCCAAACATTGCCGGCAGGCTTGTTGTACCAAAGTTTTAAATCTCCTTGTTTTTGAGCAAAGCAATTCGCAGCCAGCAACAGTGAACAAACAAATAATGCATTTTTCATCTTTTTTGTTTTTTTTTTAAAAGAA
>Ga0070660_100003296_pt1 | contig 11097 bp, 7 predicted proteins | sample KBSC33metaG_FD_64670 | JGI IMG/M metagenome (GOLD analysis project Ga0070660, IMG submission 64670) | Corn rhizosphere microbial communities from Kellogg Biological Station, Michigan, USA - KBS C3-3 metaG | ecosystem: Host-associated > Plants > Roots > Rhizosphere > Soil ... | reverse complement strand
AAGAAGCCGCTCTTCGACAGCGCGCACATGGCGGCGCTGCTCAGCGAATTGACGAAGAAGCCTTACGACACGACCAATCTGCCGATCACCGCAGTGACCTTCGACGAGAAGAACACGGATCTGATTCGGTTCACCGTCGACGGCAAGCGGTACGAGTACGACCTCGCAAAGGACACCCTCAAGCTCTCGACTGCGGCGGCTGGCGACGCTGCGGCTGGCCAAGCCACGGGCGCTGGACGCGGACAGGGCGGGGGGCAGGGCTTAGGCGGACGGGGCGCGGGTCGGCTCGGCGACTTCCACAACTACTCACCCGACAAGAAGGCGTACGTCTACGCGAAGGATTACAACCTGTACTACGTGGCCGTGGAAGGCACCAAGGAAAGCGCGCCGATTCAACTGACCTACGACGGCGAGAAGTATCACAGCTTCGGCAGCCGGCAGGAAGTCGAGGACCAGCGCCAGCAGCTTCTGCAGATGCGGGACCAGCAGCAGCAACAGCAGCAGCAACAGCAGCAGCAAAACCAGCAGCAGAACACGCAACAGCAAAACGATCTTAACGATGTGCTGGACCAGCAATCGACAGAGCCGCGGGTGCGAGCGAGCGTGGTCTGGTCGAAGGATTCTAAGCGATTCTATGTCGTCCGCGAGGACGAGCGGAAGGTGAAGGACCTGTACCTGGTGAACTCCTTGAGCTCGCCTCGTCCGACCTTGCTCACTTATCGCTACTCGATGCCGGGCGAGATCAACGTCCCGCAGCAGGAGCTTTGGGTCTTTGATCCGGACAAGCGCACGGTGCACAAGCTGCCGGTTGAGAAGTGGACCGATCAGACCTTGCGCGGCATTCACTGGCAGGACACCACCTCGGACTCGCTGCGACTTGTCCGTATGGACCGACTGCAGCGCAATTGCGAGTTGGACGAGGTGGACCTGAAGTCAGACAGGGTCAAAACACTCATTCCAGAGTCGGTCGAGAGTGCGTCCCTCGAGGTGCAGCCGGTCAAGTACGTGAAGCCAGGCGGCGACATGATCTGGTGGTCTGAGCGGTCGGGCTGGGGGCACTACTACCTTTACGCGAACGACGGCAAGCTGAAGAATCAGATCACGAGCGGGCCTTACCGAGCCACGGCTTTGAAGGACGTGGACGCGGACAAGGGCGAGGTGTACTTCGAGGCGGTTGGCCGGGAGAACGGTGAGAACCCCTACTACCGGCACGCTTATAAGTGCAAGCTGGACGGCTCTGGTGTGACGTTGCTCGATCCGGGCGAGGCGGACCACGCTTCCACTCTTTCCAACGATCACCGGTACGTGGTGGACGTGTACTCACGCACGGATATGGAGCCGCGCGCGGTTCTCCGTGATGCGGACGGTCGGCAGCTTATGGAGCTTGCGGTCGCGGACCTTGGAAAGCTAAAGGAAGCTGGATGGAAGATGCCGGAGACCTTCAAAGTCAAGGCAGCGGATGGCGTGACGGACATTTACGGCAATCTGTGGAAGCCGTTCGACTTCGATGCTTCGAAGAAGTATCCGATCATCGCAAACGTGTATCCAGGCCCGCAGACGGAGAGCGTGACGACGACCTTCTCTGCGGCAGCGACGAACCAGCGTCTGGCTCAGCTTGGATTTATCGTTATTCAGATCGGCAATCGCGGCGGCAATCCGAACCGCTCCAATGCCTACCAGAACTACGGCTACTTCAATCTCCGCGACTACGGTTTGGCGGACAAAAAGGCGGGGATCGAGCAGTTGGCCGCTCGATATCCGTGGATCGATATCGATCGGGTGGGAATCTATGGGCACTCCGGTGGAGGCTTCATGACTGCAGCCGCCCTCATGCTTCCGCCTTACAACTCCTTCTTCAAGGTCGGCGTTTCCAGCTCTGGCAACCACGATAACAACGTTTACAACCAGAACTGGAGCGAGCAGTACCACGGCCTGCGCGAGCTTTCGACTACGACCTCCTCGGGCGGAAAAACTCCGGAGGAAGAGGATCTGCAGACGGCGACTTTCGATCCGCTGAATATGGGTTTTCCTGATAACGAGGAAGAGCTTGCGCTGATGGCTCAGCTCATCACCGGCAACGAGGCGAAGAAGTTCGACATCAAGGTTCCCACGAACGCTGAATTGGCGGCGAACTTGAAAGGCAACTTGCTCCTCGCGCACGGCGACATGGACAACAACGTGCACTATGCGGGCACCGTGCGGCTCATGAACGCACTGATGCGCGCGAACAGGCGGTTCGACTTCCTGCTGATCCCCGGCAAGCCGCACGGGTACGGAGACCTTCAGGGCTACTTCAACCAGCGCTTGATGGAGTACTTCGCCACGTACCTGATGGGCGACCGCTATGGCTCGACCGCGGATATGGCCGAGCACAAGTAAGAGATCTAAGATGCCCGATGCGCGGAGATACCAAAGATATCCCCGCGCTCGGTTGTCAGTCTGCAACCCGGGCTAAGTTCTAGCGCTTGCGCCTGAACAACAGTAGCCCGCCGAGCGCGAGCAGTGAGGCCGGCTCCGGCACAACTCGAACCTGCGTGTTTCCTGAGCCTCCGAAGTAGAACTGGTCTCCATCGTAGAGGCCGCCAACCACTCCCGTCTCGCCCGTGTATAGACCGGGCAGCGTTCCCGCGGAAGCGGTGTAGGTCGTGTTGAAGTCGGTTCTCTGGTCGCCAGCGGCAATCTGCTTGTCGAACCAGTCTCCAACAAAGTTGAAGTCCAGGCTGCCTGTGTCGCTCCCAAGACCGGTCGTGTACCAAGTGGTCGTCCAGAGGGTCCGATTCATGTGGTTGTGCACGGTTGAGGAGACGGTGACCGTGTCGCCCGGTGCGATCGTTTGGACGTCCTGACTCTCCGTTACCGTTGCGTCGATGCCGTCAACGACCTCCAGCGTGAGAGGCATGTCGAACAGCGTCCCCATCGCTTGCGCATCAGTGCCCCCCTTGAACACCGCATCGAAGTGATAAACCCCGTTTGCAATCGAGGTCGAGAATTGGTCTCGGTGAAGTACGTCCGACCAGTAATAGGTGGTGTCGCTCGCCAAGGCCGTGCCAAGGGTGTAATCGTTATTTGCAAATCCATTGCCGAGATGGCCCGATTGGCCCTGGTAGTCGGCAATGTTGAAGGTTATGTTGGGGTCGAAGTTTGAGTCTCCGACGATGCTGATGTTGTTTATATAGTAGGTCGGATCCGAGCTATTGGTCGTTAGGTAGAAGCCGTAGCCGGTTTCGCCAAAGGACATGTTCGAGCGATCCTTTACGCCGCTAAGGGCGGTGAAGTCTGCTCCCAAACTCGGTGTCGCGCCGGCAAGGCCGGTCAAGGTGAAAGCCGTCAAGCAAAAAAATAGGTGCTCCCTCATCACGACGTCAGCGTATGATGCCGGCTGACTCGCATCGCGTACTTGTCACGCCTTGTCACAAACGGGTTGGAAAGAACCGCAAAACTACGGGGCGTTGAGCATCTTCGAGGCTAGAGGCAAGCTCTCGAGTCGGACGCGGTCCCATGCCGTCGGGCGGGAGCCCAGGGCCCGGCGGAGGGCAACGACTCTCTGCCATTCTTCGCGTGCCGCCGCTGAGTCTCCGCTTCGCCAAGCTCCCACCGCGCTGACCTCTCGCACTTGCAGCTCCGTGTGGCTGCCGCCATGGAGAGTGACATTACGCTTCATCTCTCCGGAGATCTGCGAGAGCGCATCGAACTGATCCGAGCGCAGCCAGAGCATTTGCCGGGCAATCTGAAGTTGGGTGCGGAGTCTCGGTAAACCACTTAATGTGGGGTCCGATTCGAGGCTTTCGAGAAGGTCATTAGCCTTGTCCAGGTGCCCGATCGTGGCGAGAAAGATTGCCAGGACGCTTTGCGCGTGCGCGAGGTCGTAAGGGTTTCCAGAAGCTTGATCCACAGCCTCCTGCAGCAGGTCCAGGGCAACGGCGCAATTGCCCTCTTGCGCATGGATGATTGCCTGGGCGCTCCCAAACCGATGGTCTTTCGCTGTCACTCGACGCTTGGCTGTCAGCCGCCTGGCCATATCTGTTCGACCGTGGGTGAGAGCGATGGCGATGAGGAACACCTCGGACAGGTGCTGCAACTGTGTATCGCCGTTAGCGTGGGCGATCTCGGCAGCTCGGGCGAAGGTTCGTGCGACTTCGACGTAATCGGCGGACTGGAAGATCGCGTTCCCCCGGAAGTACACGACCCATCCATAGCAAGCGCTCTCCGGCTTTATGGCAGCCGACAGGCGCGAGGCGAGGGCCTCGGCTTCGCGAGGCGTGAGTTCGAGTGCGATGTCGTGGTTGTCCCGCAACAGGTCTATCGCTCGCTCAGGACTGAAATCCAGCGCCCAATCAATCATTTGGAGTAGCGCCTTGACAGGGCTGCGCTTGGGCTCGATCTCAAGTGCTTCAAGCCGGCACGATTCATCGAATCGGACTTGGACTGCAGGTGCGAGTCGGAGCCTCTGCCATTCCGAAATCAGGTTGTCGTCACCGATGGCCGTGCGGAGCCTCTTGACCGTCTGGCGGAGATTCGCGGAGGCTTGTTCAGAGGCTTGAGACGGCCACAATCGCTCGACTAAGTCGTCCTTTGCCATGCCGGAGGTGCCGGCGCGCGCGAGCATGACGAACAGCGCCTCCGTCTTCCAAGTCGGGAGCACCACTTTGCGGCCCTCAGGGTCGCGCAGGAGAAATTCCTCCGCGGTTTCAACCGTCCACTGACCGGCGTTGCTGTCCATCTGTAGCAGTTAGTCTATGACACTGATCCAAATGCTAGGGGAGCCCTTCCACGTGAATCGTCTTCTCGTGCGTGTAAAGGGCCATGCCCTTTTGAGCGCCCTTAGGTTTGCGGACGTAGCGCCTTAGCGTGTAATCGACGGGCACGTAGCCGCCGTGCTTCAGGGCAGAATGCTTTGCTGAGATCTCTGCGGCGTACTTCAGGGTTTCCGGTTGAACTTTCTCGGGGTGGCCGCGCGTGAGGATGACGACGTGGGCGGAGGTGTGGCCGCGGACGTGGAGCCACCAATCGCTTGGCTTGCTGACGCGGAGTAGCAGGAACTCGTTGGCTTCCGCGTTCTCGCCGTAGAGAATGGTCCAGCCGCCGGGGCCGAGGAGTTCTCGAACACGGTGGCCTTCGAAGGGGCGCTCCTCTTTCTTATTCGTTGGCAGGAGCTGCTGGTGCAGCCACTTGCGCTCGCGGGCTTGAGCTTGGAGTTCTCGGAGCTTGTCGAGGCGGGGCTCGGCATCGATGCGCTCTCTGAGTGTTTGGAGTTGCTCCCGGTCGTCGGTCAGTCGCCCGATCTGCTCGCGAACCACTCCAAGGCGACTCTTGGCGTGCTTCGCTTTGTGGAAATAGGCGTTGGCGTTTTCCTGCCAGGTGAGGTCCGGCTTGAGCTTGATCTCGATCTCCGTTCCGTCGTAATCGAACGCGTTTACGGAGATTGCGCCTTCGGTGGCAGAAGGGCCGTAGGCGAGGATCAGCTCTCCCAGCCGCTGCCACTCGGGGGCCTTGCCGCCCGCCGCATCGGCTTGTTGGAGGTCTCGCAGCGCGACTTCGCGGGCGAGAATAACGCGGTCGAGCTGGGACAGCAAGGATGCTCGGAGCGCATCGGCTTCGGCTTGAGGAATTGCCTGCGAGTAGTGCTGTTCGAGCGCGATGGAGATCGACTCGCGTTCAAGTTCTTTCAGTCCGAGAGCGGCAACGGACAGCGGATATGCGCCTTGGCCGATCGCGAGATAGGCTCCGAATTCTCTGCTTGACAACGCCTGCTGCGCTTTCAGTGCGGAGGAAGGATCTGCTTCGATAAGCTTCCGCAGGAACGGAGTGAGCGTCTCCATTACAAGGTTGCTTGCTGCAGATTTTAAATCTGCGCTCCCCACAGTTGGTGGAAGCTCGTATTTCACGCCGGACATCACGGGCCGCACGGATTTGTTCCGTCCGACGGACTTGGCCGAAGAGACAATCCGGCGGTCCGGGCCTACCAAGATCAAGTTCGAGTGCTTCCCCATCAGCTCCGCGATAAGGCGATGCGCTCCGGAGGGATGAGCGATCTCGATCTCGAGGATTCGATCCATCGCAATCTGTCGAATGGCGGTGATCCGTCCACTTTCGATGCGTGCCCGCAAAGCCTCCAGGAAACCGGGAGGCTTCGAGAGCGTGCCAGGACGTCGAGATGTGAAATACGCCCGTGCGAAGACAGGGTGGCAGGAGAGCAGCAAGAACCCTTCCCTGCCCCCGGCGTAGATGCTGAGCCCGATGGTGTATTCGTCCGGCTGCACCATCCGCTGAATTCGTCCTTCGACAAACTCCTGCGCCTCGGCAACGACGGCCGCTAGGGTGAAGGCATCGTACGGAATGCGCACCAAAACAGTCTACGCAGCTTCGATGGCAAGCTCGACCTCGCTCGTGACCAGGTCGCGAATGGCTTTGACCTGATCGTCGCCAAGATCGATGAACGTTGCCGCGATTTTGGGGATCGTCGGGTCTTCGTCTTCCATGAGGAAGTCGTATCCGCATTGCCTGGCGATCGCATCGGCCGCCGCAATAATGCACGCTTCATCGAAGTGGTCGATCGGCTTATCCAGAGCGTGATGGAAGATCGCGCCCTGCATGGTCTCCGAAATAGCCCACTTGTCTGCGAGTAAGGCGGCGATGTCGTAGTGGTCGCAGCCGAGCAGGACCAACTCTGCTTGCACGAGCGGCACCTTTTGGTCCTTTGCGTAGAGGATGCACTGGTCGAGTTCGTCGGGGCAGTACTTGTCCAGGACAAGAATGCCAAGATCGTGAAGCATGCCGGCATCGTACATCTCTTCCACACGTGCGGGCAGACGTAGCTTTGCAATGATCCGCGCCGCAACGGCAGTGGCCATGCTGTGCTGCCACAACGCATGGCGATCGAGTAGCCGAGACCCGGAACGGCTGCCTATCGCCTGCTGGTAAGCAACCCCGATGACCAGCGAGCGCACTTGATTTGGACCTAGAGAGTGAATTGCTCGGGAAATAGAAGTGCTGGGCGTGAGTCCGTAAAAAGGTGAATTCGCGACCCTAAGGACTTTAGCCGTGACAGCAGCATCTCGCTGGACGATCGACTCCATCACGCTCGACGGAATATGTGGCTTGTCGACCAGCTTGAGAATCTGGCTGACATGCTCCGGCAAAACCGGCAGGTTCTCGCTCCTTGAGATTTTGATTTCCAGACTGCGAAGGTCCACCAGAGCACCTGTTCCACGGCACGCTGGAAGCGCACCCCGCAAGCTTGCGGGGATCAGGTTAAGATCGGGTGCCGGGCCGTGGTGTGAAAGCTGGACAACCTTTGCCTGACAAGAATAATTGCCCCAGATTCAAACACACCCGAATGCCAACGTTAAATCGTGCAAGCAATCAGTAAATCCTGAAAGCAGCACAAGGAGCTATCCAGATGAAACGGATCGTGTTGGCATTCGGACTCGCCACGTGCGGAGTCCTCGCCTACGCACTTGGAAGCTTCGGGTCGGTCTTCAACACGACGTATAAGGTCGCCCCGGGCTCGCCACTCGAACAGGCTAAGTGCAGCATTTGCCACTTGAATGTGCGGGGAGGCAAGCTGAATCCCTATGGCCTCGACTTGCAGAAAGTCATGAAGGCAGCGAACACCAAAAAGCTGACCGCGGACCTTCTGCATAAGACCGACAATCTCGCATCGCTCCAAGCGGGCAAGAACATCGATCGCATCAAAGCTGGGAAGAATCCCGGCATCCCATAGGGTCCTACCGCCCCCAGCCCTGGGGGCGGCTCTACCTCTATTCAATCAGGGTGAAACAAATCTAAGGACGGTCGAATGCTTACCAAACCCGGATCAAGAGAACGCTTGCGCTTCGCCCGGTCCGTTGCTCTCTTTCTCATTGCCGCGGTTCCTCTCACCGCGGGTTATCTGGCTCTCGGACAGCAGCCCCCGAAAGAGCAGAACAACCCCGACACAATTTCTCGCGACGACACCGCCGCATGCATGGCGTGCCACTCCGACGCCCAAGAGCACGTCAAGGCGGTCGATGAGAAAGCCCTTGGCCAATCGCCGCACAAAGAGATGAAGTGTCAGGACTGCCATTCCTCGATCACTTCAGCCCCGCATACTGCGGCCATGATCGCGGATAAGCCGGTTTGCTCCGGATGCCACACCGATGAGGACGCGCTGTTCCAAACCAGCGCGCACTCGCACAAGGATAAGGTTTCTGGCGACCATCCGACCTGCGCCTCCTGCCACGGAGGTGGAGATCCCCACTCCATCAAGCCCATCGCAACGATGACGAAGCCGGTAAAGGCCGAGCTCTGCAGCGGGTGCCATCGGCAGAAAGAGCGCATGCAGCGCTATGGAGTCGATACCGAGGCCGTCGTTTCGTACGAAGAGAGCTACCACGGCAAGGCACTTCAGGTTTACCACGCGAAGAACACGGCGGTGTGCAGTGACTGCCATGGCGCTCACAGCATGCTGAATCCGCAGGATCCGCGTGCTTCCACGAATCGCGCGAATGCCCATGCGCTTTGCTCTCAAAAGGGTTGCCACCCCGGCGCGAACGTGAACTTCGCCATGTCGGGCGCGAACCACCTCCGGCTTAAGATTCGTGACGACAAGGTGCTCGCCGGCGTAAACCTGTTCTTCCAAGTGCTCGTCGCGGGCGTCGTGCTGTTTCTCATGGGCGGCATCGCGCTGGATCTGCGTGTTAAGGTATTCGGCCATCACGGCTCTAAGGCGGGCCGTGTCATCGGACTTGCGATTGCTCTAGCCTTCATGTCCGGTGCGCTTGGGCTCGGTCTTGCCGTCTTTGGCTACACGCGCATCGCAACACGGCTGGCGGAGGTTGCGCTGGTCCTCATCGGTTTCGCGTACATCTTCTACTTCGTTCGGCGAAAGAAGAGTCGGAAGGTGGAGGACGGGGGCGATCGCTATCCACGACTGACCATTTCGCAGCGTATTCAACACGGTCTGCTCGCGATCTGCTTCACAACGCTGATCCTGACCGGCTTGCCCTTGCACTTCGCCAAAGTCTCGTGGCTGCAAAGCCTCTACAACGCACTCGGCGGGTTGGCGGTGGCACGCCCAATTCACCGGGTTGCCGCTGTGGGACTGATCATTGTCTGGAGTTGGCACGTGGTCGACTTGCTCATCAAGTGGGGCCGCGCTGGGTTCGCCTTCAAGGCACTGACCATGCTGCCGAATAAGAAGGACCTGCAAGACTTCGTGGGATCGAGCAAGTACTACTTCGGCCTGACCAAGGAAGAGCCGAAATACGACCGCTTCCAGTTCCGCCAGAAGCTCGACTACCTTGCCGAATACTGGGGCGTGCCGATTATGGTGCTCTCCGGGTTCCTGCTCTGGTTCCCCATCTACTGGGGCAACCGACTGCCCGAAGAAGCACTCAGCATCGCCATCGTCGCGCATGGCTGGGAAGCCACGCTGGCGTTCCTCGCGATTGTCCTTTGGCACCTGTACAACGAGCACTTCAACCCTGACACCTTCCCCGCAAACCGGGTTTGGTACAGGGGCACGATGACCCGCGAGGAGATGGAGCGCGAGCACCCGTTGGAGCTCGACCGAATCCTCAAGCAGCAGGCCCAGACCAATCCTCCGGCTCAGCCTCAAGGGGGCGAGTAGCCAGAACTTCCAGAGGGGCACCGGATCACGTGCCCCTCCCTTTCAACTCAGATTCAGAACCCTAGGACCTCTCATGACCCGCAAACTCAAAATCACCGCACTCACAATCGGCCTTGGCGCCGCAGCCCTCGTCCTTGCCGACGCGCTCGCAGGAGCGTATGTCGGCGATACCCAACACTCACAAGTCTCCTTTAGTGTTCCGGTTGCCGGCGGCATCGCTCACCTCGGAGGACGCTTCAACAGATTCGACGTAAGCATCAATTACAGTCCCAATGACCTCTCAAAGGCGTGGGTCAAGGCTGTCATCGACGTGAAGAGCCTCGACACCGGAATTCCCGGCCGCGACAACCATACGCTCGGCAGAGATGGATTCTGGGCGGCGAAGTATCCGAACATCATCTTCCAGAGCACCAAAATCGTCAAGAACGGCACCGCCTTTGACGCCTTCGGCAATCTGTCGCTGAAGGGAGTCACAAAGCCAATCGTCATTCACTTCCGCCAGACAGGTACGCGACCGCTCGGCCAAAAGCTAAGCCTGATCGGCTTCGAGGGAGATTTCAACCTTGATCGGCGGGATTACGGCCTCAGATGGCAGTTCCCCGGATCATCCGACTGGATCGGCTACAAGATCGACGCGCACATAAGCATCCTCGCGCGGCCGCAGTAAGGACCGAACAGAAATCGCGATCGCCCGCAGCAGTGCTGCGGGCGCTCTCTTCTTCAGGCTCACTTTCGCCGACCGACGAGAGCTAACGCTACACTCACCCGCAAATTCAAGAGGCTGCGATAGTGCGCCGTTCTGTAACCCACCTCCAACTTTTGCCGGCATTTCCGGTTTAATGAGAAACGGCTCGCAGACGCGCCTGCTTGTGCAGGTTTGAGGGCACTTAAAATCTGCGCAGCACCAACGGAGGACATGCATTGACACTTAAGTCTTTGGCCGCAGCAGGCCTTGCCTTGATCGTGCTCGCCGGATGTGGCGACCAGTCGACTTCGGGGGGCACCTCCGGCGGCGGGAACGCCAAGGGTGGAGGGCCGAGGGTCGGTATCGTCTTCGACTCCGGCGGACTCGGCGATGGCTCATTCAACGACAGCGCCAACCGGGGTGCCGAAAAAGCCAAAGCCGATCTCGGCGCTGACATCAAGCATGTCGACAGTAAGTCCACCAAAGACTTCGAGCCAAATCTGACCGCGCTGGCTCAGAGCGGCAAGGACATCATCTTCGCCATAGGCATCACTCAAGAGGATGCGCTCAAGCGCGTGGCAGCCAAATATCCAAATCAAAAGTTCGCGATTGTCGATGGCACCGTGGATGCACCTAATGTTCGCTGCCTCAAATTTAATGAGCAGGAAGGGAGCTTTCTTGCCGGATATCTTGCGGCGATGACCTCAAAAACCGGCAAGCTCGGATTCGTGGGTGGCATGGATATCCCACTCATCAAGAAATTCTATGCGGGCTACGTCGCAGGTGCAACGCTCGCCAATCC
>Ga0070660_100003290_pt1 | contig 11105 bp, 10 predicted proteins | sample KBSC33metaG_FD_64670 | JGI IMG/M metagenome (GOLD analysis project Ga0070660, IMG submission 64670) | Corn rhizosphere microbial communities from Kellogg Biological Station, Michigan, USA - KBS C3-3 metaG | ecosystem: Host-associated > Plants > Roots > Rhizosphere > Soil ... | reverse complement strand
GACGGCAATTGTCCCAGCACCCACCCGGTGAGGATCTCCTCGAGCGCGCCGTAGACTGCCCAGGCGGCAAGCGTGGCGTCGCAGTCGGCGCGAACCTCGCCGCGCTCGCGCGCCGCATCGACCATGCGCGCGAGCGAGCTGAAGACGCCGCCGATCTCGTCGACGGTCCCACCCACGTTCGGCGACCGCGCGATCTCGCGCACCAGCACGCCGATCAGCTCCGGCGTCGCCAGCCACGAGCCGAGATAGATCCGCGCAAACCGCCGCAGCTGCTCGGGCAGCGGCGTGCCGGACGCCTCGATCCGCTCGGTCTCCACGACGAGGAGCTGCCACGTGTCGCGGAAGATCGTCTCGAGGACCTCGTCCTTCGAGCGGAAGTAGTGGTAGAGCAGCCCGTGCGCGACGCCTGCCTCCTCCGCGATGTCACCCACACGTGCCGCGCGGAACCCCTTGCGCGCGAACACCCGCACCGCCGCGTCGAGAAGCTCCTGCCGCCGGTCGGCCATGGGGCGCGCAGCATAATCCGACCCCAATGCCCGCGCTCGCCGGCACGACAGTCGTCGACTTCACGCGCCAGCTCCCCGGCCCGTTCGCGAGCCGAGAGCTCCTTCGGCGCGGCGCGCGCGTTGTCAAGATCGAGCCGCCCGAAGGCGACTCCACGCCGCCCGGCTGGTACCGGGCGCTGAACGAGGGCAAGCAGATCCTGACCTGGGACGCGCGCAGCGAGCCGCCACCCGACGTCGTCGCAGAGGCGGACGTCGTGCTCGAAGGGTTCAGGCCCGGCGTCTTCGAGCGGCTCGGCGTCGCCCTCCCGGACACCGCGATCCTCTGCTCGATCACCGGCTTCGGCGCGACCGGCCCGCGCGCGAGCGATGCGGGCCACGACCTCAACTACCTGGGCTACGCCGGCGTGCTCCATGACACCGCGCCGGCCGTCCCACCCGTGCAGATCGCCGACCTCGCCGGCGGTGCGCAGACCGCGGTGATCGAGATCCTCGCCGCACTCCTCGAGCGCGAGCACACCGGCCGAGGCGCGCGCATCGTCGTCTCGATGACGCACGAAGCGCACGCCCTCGCGTCGCACCGCCTGGCGGGTGAGCCGCTGCCGCAGCTTCTCACCGGCGGCGCCGCCTGCTACCGCATCTACGAGACGGCCGACGGACGGCATCTCACCGTCGCCGCGCTCGAGCCGCGCTTCTGGCAGAACCTGTGCATGCTGCTCGACCGCCCCGACCTCGTCGACCGCGCGTTCGAGCCCGAGCTGCCGCAGCTCGCCGAACTCTTCCGCTCGCGGACGCTCGCCGAGTGGCGCGCCGCGCTCGAGGGCAAGGACACGTGCGTGGGACCGGTGCTGACGCTCACCGAAGCGGCGGCGGAGCTATGAGCGGCGTCGCAGCGCTCATGTTCGCGCTCGCCGGCATCCACGTCGGCGCTCACCGCGTGCTTCCGGTCGGCTACGCACCAGCGTGGAGCCCGGACGGCGCACGTATCGCCTACGTCACGAAGGGCGACCTCTGGACGGCGGACGCGGACGGCACGCACGCCGCCCGCATCGTGCGCGACGCCGACCAGCCCGCCTGGTCGCCGAACGGACGGCGGCTGGCGTTCAGGCGCCGCGGCTCGGTCTACACGGTCCGGGTCGACGGCGACGACGAGCGGCGGCTCGCACCCGGCGCGCACCCGGCGTGGTCGCCGAACGGAGAACGGATCGCGCTCGACCGCGACGACACGATCGTCACGCTGCGCTGGGACGGCGGCGGCGTCCGGAACGCCGGTGCGGGAAGCGACCCGGCGTACGCGCCCGACGGTCGCCTCGCCGTCGTTCGCGACGGCCAGATCGTGGCGGGCGGCAGGCTCATCGACGAAGGCACCGAGCCGGCATGGTCGGCCGACGGCAGCCACATCGCCTACGTCCGCGACGACACGATCTACGTCGACGGCAAGGCGATCCGCAGAGGCGAGCAGCCTGCCTGGCGACCCGCGAAGCGTGTCCAGGAGCTCCTCCCCGACTTCGACCAGCGGCCTCCCGTCGACTTGCAGATCGCGGGCGGCCCCGGCCGCTGGCTGCTCGGCTTCACCTCGCTCGTCGACAACATCGGGCTCGGCCCGAGCATCGTCGAAGGCATCCGCCCGCCCGGCGTCGAGCGGATGACGGGAACGCAGCCCGTGCTACTCGCGAACGGCAAGAGCCGCACCTATCGCGATGTGGCGCAGATCCGCTACACGAACTCACCCCCACACCACCACTGGCACCTGATGCGCTTCGACGCGTTCGAGCTCCGCAGCCTCGACGGACGCACGCTCGTGCGCGACCGCAAGAGCGGTTTTTGCCTCGCAGATCACTGGGGGACTGCGCCCGGGCACTGGCCGAACCGCAAGCCGCACTTCCTCGGCGACTGCGAGCAATACCACCCGGACGCCACGCACGTGCTGATGGGAACGACCCCGGGCTTCACCGACCGCTACCCGGCGTTCTTCCACGGCCAGAACGTCGAGATCACCGGCGTACCGGCCGGCATCTACGACCTCGTCCACCGCGCGAACGAGTCGATGCTTCTCCACGAGCTGCGCTACGACAACGACGCGGCGTCGGTGCGAATCCGGCTCCGGTGGGTGGCCGGAGCTCCGAAGGTCACCGTGCTCCGGAGGTGTACCGCAAGCGCGACCTGCTGACGAACGCACCCTGCGCGTGCCAGGCGCCGAGCGCCAGCACGAACATCGCTCCGGCAGCGATCAGCAGCGCCTGAGCGGCGACGCCGAAGGCGACCGCTTCCTCGGTGCGCACACCGGACGCGACGAGGATCGCTGCGCCTGCACCCGCCTGCATCGCGGCGCCCGCCGGCGCAACCGGGAGCACGGCCGCGGCGGACGACGCGCAGACGAACGCGAGCGCGAGCGCGAAGTTCGTTCCAAACCCGAGTGCCGCCAGCAGGACGAACATCGCGAGCGCGCGCAGCCCCCACGAGACCGCGACACCGAGCCACGCCCAGGCCGCCTCGCGCGGCGGAGTCGCATGCTCGCCGACGAAACCGCCGAGGCGGAAGCGCGCGACGATCGGCAACGCCGCGAGGCGCGGCAGCGCGAACACCGCGGCGGCGGCGAGGAACCCGGCACCGGCGACCACGAAGAAACCCGCGCGAAGCCAGCCGTCGATGTGCGAGACGCCGAGCGCCACCGATGCGAGCGGCGTCATCGCGGCGCTGTCGAGAAGGCCGAGCAGGAAGAGCGAGAGCGCAACCGCACCGATCGAAGCGCGCGGACGCCGGCAGCGCCGGACGACCGCGACGCGGATGACCTCGTCGCACCGGCCGGGCAGAGCGAGACCGCCCACCGACGCGGCGCCGCCGGCTGCGGCGAGCGTCAGCACCGCCGGCCGCTGCTCGCGACGGAAGAGCCTCTGCCAACCCCACGCCTTCGCCGCGTACGCCGCGAGCATGACCACCGCGGCAAGCGCGACCAACCAGAGGTTCGCGTGATGCAGCGGCCAGCCCACAAGGGCAAAGTGGCGGGCGACGAGCGCAGCGACAACCGCCGCAACGCCGACCAGAGAGATGTTGAGGAGCCGCTTCAGCTGTTCCAACTACCGGTACATCGGCACGCGTGCTCTCACGTTGTACCTGGTTTCTCCCCTGACCGAGGGAGCAGGCGCTCCGTCATGCCGCCGAGCGCCTGCGTCAGCTCGCTCGGAATCACCCAGACCTTGTTCGCATCGCCCTGCGCGATCTGAGGCAGCACCTGGAGATACTGGTAGGCAAGCAGTTGCGGGTCGGGGTTCCCATCGTGGATCGCCTTGAACACGGTCTCGATCGCCTTCGACTGCCCTTCCGCCGAGAGGATCGCCGATTGCTTCTGCCCTTCGGCCTTCAGGATCGCGGACTGCTTCTCGCCCTCCGCGGTCAGAATCGCCGCCTGCTTGATGCCCTCCGCCTGCAAGATCGCCGCCCGCTTCTCGCGGTCCGCCCGCATCTGCTTCTCCATCGTGTCTTTGATCGAGGGCGGCGGGTCGACCGACTTCAACTCGACGCGGTGGACGCGAATGCCCCACTTGCCGGTCGCGTCGTCCAGGATGCCGCGCAACTGGTCGTTGATCGTCTCGCGCGATGTGAGCGTCTCCTCGAGCGTCATGCCGCCGATCACGTTCCTCAGCGTGGTGACGGTGAGGAGGTCGATCGCGTTGACGGGGTTGGCGATCTCGTACGTCGCCGACTTCGCGTCCGTGACCTGGAAGTAGATGACGGTGTCGATGCTCACGACGAGGTTGTCCTGCGTGATCACCGGTTGCGGCTCGAAGGTCACGGCCTGCTCGCGCAGATCGAGGAGCGGCTTCACACGGTCGATGAAGGGGATCACGATCGTGAGCCCCGGGGTCAGCGTCCGGGAATAGCGGCCGAGCCGCTCGACGACTCCGGCGCGCGCCTGGGGAATGACGCGCAACGTGCGCGCGAGGAGGATGAACACAAAGAGCACGAGCACTGCCAGCACGATCAGTCCAGCCACTGAGACCTCCTATTCGGCGACCAGAGCGGTCGCGCCTTCGATCTTGACGACGTCGACGGTCGCGCCCTCGGCGTACACGCCGTCCTCGAGGTACGACCGCGCGGACCACTCCTCCCCGCCGATGCGCACGCGCCCGCCCGCGGCGTTTACCTGCTGCGTCACGATCGCTCTGCGGCCGACGAGCGCGTCGGTTCCGGTCCGCATGAGCTGCGGCATGCGGACGTGCCGTCGCGCGATCGGCCGGAGGACGGCGAGCGACAACAGCCCGGCAAGGATGAAGACGATGGTCGAGGCGACGCCGCCCGCGACGAGCGCGACGATCGCCGCAGCGCCTGCTGCGAGTGCCACCGGACCGAGGAAGAACGCCCCAGGCGTCAGCACCTCGCCGATCGCGAGCAGGACAGCAGCCACGATCCAGACGAAGAACACGGATTGACTCTAGATGACGTTCAGCAGCGCGCGTAGGTCGGTGATCGACTCCCGCTCCGGGTAGCGCGCTTCCCGGTCGACCAGGACGGCCACCATTCCGACTGCGAGGGCGCCTTCGACGTCGTCCTCGATCGTGTCGCCGACCATGACGGCATCGTCAGCGCGGACGTCGAGCAGCTCGAGCATGCGCCGGAAGATCGCCTCGTGCGGCTTGGTCTTCCCGTGCGCGCGGGACGTGAGCACCGCGTCGACGGCCAAGCCATGGTGACCGACGAACTCGTCCAGGTCACGCGCGCTGTTCGAGAGCAGCCCGAGCTTGAGACCCCGGTCGCGCAGGGCGTCGAGCGTCGGGATCGCGTCCTCGTAGAGCTCGAAGTGGTGCGCGTGCGCCCACGCGCCTTCCATCTCGCACGCGGCCGCGTACGTGTCCCCGGCGCCGCCCATGCCCTCGATGATCCGCTGCGTGAAGCGGATCCAGATCTCTTCGTCGTGATCGAGCTCCGGGTGCCGCTTCAGGTCGACGAGCGCAGCCCGGCGCGCGTCGTCGTAGCGGGCCGAATCGAGGGTCAACCCGTAGCGCGCGCCGAGGCGCTCGTAGCCGGCCGGGCCGAGGTCAGGGCCCGGCTTGGCGAGGGTGAAGTCGACGTCGAAGATGACTGCGCGAACGGGCACGCGGGCGACGATAGCCTCGGACGGTGACGGTTCCGCGGCAGGGCACGTTCGTGGCGTTCTCGAGCCGCGACTTCCGCCTCCTCTGGGGAGGTCAGATCGTGTCGTTCGTCGGCGACGCCGCGTTCATCGTCGCGCTCGGCTGGCGCGTCACCGACCTGACCGGAAAGGCCAGCTCGCTCGGGTTCGTGCTCGCGCTCGAGTCGCTCGCGATGCTCCTGACCTTGCTCTGGGGCGGCGTCCTCGCCGACCGCTACTCCCGGCGGCTGCTGATGATCGGCTCGGACGTGGCGCGCGCCTGCGTGATCGCGACCTTCTTCGGGCTCGAGGTCACCGGCCACGTCAGCCTGACGGCAATCCTCGTGCTCGCGACCCTGTTCGGGCTCGCGGACGGCTTCTTCCAGCCCGCGTTCCAAGGCATCGTGCCGCTCGTCGTCGAGCAGCCGATGCTCGCGTCGGCGAACTCGTGGCTCGGCGTCGCGCGCAACGGTGCCGCCATCGTCGGGCCTGGCATCGCGGCTGCGCTCTACCACACGTCAGGCCCGTCGCTCGTCTGGGCGATCGACGGTGCGTCGTTCATCGTCTCCGCGGCCGCGCTCTGGCTGGCGCGCCCGCGCGTGTTCGAGCCCGGGCCGGCGCTCGGCCTACGACGCGAGCTCGGCGAAGGGTTGCGGTACGTGCTCAGCGAGCCGTGGATGTGGACGGGGATCGCTGCGGCGACCGTGATCCTGATGATCGCGATGGCGCCGTTCACGGCGCTGCTGCCACGCGTCGTCCAGGCGCACTACCACCGCGGCGTCGGCTCGTACGGCGCGATTTTCAGTGCCATGGCCGCGGGCATGGTCGTCGGCTCACTGCTGTGGGCGAAATGGCACCCGGCCCGGTTCCGGGTCATCGTCTGCTTCGCCGCGTTCGGGATCAACGACATCGGCATCGTCGTTCTCGCCCTGTCACCGTGGTATCCCGTCGCCCTCGCGGCCGCCGCCTGGCGAGGGCTCTGGATCGGTGTCGGGATCTCCGCCTGGACGACGCTGATGAGCGAGCTCGTGCCGGAGCGCCTCCTCTCACGCGCGTCGAGCATCGACTTCTTCGGCTCGATCGGCCTGACGCCCGTCGGCTACGTGCTGGCGGGTGCGGTCGCGACGCGGGTCGCCCCAACGACGGTGCTCGCGGTCGGCGGCGGGTTCGGAGCGTTCCTCTGGTTCGCGCCGTTGATGTGGCGACGCGTGCGCGTCAAGGCGTAGGGCTGGGTCTGACCCCGCAACGCGGGGCCAGACCCCTATCGGGGTGCCCAGATTTGAACTGGGGACCTCTCCGACCCGAACGGAGCGCGCTACCAGGCTGCGCCACACCCCGAGACGGCCCTAAGGGTAGCCAGTCGCATCCGTCCCCGCGATGGACTATCCTGAGGAGACCATGAGCTACTCGGTGACAGGACGAGGCGCGTGAGGAACACGCCCGTCCTTCCTGCCGATGAGCCGGAGACCTCGCCCGCCTGCGTGAACACGCGGCGGGCTTTTTCGTTCATGGAGACGGAAGGAGCAACATGGCGAACCACCTGACGCCGGAAGAGCTGTCCAAGGAAGTCGGCATCGACCGTGACGAGGTGATTCGGATCTGCCTCGAAGAGCACATTCCGATCTACCACGGCAAGATCGACAAGTTCCTGTTCCAGGTACAGCTGCAGGCGCTCGGGGCGTTCCCCGCGCACAACTAGCGCGAGCTGAACCCGTTACTTGGAGGCCGCGGCCCGCTTGCGGGGTGCGGCCTTCTTCTTGGCCGCAGCAGGCTTCTTCTTGTCCGACGCGGCGGCGACGGACGCGCGCAGCGCCTCCATCAGGTCGACGACCGGTGTCGGCGCCTCTTCCTCCGGCATCGTGATCTCGTGGCCCTCCAGCTTCGCCTCGAGCAGCTCGCGCATGCGCTCGCGATACTCGCTCTTCAGCGCCTCCGGATCGAACGGCGCGGCGAGCGACGCGATGATCTGCTTCGCGAGCTCGAGCTCCGGCCCCTTGACCTCTGCGCCCGAGACTGCTTCGTCGATCTCGGCGTGATCCTTCACGTCGTCGTGGACGAAGAGCGTTTCGAGCGCGAGGGCATCGCCCATCGGGCGGATCAGGCACAGCTTCTCCTTGCCCGCGAGCACGAAGCGGCCGAGCGCCGCGACATCAGCCTTCTGCATCGCCTCGTGCAACAGCACGTACGGACGGCGCGCAGCCTCCGCGCCGGCGGGCACGAGGTAATAGGTCCGGTCGTAGTAGACGGGGTCGACGTCGGCGAGCTGTACGAAGCTGCCGATCTCGATCGAGCGGCTGGTGTCGTGCTGCTCGATCGCCTCGAGGTCGGCGTCCTCGACCATCACGTACTGACCCTTCGCCACCTCCCACCCACGCACGAGCTCGTCTGACTCGACGTCTCGCTCGTGGACGGGGCAGTAGCGCTTCTGCTTGATCGGCGTGCCGCATTCGCGGTGCAGCATCCGGAACGACACATCCGACTGGCGGGCAGCCGGCTTCGTCGCAGGCGCCAGCCCGACGGGGATGTTCACGAGGCCGAAGCTGATGTTGCCGTTCCAGGTGGTGCGCATGTGCTCCCTAAAGTGTACGTCGGGCAACCCATTTTCGCGCTTGCGCCGGGGGTTCCTGCGGATATGTTCTGAAGCGACGTGGCCGAAACGCGCACGATCGCCAACCTCTGGCGGAACGCGGTCGTAGCCGGCCACCCCGACCCGGCCTACCTCTACGAGGCCGACGGCGCCTGGCTGGCGCTCCCGCGCGCGGACGCGGTGCGGGCGGTGGACGAGCTCGCGAACGGCCTCCTCGCGTTGGGCGTCCGGAAGGGAGAGGCGTTCGCCCTCCTCGGGCGCACCACGCTCGAGTGGTCGCTCTTCGACTTCGCGCTCGGGCTGGTCGGCGCGGTCGGAGCGCCGATCTACTCGTCGAGCTCGCCGCGCGACGTTCAGTACGTCCTGGAGCACTCGGACGCGGTCGGCGTGCTGGTGGAGGACGACGAGCAGCTCGCGAAGGTCGCGGGGTTCAGCGGCCACGTGATCACGTTCGCGGGACTCGAGGAGCTCCGCAGCCGCGGGCGTGACTGGGCGGCGGCTCATCCGGGTGAGCTCGACGCGCGTGCCGACTCGATCGACGAGGACGACCTGTTCACGTTCATCTACACGTCAGGCACGACCGGGCCGCCGAAGGCCTGCATGATCCGCCACCGCAACTACTACGAGATGGTGCGGAAGAGCGACGAGATGGAGGACAAGCTCCTCCAGCCCGGCGACGTGATGCTGCTTTACCTCCCGCTCGCCCACAACTACGGCCGCCTGCTGCACCTCTCGGCGGCGTATCACGGGTACACGATCGCGTTCCTGCCCGACCCCCTGCAGGCGGCGGCCGCCTTGCCGCACGTACGGCCGACGATCTTCCCGAGCGTCCCGCGCGTCTACGAGAAGATCCACGCCGCCGTCATCGCGGGGTTCGATGAGCGCACCGGTGTGCAACGGCGCATCGTCGATTGGGCGCTCGGCGTCGGCCGGCGCGTATCGAAGCTACGACAGGCGAGGCAGCCGGTGCCGCCGCTGCTCGCGGCGCAGCACCGCCTCGCCGACCGGCTCGTCTACTCCAAGGTGAAGGAGAAGCTGGGCGGCCGGCTGCGAATCGCGAATGCCGGCGGCGCACCGCTCTCGCGCGACATCGCCGAGTTCTTCCACGCGATCGACATCCTCGTGCTCGAAGGCTACGGGCTCTCCGAAGTGACGACGGCCGCGACGGTGAACCGGCCGAGCGCGTTCAAGTTCGGCACGGTCGGCAGGCCGCTGCCGGGCGTCGAGCTTCGCCTCGCGGATGACGGTGAGATCCTGATTCGATCGAACACCGTCTTTGCCGGCTACTACCACGACGACGAGGCGACACGCGCGACGATCGACGACGAAGGCTTCGTGCACACCGGCGACGTCGGCCACATCGACGAAGACGGGTTTCTCGTCATCACCGACCGTAAGAAGGACATCATCGTCACCGCCGGTGGGAAGAACGTCGCCCCGCAGAACCTCGAGAACGAGCTGAAAGCGCACAAGGTGATCTCGCAGGCGCTCGTCGTCGGCGACCGCAAGCCGTACATCGCCGCGCTCGTCACGCTCGACGAGGAGGCGACGAACGGCATGTCGGAGGATGCTGCGCAGTCCGCCGTGCAGGAAGCGGTCGATGCGGTGAACGCCGAACGCTCGCGCTACGAGCAGATCAAGCGATTCACGATCGTGCCGCGGGAGTTCTCAGTGGAGCACGACGAGGTCACGCCGACACTGAAGCTCAAGCGCAACGTGATCATCGACCACTTCGCCGACGAAGTGGCCGGGCTCTACACCTAGAGGATTCTGCGAGCGCCGACGTACGTCGCGGCGTACCACGACTCGTCGAGGCTGGAGATCTTCACGACGTCGCCGGTGTGCGGCGCGTGCACGAACTGGTCACCGCCGATGTAGATGCCTACGTGCCCGAGGCCGTCGAAGAACACGAGGTCGCCGGGCTGCAGCTGGTCGCGCGACACCGGCACGCCGTAGCCGTACTGCGCGTACGACGAATGCGGGAGCGAGACGCCGACTTGCGCGTACGCCCACATCACGAGCCCTGAGCAGTCGAACCCGCCGGGTGCAGACCCACCCCAGACATAGGGTGTGTTGAGCTGCGACATCGCGTACTGCACGACGTCGCCGTGCGTCGGCGGCGGAGCGACAACCGTGTCGGATGACGGTGTGACGGCCGAAGCGCCGACCACCGTCGTCGAAGCCAGCTGAATGGCCGAGGCGTGCAACTCGCGCAGGCGCTCTCTCGCCGCGGCAGCGAGCGCGCGCTGGTGCGCAGCCTGCTCGGCGACCAGCTTTGCGATCTCGCCCTTGAGCGAGGAGTACAGCCGCTCCTGCTCCGCGATCTTCGTCTCGATGTCGCGCTTCGCCGCTGCGCGTTCTGCAACGACACGCGCCTGCTGCTCGTGTGCCCGCTTGAGCACCTCGCCGCTGCGCTTGGCCGCGGCTCGGAACTGCTTCACCTCCGCGAGCACATCCGTGTCCGCCTGAGTCACCGACTTCGCGTTGTCGATGCGCGTGATCATGTCGTCGAGGCTCTTCGCGCCGAGCACGACCTCGAGCGTCGATTCCTGATCCGATGTGTACAGCGCAACGAGACGCTGCGCAATCGTGCGCTGCCCAACCTTCAGGTTGTGCTTCGCAACGCGAAGCTCACGGCGGTTCTCGCGGACGTCGCGCTGAATCTGCGCCAGCCTCGCGTCGGCTGCGTCGTATTGCGACCTCGCGCGCTCGAGTGAGTCGGAGAGCTGCCCAAGCTGGGCCATGACCTGCTGCGCCTGCGCCCGCTTCGAGGAAATCGAAGGGTCGGCGAATGCGGGGACTGCGGCCAAAAGGGCCACGCAGATCCCGGCGAGAACGTACGGCGCCTGTCCCAGCCTACGAATGACGACCCCCGGACCGGGGACGGGACGGGCGCACCGGTAGG
>Ga0070660_100003286_pt1 | contig 11107 bp, 10 predicted proteins | sample KBSC33metaG_FD_64670 | JGI IMG/M metagenome (GOLD analysis project Ga0070660, IMG submission 64670) | Corn rhizosphere microbial communities from Kellogg Biological Station, Michigan, USA - KBS C3-3 metaG | ecosystem: Host-associated > Plants > Roots > Rhizosphere > Soil ... | reverse complement strand
CCAAAGCAGGCGGGCAAAAAATGCCACGGGGATATCGCTTGATTCAGCAGCTTCCTTGAGAGCTTCGCAGAAATTCCTTGATGGCAGTTCCGGCGCTGGCTCCGGCTCCGCGATTTCCTGCTCCGCCGCGGAAGCATCCAACAAAGCCGTCGGTTCTGGAGGATCGATCAGAGAGGAAGGGCTGAGCTCTGTCGTATCAGCATCATCGGCGGAGGGAGCCGGATGTTCGTCTCCACCAACTGGTCCCGTAATTTCTTTCCCTACGCTCGATTTAAAATCAATCTCAAAATTCAAACCCATCACAGCAAACGCGACAACCGCCGCGATAAAAAACCGCATTTCCAGGTATCCCCGCTGCTACTTGAAAGACGCGGCAATGCCCAACGGATAAGACCTTTTCACGTTTCGATTGGGGCAGAGAAATGATCTTGACTGTTCCGGAGCAGGAACTCGGTTGGGTTCGGCTTTAGCGACCTTGCGCTTTGCTCTCACCGGCGCTGGATGTTCGAGGACTTTCGGCAACGGCTGATTCAACTGAGCAAACGCTTCTCGCGGTTCGCTGATGATCGGGCTTTCAACGGCGGATACCTGCAGGAACCAATTTCAGTCTTCCGCCTTATCAGGCTGGACAAGCATTGCGACGAGCCCGTGGCCCGTGCACCGGGATCTGGTTTGTCGCATCGACGACTACAAAGGGGTTCGGCGACAAACCGCCAATGCCATGTTGTGGACAGTTGCAAAAGAGGCCGCTGAAAACTGGTCCCGCCACAAAGATTCTCGCCAGGGCGCGGCGCTCGCCTATTATTCGGTGTTCTCGCTCGGACCCGTCATTGTTATCGCCATCGCCATTGCCGGATTCGTTTTCGGTCAAGCCGCCGTCAGTGGGCAGGTGGCGTCCTCGATCAAGGACATGGTTGGGGACACCGGTGCACAGGCCGTTCAAGCCATGCTGGCGGATGCCGGCCGCCCGCGAGAGGGCCTTCTTGCAACACTGATCGGCCTGGGTGCGCTGATGTTCGCAGCCCTTGGGGTCGTGATTCAACTCAAGGACGCCCTGAACACGGTCTGGGAAGTGCAAGAAGCGCCAGGCCGCGGCCTGTGGCACTTCATCCGCAATTATGCCGCTTCCCTCGCCGCCGTCTTCGCGCTTGGCTTTCTGCTGATGGTATCGCTGATCGTCACCGCCGGCCTCGCAGCTTTCGGGAAATATGCCGCGCCGCATGTGCGGGAGTGGCTTTTACAGCTGGTCACAATTTTTGCTTCCGTCGGCGTGGTCTCGTTGCTTTTCGCGATGATGTTCAAGTGGCTGCCGGATGCAGCCGTTGATTGGTACGACGTTTGGCTGGGAGCGATCGTTACGGCTATCCTTTTTGAACTTGGGAAATCCGCCATCGGATTTTACATCGGCAAACAAGGATTGGAGTCCACTTACGGAGCCGCCGCATCGATCATCATCATCTTGATCTGGGTTTATTATTCATCGCAGATAATCCTGATGGGTGCGGAAATCACGCACGCCTTTGCAAAGCACAAAGGCTCGATCAAAAATCGCGAACATGCCGGTCGATCCCCCGACCTAATAAACGACCACGCCCCCAGCAACGCGGTTTCATCCGGTTAAGGCTCGATAAACGACTGCTATCATTGATAAAGTCGGCGACCGGACACAGGAACGAACTTTATCCCGCGACGTTTTTACAGCGTCCTCCCCGATGAACAAACCACCTGGCCTGCCGCATGTCCCCCTGTGCGGCGGGCTTTTTCCGGCTTGGCCACCATGGAATGCGCGATCTGTATGGCAGCAAGCCCCCGCGCGAGCGCTCATAATTGTTGAACTTCCGCCGATGCCGCGAAAGCCGTTCCGAAAATTTCGGCTACGTGGCGTGGGCATCACGCGACCTCGGCCTTGCCGTGCCTGACCGTCTGGCAAACCTCGAACCCCTCGAACTGCGGGTGCCCAAGATAGAGTGGCTTATTGTCGCCTGCCCGGCTATGCGCGGCACGGAAAGCCTCTGATTTGGTCCAGGCTTCAAAGACGGCCCGGCTCTTCCACACCGTATGAGAAGCATAAAGTGTGTGGTCCTCGGCTTCCGGGCCTTTGAGAAGGTGAAATTCCACAAAGCCTGGCACCTTTTCGAGATGGCTGTCGCGCGACAACCACACATGCTCGAAAGCTCCCTCGGAGCCTTTGATGACACGAAACCGGTTCATGGCGATAAACATACGGCGGTCTCCTGATGCTGCTGGATTCGACCGGTATAACACCATGTAGTTGGCGAGATTGCGATCCGTTGAGAAGACCGAAAACGTTGCGAGCGGCGCTCAAGCAACCCAATCCCAATCCCAATCGCGCCGGTTTCACAGCCGACACTTCTCCGCGAGCCGGGCATTGAACGAGGCGAGCGGGAGATGGCAGCAATCCTTGACTTCGGCGCTCGAGCACAAGTCCATGAGCGGGGCGGGGCGTCAGTCCTTGTAGACCTCGACCGCCTGCATCATGCCCATCTCCTCGTGGTTCATCATGTGGCAGTGCATCATGAAGACGCCGGTGTAGTCGAGAAAGCGCGAGCGGATGACGGTGCTGCCGCCTTTGGCCGGCCGCGGCACGACCACTGTATCGCGCCACGGCCGATCGGCCTGCGGTTGACCGCCGATTTCGATGACCTGGAACGGGTTGGTGTGGATGTGGAACATATGGTCGTCGTGCTCGTGGGTGTTGCGGATCGTCCATTCCTCCACCGCGCCCAGCCGCACCCGCTGGTCGATGCGCGAGGGATCGAAGATCTTGCCGTCCACCGTGAAGGTGTATTCCTGCCAGTGGCCCGCGACATCGTTCTCCGGCGAGGTGGCCCCCAGGACCAGCGTGCGCCGGCCTGTGATCTCGCTGTCGCGGATCGTCTCGAGCGGCGGCTTGGGCAGTGCGGCCGGGAGCTTCATCGGCAGCGGCTCGCCGGCGACGACCACGCGCGCGAGCGGTCCGGCGGGCGACGGATGGCCCTGATCGAACGGCATGGCGTTCAGCTCGTAGGTGCCCAGATCGCCCGCTTGAACCAGCACATCGGCGCGCTGCCCCGGCGCGATCAGCAGCTGCTTCATCTCCTGCAGGGCGCCCAGCTGGATGCCGTCGCAGGCGATGACGTTCAGCCGGTGCTTGTCGAGCTCCAGCAGCATGTTGTCCTGGTACTGCGAGCCGACCAGGCGCCAGCGCTGCACCTCCCCCGGCCGCATGTCGATGGTCGGCCGCCGCTGGCCGTTGATCGCCAGGAAGCGCGTCGAGGTTTCCGGAAAGAGCGTGCCGAAGTCCTCGATCATGTAGAAGGCGTCGAACACGACCTGCGTCAGCAGCATGACCCGCTCGCGCGCCCGGGCGACCTCGGGCACATCGGCGAAGTCGCCTTCGACGATGATGGCGCCCGCCATGCCGCTCGCCACCTGCACGTCGGCCGAGCCGTGGTGATGCGGATGGTACCAGTAGGTGCCGCGCGTATGGTCCGCGGGCAGCGCGATCTCGATGTCGTACGACTTGCCGGGCGCCATCGAGCGCATGACGTTGTCGGCGATGCCGCTCGGGCTGCAGTGCGCGCCGTGGAAATGGAAGTTCGTGTTGTTGAGCTGGTGCGGATGCGAGGGGTTGCTGGGCAGGATATCCCGGTTGGGCGGCAAGTCGTTGATGAGCCGGATCTTCAAGGTCTCGCCAGGCTTCATGCGCAGCGTCGGGCCCAGCCCGCCTTCGTAGCGGCGCAGGTAGAGGCGCATGCCGCCGATGTCGCGATAGGCGTAGGCGCAGCTCAGGCTGGTGCTGAGCACGCCGTTGACGGAGCGGCGGACCTCGGGCTCGACCAGCGGCTGGTCCATCGCCGCCACAACCGGCAACTTCGTCGCGCCGAGTTCGGGCATGTGGGCGTGCCCGACGCCGGACTGCCCCAGCGCAGCGCGCTGGCCCAGTGCCAGCGTGCCGATCGCCAAGCCGGCCTGCAGCAAGCCGCGCCGTGAGGCATGCGGCCCAAGCCCGCAGTTCGTGCCAAAGAATCTCTGCTCTTTGGCCATGATCCCGCTCCCCGTGCCATGCCCTGGCGCCAATACGGTAACAGATACCGTTAAACCACCCGAGGTCCGGCAAACCAAATAGCATACAATCATCAAAAAAGACTGCTACTCGATCACCTTGTCGGCGCGCGACAGGAATGACTCCGGGAGACTAAGGCCAGGTGTCCATTTGGTGCCATGAGCGGTCATCCCTCTTGCCGCCACTTCCCGACACTGGCAATTTTCCAAGTACCGCCATTTTTGGTCTTACGGAATTAGCATGAAGCGACTTTCTATCTCGGCCGCGCTCATCTGCGCCGCGTGGCTCACGGTCCCCATGTCGATGGCACAAGCAGCACCGTGTCTCATCGTAACATTGACAGGCACCCAGAGTGGTCCGGCTGTGTTCAATGGTCAGGCTGGCGCGGGGACGCTGATCCGCTACGGCGAAGAAAGCAATGATTGCGGTGCTCTGAAACTGCAGTTCGACGCTGGGCGCGGCACAAACATGCGGCTGTCACAGATCAATGTGGCTCCAACACAGCTCGATGCAATCTTCATCACGCGTCCCTTTGCGGTGTTGCTTTGTGATATATGGCCAATATACGCTTGGGATTGGTATGCATCAGGAATGCTTGCGAGCCCGCCGGCTGGAGTGAGGAACGATTTGAAATCGAAAGCGCCAACGAAACGCCTGTCTCGAGCAGCCGAGGCTGAGGACGGCACTCTTACAGATCGCGCCTATCGCGAACTTGAAGAGATGATCGTCACGCTGCAATTATCGCCGGGAACGGTATTGTCGGAACAGGCGCTTGCCGTACGTCTGAGGATCGGCCGAACCCCGATCCGGGAGGCCCTGCAGCGGCTCGCGAGGGACGGCCTCGTTGTGATCATGCCGAGGCGCGGCATCATGGTCTCCGAGATCAATTTGCGGCTGCAACTGCGGCTGCTCGAAGTGCGGCGCGAACTGGAGCGCCTGATGGCAAGCCTGGCGGCCGAGCGCGCCACCCCCGAGGAACGGCGCGAATTCGCCGACGTCGCGCAAGCCATGCTCGCCGCCGCCGCCAAGGCCGACGACATCGCCTTCATGCGCCTCGACCAGCGTTTCAACATCCTGATCGCGAGCGCTTCCCGCAACGAATTCGCCCGCCGGTCCATGGGACTGATGAACGCCTTGTCGCGCCGGTTCTGGTATCAGCACTACCAGCAGGTCGCGGATCTGCCGCTTGCCGCCAAGCTGCACGCCGCAGTCGCGGAAGCGGTTTCGCAGAAGAAAGCGAAGGCGGCGGCGACCGCCTCGGACCGGCTGATCGACTACATCGAGGATTTCGCCCGCAAGACACTCGATACCTGAGGCGGCTTCAATCGAACATGATGACGCTGCGAATGGTTTCGCCGCGCTTCAAGGCGTCGAAACCGCCGTTGATCCCCTCAAGCGTGATGCGGCGCGAGATCAACTCGTCGAGCATCAGCGAGCCGTCGAGATAGGCACGCGCGAGCAGCGGAAAATCCCGCCGCGGGCGCGCATTACCATAGCTGACGCGGCGGATGCGTTTTTCCTGCATCAGCGAGCCCCAGCGGAACGCGACGTCCTTGTTGACGTCGATCTTGCCGAGCCAGATGACCTGGCCGCCGGGCCGTACGGCCTCGGTGGTCACCCGAAAAGCCGAGCCGCTCCCGGCCGACTCGATGACGACGTCGACACCGCGGTCGCCCGTCTGTTGTTTGCCGGCGGCGACCGCGTCGTCTGTGGATGCGTTGACGCCATGCGTTGCGCCCATCCGCACGGCGAGCACAAGTTTCGCCGGGTCGAGATCGACTGCGATGATCGCACCTGCACCCGCCAGCCGCGCGCCCTGCACCGCGGCGAGGCCGACCGCCCCGCAGCCTATCACCATCACGGTATCGCCATGCGCGATCGCGCCCAGATTGAGGGCCGCGCCGACGCCGGTCATGACGCCGCAGCCGAGCAGGCAGGCGCGGTCGAAAGGAATATCTTTTGGAACGGGAATGGCTTGTTGGTCAGCCACGACGCAATATTCGCCGAACGATCCCAGGAACATCAGCTGCCGAAGCGGGCGGCCATCGGCCAACGCTGCGCGGCTTTCGCCATTGAACGGCAGCGCCTTCGGTCCCTCCCCGAGATATTGCTCGCACAGGATCGGGGCGTCGCGGTCGCAGTAAAAGCAATGGCCGCAGTGCGGATTCCACGAGAGCACGACATGGTCGCCGACTTTCACCCCGCGCGCGGCAGGGCCGACCTGCTCGACGATGCCGGCGGCCTCGTGCCCGAGCACGATCGGCATTGGATAGCGCAGCGATCCTTCGATCACCTCGAGATCGGTGTGGCAAAGGCCGGCCGCGCGGATTCGAACCAGCACGTCGGTCGGCTGCAAGTCCGTCGCCGTGACGGTTTCGATCGACATCCGCGTTTGCGCGGCATGCAACACCGCGGCCCGATACTTGAGGGTCATCAGGCAACCGCCTTGCCGGAAAGCGCGGCCAACGCCTGGTCAATATCGGCCGACGTCATTTCCCACTCATTGCCGAAATTCGCCACGACGGCGCGCATAAATACCTCTACCGAACCCTTTGCTTTGTCCCTGTCGCCGAGATGATCGACCAGCAGCGCCAGCGCAAGCTGGCGCGGCTCCGGCCCTTCATAGCTCCACTCGAAGCCGTTCTTGCTGAACTCGATGACATCGACGCTGGGGTCGAGTGGCGCGCCATCGACCGTCACTTTCACGCCATCGATAGTCCGATCTCCCGCATAGCGCTTCATATTACCCTCCCGCTTCCGATCCGAAATGCTTGCCCTCTCACGAGGCGACCTCGATCTGGCCTGCGATCACGCGCATGACGTCGCGGTCCCGATGCGCCTCGGCCAATGTGCCCGAAAACATCACCTCGCCTCGCTCCAGAACATAGATCCGGTCGACGTAATCGGGAATGTGGTGCACGTTGGATTCCGCCATCAGAACACCCCTGCCCATCGCGCGGATCGAAGCGACGCCTTCCGCGATCGATGGAATGATCGCCGGCGACAGACCTTCGAACGGTTCATCGAGCAGCAGCAGTTTTGGATCAAGCGTCAGTGCCCTGGCGATCGACACCATCTTGCGCTCGCCGCCGGAAAGCTGCGCACCGCCGCGGGCGAGATATTGGCGCAGCTTCGGGAACACGGTGTAGGCCTCTTCGATGCGGGCCGCGGCCGGACGACCAGAAGGCCGCGTCCAGGTCGAAAGCTCGATATTCTCGGCCACGGTCAGGTCGGTATAGACTTCGGACTCTTCGGGCGAAAAGCCGATACCGCGTTGCGCGATTTGCCAGGTCGGCAGCTTCGTCAGGTCGCGGCCGTCGAAGCTGATATCGCCGGAGCGCGCGCGGCGATAACCCATAATGCTGCGAAAGGTCGTGGTCTTGCCGGCGCCGTTGCGCCCGACGAGACAGACAAGTTCGCCGGCCGCGACTGACAGGCTGACGCCGTTGAGGATGCGACTGCCCTCGATGTCGACGTTCAGGTTCGACAGGTTAAGCATCAAGACATCTTTCGCTGGGTTTGCGGGCGCGTTCCTATCACCGCGGCGATCAGGGCCGGATTCGCGAAGAAAGCGTCGGGCGGCATGTCGGCCAGTACGGACCCTTCCTGTAACGCGACAATGCGATGCGAATACCGCTCGACAAGATCCATGTCGTGCTCGACCTGGACGACGGCACGCACACCCGCCGCTTTCGCCGCCGAGACCAGAACTTCCATAATCGCATGCTTGTCGCCGGTCGAAACGCCGCTGGTCGGCTCGTCCAGCAGGATAACGCTGGGATTGAGCGCAAAGGCGCTCGCGATATCCAGCAATTTCTTTTCGCCCTGCGACAAGGTCGAAGCCACCGTTTCAAGCCTGGCGCGCAAGCCCAGCACTTCCGCGATACGCTCGGCGTCGGTGTGCAGCGCGTCATCGCGCTTCAGCGAGCGGAACGGATTGCCGACGCGGCGCAGGCGGGAGGCGACCGCCACCGCCAGGGTTTCGCGCACGGTGAGTGCCGGAAAGATATTGACCAGCTGAAATGCGCGCGACATCCCCAGTCTGGCGAGTTCGACCGGCCCGATGCCGGCGATATCGCGACCCAAAAAACGGACCTGTCCGGCCGTCGGTCGCAGCAGTCCGGTCACGACATTGACCAGCGTGGTCTTGCCGGCTCCATTCGGTCCGACGATCGAAACAAACTCGCCGTCACAGACATGAAAAGAGACATTGTTAAGGGCCTTGAATACGCCAAAGGCTTTCGAGACGTTGATGGTCTCGAACAGCGGTGCTGTATCGGCTGCGCGGGCGGGCTGCATTTTCATCGCCCTCCAGCGCGCCGGCTAACGAGAGCCTCGATCGTGCCCGATAGCCCCTGCGGCACGAAGACGACGAGAAGCACGAGCACGCCGCCCATCACAAAGCGCCAGTATTGCGTGATCGACATCACGAAATCCTGCAACACCACGAAAACCAGCGCGCCGATCGCCGGACCCGAAAATGTTCCGCTGCCGCCAAGCACCGCCATGAAGACCAGGTTGCCGGAATGGGTCCAATAAGCCAGTTCGGGATCCGCCAATCCCGTCGTGACGGCAAGGATCGTTCCGCCGATGCCGCCATAGATCGCCGAGATGACGAAGGCGGCCAACCGCATGCGAAAAATCTGCACGCCGACGTAGGCGGCCTTGCCGGCATTCTCGCGTATCGCGCGCAGATGCAGACCGAACGGCGACTGCGTGATGCGCCACATCGCGACACCAAGCAGCGCAAACAACAGCAGCGCATAATAGTAGAACGGACCGGTCAGAAACACGGTCTTGCCGCCACGCCATTCCATGCCGAGCAACAACGGCCGCAGCACCCGCATGCCCTGGTCACCACCGGTAATGTTGTAGAACTTGAACAAAAAGGAGTGAAACAGCATGCCGAACGCCAGCGTCAGCATGCCGAAAAAAATCCTGGTGTAGCGAACGCACAATGCCCCGATCACCAGCGCTACCAGCCCGGATGCCAGCGCCGCCGCGATCAGCAAAACCTCGAAACTGAGAATGCCGAATTTCGAAGTCAGCGCCGCCGCGGTGTAGGCGCCAACGCCTAGAAAAAGCGCGTGCCCGAAGGACAATAGCCCGGTAGTTCCAAACAGAAGGTTGAATCCCAAAAGCGCGATGCCGTAACCAATAAACGGCAGCATAAGGAGCAGCGCATAGGGCGAGGCGACCAACGGCAGCAGCGCCATGACTGCTATCAGCCCAAGCAGAACCCACAATCCATTAGGCTGCGGTAGCGTTCGTCGCACGGCTGCCAGGGAAGCGATGTCGATCGACTGATTGCTCACGCTGTTGCCTTCCCGAACAAGCCGGCTGGTCTGACAATAAGCACGACGACGACAACCAGATACACCGACAACATCTCCAATTCGGGCATCAGCGAAATAGCCGCCGCGCGCATCAGTCCCACGATAAGCGCGCCAACCAACGCGCCACGCATGCTGCCGAGGCCGCCAATGACAACCACCGCGAACGATTCCACCACCAGGTCCACCGCCATATCGAGCGATGCTGCGCCCGATGGTACCACCAGCGCGCCCCCGACCGTGCCCAGCATGCATCCCACGGTGAAGACAAGCGCGAAGATTTTCGAGGCGTTGACGCCGAGGCCCTCTGCCATATCGCGGTTTTCCGCGGTGGCGCGCACGATACGTCCGGTTTTGGTCCGTTCGAGAAACAGGCCGAGCGCGACCGCGATGGCAAGACTTGCAGCGATCACCAGCAGATTGTAGGTCGGTACCCGAACTCCCAGAATATGCGCGGTGCCATAGGCGAGATAGACATTGTCCATCGTTCGCGGCGTCGCGCCCCACAAATAGCGAAACGCATCCTGAAACATCAGAAGGAAGCCGAAGGTGATGAGCAACTGATAGCTCTCGTCGCGGCGGTATATCGTGCGCAAAACGCGTTCGATCGGCAGTCCGACGAGACCGATCGTCAACCCGGCTAGAATCAGGACCGGAAAGAACAGCACCGGCGGCATGCCGAGTTTGAGGGCGATGCCGACCGCGGTAATTCCGAAATATGCTCCCAGGGCGTAGAAGGATCCGCAGGCCAGATTGACGATCTTCTGTACGCCGAACACAAGCTGCAGCCCGGCGGCTACGAGAAAGAGCACCGCAGCGTGGAATGTCCCACCGAGGATGACATCCACAAGTTCGGTCATGCCTCAGACCGGCATCTTCGCGCTCTTGATCCACTCCCAGAAATCTGCACCGGGCGGCTTTTGCAACTGTTCGGCCCGGAACGTGTCGATCGAAGCCAGCGTCGGAAAATCGTATTTGTTGGTGTTGGTAGACGGGCCCTGATAGAAAACCTGTTCGGCAATCTTGTCTTTGCGGAAGCGTCCTTTGCCGCCGAGACTTTCGACCTCGAGACCGGGCATCGCTTCCGCCACTTGTTCCGGCGTCGGCCATTTGCTCGCCGCCTTTTGCGCAGCTTCGACGCCAGCCTTGTAGGTAGCGAGCGCGAAATACGCCCTGTCCGCTTCCCAGTGCGGTACCTCCTTGTAGCGGTCCTTATAATCCTGGACGAATGCCTTTTGCAGCGGCGACGCCTGCGGATGGTCGAAATACAGCGTGTTGTGGCCGAAGATCACGCCTTCCGGCATGAATTCTTTCTTGAGTTGATTGATCTGCCATCCGGCTGCCGGCAACACCATTTTGACGCCGTCAAACAGACCCGCCGCATTTCCCTGCTTCATAAACACGGGCAAATCGGCAAACAGCATTGACGAGAAGATGAGATCCGGTTTGGCAGCGTTGAGCGCGGCGATATGCGAGGTCAGGTCCATTGTCCCGACTTTCGGCCATTGTTCGGCGACGAACTCCGTCTCGACGCCGTATCGTGCCAGGATCTGGCGAAATGCCTCCCAATTGTTCCGGCCATAAGAATAGTCGGGATTGATGCCGGCCACCCGCTTGAATTTTCCCTTGAAATACTTGATCGCGAGAAGCGACCCCATCACTGCTTCGCATTCATTATCAGTTGAGCGGAAAACGTAGCGCGGCTTCG
>Ga0070660_100003281_pt1 | contig 11114 bp, 10 predicted proteins | sample KBSC33metaG_FD_64670 | JGI IMG/M metagenome (GOLD analysis project Ga0070660, IMG submission 64670) | Corn rhizosphere microbial communities from Kellogg Biological Station, Michigan, USA - KBS C3-3 metaG | ecosystem: Host-associated > Plants > Roots > Rhizosphere > Soil ... | reverse complement strand
CGAGACGTGCCGGTGCCAGAGCGAGACGGGCGTCGCGATCATGGCCTTCATGTAGCCGCCGCCGCCCGGGACGAGCCGCAGCTTCGGTGCGACCTGGGCGACGACGCCCGCGCTCGTGACGCTTCCCCACCGGGCCACGTATGACGTGTAGAGGTTCGGCGTCACCGAGTACGAGAAGACACCGCCGGCGCCGGTCCTGACGAGCGCGAGCCGGCTGGGAGCGGCCTGCCCGAACGGCTGCTGGTCGATCTCGACCGACTGGTTCGCGGCCCCGTTCGAGACCGCGCCGGAGATCGTCACCTGCGTGCCGAAGTAGACGACCGGCGCCGAGAGAGCGAGCGAGAGCGACGGCGGCGGCCCCTTGACGACGACCTTCGCGGTGAGCCGCGGATGGAGCGCGTCGTGATAACGGAATGTGCCCGCCGTCGAGAGGGCCTTCGTCCACGACTGGCCGGCGTGGAGGATCGGCGAGGCGAAGGAGCCGTTGTCGGCGACGACCTGGTGATCCGTCTTGTCGACGTTCCTCCATCTGACGCTCGAGCCGTGGTCGATCGTGAGCGACCCCGGCGCGAAGCCGGTGCTCCTGATCTGCACCGTGACGGTCGCAGCCGAAGCGGGGCTCACGGCGGTCAGGCCGGCCGCGACGGCGGCGACGGTGACGAGCATCCTCCACATTCGGGAACCTCCGTTGAGTTTTCGCCCTTGATTCATCCCTCACTCGCGTAAGCCCTGTGCCCCGCGGACGTAAAGGTTCGGTCAAACGCTGCCCACTCCACTGCCCATTCCAGTGCTATGACTGACCGGCACAATCCGCCATGGGCCATGCCGCGTAGAGATCGGACAGATATGGAGCTTGCGCTCGACACCCGCGCGCGGCTGCGTGCGGTGCCCGAGACCGGTGCTTCGACCGGTGCTTCTTCTGGGGATGCGGACGCTGCCGCCGACACGAACGGCTCCGACGCGGACCTGCTCGTCCGGGTCGCGGAGCGTGACCGGGCGGCCTTCGAGGCGCTCTATCACCGGTACGTGCGCTCGATCTTCGGGCTCGCTCTCAGGCGGCTGCGCGACCGGCAGCGTGCAGAGGACGCCGTCCAGGAGACGTTTGCCGCTGTCTGGCGCTCGGCTGCGAGCTACCGGCCGGAGCGCGGTCCCGCCGCGCCGTGGCTCTACGCCGTGGCCCGGAACGCGATCGTCGACCGGCTCCGCGCGCGGGTCGAGCCCGCCGCCGAGGCGCCCGATCTGGCCTCCGGCGAGCCCGGCCCGGCGGAGCGGGCGGAGTCGTCATTCGTCGCCTGGCAGATCCACCGCGCGCTCGAGGAGCTGCCGGCGAAGGAGCGCGAGGTCGTCGAGCTCGCCTACTGGAGCGGCCTGTCGCAGAGCGAGGTGGCGGAGTACCTGCACATCCCGCTCGGCACGGTGAAGACGCGGACGCGCAGCGCGCTGGCGCGGCTCGCTGATCTGCTCGAAGAGGAGTTTGCGTGACCCGCCCGCCCGACTTCGAGGAGCTCGTCGGCGACGTCGCGGGTTCCGAGCGCGAGCGCTTCCGCCGGGTGCACGACATGCTGGTGATCGCCGGCCCGCCGCCCGAGCTGACGCCGCAGATGGAAGCGGGGCCGACCCTCGCCATGACGCTGGGCGGCAGCAGGCGACGCCGCGTCAAGCGCCGCACCGCGCTGCTCGCGGCCGCGGTCATCGTGCTGCTGCTCGCCTTCCTCGGGGGCTACATCGCCGGCAACAACCGCACGCTGAGCGGCCACGTCCTGAGCCTGCACGGGACGACGCTCGCGCCGAAGGCGAACGCGTCGCTCCGGATCGAGGACCGGGACGAGGCGGGCAACTGGCCGATGCAGCTCGCCGCCGTCGGGCTGCCGAAGCTGCCGCCGAAGAACTACTACGAGGTGTTCCTCGTCCGCGACGGGAAGCCGTTCGGACCGTGCGGCGCGTTCGTCGTGGGGAACCAGAAGACGGGGGTGTCCGTGCGGCTGAACGTTCCCTATCGCGTGCGCGGCGGCGACAGCTGGGTCGTGACCCGCCAGAAGCCGGGCGACGACCATGCAGGGCCTGTCGTCCTCAAGCCGCTGACCTGACAGTCGGCTTCAGGATCCGGAGCGGGACTCGTTGCGCATCTCGCTGAGGAGCCGCTCGAGCCGCTCCTCCTGCGAGTCGTCGACGAACGTCATCGCGGCGGCGACGTTCGGATGGACGCCGGCGATCGCTCGGCGCATCTCGTGGGCGACCGCACGATAGGACGGGTGCCCCTCGCGCCCCGAGCGGAGCTCGATCAGGTGCAGCGCCTCGCGGGCGTCGAGCTCGAGGACGTAGCGGATCCGGAACGCGAGGCAGAGCGCGTATGGCGCCTCCTCGACGAGCCCCTCGTCTCGTAGCCGCTCGTACTCGTCCCGCGCCGCGGCGAGCGCCCGCCCGTACTCGCCGCCGAGACCGGCCGCGACGAGCTCGTGCGGCACGTCGGCGCCGAGGTCGGGCGAGAGCCGCTGCCACTGACACGTCAGGAGCCGGTGACGCTGGAGGTCCCGGAAGGCGCCGTAGTCGGAGACGATCTCGAAGCGGTACCGCAGCGTCTCGAAGCCGCGGCCCGGCCGGTGGCGGCGGTTCTCCCGCGTGCCGACGAGCTCGCGCAGGAGCGCGGCCAGCTCCTCGGCGGAGAGGCTCGCGACCGCGTGAAGCGCTTCGTCCTCGCCGACGGCGGTGGCCTCGTAGAGGAGCGCGGCGGCAAGCTCGGCCTCGGTGCCGTGTGCGCGCAGGAGGCGAACCGAGGGCGCCGCGGCGGCCTCGGGCTCGGCGAGACCGAGCCGACCTGCTGCGACGGCGGCGGTCTCGCGGCGATCCTCGAGGAACTCGATCCACCGGCCGCCGCGGTCGGGCCGCGGGACGCGGACGACGAAGCTCGGGATGATCTTCTGGAGCTCCTCGAGCAGCATCCGCCCGTAGGCCTGCGCCTCCTCGAGCGGATGTGCGAGCAGGTGGAGGACGAGCTGCTCGTAGGTCTGGCCGCTCGCGTAGATGCCCATGTGCGAGAGCGACGACGCGGGCAGGACCCCGCGCACGAGATCGAGCGCCTTCGCCCGCACGGCGCGGGCGTGCGCTCCCGCCGACTCGTCGTCGCTGCGCGGGAACTGCTCTGCAATCCACGCGGTCATGCCGTCGAGAAGTCGCGTGTACGTCGCGAAGAGGTCGTCCATCGCGCGCTCGTACTCCGGGCCGAAGCGCGCGTCGCGGTGGTAGCGGTAGCCGAAGCCGGCGAGCTGCGTGTCGTAGGCGATGTAGCGGGTCGACTGCTCGAGATAGGACGCGAGGCGCGGCCGCTGCAGGATCTTCGTCAGGAGGTTCGACGTCCACTCGCAGGCGACGTGCGCGCCGCCGAGCTGCGCCACCGAGTCGTCGCCGTAGCCGAGGAAGATGCGCTCGTAGAGTGCTGCCGCCCGATCGCCCTCTGCGCCCTCGATCGCAGGCACCTCGGGCACGGAGTCCGCGAACTCGTCGAGGAAGAGCCGCCGCAGCGTGCCCGCATAGCGGGAGTAGCGGGCGAAGAGCGCGCCCTTCACCGTCTCCGGCAGGTTGACGAGGCCGAAGACCGGCCGGTCGAGGTTCGTGAAGTGCGGCGCGAGCCGCGCCTGCTCCTCCTCCGTGAACGTCTCGACGGGAAGTGTCACTGTTTGCAGGGTGGCCAAAGGACCGCGGACGGTACTCCCACTCCCGGACGGTAACCCGGAGCCGCTCACCGGCGGATTCAAGAACGAGCTGACGCGGTTCGGCGACGTCGTCCTGCGGCTCGAGAAGACCACGCTCGCGAGCGCGGAGTGGGAGCTCGAAGCCGTCCGGTTCCTCGCCGAGTCGGTGCCCGAGGCGCTCGTCGCCACCGCCGGACCGGAGCTCTTCGAGGGCGGACGGATCGCCTCGATCCTGCCCTTCGTCGAGGACGCCGCCCCGCTCGACCGGGAGAACGAGGCGCACCGGCTCGAGCTTGCCCGGCTCCTCGCACGACTGCACCGCCGGGGACTCGACTGGGCGGGAGCGCAACGGCCGGGCTCGCCGGGCTTTGCGTCCCTCGACATGACCCGGAACCGCTGGTGGGACTGGACGATCGTCAGCAAGCCCGCAGCGCTCGTCGACGCGTACGAGGCGTCGGTCAAGTGGCTCTCGACACCGCCGTCGCTCTTGACGGGGCTCGTCCACGGCGACGTCTGCCGGGCGAACGTGCTCACGAGGGGCGACACCATCGCGGCGGTCCTCGACTGGGAGGAAGCGCGCGTGGACTGGCCGGCGTGGGAGCTCGCGAGTGCGGCCTGGGAGGTGTGCCAGTCGGGAGACGCCCTGGACTCGGGCCGAGCGACGGCCTTCATCCATGCCTACCGGAAGGCCGACGGGCCGGGCGAGACCGAGGCATTCGAGCCCCTGCTCCGGCTGCGGCTCGTCGCCGACCTCCTCTACTCGCTGACGAGCAGGGCCCGCGGCGAGCCCCACGACGAGACGTACGTCGAGCACCTCGTACGCGCGCTCGAGCTGCGCCGGTGAACGCCAGGATCGGAACCTCCGGCTGGTCGTACCCGTCCTGGCGCCCCGGCTTCTACCCGGCCGGGACCGACCCGGCGGAGTTTCTCTCCTACTACTCGGCGCGGTTCGCGACGGTCGAGCTGAACACGACCGGCTACCGGCTGCCCGCCGAGGACCAGTTCCGTCGCTGGGCGGCGCAGGTGCCGGACGGCTTCGAGTTCGCGCCGAAGCTGCCCGGCACCCGGCTGCGGGGCCTCGACGTCTTCGCCGAGCGGCTGCGCCTGCTGGGCGACCGGCTCGGCCCCGTGCGGGTCTCGCTCAAGAGCCCGCGCGACGACGGCGCGGTCGAGCTCCTGCTCGGCTCCCTCGACCCCGCGATGCGGCTCGCGTTCGATCTCCCGCACCCCTCGTGGGACGGGATCGAGCCGCGGCTTGCCACCGCAGGCGCCGTCCGCGTCGACGATCTCGAGCACGCTGCGCCGTTCCGCTACCTCCGCCGGCGCGAGGCGCCCGACGCGGTGTTCGCGGCGCGTGTCGCCGCGGCCTCCGAGCCGGTGTACGTCTACTTCCGCCACGACGAAGAGCCGCACGCGCCGGCGCACGCGGCGGCGCTTCGGGCACTGCTCAGCGAACGGTGATCGCCACGCAGCTCTGCGGCGAGGCGACGCCCGAGATCGACACGGTGTTGACGCAGTAGCCGAACCGGCCGCGCGCCTTGCCGGCCGGCCACGCGACCGCATACCGCTTTTGCTCGTGCAGGGTCTCGCGCGGCGTCGAGTGCCTGAACACGACCTTCTTCGCGTTCCGCACGACGACGACCGTGCGCACCGCCGACCCTTCGTCGAGCGCCAGGTACTCGAGGCGGACGGTCGCGCCGACGCGTCGCACCGCACTGGACGCCCGCACGCCCGGCGGAGCATTGCCGGCGATCTCCGGCGGAATCGAGCCGGCGCCGGTGACGACGACCGCGGCGAGCGCCGTCGCCCAGCCTCTGCCGGACGGGATGTCGCTGCCCATCTCTCCGCCGACCCAGACCGTCTCGGGGCGGAGCGGATCGCGCGCGGCGGCGAAGTAGTCGCCGTAACGGTCGCCGCGGTAGAGGCCGACGCTCTGCGCGACGACGACCGGGGGCGTGAACACGCCGTCCGTCGTGCGCCCGACCACGATCAGCTCCAGCGGCACCTTCTGTCCGGTTTCGCCCGCGACGACGACGAGGTCGCCGTTGTCGCGCGGCCGCAGGGCCGGGTAGAAGACGTTTGCGCCCGCAAAGCCGAGATCGGCGTCGAACCGCACCGTGCGGGTCTCGGTCGCAAGCTCGACGATCCGCGCGCACGACCGGATGAGAGCGTCGCCGCCCGGAATGCAGCTGGCGTTCGCCGAGAACCACAGCCGGCCGTTCTCCCACACGGAGTCGAGGACCCGGTTGTCGTTCGTGGCGATCGGCGGCCGCACACCGGTCCCCGGCGGCTGCCCCGCGGGTGGCGGCCGGAGGAGCGGCTTGATCGCAGGCGCGGCGACCTCCAGGACGTCGACCGGGTCGGGCGGCACGCCGTCGACGGCGAGCAGGTGCACGAGGCGCGAGGCGCGGTCGTCCACCGAGACGACGTACTCCGTCGCAGTGGACGAGAGCGACTGCACGGGCGCGAAGCTCGAGTACTCGACGGTCGGGCCGAAGCTGGAGAAGGCGGGCGCCGTCGAGCCCGCGAGGAGCTGCGCCTTGTTCACGGTCCAGAGCTCGGCGCCGAGCGGCCGCGCACCGACCTCCTCGCAGTCTTCGAAGACGTCGGCGGTCAGCACGACGACGCCGTCGGCGACTCCGAGCCGCGGCTGGTCGGCGCAGCCGCCCGCCGCGTACGAGGAGACCGTCCACGCACCGGTGGGATCGGCCCCGGCCGAGACCGCGAGCAGCACGCTGTCGTCGTCGATGTCGGAGATCGAGGCGAGCCAGCGCCCCGTGGGGGCGTCGAAGAAGATGCGAGGATCGGTGAGGCGGTCGCTTCCGCTGCCGAAGAGAACCGAGAGGTCGCGCCTCTGCACGACCTGCGTAGCACCGTCCGCGGTGGTGGTCCACGTCTGCTGCGCGAGGTTCACGAGCTCGACGAGGAAGCCGGTTCCTGCGGCGACGCTGACATCCGGCGGCTCGAACCCGCCCGAGACGACGTCGTTCAGGCCGGTGATCGTCTGCGTGACCGTCACGACCGGGCCGTCGGCGCCTGCGACGGTGGACACGATCGTGAGGGAGACGGCGAGCGCCGCGAGCGCTACGAGAGACCGGCGCTGCAGAGCTTGTCGCCCCAGGAGAGCAGCAGCTCCGACTGCTCGGCCTGGTAGGCGACGTCCGCCGGGTTCGCGCGGTCGAAGGCGTGAAGGCCGTTCACGATCACGCCGACGTTCGGCGTCACGCCCGGGCCGCTCGCGAGCAGGCGGTACTTCTCGCCCGTGCCGGGGCCGCGGCGCGCGGTCCAGCCCGGCGGATGCTTGTAGCCGCCCTTCGTCGGATCGAAGGAGTAGAAGCCGTAACAGAAGACGCCCGTCGGGTTGTGAGAGACGAAGGAGTTCTCGCGCCGCCAGCCCTGACCGTACACCGAGTTGTAGGTGTCGAGGTACACGAGGCTCCCGAAGCCGTCGGTCGGTGCGCCGAAGCGTGTCGTACCGAAGCCGTACACGGGCGCGCCCCTGTAGGTGAAGCGGCCGAAGAGCGACTCGAACCGGCCGCCGTACACCCAGCCGGAGCCCGTCTCGAGCTTCGCGACCTCGCCGGTCCAGTGCGAGATCTCGAGCCAGTTCGCGCGCAGCTCCGGTTGCCACGGCGTGAAGCCGAGATTCGGGAGCGGCTGTGGCCAGCTCTGCGCGGCCCAGTACGAGCCGTCGGGCGCCGTGCACGCGGCGACGACGTTCGGAAGCGCCGGGCCGTCGTAGCGGCCGCAGCTGCCGGGGAAGTGCTTCCAGTAGACGGTGTGGCGCGTGCCCCAGCCGCCCGAGTAGTCGAGCCTGAACTTCGCCTGGTGTGCGCCTTCGCGCGGGGCGATCGCGTTGATCGCGCCCCAGACGAGCACGTGCTTGACGGCGCCCGCCTTGCGGTACGTGATCATGGCCTCGCCCTTCGCGTTGGCCTCGATGTGCACGCCCGTGGCGTTGCGGTCGATCAGCTGCGCCGCCGAGGCCGAGCCGACGGCCGCGAGGGCGCCGGCCAGGACCAGGACGATTGCCGCGAGCCGCTGCACGCTTGCAAGTGTCGGCCGCCCCGCCCCGAGGTCGCATCCCTCGGAAGCGTGAGCGCCCTACGTTCTTTCTCAGAACCGCGCGGCTGCGCCGGCGTGGCGGGCGTATGCGCCGGTCGAGACGATGTCGGCGAGCGCGTCCACCGTGTGCCGGAGCTCGTCCTCGGTGTTGTAGAAATGCGGGCCGAGCCGGATGCCGGCGTCCGGCCGGAAGTCGCAGATGATCCCTCGCTCGCCCAGCTCACGGTGCACCGCCGCGTCGTCCGGTGTGCGCGCGAGCACCGTGCCGCCCCGGCGATCCCGCTCGCGCGGGCTGCCGACCTCGAAGCCGGCTGCGTCGAGCAGGTCGATCAGGAGCTGCGTCAAGGCAAGCGACCGCTCGCGGATCCGTTCGACGCCGACCTCCTCGATCACGTCGTAGCCGGCCGTCGCCGCGTAGAGGGCCGGGACGTTCGGCGTGCCGGTGAGGAACCGGCGCGCCCCCGCGGCGTACTCGAGCTCGGGCTCGAAGGCGAACGGGCGCGCGTGACCCTGCCAGCCGACGAACGTCGGCTCGAGCTCGCCCGCGAGGTCGGGGCGCACGTAGAGCCAGCCGGCGCCGGGCCCCCCGCAGAGCCACTTGACGCTGCCGCCGCAGGCGAAGTCGACGTCGAGCGCGGTCAGGTCGAGCGGGACGACGCCGGCCGACTGGTAGCAGTCGAGCACGACGTGCGCGCCCGCCTCGTGCGCACGGCGGACGATCGGCTCCACGTCCTGGATCTCCGCGTCACGGAACAGCACGTGGCTGATCGGCACGAGCAGCGTCCGCTCGTCGATCGCGTCGACGATCGCGGCGCCGTCCGCGACCGCGACGACCTCGAGGTCGGGCTTCGCCTGGTAGAGGTAGCGAACGGACGGGAAGTTCGCCTCCTCGTAGACGATGCGGTTCCGCTCTCCCGGCTCGCGGAAGCACGAGAGCACGATCTCCTCCGCGACCGTGACGTTCTGGTGCATCACGGTCGAGCCCGGCGGCGCGCCGACGATGCGGCCGACCTGGTCGCCGACCGTGACCGGCAGCTCCCACCAGCCTTCGCCCCACGCCCTGATCCCCCGCTCGCGCCACATGCGTGCGTACTCGAGGAGGTTGTCCTCCGCGGCCGCCGGCATCGCCGCGAGCGAGTGGTTGATCAGGTAGATGCAGTCCTGCAGGATCGGGAAGCGATCGCGATACCCGAGGAGGTCGTCCATAGCGTGAGCCTAGACCAGCTGACATTGCTCGACTGGAAGCGGCGCATCTTCGCGCTCTATGCGGAGGTGCGCGCCGCCGGCGACCCCGAGGCCGCGTGGCGACGCTGGTGCGCGGTCCGCGCAGAGCTGTACGCGACGCACCCGCAGTCGCCGCGCCCCGGCGGGGAGCCGGCGTACTTCCCGTACGAGCCGTCGCTTCGCTTCGAGGCGGCGGTCGAGGCGGTCGAGCCGGCCTCGCTCGAGATCGCGGGCAGCGCGGGCAGCGTGACGCGGTTCGACCGCTTCGCCGTCGCGCGCTTCGAGGGGCACACGCTCGAGCTCTACTGGCTCGCCGCGTACGGCGGCGGCGTCTTCCTGCCGTTCCGCGACGAGACGAGCGGGCGGGAGACCTACGGCGCCGGGCGCTACCTGCTCGACACCGTCAAGGGCTCCGACCTCGGCGGCGGCGAGGCGACGCTCGTGCTCGACTTCAACTTCGCCTTCAACCCGTCGTGCGCCTGGGACGATTCGTGGGCGTGCCCGCTCGCGCCGCCGGCGAACCGGCTGCCCTTCCGGGTCGAGGCCGGCGAGCTGACCCCACCCTCCAGGTAAAAGACCGTTACCTAGGCGGGGTCAGACCTCCTGGAGGCTCCGCGCGCCCGGCCCGACGTACTTCGCCGACGGGCGGACGAGGACGCCGAGGCGCTTCTGCTCGAGCACGTGCGCCGACCACCCGGCCGTGCGCGAGCACGCGAACATCGCGGGCGCGAGCGACGGCGGGATCTCGGCGACGTCGAGCACGATCGCCGACCAGAACTCGACGTTCGTGTACGAGTGATCGGGATTGCGCTTCGCGATCGCCTCGTGCGCGGCCTGCTCGAGCTCCTCCGCGACCTTCACGCGCGGCGAGCCGAGCTCCTTCGCCGTCTGCTTGAGCACGCGCGAGCGCGGATCCTCGGCGCGGTAGACGCGGTGCCCGAAGCCCATGATCCGCTCCTTGCGCGCGAGCGCCTCCGCGACCCATTTCTCGGCGTCCCCCATCTCCGCGACCGAGTCGAGCATCGGCAGCACACGCGCGGGCGCGCCGCCGTGCAGCGGCCCGGAGAGCGCACCGACCGCGGACGCAAGCGCGGCGCCACAATCGGCGCCGGTCGACGCGACGACGCGCGCGGTGAAGGTCGACGCGTTGAGCCCGTGCTCGGCCGTGCAGATCCAGTACGTGTCGATCGCCTTCGCGTGGTCGGGATTCACCTCTCCACGCCACGCGAGGAGGAAGCGCTCGGCCGCCGTCGCGCCCTCCATGATCGTCGACTCCGGCACCGGTGCCTTGTCCGCGCCGCGCGCCGATTGCGCGACGATCGAGAGCGCGGCTGCCGACAGGCGGCGCAGGTCCTCCTTCGCCTGATCGTCGTCGATGTCGATCAGCTGCCCGAGCTTCCACTTGCCGCTCAGGCCGGCGAGCGCCGCCTGCAGGTCCGACATGTAGCCGCCGGTGTGGTACTCGAGGTCGCAGTGCGCGGCCGGCAGGCCGGGCTCGAGCGACTCGTCGACGAGGAGCCCCCACACCTGCTCGAACGGCACCTTGCCGACGAGGTCCTCGAGGGCGACCCCGCGGTAGCGGAGCTCGCCGCCTTCCTTGTCGGGCTCGGCGATCTCCGTCTCGAAGGCGACGACGCCTGCGAGCCCTGGGCTGAATTCACTCATGCGGGAATCTCCTCCAACTCGATCTCGAGACCGACGTTCCGCGCTCGGGCCGCCGCGAAAACAAGGGCCGCGGCGGCGAGATCCTGAACGGCCACGCCGACCGACTTGTACAGGGTAATTTCAACGGGGGTGGCTCGGCCGCGCCTGCCGCCGGAGAGGAGCTCGCCGAGCTCCGCCGTCGAAGCGCGATCGACACCGGCGAGCTCGGGAGCGCCCCCCGGTGGCGGGGCGAACGCGGAGTCGCGCGACTCGACGACGATCGTCGCAGCACGCACGAGCGCCGGGTCGAGCTCGGAGCCGGGCGCGTTGTAGCCGACCGAGCTGACGTGCGTGCCGGGCGCGACCCACTCGGCGCGCACGACGGGCTCCGCGGAGTGCGTCGTCGCGGCGATCACGTCGGCGCCGCGGGCGGCCGACTCGAACGACGCCGCGTGCGTGATGCCGAGCTCGTCTGCCAGCGCCGCGGCCTTC
>Ga0070660_100003279_pt1 | contig 11114 bp, 7 predicted proteins | sample KBSC33metaG_FD_64670 | JGI IMG/M metagenome (GOLD analysis project Ga0070660, IMG submission 64670) | Corn rhizosphere microbial communities from Kellogg Biological Station, Michigan, USA - KBS C3-3 metaG | ecosystem: Host-associated > Plants > Roots > Rhizosphere > Soil ... | reverse complement strand
CCTGCGCCGCAGGCGCGGAGACGTTCTCGGGCGCGAGATTCTCCGGAATCACGCCGATCGTGAATCGTGGGCGCGTCGGCTGCGTCGCCTGTGGTGCCAGCGGAGTGACGACCTCGTTGCTGTCTGGATGGATGTCGTTCCAGCTCACCGGAGGCGCTTCTGGACGCGCAGCCGCCGCGGCCGCCGCAACCGGCGCGGCGGGCGTGGGCGAACTGGTGGAGCGCACCGGCGCATCCAGCGCCTCGAGCTGCGTCGTGATCTCGTCGTTCTGTGGATCCACTTCCAGCAGTTTGTGGTACCACCCACGTGCGGCATCCAGATCGCCGGTCGTGCGCGCGATGTCGCCGAGCTGCCGCAGCGCGATCAGGTTTTCCGGATCGAGTGTGAGCGCAGTCTCGAACGTGGTGCGCGCCTCCTCCGGCTGCCCGCGCTCGAACAGCGCCTGGCCGAGGACGATGTAGCCGCTGATGTAGGTCGGCTGCAGCGGCACGTGCGCGCGACAGATCTCGATGGCGACATCGAGGTCGCCAGACTTGCGATACTCGTTCGCGAGTCGCGCAAAAACCCGGCGGGGATTCTCGGCGAATTGTTTGCGGAGGTCTTCGATCAGGGCGGAGTTGGCCATTCAAGCCCTCGGGGAGGCCGCGGAGCGAGCGGCGGCGGAGAGTCGGTGAAGATACATGAATCTGACGATCGAAGTCAATCGGAAGTCATACGCTGCCTTGATTTTACGTCCCACGATCCGATAGCTTTGGTGGCTCAGCCCGCCCATTTCTCTCACGTAGTTGCAAGGAGTCAGGTCCAGTGCTCCAAAGTATGCGTGTCGCCGCCAAGTGGATCTGGTGGGCAATCGCCATCCTCTTCCTCGTAGGCTTCGTGTTCTACGAGCAGTCCGGACTCTCTGGAGAGAAGGTCACCGCGGGCAGCACGGTCGCGAAGGTGAATGGCACTCCGATAGCCTACGCGGACCTCGAGCGCCGCTCGCAGGCCCGGATCCGGGACGAACAGGCAGGCTCCGGAAAGTCGCTGACGCTGGATCAGGAGCGTCGCATCGAGGATGACACCTTCAATCAGATGGTCACCGACATCCTCCTGGGCCAGGAGTACGCGAAGCGCGGGATCTCGGTGTCCGACGCCGAAATCCGGGCGGCGGCGCTTTCCAGTCCGCCGCAGCAGCTGATGCAGAGCCCCGATCTCCAGACCGAGGGGCAGTTCGACTTCGAGAAGTACCGCCGCTTCATCACGAGCCCCGTCGCGAAGCAGCAGGGGCTCCTGTCCCAGCTCGAGGCGTACTACCGCGACGAGATCCCCAAGCGCAAGCTGTTCGAGCAGATCGCCGGCCCCGTGTTCGTGACCGACGACCAGCTCTGGCGTGCCTACCAGGATGCGCACGACTCGGCGCAGGTCTCGTACGTCGAGCTCGATCCCTCCAGCATCCCCGACTCGGCGGTTCACATCACGGACGCCGAGATGAAGGCGTATTTCGACAGTCACAAGAAGGAGCTCGGGGATCGACCGGGGCGCGCGGTGCTGTCGGTGGTCGCGATTCCGCGCGTCGTCACCGCGGCTGATACGGCAGCGGCGCGCGCGAAGGCCGATTCGCTGCGCACGGCGATCCTGCACGGCGCGAAATTCGAGGATGTCGCGAAGCAGGAGTCGGCAGATTCCGCATCGGCTGTGAAGGGCGGAGCGCTCGGGAAGGTGGGCAAGGGCGCGTTCGTGAAGCCGTTCGAAGATGCGGCGTTCGCGCTCAAGCCGGGCGAGCTGTCGCAGCCGGTGCTCACGCCGTTCGGCTTTCACATCATCCGCGTGGACGAGCACAAGGGCGATTCGATCACCGTGCACCACATCCTCGTGCGCATCGCGCAGAGCGATTCATCCGCCGCGCTGACGGACCGCCGGGCGGATTCGCTCTCGAAGGCCGCGAACATCGACAAGCCCTCGGAATTCGACAGCGTGGCGCGCGCGCTCGGACTCAAGGTCGGGCACGTGGTCGCGATCGAGTCCGATCCCCTGACCTGGGATGGACGCTACGTCCCCAGCGTGTCCGCGTGGGCGTTCGGCGGCGCGAAGGTGGGCGAGACGAGCGATCTGATCGATGGGGACGATGCGTACTATCTGGCCCGCCTCGACTCCCTGCAGGAAGGCGGCAAGGCGAGCTTCGACGCCTCCCGCGACGACATCCGTCGTGAGCTGCTGCGCACGAAGAAGCTCGAGATGCTGATGCCGAAGGCGCAGTCGCTCGAGGCGGCGGTGCATGGCGGAAAGACCCTCGAAGCTGCGGCGCAGGCCGCCGGGCTCAAGGTGGAGAAGAGCCCGACGTTCGCGCGCACCACGCAGGTGCCGGGGCTGGGACAGGCGACGGAGGCGATCGGCGCGGCGTTCGGCGCACCGGTGGGCTCCGTGGCACCGCCCGTCAAAGGGCAGAACGACGTCATCGTGCTGCGGGTGGACAAGCGCACCGAGGCCGATCGCGCCGCGTTCGAGAAGCAGAAGAAGGAGCTGCGCGATCAGATGATCCAGCGCGTGCGGCAGCAGCGCGTGCAGCAGTACCTCGCGGCGCTGCACGACGCGGCGAAGATCGAGGACAATCGCCGCGCGGTGCGGGCGAGCGCACGGCAGGCCACGAGCTGAGGCCACACCGATCGCGCGCTCGACGCGTATTGCACTGAACGGGAGCGGGGCGGCGCCGATACACTGGCGCCGCCCCGTTCGCTTCCGTGGCTCCCTGGCCTGCTCCGCTACTGGATCAGGCGGCGCGGCTCCGGGCGATCATCACTGGCCGGCGCGTTCTCGATGGGGCGAGTCGCATCCGCGCGCAGGCTGTCGGTGCGCGGCGGCGTCGTCACCTCGTGCGTGACGTCGTTGATGTTCTTCTTGAATTCCTTGATGCCCTTCCCGAATGACGCCGCCACCTCCGGAATTCTCTTCGCGCCGAAGAGGAGGAGGATGACGACCATGATCATGAGAATTTCGCCGAAGCCCAACTGACCGAACATACGTACCCCCTAGAAAAGCGAACGCGCGATGAGATAGGCCACGAGCACTCCCAGAAAGCTGAGCAGAGATACGTCCAGCGCCACTGGCCCGATCGCAAATTTTATGATGATGAGATCGATCGGCACCGCACCGATCTGCGGTGTGACCCCGGATGTAAGAAACTCCTTTACCGCGCCCGCGGGAAGGAAGCGACGCGCAACCTGCGTCATCAGCCCGCCGACGATGAAGCCCGCGATCAGTACGAGTACATGAAACCCTGGGCGATGCTTGGAAGATCCGCGTGGGGGCATTACTGGCTTCGGTCGAGGGCGTAGGCAATCGCGTCGTGGAGTGCGCCACGCGCAGGAGTATCGGGAAGATCGACCAGCGCCAGCTCGGCCTCTCGAGCGTACTCATCGCCGCGGCGGCGCGCATAGTCGAGCCCGCCGCGATCACTGACGATCTCGACCACGCGCGCGATCTGCTCATCGCGCGGCTCGGTCGTGTCGAAGAGTGCATCCACCTCGCGGCGCTCGGCCGCCGACATCGTGCGCAGCGCGGCGATCAGCGGCAGCGTCACCTTGTGCTCGCGCAGATCGAGGCCGCAGGGCTTTCCGGTCACGCGCTCGTCCGAGGTGTAGTCCAGCAGGTCATCCGCGACCTGGAAGGCCATGCCGAGCCGCTCGCCGTAGCGCGCGAGCGCCGCGCGTCGCGCGCGCGCGCCCGCGAGCGCGCCGATCTCGCACGCAGCGGAGAGGAGCGACGCCGTCTTCGAGCGAATGAGCGCCTCGTAGTCCGCTTCCGTGAAGCCGAGCGCGTCGAGCGCGGTGAGCTGGCGCATCTCGCCGACCGTCATGGCGTTCGTCGCATCGGAAAGCACGCGCAGCACTTCCATGTCGTTCGCGCGCACGAGCTCCACCACCGCGCGCGAGTACAGGAAGTCGCCCATGATCACCGAGACCTGGTGGCTGAAGAGCGAATTCACCGTCGGCATCCCGCGTCTGAGCGCGGAATGATCCACGGAGTCGTCGTGCACGAGCGTCGCGAGATGCACCAGCTCGAGAATCGCGGCGAGCGTCGTCGCGCGCGGCTCCTCCTTTCCCTCGACGGCGCTCGCCAGGAGGACCAGCGTCGGGCGGAACATCTTGCCCTTCATCAGCAGCAGATGGCTGTTCACCTCGTCGATGAGCGGCAGCTGCGCGAGCACGATGCGCCGGAGATCCTCGGACACCCGGTCGAGGCGCGAGCGAACGGGAACCTGAATGTCGGCGAGCGTGGGCGTGAGTGTCGGACGGGAGGGAACGAACGCGGTCATTTCCCTGCCTTTCGCTCGACCGCCGACAACCGATCTCCTACATCGCGGAACTGAATGTCCACCGTGAATACTCGCTCGTAGTAGCGCACGGCATCCTCCCACTTCTGCAAGGACTCGGACGCATAGCCCAGCAGGTAAAGTACGCCGACGAGCGTGTCATCGCTGGCCCCTGCATCGTTCAGCGCACGCTGCAGGATCGTCATCGCGATCTGGTACTGGCGCTTTTCGACGAAGCACTGCCCCAGCGCTTCGTACGTGCGCACGCGCTGTTCGGTTCCACGCAGCGCCTTCTGAAACTCGCTGATCGCCTCGTCGAGCAGTCCCATCTCCTTGTAGGCGACGCCGAGATCGTAATGGCTCTCGTGATCGGTGTCGTCGACGTTCGACGTGACGCCCTGCTTGAACTTGGTGAGCATCTCCGCGAAGTCCTGCTGCTCCTGCGGCTCTTCCTCGCCGGCCGACACCATGCGCGTGCTCTTCGGCGGCTCCTCGTCGCGCAGCCAATCCGAGAGATTGACGAAGCTGTCATCGCCGGTCGCCGCAATCGGGGGACGCGGCGGTGGAACCGGTGCCGATGCGCGCGCCGGCGGATCGGGAAGCGTGGTCTCGAGCGCGGCGAACAGCTCCTCGTCGATCGGCAGCGGGCTCGAGGTGCGCTCGACTTCCACCGCGAGCGGCACCTGCGGCGCTTCCTCGCGCGCAGGAGCCGGCGCGGGCGCCTCCACAGCCGCGGGCGTTGGAGAGGGAGCCGGCGCGATCTCGGGCTCCATCTCGATGCCGAGCTCGCGCAGGGCGGACGCGGCGCGCGCATCTACGGGCGAGAGCTCCAGCACACGTCCGTACACCGCGCGCGACTTGTCGAGCTGCCCGCTCCGGAAGAGACTCTCCGCCAGGGCGAGATACGCGTCCACGAGCTGCGGCTTGTCGTTCGCTCGCACGGCGTACTCGACGCGCTTCTGGTGGTAGCGCACCGAGTCCGGCTCGACGCGGATGAGCTCATCGGCGCTGTGACTCGCGGCCGCGAGATTCCCCTCGCGCTCGTAGCCGAACATCGTGGCCTCGAGCTCGGCCAGGCCGCCCGCTCTGTCTCCCTGTTCGAGCAGCGCTTCCGCGAGCTGTCGGTGCAGATCCCACGCGGCGGGTGCGTGCGCCACGTCGAGCCGGAGCCGGTCTGCACGGCTGAGCCCCGGCACGGGCGGAGCGGCGGGAACGGGCGTGGGCGTTGGGCGAGTCTCGAGCGGAACGATGGGACGCGGTTCATCGGCGACCTCGGTCTGCCATACCAGCTCGACCGTCTCCTCTTCCTCTTCCTCTTCCTCGTGCTCTTCGTCCACAGCCGACGTCTCTGCCGCGTGCGCCGGCACGGGCTCGGCCTCCTCCGCGTCCAGCATCGGGAGACCCGAAAGCGCGTGCTCGCGATCGAAGGTGACGGTGTTCGTTTCGTCGAGATCGAGCATGGGCAGCGGAGGGCCGCCGTCTGGGACGACCACATCCATCTCGAGCGATGGCGAGCGCTCCACGTCGAGCGACAAGTCGCCGAAGTCATCATCGAGCGACGCAAGCGGTGACGAGAGCTCCGACGCGTGCGACTCCATCTTCTCGATCATCATCTCATCCGAGACGTGCTCGGACGCCGGCTCCGCCTGCTCCGCATCGAGCTCCGGCAGCATCGACATCTCGGCGTGCGAGTCGATCGAGAGGAACGTCAGCGATCCGCCCACCGCCGCGTCGTCATCCGCGGCATCCTCGAAGGGAACATCGAGCATCGGAAGCTCGCCACCCGACGGTGTCGTGCGCTCGCCCTCGAACGAAGGCAGCTCGAGCTCCGGCGCGCTCTCCTTTTCGATTTCCGCGAGCATCGAGGGAACATCTGCGGGCGCGAGCGCGTCGGCCCCGGGGAGCTCGAGGTGCGAGCTCGGCTCCAACCCCTCGAGGGGCGCCACCTGCTCGGACGCGGACTCCTCCTCGGCGACGGTGCTCTCCTCGAAGCCCGTGATGAAGCCGACATCCACGTGGCTGACGATGCCAGCGCCCGCCGTGGTATCTCCGTCGGGCATGAGCGCGCCATGTGAGAGCCCGGGAAGCGGAACCACGTCCGACGGCTGCGCGGACTCGAGGTCGAGGAGGATGTCTTCGTCGGACTCGATCTTCGGCATCTCGATCGCGACCGCGGGCGTCTGCGAAGGCGTGATCGGGTGCTCGACCGTCCACTGCGTCTTCTTCTCGGGAACGACTACGGGGGCGCTCGAGGTGATGGGCCGCGACGGCTCGTCGTAGTTCACGTCGAGAAACACGAGATCGCCGCCCTTCGCGGGTGCGGCACGCACCACTTCCTTCGGCTGGAGCGCCGGATCGAGCGCCTTCATTCGATCCACCGTCGCGCGCGCTTCCGCGCTGCGACCTTCGGCGGAGAACTTGTCGTAGAGCGCGTGCAGCTGCTCGATCGCCTCCGACTTGCGATCCTTGCGCACCAGCTGATCGGCGAGCATCAGGCGGATGTCGTCCTGATCGGGACAGAGATCCGCGAACTCCTTCAGCGCTCGAAAGGCCTCCTCGAGCTGCCCGGACTTCTGCATCCGATCGGCGTACTCGAGAAAGTTCTGCTTGGCGTCGTTGATGAAGCCCTTGCGCGCGCTGATCTTCCCCAGCTTGTAGTAGACCGAGTTCCGCCCGGGGGCGTTGCGGAGGATCTTGTTGCAGAGGGCGATGGCGTTGTTGAAGAATCCGCCATCCGTGTAGAGGTCGACCGCCTTTTCGTAGTGGTCGACTGCTTCGCTGACGTCGCCACGCCGCAACAGCAGATCTCCGACACGGTTGTAGAGCGCAACGTCGGCTTCGTCGACGTGCTCATCCAGCTCCGCCAGAACCTGCGTGTACGTGTCGAGTGCCTTGTCGAACTGCTTCTTCTGCTCGTATTCGAGCGCTCGCTTCTTGAGCTTGGCGACGTCTGGCATCAGCGCGTGGAGAGCTCCAAGGCAGGGCGGCCGCTCCGCGGCGGACGCGGCAGCCTGATCAAGTTATGGGTAAGTGGATAGGGTGACAAGCTTTGCCACGCACCCACGTCCCCATGCAACGACGGTCTGCATACCAATACGGCAACTCACGAATGTCCTCGATGTCGAAGAGCGCAAGGTCGGCGGAGTAGCCCGGCGCGAGCTGCCCGGTGTCTGCCGCGAGCCCGAGCGCCGCTGCTCCGTTCACCGTGGCAGCGAGCAGCACTTCCGAAACGCTCATGTGAAGCTCGCTCACGCCGAGCGTGAGGATGAACGGGAGATTCGGCGTGGGCGACGTGCCCGGATTGAAATCGGTCGCCAGCGCGACCGCGGCTCCCGCGTCGAGGAGCGCGCGCGCGGGCGGGCGAGTGCCCTTCCCCAGAAAGAGCATCGTTCCGGGGAGCAGCGTGGCGACGGTTCCCGATGACGCGAGGGCCTGGACGCCCTCCGCCGAGATGGCCGCGAGATGATCGGCCGAGGTGGCGCGAAGCTCGGCCGCCAGCTCGGCGCCGCCCGAGGGCGCGAGCTCGTCGGCGTGGAGCTTGAGCTTGAGGCCGGCCGCGCGGGCAGCGAGGAGGAGCTCGCGTGATTCAGCGATCGTGAAGACGCCGGGCTCACAGAAGACGTCGGCGAAGGCGGCGAGTTGCTCGTTCATGACGAGCGGAAGCATCTCTTTGCGCAGCATTTTGACATAACTGGCGCGTGTAGCGGGCGTCGCGCGCGCCTCCCTCGGAATCTCGTGTGCACCCAGCCAGGTCGGCACGATCCGGAGCGCCAGCTCCGCCGACAGTTGCCGGATCACGCGCAGGATCTTGAGCTCGTCCTCGATCGAGAGTCCGTAGCCGGACTTCACCTCCACCGTCGTCGTGCCGTACGAGGCGAGTCGCTCGAGTCGCGGCCGAGCGAGGGCGAGCAGCTCCGCGGCGTCCCGCGCGCGCAGGTCGCGCACCGATGCGTGAATGCCCCCGCCCTGCCGCGCGATCTCCATGTAGTCGGCACCGGCGGCGCGGCGCTCCTGCTCCTCGTAGCGCGCGCGACCGAAGATCGCGTGCGTGTGCGAGTCCACGAGCCCCGGCGTGAGCACGCCTCCCCCACAGTCGACGACGGTCGCGCCCTCGTGCGCGCGCTCGAGATCCTCGCGCGCGCCCACCGCCGCCACGCGCGTCCCCTCCACGGCGACCGCGGCATCGGTGAGCACGCCGCAGTCGCGCATCTCCGCGCCCACGCGCGCGCGCGGTGCGCCCGCGCACGTGACCACCTGGCTCGCGTTGACGAAGAGGAGGGTCACCGAGTCGTCACGAGACTTTCACTGCACGGTGGCCATCACGTCGCGCACGCGCGCGATCGTGAGCGGCGCCTGCGCTTCGCCGCGGCACGCGTAGTAGCACGCGTTGCAATCGATCGGCGTGTAGCGCTCGAAGTCGCGCCAATGAAAGTCCGGCGGAAAGTCCGGACAGCGCCGCACCTGGCCCGCGGGGTCGATGTGGATCGTGCGCACACCCGAATTGCACGAGTCGTGCATCTCGCCGCTGAAGAAGCGTGGCACCTGCGCGAGATAGTAGTCCGAGCTCACGATCACGCCGCGCCTCCGGCGCTTGAACGCCAACAGCTCGTCGATGACCTCCTTCAGGTGCTGCTGCTCCTCGCGCGAGACCAGGTGCGCCGTGTTGCCGTTCTTCGCGTCGGTATACGTGCTGAACGACACCCCGATCCCCAGCGCTTGGGCGCACCGAACGATCGGCACCAGCTGATCGAGATTCGACCGCTTGATCACCGTGTTGAAGCGGATCCCGTCGATGCCGATCGCGCGCATGCGCGGCACCGTGTCGAGGATCTTCGCCGCGAGTCCGGGGATGCCGCGTGCTCCGTCGTGGCGCTCATCGAGATAGTCGAGCGAGATGTTGAACTGGTTGAGCCCAGCCTCCCACAGCGAGCGTGCGCGCTCGGGCGTGAGCATCGCGCCGTGCGTGATCAGCGCCAGATAGCGAACGCGGATCGCGCGTGCGACCGCCCGGATGAGCTCCTCGAGATCGCGCCGCAGCAGCGGCTCGCCGCCCGTGAAGGTGATCATCACGGGATTGAAGTACCGCGCTGCGGCGGCGTAGCTCGCCGCATCGCTCCGCGTCGCGTCCGCGCCGTTCTTCCAGTAGTCGCAGAAATCGCAGCGCGCGTTGCAGCGCATCGTGACCTCGAAGTGCACGAGCACCGGGAAGCGCTTCACGTGCAGATACGCGTACTTCGCCGCGAAGAGCGGGACGTGCCACGGTTTGAAGCGCGCGCTCAGCATGAGTCGCGCGCTACTCGCGCGGCGCGAGCATCGGGAGCACGATCCCCTTCTTCGCAGCCGTGTCGAGCGCGATGTCGTAGCCCGCGTCGGCGTGGCGCGCGACACCGATGCCGGGATCGTTGGTGAGCACGCGCTGGAGCCGCTCGCGCATCTCCGGCGTGCCATCGGCCACGATCACCTGGCCCGCGTGCAGGGAGTTCCCGATCCCGACACCACCGCCGTGATGGAACGACACCCAGCTCGCGCCGCTCGCGACGTTGAGCAGCGCGTTGAGGATCGCCCAGTCGGCGATCGCATCGCTGCCATCCTTCATCGCTTCGGTCTCGCGGAACGGCGACGCCACGGACCCGGTGTCGAGATGATCGCGGCCGATGACGATCGGCGCCGAGAGCTCGCCGCTGGCGACGAGATCGTTGAGCGCGACGCCGAACTTCGCGCGATCGCCCTGCCCCAGCCAGCAGATGCGCGCGGGCAGCCCCTGAAAGTGCACCTTCTCGCGGGCCAGCGTGATCCAGCGCGCGAGCTGCGTGTCGTGCGGGAAGAGCTCGAGCACGAGCTGATCGGTGCGATAGAGATCCTTCGGGTCGCCGGAGAGCGCTACCCAGCGGAACGGGCCCTTCCCCTCGCAGAAGAGCGGGCGGACGTATGCCGGAACGAAGCCGGGAAAATCGAACGCGTGCGCGAGACCGGCGTCGAACGCCACCGTCCGGATGTTGTTGCCGTAGTCGAAGGTGATCGCGCCGCGCTCGCGCATCTCGAGCATGGCGGACACGTGCGCGACCACACTGGCCGTCGAGCGTGCGACGTACTCCGCGGGATCGCTCGCGCGCAGCGCCGCCGCGTCCGCGAGCGACATCTCCTTCGGCACGTAGCCATTCAGCATGTCGTGCGCACTGGTCTGATCGGTGAGCACGTCCGGTGTCACGCCGCGCCGCACGAGCTCGGGCAATACCTCCGCCGCATTGCCCACCAGTCCCACGGACAGCGCCTCGCCCGAGCGCTGTGCGGCGGCGATCCAGGCCAGCGCCTCATCCAGGCTGCGCGTGCTCCGGTCGCAGTAGCCGCTCGCGACACGCTTGGCGATGCGCGCCTCATCGACCTCGACGCCGAGGAACGCGGCGCCCTGCATGGTCGCGGCGAGCGGCTGTGCGCCGCCCATCCCGCCCAGCCCCGCGCTGAGCACGAAGCGCCCGGCGAGCGAGCCGCCGAAGTGCTGGCGCGCGACGGCGCCGAAGGTCTCGAAGGTGCCCTGCAGGATGCCCTGCGAGCCGATGTAGATCCACGAGCCCGCGGTCATCTGCCCGTACATCGTGAGCCCCTTCCGCTCGAGCTCGCGGAACACATCCCACGTGGCCCAGCGACCCACGAGATTGCTGTTCGCGATGAGCACGCGCGGCGCGGTCGTGTGCGTGCGGAACACGGCGACGGGCTTGCCGCTCTGCACGAGCAGCGTCTCATCGTTCTCCAGCGCGCGCAGCGAGCGTACGATCGCGTCGAAGCACTCCCAGTTGCGCGCCGCCTTCCCCGTCCCGCCGTACAC
>Ga0070660_100003276_pt1 | contig 11120 bp, 10 predicted proteins | sample KBSC33metaG_FD_64670 | JGI IMG/M metagenome (GOLD analysis project Ga0070660, IMG submission 64670) | Corn rhizosphere microbial communities from Kellogg Biological Station, Michigan, USA - KBS C3-3 metaG | ecosystem: Host-associated > Plants > Roots > Rhizosphere > Soil ... | reverse complement strand
CGGTCGCACGACCTGTGGTCGCCGACCACGCGCGGCGCGGCGATCGTCGGCGGCGGCCTGCTCTCGCTGATGGGATTGAGCGAGCGCTCGATCGTCGGCCTGCTGCTCGCGGCGGGCGGCGCGGCGCTCGCCGTGCGCGCTGCGACGAATCGCCCGCTGTTCGCGCCGGACGACGGCATCGACGAGCGCATGCTGCCGATTCGCGCAGAGGACGCCAACGCGGACATCGGGATGCGAGGAACGCGCACGACGACATCGTCGACCGCCGCGTGAACGAACGTCCGGCGAGCATGGACGCGCTGCACGCGCTCACCACGCGCGCGAGCCCGGCGGCGCTGGTCGCGCCCGCGCCCGATGCGGCGACCCTCGAACGACTCTTCCAGGCCGCGATTCGCGCCCCCGATCACGGGCGGCTGCGGCCGTGGCGATTCATGATCATCGAAGGCGCGGCGCGCGAAACGTTCGGCGACGTGCTGGTGGCCGCACTGCGCCGGCGCGACCCCGACGTGCCCGAAGCCGTGCTCGTCAAGGAGCGGGCGAAACCGCTGCGCGCGCCGCTGATCGTCGTCGTCGGCGCACGCGTGCGCGAGCATCGCGGCGTCCCGGAAGTCGAGCAAATCGTCGCGGCGGGTGCGGCGGCGCAGAACCTGCTGCTCGCCGCGCACGCGCTGGGCTTCGGCGGTTTCTGGCGAACCGGGGCCCCCGCGTACGACGACGCGGTGAAGCGCGCGCTCGGTCTTTCGCCGCGGGATGCGATCGTAGGCTTCCTCTATCTCGGCACGCCGTCGGGTGCCGCGGCGCCGCCGAACGCGAACGACATCACGCCCTACGTGTCGCACTGGACCGTCCCGGTGAGCCGGCTCGAGGAGAGCGACCGATGAACCGGCGCGAATATTTGCGGGTCGTCACCGCCTTCGCCGCGATCGCTGCAGCGCCGGCGTCCGCGCAGCAGGCGGGCACCGGCGACCCCGTCGCGCCGGTCCACCGCTTCTACGATGCGTTGCTCGATGCGATGAAGCGCGCGAAGGCCCTCGGCATCAAGGGCCGCTACGATCTGCTGGCGCCGGTGATTTCGTCGACGTTCGACCTGGCCGCGATGACGCGCATCGCGACCGGTCCGAGGTGGACGTCGATCCCGCCGGAGCAGCAGAAGGCGCTCGTCGACGCGTTCGGCCGGATGACGATCGCGACGTACGCGAGCCGGTTCGATGGCTACTCGGGCGAAACCTTCGAAGTCGAGCCGGACGTCGAGACGCGAACGAGCGGCAGCGTCGTGCACACGCGCATCGTGCAGGCGAGCGGCGAGCCGGTGACGCTCAACTATCTGATGCGAAAGTCCGCCGGCGCGTGGAAGATCGTCGACGTGTACCTGACGGGAACCATCAGCGAGCTCGCGACGCGGCGCGCCGAATTCGCGAGCATCCTCGATTCCGGCGGCGCGCAGGCGCTGGTCGCATCGCTGCGCGAGCAGGCGGATCGCCTGATGCAGCCGGCCAAGCGCTGAACGCGCGGGGACCGTGGCGACGCGCCCGCTACTTCTGCGGATCCTCGGGCGTCGCGCCGGGATCGACGAGGTCAGGCGGCGCCTCCGCCTGGCCGCGCGCCTCGCGCAACGCGGCGGCGCGGTGCTGGCGCCAGATGCTGCGGAAATGCGTGTAGTAATCGAGCGAGCTCGCCTTCAACGCGTCGAGCGTGTCGATGTTGCGCGAGCGCAGGTCGATACCGTCGAGCAGTCCGATGCCGAGACCGATCGGCAGGGCATCGCGGCCGTGCACGACGAGCGACGGCGGCGTCGTGTAGACGTCGACGCCCCATCCGATCGCGTCGCGAACGTCCGACGGTCCGAAGAAAAGCAGCACGAGATACGGTCCGCCGTCGTCGACGCCCCATGCATAGAGCGTCTGCCCGAAATCACCGGTCTGGCGATGCAGTCCCTGCCCCGTCGCGACGTCGAACAGGCCGCCGACACCGGCGATCGTGTTGGCGAGGAAGCGCGACAGCGTGATGCCCGCCGCGTCGAAGCGGCCCTGCAACATGTCGTTGACGAAGATCCGCGGCTCGGTGAGGTTGTCGACGAACGCGCGCACGCGGTCGCGCACGAAGGCGGGCACGACGTCGAGGTACGCCTGCGCGACCGGCTTGATCACCGTGGTGTCGAGCCTGTCGTTGAAGTCGAACACCGCGCGATTCAGCGGCTCGAGCGGATCGTTCGCCGCACGGTCGGCGGGCGACACGGTCGCGCAACCGGCGAGCGCGGCGGCGAAGATCGCGGCAATGGCGAGGCGCCTCATCGTCGGCGAATTATTGCACCGCAAGCCCCCGTTCCTCGAGGTCGTGCGATGATCGCCGACATCCGGCTTTCGAGGCAGGGTCCGTCCATGACGCGTTCGTTGCGAAGCCCTTCGGTCGCACACGCCGCGCCGACGTTTTCGCCATGAGCGCCATCGTGCTCTTCCCCGTCGCGCTCGCGTGCTTCGCGCTCGCCGCGGCCGGGTGCGCGCACGCGCTCGCGGCGGCGGCGCTCGTCGGCCGCTTTCGGCGCGACGATGCCCCGGCACTCCCGGCGATGCCGGGTGTGACGATCCTGAAACCGGTGCATGGCGCAGAGGCGGGCCTCTACGAGAACCTGCGCTCGTTCTGCGAGCAGGATTACGGCGGCGACGTGCAGGTGCTCTTCGGCGTGCATGACGCGGGCGACCCGGCGGTGCCGATCGTGCAACGCATCATCGCGGAGTATCCCGGTCGCGCGCTCGCACTTTGCGTGACGACCGATCGCCGCGGGCCGAATCCGAAGATCGCGAACCTGATGGGCATGGAGGCGAGGATCGCTCACGACGTCGTCGTCATCGCCGACAGCGACATCGCGGTGCCGCGCGATTACCTCGTGCGCACCGTCGCGGAGCTCGACCGCAGCGGCGTCGGCGTCGTCACGTATCTCTACCGCGGCGACGTGCGCGGCGGCGTCTGGGCGCGCCTCGCCGCGATGGCGATCGACTATCACTTCCTGCCCAATGTGCTGGTCGGCCTCGCCGCCGGCCTCGCGCGGCCCTGCTTCGGCGCGACGATCGCATTGAAGCGGCAAACGCTCGCCGCGATCGGCGGCTTTCACGCGTTCCTCGCGCACCTCGCCGACGACAACGCGATCGGCGTCGCGGTGCGCCGCGCCGGGCTTCGCGTGACGATCCCCCCGCTCGTCGTGCGCCACACGTGTGCGGAACGCGATGCCGGCGAGTTGCTGCGCCACGAATTGCGCTGGGCGCGCACGCTGCGCGCCGCCGATCCGCTCGGCTACATGGGCCTCGTGCTCACTCATCCGCTGCCGTTCGCGCTCGCGGGCGCGCTCGCGTGGCCGCATCCGTACGTCGCGACGGCGTTCGTGGCATCGGCGATCGTCTGCCGGCTCGCACTGCAGCTGCAGGTCGATCGCACGCTTCGCGTCCGCTCGACGTCGGCGTGGCTCGGTCCCGCGCGCGACCTGCTGTCGTTCGGCGTGCTGTTCGCGAGCTTTTTCGTGGGCGTCGTCAACTGGCGCGGCCGCCGCTACAAGGTGCGCGCCGACGGCACGCTCGTTCCTTTGGGAAAGCCCGGCCGATGATGCGTACGCTTTTCCTGCAGGCGCCGTCGTTCGACGGCTTCGACGGCGGCGCCGGCTCGCGCTACCAGGCACGTCGCGAGATCCGCTCGTTCTGGTATCCGACGTGGCTCGCGCAGCCGGCGGCGCTCGTCGAGGGCAGCAAGCTGGTCGACGCGCCACCGCACGGTTTGACGCTCGTCGACGTCCTCGGCATGGCCCGCGATTTCGACCTCGCGATTCTGCACACGTCGGCACCGTCGTTCGCGTCCGACGTGCGCACGATCGAGGCGATGAAGGAGGTCCATCCGGCGCTGAAAGCCGGCATGATCGGCGCCAAGGTCGCGGTCGACCCGCAGGCGAGCCTCGCCGCGTCGAATGCGATCGATTTCGTCGCGGGTAACGAATTCGACTTCGCGCTGCGCGAGGTCGCCGAAGGGCGCGATCTCGCGACGATCGACGGCCTGTCGCATCGCAACGCCGCGGGGCGCATCGTCCACAACGCGCCGCGCGCGATGCTCGCGAACATGGACGAGCTCCCGTTCGTGACGCCCGTCTACCAGCGCGATCTCGAGATCGACCGCTACTTCATCGGCTATCTCAAGCACCCGTACCTGTCGCTCTACACCGGGCGCGGCTGCAAGTCGCGCTGCACGTTCTGCCTGTGGCCGCAGACGATCGGCGGGCACAAGTACCGCACGCGCAGCGTCGGCCACGTGGTCGAGGAAATCGGCTGGGCGAAAAAGGCGATGCCGCAGGTGAAGGAGTTCTTCTTCGACGACGACACGTTCACCGACGACCTCCCGCGCGCCGAAGCGATCGCGCGCGAGCTCGGCAAGCTCGGCGTGACGTGGTCGTGCAATGCGAAGGCCAACGTACCGCGCAAGACGCTGCAGGTGATGCGCGACAACGGCCTGCGGCTGCTGCTCGTGGGCTACGAGACGGGCAACCAGCAGATCCTCTTCAACATCAAGAAGGGGATGCGCGTCGAGTTCGCGCGGCGCTTCACGAAGGACTGCCACGACCTCGGCATCACGATCCACGGCACCTTCATTCTGGGGCTTCCCGGCGAGACGAAGGAAACGATCGAGGAGACGATCCGCTTCGCCACCGAGATCAACCCGCACACGATCCAGGTCTCCCTCGCCGCGCCCTACCCCGGCACGTTCCTGCACAGGCAGGCGCTCGAGAACGGCTGGCTCGACGACGCCCATGCGGAGCTCGTCGACGCGCACGGCGTACAGATCGCGCCGCTCTCCTACCCGCACCTGTCGCACACCGAGATCTTCGACTCGGTCGAGACGTTCTATCGCCGCTTCTATTTCCGCGCCGGCAAGATCGCGTCGATCATGGGCGAGATGGCACGAAGCCCCGAGATGATGCGAAGGCGGCTGCGCGAAGGCGTGGAATTCTTCCAGTTCCTGCGCGAGCGGCGGCAGGCCGTCGGCTGAACGAACCCGGCGCGCCGTGAAACGGCTCGCGCGCGTGCTGGCCTTCATCGGGCTCGCCGTCGCCGCGTACCTGTTCGCGCGGCAGAACGTCGCGCGCATCGGCCATCTGGTCGCCAACGCGATCCCGGGCCTGCTGCTCGCTGCATCGTTCCACCTCGTGCCGATGTTCGCGAACGCGCTGGCGTGGCGGCGGCTGTTTCCGGGATCGGCGCGCCCGCGCGTCGCCGCGCTCCTGAACGCGGTGTGGGTGCGCGAATCGGTGAACGGCGTGTTGCCCGTCGCGCGCATCGGCGGCGAGGTCGCCGGGTATCGGATCCTGTTGCGTCACGTCGCATCGCGCACCGAGCTCGCGGCGAGCCTCGCGGCGGACGTCGCGCTCTCGGTCCTCTCGCAGGCGGTGTTCGCGCTGCTCGGGCTCGCGCTGCTGTTCGCCGCCGGACATGGCGGCCCGTTCACGACGCATCTCGCGACGGGCGTCGTCGTGCTGCTCGTCGCCGGAGCCGCCTTCATGCTCGCGCAGCGCGCAGGCGCGCTCGCCGGAATCGCGAGCCTCGTCGAGCGCGTTTTCGCCGGGCGCCTCGAGGCGCTGCACGCACGCTCGCTGCGGCTCGATCGCGCGATCCGCGACGTGCACGCGCGCCACGCGGACGTCTGGACGTGCCTCGGCCTGCAGCTTGCCGCATGGGTGCTGAGCGCGGGCGAAACGTGGATCGCGCTCCATTTCCTTGGCGCGCCGCGCAGCATTCCCGAGGCGATCGCGATCGAGGCGACGGTGCAGGCGATCAACAGCGCGGCGTTCGTCGTGCCTGCGTCGATCGGCGTGCAGGAAGGCGCCTTCATGATGATCGGCGGCATCGTGGGCCTCGACGCGACGACGGCGCTCGCGCTCGCCGCCGCGCGGCGGCTGCGCGACATCGTCATCTACATCCCCGGCCTCTGGGCGTGGCATCGCGCCGAAACGAAGCGCTCAATGCCATGATCCTTCTCGCAAGCCGACACGCGGTTTTGCGACGAGGAGTCGTTGCGAGATGCGCTCGCGATCCGGCGGAGATGCGCTCGCGATCCGGCGCGCGAAGGTTACGGCCAAGAGACGCGCCGCGTGATTGCCGTCGACACCAACGTCCTTTTGCGGCGCCTGCTGAACGCGACGCGATGCGATGCAGGCCGAGAAAGCCCGTCGGCTGTCCGAGACGCAGGAACCTAGACTTACGACCAAGCGGCGTTGGCGCTTGCAGGAACGAAGGCGCCTTGAGTCGGACGCGTAACGCAACCGTCCGCGATCCTGGGAGAAAACGTGCTGCGATCGAATCAGTGTCCCGCCCGGCGCCTGGATGGCTCGGGCAGCGTTCGCCGCTGCGATGGCGGCCGACTGAATTGCTTGCGGTACCAGCGCGAGAACCCGCTGGGCGCCGCAAATCCGAGCAGCGACGAGATCTCGGCCAGCGACCGGACGCGGTTGCCGACGTAGCGCTCGGCCAGTTCCCGGCGTACAGCGTCGACGATTCCTGAAAACGATTCTTCGGCGCTCGCCAGGCGCCGATGCACGGTGCGCCGGTCGATACCGAGGTGCTGCGCGACGACGTCGATCGTGCAGCGTCCGCTCGCAAGCGACGCGACCACCAGTTCGCGTACCTGCGCGACGATATCGACCGGCGTTTCGGCTTCGGCGAGCAGATCCGCGTAGCGCGCGAGGTCGGGATCTGCGTCGGGGTTTGGCGCCTCGAGATCACGCCGCGCGCAAACGATGCCGTTGAAGTCGTGGCCGAACTCGACGTTGCGGCCGAAGATCCGCTCGTGCACGGAGCGGTCGCGCGGGGGGTCGTGCGCGAAACACACGCGCCGCGGCTTCCACAGCGGCCCGAGGAACGTTCGCAGCATGCGGAACGCCACGCCGATCGCCAACTCCGTCGATTGGCGCACCGGACCGCCATGGCCGACGATCAGCTCCTCGCGCAGGACGACGAGGTCACCGCTTTCCTCCATCGTAAGAAACAGCGCGGCGTTGAGTTTCCTGCTGTGGCGCATCAGCGCGTCGATCGCGAGACGCAGCGTCGGCTGCTCGCGTACCAGCAGCCCGACCGGGCCGAGATTCGACAGCCGCCGCGTCTCCGCCATCAGCAATCCGAACGCCTCGACGCCGCTGCGCTCGGCGGACGTCTCGAGCAGCGTTCGCACGGCATCGAGCGGAATCTTGAGCTCCGAGTTGCGCAGGCACTTCGCCGGCAGCCGGCACTCGGCCAGCATGCGCGCCGGATCGAGCCCGACCCTGCGGGCGACCTCGGCGTAGTTGGTAAGGCTCGCGCTGCGGATGAGGGCGGCCATGACACTGTGTCCCGAAAGGATAAGTCTACGTCACGTTGAGCGAAGACGGCAACGACGCCTTGGCGGCACCATTGGCCGCATCCGGGATCGGTCGATCGCGGCAACCAGGCGAGCACAAACGACGATGGCCTATGCGCTTCACGAGTTCAGCTTCGACGCCGCGGCCCATCGGCTGCCGCCGCGTCGCTACGCGTGGGTCGTATTCGGCATCATCTTCGCGCTGATGGTCGTCGACTACGTCGACCGGCAGGTCGTCGTGTCGATGTTCCCGCATCTCAAGGCGCAATGGGACCTGTCGGACGGCCAGCTCGGCGCGCTGGTATCGGTCGTCTCCGTCACCGTTGCGCTCGGTTCGGTTCCGCTGTCGCTGCTCGCCGACCGCTGGAGCCGCGTCCACAGCATCTTCGTGATGGCGCTGGTCTGGAGCACCGCCACGATCGCGTGCGCTTTCGCGGAACAGTACACGCACCTGCTCGGCGCCCGCAGCATCGTGGGGCTTGGCGAAGCGGCGTACGGATCCGTGGGCGCGGCGCTGCTCGCGAGCATGTTCCCGGCACGGATGCGCAGCACGATCCTGGGCGCATTCCTCGCGGCGGGTCTGATCGGCTCGGTGCTCGGCGTCGTGCTTGGCGGCGTGATCGCCGAACGCTTCGGATGGCAGGCGGGGTTCGGCGCGGTGGGCGTGCCGGGGATGCTCCTCGCGATCGTGTTCGTGCTCGTCGTGCGCGACTACAAAACCGTGGCGCTGCCAGGCGAAGCCAACGGCGCGCGCAAGGCGCTGCGCGCCGGCGCGATCGTCGGCGAGCTGCTGCGACCGCGCACGGCCATCGTGACCTGCGTCGGCGCCGGCCTGCAACTGGTCATGGTGTCCACGAGCTACGCCTGGATGCCGAGCTACTTCAATCGCTACTACGGCCTCGCGCCCGACGCGGCAGGCCTGAAAACGGGCATCGTCGTGCTGCTGGGCGGCGTCGGCGCGATCGCGTGGAGCATGATCGCAGACCGGCTGAGCACGCGCTTCCCGTGTGCCCGCCTGTACGTTCCGGCCGTTGCAGCGGTGCTGACCGCGACGTTCATGTGCATCGCCTTCGCGGCATTGCCGCCCGGGCCCGCGCAGTTCGCGCTGATTCTCGCCGGCGCGTTGATGATGACCGGCAGCATCGGTCCGGTGTGCGCGGTGGTCGTCGACGTCGTGCATCCCGCGCTTCGCTCGACCGCGGCGTCCGTCCTGTCGCTGACGCAAAACCTGTTCGGCCTCGCGGCGGGTCCGCTGTTGACCGGCGTGATGTCGGATCGCTACGGCTTGCCATTCGCGATGTCGGTCGCGCCGCTTTTCTGCGTGCTCGCGGCGATCGTATTCCTGATCGCCGCGCGGACGTACGAATCCGATCTGCGCAACGTCGCTGCGGGCGAACCGGCGTACGACGATCGATTGAGACCTCAGGCGGCGTGACATGAAAGACAACTCGTCCATGCCGAGCCTTTCTCCTGCGCGCGCAACGCGCCGCACGGCGCAGCGCAAGCAGGCGACCGGCAATTGGAACCCGGACTGGGAGCCGTTCGCCAAGCTCGATCCTAAGTGGACCGAGAAGGTGATCGCACTGGCGATCGCACCGGCGGTTTCGGGCGTGCTGGACAAGAAGACGATCGAGCTGATCGGCATCGCGCTCGACGTTTCCTGCACGAACCTGTATGCGCCCGGCGTGCGCCGCCACGTTCAACGCGCGCTGAAAGCGGGCGCGACGAAGGAAGAGATCACGGCCGTGCTGCAGCTCGCCGCGCTGCAGGGCCTGCACAGCGTTTGCGTCGGCGGTCCGATTCTGCTCGAGGAGCTCGACGCGGCCGGGGAGTCCGCCGTCGCGCTTCAACCCCAACCCTCAACGAAAGAACCACGATGAACTTCCTAGACGGTTCGCTGTTTCCCGAAAACCAGGACAAGCTCGTGATCACCGCCGCACCGTACGGCCCCGAGTGGCTGCCTTCGGACTTTCCGGAGGACATTCCCGTCACGATGGAGGCGCAGGTGCAGAAGGCGGTGGACTGCTACAACGCGGGCGCCACCGCGCTGCACCTGCACGTGCGCGAGCTCGACGGCAAAGGCTCGAAGCGCCTGTCCAAGTTCAACGAGCTGATCGCCGGCGTGCGCAATGCGGTGCCGGACCTGGTCATCCAGGTCGGCGGCTCGATTTCCTTCGCGCCCGAAACCGAAGGCTCGCACGCCAAGTGGCTATCCGACGACACGCGCCACATGCTCGCCGAGCTCGATCCCAAGCCGGATCAGGTCACCGTCACCGTCAACACGACGCAGATGAACGTCGTGGAGCAGATGGAGATCGAGGACATTGCCGGCACGTCGCTGGCGGAGCCCCAGAACTACCAGGCGTATCGCGAGATGATCGTCCCCTCCGCCCCGAGCTGGGTCGAGGAGCACGTGCGCCGCCTCAGCGCCGCAGGCATCCAGAGCGCCTTCCAGTTCTACAACATCAACAGCTACGAGACGGTGGAGCGCATGATCCGCCGCGGCGTCTACAAGGGCCCGCTGGTGATGAACTGGGTCGCGATCGGCGGCGGCATGGATCAGCCGACGATCTACAGCCTGGCGCACTTCCTCCGCGCCATCCCCGACGGCTCGATGCTGACCGTGGAAAGCAGCATGCGCAACGTGCTGCCGATCAACATGATGGGCATCGCGCTCGGCCTGCACGTGCGCTGCGGCATCGAGGACAACCTGTGGAACCAGTCGCGCACGGCCAAGATGACCACCGTGCAGCAGATCGAGCAGCTGGTACGCATCGCGCGTGAGTTCGGCCGCGAGGTGGCCACCGGCAGGGAAGCGCGCGAGATTTGCAAGATCGGCGTGTTCTACGACACGGTGGAAGAAACGCTGGCCGCCAACGGGTTCGCCCCGAACGCCAAGGGCCGGCAGCAGGGGTTCCTGCGCAAGGCCGCGTGAGACGACCATGCCACACGCAATCCGCTTTCACGAATCCGGCGGGCCGGACGTCCTGCGCTGGGAAGAAGTTGCCGTCGGCCAGCCCGGTCCCGGCCAGGTGCGGCTGCGCCACGAAGCCGTGGGACTCAATTTCGCCGACACGTATTTCCGCACCGGTCTCTATCCGATCCCGATGCCGAACGGCATCGGGGTCGAGGCCGCGGGCATCGTCACTGCGGTCGGCGAAGGCGTGACCAACGTCGCCGTCGGCGACCGCGTCACGTACACCGGCTTCGTGAACACGCTCGGCGCCTACAGCACCGAGCGACTCATTCCCGCGGCGCCGCTCATCAAGCTGCCCGCGCAGATCGCGTGCGATACCGCTGCGGCGATGACGATGCGCGGATTGACGTCGGCGTACCTGATGCGGCGCATCTGGCCGCTGCGCAGTGGCGACACGATCCTGCTGCACGCGGCCGCAGGCGGCGTCGGAATGATCGTGTCGCAGTGGGCGAAGGTGCTCGGCCTGCGGGTCATCGGCACGGTGTCGACGGAAGCAAAAGCGGAGGTCGCGCTGAAGCATGGCTGCGACCACGTGATTCTCTATACGCGAGAGGACGTTGCCAGGCGCGTGCGCGAGCTGACGGACGGCGCGGGCGTCGCGGTCGTCTACGACAGCGTCGGCAAGGACACGTTTGCCGGCTCGATCGATTCCCTTCGCCGCCGCGGGCTGCTCGTGTGTGTCGGCACGGCGTCGGGTCCCGTACCGCCGATCGACGCCACGCAACTCGCCATCAAGGGCTCGGTGTACGTCACGCGCCCGGCGCTGGCCGACTACATCGCC
>Ga0070660_100003274_pt1 | contig 11122 bp, 11 predicted proteins | sample KBSC33metaG_FD_64670 | JGI IMG/M metagenome (GOLD analysis project Ga0070660, IMG submission 64670) | Corn rhizosphere microbial communities from Kellogg Biological Station, Michigan, USA - KBS C3-3 metaG | ecosystem: Host-associated > Plants > Roots > Rhizosphere > Soil ... | reverse complement strand
AGACCCGAGCCTCGCTGGCCGAGACCGCGCACTGGACGACGGACGTCGTGCAACGCTGACGCGCGTCACCTTCGCGCACGCACGACGCCCCGCTGCGACAGCTCGCAGCGGGGCGTCGTGCGTCGAGGATCGCGTGCGGTCAGCGATTGCGCTCCTCGTTGCGGATCTCCGCGTGGGTCGGCGCGCGGTCGAAGGTGCCCTCGCCGGCGTTGGCGGTCGTGCGCGAGCGATCGGCCAGTCCAGCGCGACCCCGCTCGAAGCCGGTCTCCGCGTACTCGCTCACCGACGTCCAGCTTCCATAGCGGCTCGCGTGCTCCTCCGTCCACCCGCGCGACAGGTCCTGCTGCACGTCGCTCCAGCTGCGGTTCGCGTAGTCGGGATTGTTCGCCGCCACGTGGCCCAGGTAGTACGCAGGACGCACGTCCTCGAACGAGCGGTCGGCGGGACGATCGGCCGAGCCCTCCCAGGCCGTGCGGTAGTAGTGCTCGTCCTCATGAGTGATCGCGTCGGCCGCCTCGGCCACGGCGCGGCCGGTCCACCAGCCGCCGATGGCGCCGGCGATGCCACCGATGATCGTGCCGACCGGACCGGCGATCGATCCGATGCCCGCGCCGGCAACCACGCCACCGATGCCCCCGACCGCTTCGCCGATCTCGTCGCCCACGCTCGGGTTGCTGTCGTGCGCTCCGAGCGCCTTGTCCTTCGCGCGCTCGAGCCGCGCGTCCGTCGATTCGTTCGTGCGATCGCGATTGTCCATGTCTCGTCCCCGATTGAAGGTTCCGCGTGAATCGGGCAAGATCGGGACCGAGGGCTGTCATTTCGCACGCTTGACATCGCTTCGTCGCGGGCGCCGATTCTCCACATGAGCGCACGGATTCGCATCGGGACCCAGGGATGGAACTACGACGCGTGGGTCGGCGCGTTCTATCCATCCGGAACGCGCCCCGCCGATTACCTCACCATCTACGCGCGCGCCTTCGATACGGTGGAGGTGGACTCAACCTTCTACGCGGTCCCGCCGGTGAAAACGGTCCGTGGCTGGTACGAGCGCACGCCGGACAATTTCGTCTTCGCCCTCAAGCTGCCGCAGGAGATCAGCCACGAACGCCGGCTGCGCGATGCTGACGACGTTGCCGAGCTCTTTTATGACCGGGCGCGCGAGCTGGGACAGAAGCTCGGTCCGGTGCTGATCCAGCTCGGCCCCGACTTCGGTCCGGTGGAACTGCCGGCGCTGGCGAACATGCTCCCGAAGCTCCCGCGCGACATCCGGTTCAGCGTGGAGTTCCGCCAGCGTGGCTGGATCTCCGACGGCGTACTCGCCCTCCTCGCCGAGCACGAGGTCGGCCTCACGCTCACCGATGCGCGATGGATTCCGCGCAAGCAGATGCTCGCCCTCGCCACTCGTCCGACGAGCAATTTCCTGTACGTGAGATGGATGGGCGCCAATCGCGACATCGTGGACTACTCGCGCATCCAGATCGACCGCGTGTCGGAGCTCGAGCAGTGGGCAGGCGTGCTCTGGCCGCTGACGCTCAAGGGGGTAAGTGTCTACGGCTACGTGAACAACCACTTCGCCGGTCACTCGCCGGAGAGCGCTCGCGAGCTGCAGCGGATGCTCAGGCAGACACCGGTGGACCCGGAGAGCCTGGGCGAGCAGATGTCGCTGTTCTGATCGGCGACGCCGCGTCCCGTTCCCCGCTCCTTACATTCCGGCATGTCTCGACGCACGCTGCTCTTCTGCGCGCTCGCCATCGGCGCGGCCGCGCTCTTCGTCCGCCTCGGCCTCTGGCAACTGTCGCGGCTGCACGAGCGGCGTGCGCACAACGCTGTGGTCGCCGCGCAGCGGCTCGATGCGCCGGTGGAGTTCGGCGCGCTCCCGCGCGACACCGTTGCAGCGCGCTATCGTTCGGCGCACCTCGAGGGCACGTACGACTACGCCCACGAACTGGTGCTTGCCAGCCGCACCCGTCAGGGCTCGCCGGGCGTGGAGATCCTGACACCGGTCCGCGTCGCCGGCTCCGATACGGCCGTGCTCGTGGATCGCGGCTGGGTCTATTCGCCCGACGGCGCCTCGGTAGACCTCTCCCGCTGGCGCGAAGCCGACTCGGCCAAGGTGCAGGGATGGGTGGAGACGTACACGCCCGATGATGGGGTGACGACGTCGGCGTTCGGGCCGCGAGTCGTTCGCCGCACGAGTCGCAGCGAGATCGCCGCGAAGGTGCCGTACCCGGTGGCACCATATTTCCTCATCGTCACGAGCGACAGCGCCGGCCGCGATCATCCGGTGCGGCGCGAAGCACCCGTCCTCGATGAGGGACCGCATCGCGGTTATGCCATCCAGTGGTTCTCCTTCGCGCTGATCGCCATCGGCGGCGCCGCGGCGGTGGTTTTCCGTGAGCGCGAGGAGCGTCGCGGACGATGGAAGGTGATCAGGGGTGGGGCGGACGACGCACACGCGTAGCAGAACGCTGCCGCGACAGGGCAACCGTGCGGCGCGCCTTCTGCACGAACGCCGGGCGCGGGGTATCTTCCATTCAGTCCCAACGCCGAGCGTATCATGACCGAGTCGTCTGCAGGTCTCGCCAGCGAGAAGGAAGCCCGTGACGTCGCCGAGGCAGCGCGCGAAAGCGAATGGACCGGACCGAGCTTCGTGCGTGAGCTGTTCCTCGGCCGGTACCGCCTGGATCTCATCCACCCGCACCCGGTGAAGGAAGATCCGGAGGAAGCGGCGCGTGCCGCGCCGTTCTTCGCCGCGCTGCGCGCGTTTCTCGAGCGCGTGGACTCGGACATGATTGACCGGACCGGCGAGATCCCCGAGGAGTACGTGCAGGAGCTGCGGGAGATGGGCGCGTTCGGGATCAAGATTCCCGTCGAATACGGTGGGCTCGGCCTCTCGTACGCGAGCTACACCCGTGCCATCGCCATGGTGACGAGCAAGGATGGCTCCCTCACCGCGCTCCTGTCGGCACATCAATCCATCGGGCTGCCGCAGCCGCTCAAGCTGTTCGGCACCGAGGAACAGAAGCGGAAGTATTTCCCGCGACTGGCGAAGGGCGCCATCTCGGCGTTCGCGCTCACCGAGGTGGACGCGGGCTCGGATCCGGCGAACCTGCGCACGAGCGCTACGCGGAGTGCCGATGGCAAGAGCTGGATCCTGAATGGCCAGAAGCTGTGGTGCACCAACGGCACCCGCGCCGAATTGCTGGTGGTGATGGCGCGCACGCCGGATGTCGTGGTGAACGGCAAGCCGCGCAAGCAGATCACGGCGTTCATCGTCGAGACGAGCATGCCCGGCGTGCACGTGGATCACCGCTGCCGGTTCATGGGGCTCAAGGCGATCGAGAATGGCGTCGTCAGCTTCACCGACGTGAAGGTGCCGACCGAGAACATCATCTGGGGCGAGGGAAAGGGACTCAAGCTCGCGCTCATCACGCTCAACACCGGACGGCTGACGCTGCCCGCGAGCTGCGCCGGCAGCGGCAAGGCGATGCTGCAGGTGGTTCGCCACTGGGCGAACGAGCGCGTGCAGTGGGGCGTGCCGATCGGCAAGCACGAGGCGATCGCGCAGAAGATCGCCAACATGGCAGCGAACACCTTCGCCATGGAGGCGGTGGCGGAGCTGACCGTCGCTCTCTCCGAGCGCGGGCATTACGACATCCGGCTCGAGGCGGCGATCGCCAAGATGTGGAATACCGAGGCGGGCTGGCGAATCGTTGACGACACCCTGCAGATCCGCGGCGGCCGCGGCTACGAGACGGCGGATTCGTTGCGGGGGCGTGGCGAGCTGGGAATTCCGGTGGAGCGTGCGATGCGCGACTTCCGAATCAACCTCATCTTCGAGGGGACGTCGGAGGTGATGCGGCTCTTCATCGCCCGCGAGGCGGTGGACCACCACTTCAAGACGGCATTCGCGCTCGTCGACAAGGACTCGTCGAAGCAGGAGAAGGTGTCCGCACTCGGCAGGGTGATGAAGTTCTATCCCGGCTGGTACCTCGCGCGCTGGTTCGGTCGTGGCGAGGTTCCCACGGCGTACGGCGAGTTCGGTAAGCTCGCCGGCCACCTGCGCTGGGCGGAGCGCCACACGCGCCATCTCGGGCGGATGCTCTTCCACGCGATGGTGCGCTTCGGGCCGAAGCTCGAGCGACGGCAGATGGTGCTCTTCCGCGGCGTTGACATCGGCGCCGACCTGTTCGCCATGACTGCGGTGTGCGTGCGCGCGCAGATGCTGGCGAAGCAGGGGAACGACGAGGCGACGGAGCTGGCCGATCTGTTCTGTCGCGAGGCGAAGCAGCGGATCAAGCAGCACTTCCGTCAGTTCTACGGAAAGAACGACGGCGCGTCATACAAGGTCGCGCAGCACGTGCTGAAGGGAGAGCACGAGTGGCTGGAGGAGGGGATCGTGGGGATTCGCCCGACGGAGAGTCGGACCCGCGCGGCGCCTCCGGCGCCGACGCTCGTCTGACCCGCTCGGGCGGCTTCGCCGCCCTGCTCGTCGGACCCATTCGCGGCGCTGCGCGCCGCTCTTCGTCGGACCGAAACCGTGAAGGGCACACCGGACTCAGTCCGGTGTGCCCTTTCGGTCAGACGAGCGGCGCGCCGAAGGCGCGCGAGTGGTCAGACCTCAGTATCCAGTCCCGGACGCCGCCTGCGCCTTCAGCTTGTCATTCGCGTAGATCGCGACTTCGACGCGGCGGTTCTGCTGGCGACCCTCGGCGGTGGAGTTCGACGCGATCGGCTCGCTTTCGCCGCGGCCAGCGGGACGAATGCGTGCGCGATCCACGCCCTGGCTCACCAGGTAATTCACCGCCGACGCGGCACGGCGCTCGGAGAGCGACATGTTGTACGCATCGGTGCCGACGCTGTCGGTGTGGCCGACGACGAGGATGTTCGTGTTCGGGTACTTGTCGAGGCTCGCCGCGAGCGACGCGAGGTTCTGTCGTGCGTCGGTGCGCAGCACGTCGGAGTCGTAGTCGAACAGCAGGCCGGAATCGAACGTCACGGCCAGGCCCTCACCGACGCGTTGCACCACCGCGCCCGGCACGTTCTGCTTGATCTCCTTGGCCTGCTGGTCCATCTGGTGGCCGATGATCGCGCCAGCCGCGCCGCCCACCGCCGCGCCGACGATGGCGCCCCGCGCGGTGGATCCGGTGGCATTGCCGACCACGGCGCCGACCGCCGCGCCCGCGCCGGCGCCGATGATGGCGCCCTGCTCCTTCTTGTTGAGCGATGCACACGCGCTCGAGGCCACGAGGACCGCGAGTGCGGGAATGAAGCGGACTGAACGAATCATGATGAAGTACTCCGGGTTGCTGGAACGGCGCGCGAAAAGGTGGGCGGCGCGCCCTCGAACCCGGTCAGCCATGCAGACCCGATACCACCTTGTCGAGCTCTGCCGTCACTCCTCGAACGCCGTATAGCCCTCGTCGGCGATCGCCTCGGCGATTTGCTCGACGTTCGTGCGCGCCGGATCGAAGCGGAGGTCGGCCGAACCGATGTTGACGTTTTCCACTTCGACGCCAGGCGTCCTGGTGAGCCGTCCTTCAACGGCGCGCACGCAGTGCGAGCAGGTCATGCCTTCGATGGTCAGGTGCAGTGATTCCATGTGGCTCCGAAGCAGGGTTGAGCAACAGCTGCGGTACGACGTACTTCGTATTTCGTACGGCGATTGGCATCCTAATCCCAGGAATTTGCCGATGGTTCGTCGCGGCGCATCGGCCGACCCTACAGCGATCGCTACGGGGCATTCCCGGGGCCGGTTTGCCAATCGTAGTACCCGGTACGCCGTACGAAATACGGTAGTTGTACTCAGATGGGCTCCGGCGCCGCCTCCCTCCCATGTCCGAGCTGCAGCAGCACCACCGCCGCCGCGATGCACACTCCGCCGAGCAGTGTCCGAGGCCCGAGCGCCTGACGCAGTACCAAGCCGCCAAGGAGCGCCGTCCAGAAAGGCTCGATCGTACTCATGATCGCCGTGCGTACCGGTCCGATCACGGCGAGTCCACGCAGGAAGGCGATGAACGCCAGCACTGTGCTCACCACGGCCATCGTCCCGATCGCACCCCACGCCAGCGGTGTGAAGCGCACGCCGAGCCCGCCCTCGACGAGCGCCGCCGCGACGAGGATGAGCGCCGCGCCTCCCGACGCGTACGTCGATGTCACCGCGGGCGGAAGATCGCGGCCGAGGTAGTCGATCATCGGGATGTACGCCGCGTACATCAGCGCCGAGGCGAGCGCGAGGAGCACGCCGAGTGGATGCAGGTGGCCCGCGCCGGGAACTCCCACCATGAGCGCGATCCCGACGAGCGAGAGCGCCAGCGCCACCGCGCGCCCGCGCGTGATGCGCTCCGAGCCACGCACGGCCGAAATCACCGCCACCCACGCCGGATACGTGTAGAACAGGAACGTCAGCATCGCCGCCGGGATGTAGCGCAGCGCGGAGAGGCTCACGAACGCGATCGCCGCCTGGCCACCGCCGGCGAGCACGAGCAGCGGCATCGCCCGCGCAACGGGCCGCTTCACCTGCGCCAGGCCGCCGCTCACCACCACCAGCAGCACGGCCGCGATCAGGTAGCGCCACGCCAGCAGGTCCACCAATCCAGCGCCCCCGCCGGTGGCGAGGGTCGTCAGGATCGGAATCGAGCCGAAACAGCACGCGCTGAACAGCACCAGCGCCGATGCGCGGGTCAGGTGGGGGGATCGCGCGTCGGAGTCGGGTGGGTTGGTGGCCATGCCTCAGCGCAGCAGCAGGTGCAGCGCGACGTTGAAGTAGATGATGAGCCCCGTCACGTCGACGAAGGTGGCAATGAAGGGCGCCGAGGCGCTCGCTGGATCGAAGCCGAGCCGCCGCATCACGAACGGCAACATCGCGCCGGCCAACGTGCCGAAAGTGACGACGCCGACGAGTGAGATCGCGACGGTGAGCGCGACGAGATGCGGATTCACCACCCCACAGCGCATGAGCTGTCCGACACCCTGCGACACGCAGCTGTAGTCGTGGCCGACGTTCATGCCGAACACCGTCCAGCCGTTCTCCGCCATCACCTGCCAGAGCTCGATCCGGAAGAACCCGATCACGGCGAGGATGAGCCCGAGCGTGATCCCCGTGCTCACTTCGCGCATCGCCACGCGCCACCAGTCGCGCAGCGACACCTCGCGCAGCGCGAGCGCGCGGATGATGAGCGAGGTGCCCTGTGAGCCCGAGTTGCCTCCCGAGCTCACGATGAGCGGAAGGAAAATGGCCAGCACGGTAGCCGAATCAATCTCCTTCTGGTACACGCCGAGCGCGGTGGCGGTGAACATCTCGCCGATGAACAGCGCGCTCAGCCAGCCGGCGCGCTTGCGGATCATGCGCCAGAATCCGATCTGGTCGTACGGCTCGTCCAGCGCCTCCATACCGCCCAGCTTCTGGACGTCTTCCGTCTGCTCTTCCTGGATCGCGTCGATGACGTCGTCCACCGTGATCGCGCCGATCACGTGATTGGACTCGCTCACTACCGGCACGACGACGAGGTCGTAGTTGGAGATGACGCGCGCCACCTCCTCCCGGTCGGCGTACGGCGAGACGCTCTGCACCTCGGTCCATGCGATGTCGCGCAGCTTCGCGCCCTCCGGTGCGGCGAGCAGCTCGCGCAGCGAGAGCACGCCTTCCAGTCTCCCCTCGGAGTCGGTCGTGTAGATGGCGTGCATCGCTTCACGCCGGCCGCTGCGCGCGATCACGCGCACCTCGGCCAGCGCGTCCTCGACGGTCGTGGAGGCGGGCACCTTCACCACCTCGGTCGTCATGATGCCGCCCGCGCTGTCCGGCTCCCACTTCCGCAGCGCTTCCGTCTCGCGACGCGCTTCGGCGGGCATCTCCTCGACGATCTCTTCCGCGTGCTCCTCGTCGAGCTCCTCGAGCACGTCGGCGCGCTCGTCGGGATTCATCTCGCTGACGAGCGCGGCGGCCTGCGGCGCGGTCATCGCCTCGAGGACCTCGGTCCGCAACTCCTCGTCGAGGTACTCCAGCACCTGGGCGGCGCGCTCGCGCGGAAGAGCGGCGAGGAACTGCGGCACCGACTCGAACGGCATCGCCTCAGCGGCCTCCGCGAGGTCCGCCGGGTGCACCTCTTCCGTATCCGCCGCGATCAGCGACGGCGACTCATCGAGGAGCGCGAGAATGTCTGGCGCGAGGAGGGCGCCAACAGGCCGCTCCTCGGGATTGCGCGGGGGTGGCGTCATGACACGTCCTCGGCGGCGACAACGGAGGCGATGAGCCCGTCAAAGTAGGACAACGGACGCAGATCGGACAAGACACCAATGCAAGGCTCAGAGCAGCGGGAGCCGCCGCCGTTCCTCACTGCCCTCCTCCACCGCGTACCCCGCGACGGCGATTGCCTCTCGCAGGGCCTGCATCGTCACCCGGCCGTCGTGCTCGATGGCCGCTGCCCCGATGCTGACGTCGGCGGAGGCGATCCCCTCCACGGGGGTGAGTGCGGTGAAGACCGCCCGCACGCAGTGCTGGCAGCTCATCCCCGCGATGCGGAGCCGAGTGATCATGCCGCAGGATAACCAGCGCGGCGGCGTGCCGGAATCGGCGGCGCACGCCGGCCTCGCGACACGACCGCGGCACGCTGCGTTGACGCTGCGGGTGTCGTTGGGGAGATTGCGAACGTCTCCCACCCGATATTCATGGCTTCTCGCACCGTCGCCTTCCTCGGGCTCGGCGCCATCGGGCGACCGATGGCCGCCCGGCTCGCGCACGCTTCCGGAATCACGCTCGCCGTCTGGAACCGTACCGCCGAGCGCGCGCAGTCGTTCGGCCGCGAACACGGTGGGCGTGTCGCCGCGTCACCAGCCGACGCCGCCCGAGGCGCTGACGTCGTCATCACCTGTCTTCCGGTGTCGGCGGACGTGGAGTCGCTGCTCGAAGGTGACGCCGGCCTGCTCGCCAGCATGGCCAGGGGCGCCGCGCTGGTGGATTGCACCTCCGGCGACCCGGCCACCTCGCGCCGTATCGCGGCGCGTCTCGCCGAGCAGGGGATCGGATTTCTCGATGCGCCGGTGAGCGGCGGCACGAGTGGCGCGGAGCAGGGAACGCTGACGGTGATGGTCGGCGGCGACGCCGCACTCCTCGAAGGGGTGCGTCCCGTGCTCGAGGCGTTCGGCAAGAAGATCGTGCACTGCGGACCGGTGGGCGCCGGAGACGCGCTCAAGTCGGTGAACAACGCGCTGCTCGCCGTGAACGTGTGGAGCACGGGCGAGGGCCTCGCCGCGCTGGCCAAGGCCGGCGTCCGCCCCGAGGTGGCGCTCGACGTCATCAACGCGTCCAGCGGGCGCTCCAATGCATCCATGAATCTCTTCCCCGAGCGCGTGCTCACGCGCGCCTTCCCGCGCACTTTTCGCGTTGCGCTGCTCGACAAGGACGTCGGCATCGCCGCCGGCGTGGCTCGCGAGCAGAAGGTGCCAAGCCCGCTGCTCCAGCTCACGGCGGAGCTCTTCCGCCTGGCGCACGTGGAGCTGGGCGAGGAGGCCGATCACGTGGAAGCCGTAAAGCTCATCGAGCGGTGGGCACAGCAGGAGATCGCATGACCCCCACCGCAGCGCGCGACGCCGCCAACTTCGCCATCCCCGTCAACGAGATCCGCGCCCACTTTCCGGCACTCGTGCGCCGCGAAGGCGCGCTTCCCGTGGCCTACTTCGACGGACCGGGTGGCACCCAGGTCCCGCTCACCGTGGCCGACGCGGTGCGCTCCTACCTGCTGGAGCACAACGCCAACACCCACTGGGCGTACCCGACGAGCATCGAGACGGACAACCTGCTCGCCGAAGCACGCGACGTGTTCTCCGACTTTCTGCGTGCGACGCCGGCCGACATCTCGTTCGGCAACAACATGACGACCATCACCATGCACGTCGCGCGCGGACTCGCGCGTGGGTGGAAGAAGGGGGACGAGATCGTCGTCACGGAACTGGATCATCACGCCAACGTCGCCCCGTGGCATGCCGTGGCGCGCGACAACGGATTCGTGATTCGCACGGTTCGGCTGGATACGAAGACCTTCCGGACCGACTTCGACGACCTCGCGCGGCAGCTCGGGCCACGCACCCGCCTGCTCGCCATCGGTGCGGCGTCCAACGCGCTCGGCACCGTCACCGACGTGGCACGCGCCACGGCGATGGCGCACGAGCATGGCGCACTCGCGTATGTGGACGCGGTACACTTTGCGCCGCACAACCTCGTGGACGTCGGCGCCATCGGCTGTGATTTCCTCGCCTGCTCGGCCTACAAGTTCTACGGGCCGCATGTCGGAGTCCTCTTCGCGAAGCACGACATCGCTCAATCGCTCGATGTGCCACGGCTGGATCCGGCGCCCGCTGACGCACCCGAGCGGCTGGAGACGGGCACCCAGAACCACGAGGGAATCGTCGGTGCCGCGGAAGCGGTGATGTACCTCGGCACGGTGGCGCGCGGTGGCGCGAGCCGGCGCGAGCGGCTGTCGCGCGCCTTTGCCGCCTTTCATGCGCGCGGCGAGGCACTCCTCACCCAACTCTGGGAGGGGCTCGCCGGTATCAATGGTGTCACCCTGTACGGGCCGGAACCGGGCACGCCACGCACGCCCACCGTCGCTTTCACCCTCGCTGGTCATTCCACGGAGGCCGTGGCGCGCCATCTCGCGCAGCGCGGGGTGTACGTGTCCAACGGCGACTTCTACGCCGCCACCGTCGCCGAACGATTGGGCCGCGGCGACGACGGCTTCGTGCGTGCCGGCGCGGCCTGCTATACCACCCCGGACGAGGTCGGACGACTCGTGGAAGGCGTCAGGAATCTGGCGCAGTAGGGAATTGGTGCCATACTGAGGACCATGCGTCTCACAACTGTCGTTGTCCTGCTTGGCGTCGCGCCGGCTCTCCTCGCCCAGGCGCCGAAGATCACCGCCGCCGGCGACCCCTCGGTCCGCGCCGATTCGATCTACCGGCTCGCCGTGGATGCCACGAAGTATCCGGAGCAGGACATGGTGTACCTGCTCGATGACGGCGTGGTGCGCCTCGAGGCCGACGGAAGCGGCGCCCGCACCTTCCGACAGATCATCCAGGTGCTCAAGCCCAGCGCCGCCTCGAGACTCCAGGAGCAGAGCCTCTTCTG
>Ga0070660_100003261_pt1 | contig 11132 bp, 10 predicted proteins | sample KBSC33metaG_FD_64670 | JGI IMG/M metagenome (GOLD analysis project Ga0070660, IMG submission 64670) | Corn rhizosphere microbial communities from Kellogg Biological Station, Michigan, USA - KBS C3-3 metaG | ecosystem: Host-associated > Plants > Roots > Rhizosphere > Soil ... | reverse complement strand
CGATCAGTACGTGGTCCGCCGTATAGATCCGCAGCGGGATTTTCGGACGGTAATCGGTGAGCGCCGCGATCGACGGCAAGCGCTGACTCGCGACGAGCCAGCCATAGCCCAGCACGAGGCCGACGCACAGCACGCCGGCGGCAGCCAGGCCAGCGAGTACGGCGAGCGTCTTCATCGCAATACGGGCCCAACGCCGGGTGGGCGGGCGCGGCGGTTCAGGCGCAGGCGGCGGAGGATCGAGGGGCTGCATAAAAGAGCTGTCCAGAGGAACCCATCATTATAGCCACCGGTCGGGACGGGCTTTCGATTGGCTTAACGGCATAGCCGGCAGGCACGGGCGGGGGCGATAGGCCTTGGCCTGGCCGTTCGGTCGAATGTTCAGACGATACGTGGGCCGGCACCATTTCTCCATCTCAACCGAGGCGAGCGCTGCACGCGCGTGCCGCATCGCTGCCGCAAGGAGAAATGATGCTGATCGAAACGCGATGGATGCCCGCGATGCGCCGGTTCGCCGCCGGCATCGATCTGAGCGAACACGAATTGAGGCTCGTCGTGGTCAGCCGGTGTATTCGGCCTTTGGCCGCGTCGCGCGTCGAATGGCTTGGTGCGGAGCCGCTTCCGAGCTCGGCAATGGCGAGCGGACATATCGCCGATGTTCGCGCCATCGCCGCGGCGCTTGCGGCACTTCTGGGCCGGTGGCCCGCCGCATGCACGGTCCGTGCGCTGCCGGCGGCCATGGCCGTGCCGGGCAGCCTCACATGGATTGCCTCGATGCCGTTGCCGCAGTTGCGCGCGGGGCTCCCCGGCGCGCGAGGTACTGGAGTTGCCGATCCGCTCGAAAGCGCGGCGCGCGCGCACGCGGAGCGCATTGCGGGCATCGAGCGCGAGGCGTTGGCTGTCGATTGGCGCGTGGAGCGCAGTGCCGCTTCCGATTGCGTACAGGTGGAAGCCGGCGCCGGGAGCGCCTCGCATCTGACGATCGCTGCGACGGCCCGCGCTCACCTCGAAGCGCGCATCGAGGCGGCCGCGGGTGCGGGTATCGCACTGGTTGCGGTCGATAGCGAGCCGGCCGCGGCTTTGCGCGCGCTCGTTCGAACCGCGGCGCCCGCGCTGCGGGGCATGGAGTCCTTCGCCGCGCTCTGGGCCGGCGACGACGGCGTCTACGGCTGGCGCATTCGCGGCAGCACCATCGAGGCGCATGGGTGTTGTCCGGCGTTGCAACGCCGGGGCTTGCCTGACATGTTGCGCGAACTCGCAGGGCCGCACGCGCTCGCGTGTGCCGTGGCGGGCGGCGACCTCGATGCGCTTGCGCGCGACAGTCTTGCGCTTGCCGATATCGGCGATCTGCTGGGGTGTCTCGCGTTGCCATTCGCATGCGCTCCGTTTCTGGCGCCGGGCTCGTCGCTTTCACGCGCGCACGAGCCCGGGTTCGCCGTTGCTTATGGGCTCGCGTTGGGCGGGGTCGAGCAATGATCGCCCGGGTCCTCGTCGATCGCTCCGGACGTGCGGTCGGACTGCATGTGGGGGGCTTCAATCTGCTGCCGCATCGGCAGCGCGACGCGCGCAGGCTACGCGGGCGCGTTTTGCGCGAATGCGCGGCAGCCGGTCTCGCGGGTGTGGCAGCCGCGCTGATCTGGAGTGCGACAGACTCGTTTGCGCAGGAGCGCGCCGAGCGTTCGCGTCATCGGCTCGAAGCCGATCTCGCCGAATTGGCGGCGCCGGTCGCGGAATATCGGCGGCTCGAGCGCGTACAGGCGAGCATGCGTGCGCACAGCGAGCGCTCACGCATGCTCGCGCGCCCGCGCGATGCGCTGTGGGGCGTCGCCGATGTACTGCGTCGCGAGCCTGTAGCCGGTATCGTGCTCGAGCGACTGCATTTGAGCAGCCGCGGCATCGAGATCGTGGCGAGTGCGGTGGACACCGCAATGCCCGCGCTTCTACTCGAGCGGCTTGGGCGTGTCCCGGGCATCCGCGCGGCCGAGCTCGCGGACCTGCGCCTCGGCTCAGGCAGCGGCGCGGGTCACGGGACGGTCGCGTTCCTCGCGCGGCTGGCGGTGAACGGCGCCGATGTCCAGGCGCAGGCTTCCGAGCCGCACGCCTTCGAACGGGGGCGACGATGAGTCTGTTCGAACGCATGCGGACTTCGCCGTCGGGGCTGCTGCGCACATTCGGCCGCCCGGTCGGGATGCCGCGCCCTTCGGAACTGGGCGAGTGGTGCCGCACGCTCGTTTCGATGCCCGAACGGTGGGGCGGATCGCATCGGCTACTGATGGCCGTCGCTGTTGCAAGCGTTGCGTTTGCGCTGGCCGTGCAGGGCTGCCGAGCGTTGCGCCACGATCGGAGCGACACGACCGACAGTGCTGCGCTCGCCGCATTGGCGCATCGCCTCGACGATGCGCGCTCGAAAGCCTCGGCATTGCCTGAGTTGCGGCAGGCCGTGCTGGGCTTGCCCGCGCCGGCAGGCCCCTCGGACGGAATGCGGCCGACGGCCTGGCAGTCCATTGCCGCGCTGGCTGAGCGCAGCGGTATGACGCTGCAATCGGTGGAACCGGGCGAGCGCGCGGCAGGCGGCGAGCAAGCAGGGCATGTCGTCAGGTTGGCGGCAAAATCCAGCTTCGCTTCCTTCGTCGCGTTCCTGAGCGCGCTTTCGACGTTGCCGGTACTGGTGGTGCCGGCTGAGCTCAAACTGGAACACGGCGCACAGGGGCTTCTCCTCCAGGCTGAGCTCGAGGTCCACGACTCGCTGCCCAGCGTACCGGCGTCGCACGCAGGCGAGATCGGGGGCCCGTCCGGCGATCCGTTCCGGGCGCCGCCGGCAGCCGTGCCCAGCCCGGCATCCGAGCTGCGACTGACTGGCCTCATGATCGAAGGCGCCCGTTCGCTCGCGCTCATCGAGGTGGAGGGCCAAGGCGCCGTCTATCTGCCCGGTCAGATGCTCGGCAATGAACGTCTGATGCGGATCGGGTCGGCCAGCATCACGCTGGCTCACCAAACGGGTACGCGCGTGTTGGCGATCGGAGCGGGGTCATGACGTCGCGCTGTCCACGCCTTGCAATGGTGGCCTTTATCTTGCTGACCGGTGCTCCGGCCCTTGCGCGCTTACCGGTGCTGCCGCCGCTCCCGCCCGGCATGCCAACCCAAGGCGCATGGCCTGCCGAAGGCGGGCTGGATGCCGATCGCGGCACGCTGCCGGACATCGACGCCGGCGGTACGGCTGCCGAGCACGATGAGGACATCGGCACAGCGAAGCTGGCGGACCGTGGCGACGCGCGCGACGCGGACAGCGGCGATGCGCCCGAGGCTAACGGTACTTCATCACGTAACGCCGACGAGACCGCTGGCAGACGGGCACCGGAGCGCGCCTCCGGCGATGGGTCGAATCGACTCGAGGGGCCGCCGGTGCCGCTCGGTCCGCCCCAGCGAATGAGCGATGGTATGCAGCGCCATGGCGGGCGCGAAGACGGGGATGGCCAACCCATCACGCTGCATTTTCGCGACGCGCGGCTCGCCGACGTATTCGACGCGTTCGCCCGGTTCACGGGCCTGAACATCGTGGCGAGCGGCCGTGTACAGGGCAACGTATCGCTTTTTCTCGACGCCGTCCCGTGGCGCAGCGCCTTCGATACGCTACTGGACGCCAATGGGCTGGCCATGATCCGGCGCGACAATGTGATATGGGTGGCCCCGGTAGCCGAGCTGGCCGCTCGCGAGCGATTGCGCTTCGAGGCCCATGCCCGCGCGGCGGATCTGGAGCCGCTCGCGAGCCGCACGTTCGCGCTGCGTTATCCTCGGGCCGAGGACGTGCAGCGGCTTCTGACAGCTTCGGGCAGCCAGCGGGTGCTCTCGAAGCGCGGCGCGGCGATGGCCGATGCCCGAACCAATCTGCTTTTCGTCACTGATCTGGAGGCTCGGCTGGCACAGGTCGCTGAGCTCGTCGCGGCGATCGACAAGCCGAGCCGGCAAGTGCTGATCGAAGCGCGTATCGTGGAGGGCGTGCGGGGTTTCTCGCGCGATCTCGGCGCGCGCCTTTCCGTACGCGGCCCAGGCAGGGCAGCGAGCGACGATGTCATTGGGTTCTCGGGCGATCGCAACGGGCTCGTGCATGACTTGTCCGCGCAAGCGCTGGCGGGCTTCGATGCCGCCACGGCGGGGCTTACGCTTTTCGCGGCGCGCGCCACGGGTCTCGTAACGGCCGAGTTGAGTGCGCTCGAGGCCGAGGGGCGGGGCGAAATCGTGTCGAGCCCGCGTATCGTCACGGCCGATCGCATGAAGGCGGTCGTCGAACAAGGCAAGGAGCTGCCCTACCAGGCGAAGGTGCGCAACGGCGTGTCCGGCATCCAGTTTCGCCGTGCGACGCTCAAACTCGAGGTCGAGCCGCAGATTACGCCGAATGGCCGCGTGATCCTGGACCTCGATATTGCGAAGGACAGTGTCGGGGAGGCGACGGCCGCGGGGCTCGCGATCGACACGAAACATGTGCGAACGCGTGTCGAAGTCGAGGATGGCGGCACCGTATCGATCGGCGGAATCTACGAGAATCGCGATCGCGACGATGTGACGCGCGTGCCGCTGTTGGGCAAAATACCGGTTTTGGGCGCGTTTTTTCGCCATCGAACGCAGCGCGAGCATGCCAGCGAACTGGTCGTTTTCATTACGCCGCGCATCGTTTCGATCGATTGACGCGCCGGGGCGGCCGGCTGCGCCGCGGTGGGCGACTCGACAAGCCGGCGCCTTTGCCAGTAAGCTGCGCCACGAACCACATCCGAATTGATCAGAGGGTACTGTTGCAAGAGCAGGGCGCAAACACCAGCATTTTCTTCGTCGGGCTCATGGGGGCGGGTAAGACCACTGTGGGCCGTGCGGTCGCGCGCCGGCTCGATCGGCCGTTTTTCGACTCCGATCACGAAATCGAAGCGCGTACCGGGGCGCGAATCCCGGTGATTTTCGAGCTCGAGGGCGAGGCCGGCTTTCGAGACCGCGAGGCTCACGTCATAGCGGAGCTGACCGGGCGCGAGGCGATCGTCCTCGCGACGGGCGGCGGGGCGGTCCTGCGTCCGGAAAATCGCGCACTTTTGCACAGCCGCGGTATCGTCGTCTATCTTCGGGCCAATCCGCACGATCTCTGGCTGCGGACTCGCAAGGACAAAAACCGGCCGCTGTTGCAGACGGAGGATCCTAAAGCGAAGCTCGAAGCGCTTTATGCGGTGCGAGACCCGCTTTACCGGGAGTGCGCGCATTTCGTGGTGGAGACAGGGCGCCCGTCGGTCAACGGATTGGTCAATATGGTCCTCATGCAACTCGAAATGGCCGGCATCACCCGGCAGGCAAATACATGATTACCGTTAACGTCGATCTGGGCGAACGTAGCTACCCCATTCACATCGGGGCCGATCTGATCGGCCGCACTGAACTGTTCGCGCCGCATATTGCCGGCGCATCGGTCATGATCGTCACGAACACGACGGTGGAGCCGCTCTTCGGCGCGCAGCTGCGCGCCGCGCTCGCCCCGCTCGGCAAAGAAGTGTCGACGGTCGTGCTGCCGGACGGCGAGTCCTACAAGCATTGGGAAACGCTCAATCGCATCTTCGATGGGCTGCTCGAAGCCCGTGCGGACCGCAAGACGACGCTGATCGCGCTCGGCGGCGGCGTCATCGGCGATATGACCGGTTTCGCGGCCGCCTGTTATATGCGAGGAGTGCCGTTCATCCAGGTGCCAACGACCCTGCTTTCGCAAGTCGATTCTTCCGTCGGCGGCAAGACCGGCATCAATCATCCGCTGGGCAAGAACATGATCGGCGCGTTCTATCAGCCGCTTGCCGTCATTGCCGATATCGGCACGCTGCGCACGCTGCCGGAGCGTGAACTCGCGGCCGGCATGGCGGAAGTCATCAAGACGGCGGCGATTGCCGATGCCGGCTTTTTCGACTGGATCGAGGCCAATATCGACGCGCTCAACCGCTGCGACGAAGACGCGCTCGCCCGTGCGGTCAAACGTTGCTGCGAGATCAAGGCGTCCGTCGTCGCGGCCGACGAGCGAGAGGGCGGATTGCGCGCGATCCTGAACTTCGGCCATACGTTCGGTCATGCCATCGAAGCGGGTCTCGGCTATGGGCAGTGGTTACATGGCGAGGCCGTTGGCTGCGGGATGGTGATGGCGGCGGACTTGTCGGTACGCATTGGCCGGCTCGATGAAGCCGCACGCCGGCGCCTCGTCGCCGTCGTGGCGGCGGCACGGCTGCCGGTGCGTGGGCCGCAGCTGGGTGACGATCGCTATATCGAATCGATGAAAGTCGACAAGAAGACTGAGGCGGGACAAATCAAATTCGTATTGCTGGAACGCATCGGCGGGCCTTTCATGACTGGCGTGCCGGAAAACGTATTGCGCGAGACGCTCGCGGCCAACGTCTGAAGCGAGCGCGGACGTCCGGCGCAGCGCGCCGATTCGAAAGGGGGACATGTGGAGCAGAACCCGACGCATGACCGCTCGCCTGGCGCAGCGCCGGACGAGCGCGGCTCACAAGCGGTTTCATCCGTTTGGGGCGCACCCACGGTCGAAATGCTCGAAGCGCATCTGGCGCCTTATGCCGCCCATTCGGCGCGCTCGCGGGGCCGCCGCTACGAGGAATCGGCGCCGCTCGCGCGCACCGAGTTCCAGCGCGACCGGGACCGCATCGTTCACTCGACGGCGTTTCGCCGTCTCGAATACAAGACCCAGGTCTTCGTCAATCACGAAGGCGATCTGTTCCGCACACGGCTGACGCACAGTCTCGAAGTGGCGCAGATCGCGCGCTCCGTGGCGCGCAACCTGCGCGTCAACGAGGATCTCGTCGAAGCGATTTCGCTCGCTCACGATCTCGGTCATACGCCGTTCGGCCATGCCGGGCAGGATGCGCTCAACGATTGCATGCGTGCGCACGGCGGCTTCGAGCACAATCTGCAAAGCCTGGCGGTCGTCGACGAGCTCGAGGAGCATTACGGCGGCTTCAACGGCCTGAACCTCTGCTTCGAGACCCGGGAAGGCATTCTCAAGCATTGCTCGCGCGAAAACGCATTGAACCTCGGTGAGCTCGGAGAGCGTTTTCTGACGGGCAAGCGGCCGTCGCTCGAGGCTCAGATCGCCAATATTGCCGACGAGATCGCGTACAACAATCACGATGTCGACGACGGGCTGCGTTCCGGTCTGCTCACGATCGGCCAACTCGCGGAAGTCGAGCTTTGGCATCGGCATTACGAAGAGGCCAGGCACGCGCATCCCGAACTCGAAGGGCGCCGCCTCGTGCACGAAACGGTGCGCCGCATTATCAACACGCTGATCGTCGACTTGATCGAGACGACGCGCGCCAACCTTGCCGAGCAGTGCCCCGATTCGCTCGACGCCGTGCGCGCGGCCCCATCGCTCGTGGCGCACAGCAGCGCCATTGCGGCTCAAGCGGTCGAGCTTAAGCGCTTTCTGTTCAAGAACCTGTACCGGCACTATCGCGTCATGCGCATGGCGAACAAGGCGCGTCGTGTCATCACCGGCCTTTTCGATGCGTTCACCGAAGATCCGCGCCTCTTGCCGCCCGATTACGTTGCCGAAGATCCAGCCCTTCAGCCGCGGCTGATCGCGCATTACATCGCCGGCATGACGGATCGCTATGCGCTAAAGGAGTACCAACGTCTGTTTGTCATAAACGATAACTAAACTGCTCGCCCGGTTGGAGCTGAAATCGATTTCATCTCCGACCGGCGCGATGTTGCGTCCACTACGGAGAGGAGAAGACATGAAGGGATACAAAACGCTGGTCCGTTCTGCGGCAATCGGGGTTGCGCTCTTCGCGGGCGTGAGTCAGGGCGTTTTCGCGGCAACGGAGATTCAGTTCTGGCACGCGATGGAGGCCGCGCTCGGCGAACGGGTGAATCAGATCGCCGCGGATTTCAATGCTTCCCAGAGCGACTACAAGATCGTGCCGGCATACAAGGGTTCGTACGATCAGACGCTGGCGGCCGGCATCGCGGCTTATCGCAGCGGCAATGCGCCGGCAATCCTCCAGGTCTATGAAGTCGGCACGGCCACGATGATGCAGGCGAAAAAGGCGATCGTCCCGGTGACCGAGGTCTTCAAGCAGGCTGGCGTACCGCTCGATCAATCGGCGTTCGTGCCGACGATCGCGAGCTACTACAGCGATGCGAAGACAGGCGAGCTCGTTTCGATGCCCTTCAACAGCTCGACGCCGGTGCTGTACTACAACCAGGATGCGTTCAAGAAGGCCGGGCTCGATGCGAGCCAACCGCCGAAGACGTGGGACGAAGTGGCCGCGGACGCGGCCAAGCTCAAGGCTTCGGGCATGTCCTGCGGCTTCACGACGGGATGGCAGGGATGGGTCCAGCTCGAAAACTACAGCGCGTGGCATGGACTGCCGTTCGCGACCCGCAATAACGGTTTCGACGGTACTGACGCCAAGCTCGAGTTCAACGGCCCGCAGCAGATCGCGCACATCGCATTTCTGCAGAAGATGGCCAAGGACGGCACCTTCACGTATGCGGGCCGCAAGGACGAAGCGATGTCGAAGTTCTACAGCGGCGATTGCGGGATTTTGACGAGCTCCTCGGGCTCGTTGGCGTCGATTCGCAAGTACGCGAAGTTTCAATTCGGCACGGGCATGATGCCGTACGACGCGGGAGTCAAGGGTGCGCCGCAAAACGCGATCATCGGCGGGGCAAGCCTCTGGGTGCTGTCCGGCAAGGACGCGAACACGTATAAGGGCGTTGCCAAATTCCTCGCTTATCTGAGCTCGCCCGCCGTCGCCGCAAAATGGCATCAGGACACCGGCTACCTGCCGGTGACCAAGGCGGCTTACGAGGAAACGCAGCAGCAAGGCTTTTACGCGAAGAACCCCGGTGCGGACACGGCGATCAAGCAAATGCTGAACAAGCCGCCGCTGCCGTACACGAAGGGTTTGCGTCTCGGCAACATGCCGCAAATCCGCACGATCGTCGACGAGGAACTCGAGCAGGTCTGGGCGCAAAAAAAGACGCCGAAAGAGGCGCTCGATTCGGCCGTTTCGCGCGGCGACGAGTTGTTGCGCCGCTTCGAAAAGTCCGGTACCTGACGCACGGGTTCGCGCATCGCCGCGCTGCCGGGAGCCGCGATACCTCGCGGTCAGTGGCAGCGCGGGCAGTGCGGACCGAACGTCTTTCCCAGCTGGATGCGCTTGGCCGCCGGCCCGCATGGGCGGCGGCGCCGCGCCTTAATCGAGCGACGCGCCATGTACGAACGTTCCCGCTTTCCCACGAGCCCACTGCCCTATTTGCTGATCGCGCCGCAGTTGGCCATCACCGCAATCTTCTTTCTCTGGCCGGCCGGCGAGGCGCTGTGGCAGTCCACGCAAATGCAGGATGCGTTCGGCACATCGAGCGAGTTCGTCGGTCTCGGCAACTTCCAGCACCTGTTTGCCGATCCGCTTTATCTCGGTTCATTCAAGACGACGATCGTCTTCAGCACCCTCGTCACGGTGATCGGTCTCCTCGTCTCGCTCTTGCTCGCGGCGTGCGCCGACCGCGTCACCCGCGGTGCACGGACCTACCGCACGCTGCTGATCTGGCCGTATGCCGTCGCGCCGGCCATCGCGGCCGTGCTATGGGCGTTCCTGTTCAACCCCAGCATCGGCCTCGTTACCTTCGCGCTGGCGAAGGCCGGCATCGTCTGGAATCACGCGATCAACGGTGGGCAGGCGATGTTTCTCGTCGTTCTGGCATCGGTCTGGAAGCAGGTCAGCTATAACTTCCTGTTCTTTTACGCGGGCCTGCAGGCGATACCGCGTTCACTGATCGAAGCGGCTGCGATCGACGGCGCGGGTCCGGTACGCCGATTCTTCGGCATCGCCTTGCCGCTTTTATCGCCGACCACGTTTTTTCTTTTCGTCGTCAATCTCGTCTACGCATTCTTCGACACGTTCCCCGTAATCGACGCCGCGACGGGCGGGGGCCCCGCGCAGTCGACGAAAACGCTGATCTACAAGATTTTCATCGAAGGCTTCCAGGGGCTCGATATGGGCAGCTCCGGCGCGCAGTCGGTGGTGCTGATGGTGATCGTCGTAGGGCTGACCGTCGTTCAATTCCGTTTCATCGAACGCAAGGTTCAATACTCATGATCGAAAATCGCAGAGGCTTCGATCTTTTTTGCCATGCCGTCCTGATCCTGGGCGTGGCGCTGATCGCGTTCCCGGTCTATGTCGCGTTTTGCGCGGCGTCGATGAACGAGCAGCAAGTTTTTTCCGTGCCGCTTTCGCTCTTGCCGAGTACGCACTTCATCGAGAATATCGTCCATGTCTGGAGCCATGGGGCCGGCGATGCCGCGAGCCCGTTCGGCCGCATGCTGCTCAATTCGCTCATCATGGCACTGGCTATCTCGCTCGGGAAAATCGCTGTGTCGATCATCTCGGCGTACGCGATCGTCTTTTTCCGTTTCCCGTTTCGCAATACGGCGTTCTGGCTCATCTTCGTGACGCTCATGCTGCCGGTCGAGGTGCGGATTTTTCCGACCGTGCACGTGGCTTCGTCGCTTCACCTCATCAATAGCTACGCAGGGTTGACGCTGCCGTTGATCGCCTCCGCCACGGCGACGTTTCTGTTTCGGCAGTTCTTCATGACGTTGCCGGATGAACTGATGGACGCGGCGCGCATCGATGGCGCTGGCCCGTTGCGCTTTTTTCGCGACGTGGTGTTGCCGCTGTCGAAAACGAACATCGCGGCGCTTTTCGTCATCACGTTCATCTACGGCTGGAATCAGTATCTTTGGCCGATTCTCGTCTCGAGCGAGCCATCGATGACGACGGCTGTGGTCGGCATCAAAACCATGATAGGGCAGGGCGACACGGCGACCGAATGGCATCTCGTCATGGCGGCGACGCTGCTTGCGATGTTGCCGCCGCTCGTGGTCGTGATCGCGATGCAGCGGTGGTTCGTGCGGGGGCTCGTCGATGCGGAGAAATAGTGCGATGCCGACGACGGCAGGGATAACGGATTGTCACATCAGCGAGGGACCATGGCTGCGTTGAGTTTGAGAGGCGTTCGCAAGACCTACGACGGAAAGCAGTTCGTGCTGCACGGCATCGACGTGGACGTGTCCGACGGCGAATTCGTCGTGCTGG
>Ga0070660_100003258_pt1 | contig 11135 bp, 9 predicted proteins | sample KBSC33metaG_FD_64670 | JGI IMG/M metagenome (GOLD analysis project Ga0070660, IMG submission 64670) | Corn rhizosphere microbial communities from Kellogg Biological Station, Michigan, USA - KBS C3-3 metaG | ecosystem: Host-associated > Plants > Roots > Rhizosphere > Soil ... | reverse complement strand
ACTCTGGGCGGCCGAGGCGATGCCAGCGTGGTGCGCGAGGGTGCGACAAAAACCGACATCACCGCCGAATTCGCCACCAGCAGCGAGGTCGATGCCTGGCTGGCCGAGCATGAATTCAACAACGATGACAATGGCGGCGTGCTCTTGCGGCGTGTTATCGACAACGCCGGCCGTTCCAAGGCTTACATCAACGGCGTTACCGCCACTGCAACGCAATTGCGCGAGTTGGGCGAGATGCTGGTCGACATACACGGTCAGCATGCTCACCAATCGTTGCTCAAGACTGATGCACAACGCGTGCTGCTCGACAGTCAGGCCGGTCTCCTGGACGAGACAAAGGCGGTCGCTGCCGCTTACAGGGCTTGGCGTGCATTGGCGAGGCAGCGCGAAGAATTTGAAATCAATGCCAGGAACGTTCTGCTCGAACGGGAACGCCTTGAATGGCAGGTCGGTGAACTCGAAAAGCTCGCGGTCAAGCCTGGCGAATGGACGGAGATCAGCAACGAGCACAGCCGGTTGTCGCATGCGGCCAATCTGATCGAGGGGGCGCAGGAAGCGCTTGGCGCGATTTCCGAATCCGACGATCCCATTCTGTCGCGGCTGTCGTCGCTCACCCAGAAACTCGGCAAGTTGGCCGATGTCGATGCCGGCTTGAAGCCCGTGCTCGACGCACTGGAGCCCGCCCGCATCCAGTTGCAGGAAGCCGTGTATGCGCTCAACGACTATCTCGGCCGCATCGAACTCGATCCCGAGCGCCTGCAGCACGTGGAAGCGCGGCTCGATGCCCTCCATTCCACCGCGCGGAAGTTTCATGTTCAGCCGGAAGAGTTGCCGCAGGAATTGGTGCAATTGTCGGCACAACTGCAGCAATTGGCCGATGCGAGCGACCTCGATGCCTTGCGCGCGCAGGAAGGGAAACTCAAGGGTGCTTATATGGCTGCAGCGCAAAAGCTTTCGCAGGCGCGTGCTGAAGCGGCCAAAGTCTTGAGCAAAGCCGTCACGACGGCGATGCAGAGCCTGAGCATGGAGGGGGGGCGTTTCGTGGTCGAACTCAATGCTTGCGATCCTGCCGCATATGGTTTGGAACAAATCGAATTCATGGTGGCTGGACATGCCGGTACTTCTTTGCGCCCTTTGGCGAAAGTCGCTTCCGGCGGAGAACTGGCGCGCATCTCGCTCGCGATTTCTGTCATCACATCGAGCGCGACCGCCACGCCGACCCTGATCTTCGACGAGGTTGATACCGGCATTGGCGGCGGCGTGGCGGAAGTCGTCGGCCGCTTGCTCAAGCGCCTGGGGCAGGACAGGCAGGTGCTGTGCGTCACTCATCTGCCGCAAGTCGCCAGTCAAGCCAACCAGCATTTTCAGGTCAGCAAGCGCAGTCTGGACGGCAAGACGGTATCGAGCATCGATGCACTGGACTCCAAGGCTCGGATCGAGGAAATCGCGCGCATGCTTGGCGGTCTGGAAATCACGGCCACCACGCGCAAGCATGCACGCGAATTGCTTGCTTCCTGACGTATTCAAAGAGAAAAGCGCCCGGCGATGCGTTTCAATCCGGAACCTTCTTATACCCACGGTACTACGTCGCGTACCGGCATCGTGCTGGTCAACCTTGGCACGCCGGATGCGCCTACACCATCCGCCTTGCGCCGCTACCTGAAACAGTTTTTGTCCGATCCGCGTGTGGTCGAGATACCGAAGCCGTTATGGGCATTGATCCTGTACGGTCTCATCCTGCCTTTTCGTTCCCGCAAGTCGGCTGCGAAGTACGCGTCGATCTGGACCCGAGAAGGTTCACCGCTCAAGATTTACACGGCAAAGCAGGCTACTCTGCTGCGCGGCTACCTTGGCGAACGCGGTCATCAAGTGGCGGTGGCGTATGCCATGCGTTACGGCGAGCCGGGCTTGTCCAAGGTACTCGACAATCTGAAAGCCGAGGGATGCGATCGCATCCTCGTGTTGCCAGCGTATCCGCAGTATTCGGGAACGACCACGGCCTCCGTTTTCGATGCCGTGTTTGATCACTATGCAAGGGTGCGCAACGTGCCGGAGCTGCGCTTCGTTAAGCATTATCACGACCATGGTGCTTATGTGCAGGCATTGCGCAAATCGGTGCTGGCGTATTGGGATGTCAATGGCCGTCCGGACAAGCTCGTCATGAGTTTTCATGGTGTGCCCAAGCGTACCTTGCTATTGGGCGATCCGTATCACTGCGAATGCCAAAAAACCGCACGTCTTTTGGCTGGCGCACTCGGATTGACACCGGAGCAGTACGTGGTCACCTTCCAGTCACGCTTCGGCCGTGCCGAATGGCTGCAGCCTTATACAGCGCCGACTCTGCAGAGGTTGGCCAATGAGAGCATCCGTCGGGTTGATGTTGTTTGTCCAGGCTTTATCAGCGATTGCCTGGAAACCCTGGAGGAAATTGCGATGGAAGGCAAGAATGAATTCCTGACCGCCGGTGGCAAGGAATTTCATTACATTCCATGCCTGAACGACGCACCATACTGGATTACGGCGCTGGCTGAAATCTCCGAGCAGCATCTGACTGGCTGGCCTACCATGCCGACGCCGTCGATGCATGAGGAAATGAAAAGGGAAGAGGAAATCGCCCGTTCCCGAGCCAGGGCGATGGGAGCAGCGAATTAAAAGTAGGACTTACCCAAAACCGCCCCAGCGGCGTTGCGCCGCCTTGCCGTATAAACTCGCACTGTCTGCGTCGGCGCACCTTGCTGGGACAATTTTGCGTAAATCCTAAAAAGGCTTCAGTCCTTGTAGCCTTGCAACGTTCTTTAAAGGAGCGGTAGCAGATTCGCCTGGCAGATCCAGGCAGTGGCAAGCAAGGCATAGGCAACAATCGCAGCCGAGATCAGCTGTAGCTTCATCATGATGTTCTCCTTGCCATTAGACGTATGGAAAAACGTCCGGTTCATCGGCATCTTAATACCGTCACACAAAATTGGATTTTGTGAATACGTAAGCTGTGTAACGGCGGGTTACGCCTTGTCCGTTTGGGAATATTTTGCTCCGGCAATAAATTTCCAAGATCCCCTTGAAAAAGGGAGACTCGGCTCCATTTAGGTCGTGTGTTACTCACTAAGTTATTGATTGTTCGGGGGATTTTTCGTGATGCAAGACCAAGAGAAAATGCAAGAGCAAGCCGAACAGGGTGTGCAGGCCCAAACCGCCACGGCTGAAACTGAAGCGCAAGCACGGCCGACCACTGTCGAGACTGGTACCAAGCAGGAAGCGGTTTCGAGCCTTGCTGAACGACTGGCAGCGGCCGAAGCGAAAGCGGGAGAAATGCAGGATGCCTACCTGCGTGCAAAAGCGGACGCGGAAAATATTCGCCGGCGTGCGCAGGAAGATATTGCAAAGGCACACAAATTCGCCATCGAGAGTTTTGCCGAGGCGCTGGTGCCAGTGAAGGACAGCCTCGAAATGGCGCTCAAGCTTGATACGCCTTCCGTCGAATCGCTGAAGGAGGGGGTGGAAATGACGCTCAAGCAGTTGTCATCGGCTTTCGAGAAGAACCGACTGGTTGAGATCAACCCGGTGCCGGGTGAAAAGCTCGATCCGATGAAGCACCAGGCCATCTCCATGGTGCCTGCCGAGCAGGATGCCAACACGATTGTGACGGTACTGCAGAAGGGCTACATGATCGCCGACCGCCTTTTGCGCCCGGCGCTTGTGACGGTGGCACAGTAAAAATTGCTTGAGAGGCGCTTGAAAACAGGTGCCTTGTTCCGCATATACAACACATCAAAAATTCAGTTTTCTTAAAGGAACACAATCATGGGCAAGATCATTGGCATTGACTTGGGTACGACCAACTCCTGCGTTGCGATTATGGAAGGCGGTCAGCCGAAAGTCATTGAAAACTCCGAAGGCTCCCGCACCACGCCTTCCGTCATCGCTTATCAGGAAGACGGCGAGATTCTCGTCGGCGCACCGGCCAAGCGCCAGGCAGTAACCAACCCGAAGAACACTCTCTACGCAGTGAAGCGCCTGATCGGCCGCAAGTTCACTGAAAAAGAAGTGCAGAAGGACATCAACCTGATGCCTTATCAGATCGTCAAGGCCGACAACGGCGACGCCTGGGTCGAAGTGCGCAGCAAGAAGCTGGCGCCTCCTCAGGTTTCCGCTGAAGTTCTGCGCAAGATGAAGAAGACCGCCGAAGACTATCTCGGTGAGGAGGTGACCGAAGCCGTCATTACGGTGCCGGCCTACTTCAACGACGCACAGCGCCAGGCGACCAAGGACGCAGGCCGCATCGCCGGCCTGGATGTGAAGCGCATCATCAACGAACCCACCGCAGCGGCGCTGGCGTTCGGTTTGGACAAGACCGGCAAGGGTGACCGCAAGATCGCCGTGTATGACCTGGGCGGCGGTACTTTCGACATTTCCATCATCGAGATCGCGGACGTCGATGGCGAGAAACAGTTCGAAGTGTTGTCCACCAACGGTGACACCTTCCTCGGTGGCGAAGACTTCGACCAGCGCCTGATCGATTACATCATCGACGAATTCAAGAAGATCAACGGCGTCGACTTGTCGAAGGACGCGATCGCCCTGCAGCGTATCAAGGCTTCCGCCGAGCGCGCAAAGATCGAACTGTCGTCCTCGCAGCAGACCGAGATCAACGAGCCGTACATCGCCATGGCCAATGGCGCACCGATGCACCTGACGATGAAAATCACCCGCGCCAAGCTGGAATCGTTGGTGGAAGAACTGATCGAGCGCACCATCGAGCCTTGCCGCATTGCGATCAAGGATGCCGGCGTGAAGGTCTCCGACATTGACGACGTGATCCTGGTCGGCGGCATGACTCGCATGCCGAAGGTGCAGGAAAAGGTCAAGGAATTCTTCGGCAAGGAGCCGCGCAAGGATGTCAACCCGGATGAGGCTGTGGCCGTCGGCGCAGCGATTCAGGGTGCAGTGCTGTCGGGCGACCGCAAGGACCTGCTGCTGCTGGACGTGACTCCGTTGTCGCTCGGTATCGAGACTCTGGGCGGCGTGATGACCAAGATGATCCAGAAGAACACCACGATCCCGACCAAATTCAGCCAGGTGTTCTCGACTGCCGACGACAACCAGCCGGCCGTGACCATCAAGGTCTATCAAGGCGAGCGCGAAATGGCGACCGGCAACAAGATGCTGGGCGAGTTCAATCTCGAAGGCATCCCCCCGGCACCGCGTGGTGTGCCGCAGATCGAAGTGACTTTCGACATCGACGCCAACGGCATTTTGCATGTGGGCGCGAAGGATAAGGCCACCAGCAAGGAAAACAAGATCACCATCAAGGCCAACTCCGGTTTGTCCGAAGAGGAAATCCAGAAGATGGTGAAAGACGCCGAGCTGTATGCGGATGAAGACAAGAAGCTGAAGGAGCTGGCCGACGCGCGCAACCAGGGCGATGCGCTGGTCCACTCGACCCGCAAGGCACTCTCTGAATACGGCGACAAGCTGGACGGCGGCGAGAAGGAAAAGATCGAAGCCGCGATCAAGGATCTGGAAGAAGCCCTGAAGGGCAACGACAAGTCCGAGATCGACGCCAAGGTCGCCGCGTTGTCGGCCTCCGCGCAGAAGCTCGGTGAAAAGATGTACGCCGACATGCAGGGGCAGCAAGCTGCGGGTGCAGCGGGCGCTGATGCTGCAGGCGGTGCTACCGAGTCCAAGGCGAAGGAAGAAGACGTCGTCGACGCCGACTTCAAGGAAGTCAAAGACAAGTAATAGATGTAAACAACTTTCCATCGCGGCTGTATTGCGATGGTCGGTCCGCCGAGCCGCAGCGATCCTACTGATCGACGGCTCGGCGTTCGTGCGTAGATGACAGGGTGCCGAGAAGATGGCAAAGCGGGATTATTACGAGATACTGGGCGTCGCGAAAAACGCATCCGAGGACGAGATCAAGAAGGCGTATCGCAAGCTTGCAATGAAATACCATCCGGACCGCAATCCGGATAGCAAAGGGGCGGAAGAAAAATTCAAGGAGGCCAAGGAGGCCTACGAGATGCTGTCCGAACCGGCCAAGCGCGAAGCTTATGACCGTTACGGACATGCGGGTGTTGACCCCAACATGGGAGCGGGCGGTTTCGGCGCAGGGGCTGGCGGCTTCGGTGGATTCTCCGATGCGTTCGGCGACATCTTTGGCGATATTTTCGGCCAGGGACGGCGTGGCGCCGGCCCGCAGGTATATCGTGGCGCGGATCTGCGTTACAACCTTGAGATTACTCTGGAACAGGCAGCGCACGGCTTCGATACCACGATCCGTGTGCCGTCCTGGAACGAATGCGATACCTGCCACGGTTCAGGTGCCAAGCCGGGAACCTCGCCGACGACCTGCGTCACTTGCGGTGGCCACGGTCAGGTGCGCATGCAGCAAGGCTTTTTCAGCATCCAGCAGACTTGCCCGAAATGCCACGGCAGCGGCAAGATCATTCCGAATCCCTGCCCGACCTGCTCCGGCGCGGGACGCATCAAGAAAAACAAGACGCTCGAAGTCAAGATTCCGGCCGGTATCGACGACGGCATGCGCATCCGCTCTTCAGGCAACGGCGAGCCGGGAATGAATGGCGGCCCCCCAGGCGACCTTTACGTCGAGATCCATATCAAGCCGCACACCGTGTTTCAGCGCGACGGTGACGATCTTCATTGCGAGATTCCCATTTCGTTCGCCAAGGCGGCACTGGGCGGCGATGTGGAAGTACCTACGCTTAATGGCAAGGCTTCGTTCACGATTCCTGAAGGTACACAGTCCGGCAAGACTTTCCGCTTGCGCGGCAAGGGCATCAAGGGCGTGCGCTCGGGTTATCCCGGCGACCTGTTCTGTCATGTGGTTATCGAGACGCCTGTCAAGCTGACTGACAGGCAGAAGGAATTGCTGCAGGAATTCGAGCAATTGATGACAGCAGGCGGTTCCAAGCACAACCCGCATAGCAAGTCGTGGAAAGACAAGGTCAAGGAATTCTTTGAGTAAAAACGAGAATGACAGAGAAAACTCAGGACAATCTGCAGCACCTTTTCGATAAAAATCGCAATTGGGCTGCATCCATGGTGTCGGAAGACGCCGCTTTTTTCAAAAAACTCGCGGGTCAGCAGTCGCCAGAATATCTCTGGATCGGTTGCGCTGACAGCCGCGTACCGGCCAATGAGATCGTCGGCCTCTTGCCGGGCGAGCTTTTTGTCCATCGCAACGTCGCTAATGTGGTTGTGCACACCGACTTGAACTGCTTGTCTGTGTTGCAGTTTGCGATCGACGTGCTGGGAGTCAAACATGTGATCGTCTGCGGCCACTATGGCTGTTCGGGTGTGCATACGGCGCTGGCGCGTCGGCGTATCGGCTTGGCCGATAACTGGCTGCGCCATGTGCAGGATGTGCATCAAAAACACGAGCGCTACCTCGGTGAGACGTTGCCGACCAAGGTGAAGCAGGACAGGCTGTGCGAGCTGAATGTGCTGGAGCAGGTAGTCAACGTATGCCAAACCACGATCGTGCAGGATGCTTGGGAGCGCGGCCAGCAGCTGACAATTCACTCGTGGATTTACGGCCTGCAGGACGGTTTGCTGCGTGATCTTGGACTGACCGTCAGCAGTGCGGAGGAGTTGGCGGAGAAATTGCCGGCAAGTCTTGCGTGCTATGAAGACAAGGCGTAATAAGAGAGTTTGCTAACTGATGTAGTTGATGTAGGGTGCGCTTCGCGCACCAATACCCTTGCAAGAATGTTGGTGCGCAGGGCGCACCCTACCTGTAATCGAAGAGCAAACCGTACTAGAAGCAATGTTCGGCAGAGGGGAATGACTTATCCTTCACCGCTGCAATATAGGCCTGTACCGCAGCCTCGATGCTGTTTCGGCCTTCCATGAAATTCTTCACGAAACGTGCCTTGCGTCCGGGGAAGACGCCGAGCATGTCGTGCATCACCAAAACTTGCCCCGAGCAGTCAGGCCCGGCGCCGATGCCGATGGTGGGGATGGCGAGCAGTTCGGTGACTTCCCTGCCGAGCGATGCCGGAATCGCTTCCAGCACGATCAATGATGCACCAGCCGTCTGTAGCGCGAGTGCATCCGCTTTTAACTGATCCTGCGCTTCCAGCGTTTTTCCCTGCACCTTGTAGCCGCCGAACTGGTGTACCGACTGCGGCGTGAGGCCGACGTGGGCGCATACGGGGACTGCGCGCTCGGTAAGAAAGCGCACTGTTTCCGCCAGCCATGCGCCGCCTTCGAGCTTGACCATCTGCGCGCCGGCTTGCATCAGTTTCACGGCATTGTGGAAGGCTTCTTGCGGAGTGGCATAGGTGCCGAAGGGCATGTCGGCGATCAGGAAAGCGGTCTGGTTGCCGCGTGCAACGGATGCGGTGTGATAAGCCACTTCTTCCAAGGTCACCGGCAGTGTCGAGGTGTTGCCTTGGCATACCATGCCCAGGGAGTCGCCGACCAGGAGTACTTCGACGCCGCAGCGGTCCATCAAGGCTGCGAAGCTTGCGTCGTAGCAGGTAAGCATCGTAATTTTCTCGCCGCTGTGGCGCAAGGCTTGCAGCGAGGTTACGGTGACGGCCTTGGTGCGAATGTTCGATTCGCTGTCTTGCAGATATCCCGCCATCATCATTCCCTAAAATTGAAAAACTCGCGCTTGCCGCGCATGGTGCTGATGTGTTTGATCAGCAGGTCGAAATCTTTGTCGCGTTCGATCGGATTCAGGTGTTCAGTATTGACGATCAAGAGCGGAGCGGCGTCGTAATGATAAAAGAAACGGCTGTAACTTTCACAAAGCCGGTGCAGGTACACTTCCGACATGCCGGCTTCCATCGGCACGCCGCGTTTCTTCACGCGCTCGATCAGCGTTTCCGGTTGAGCTTGCAAATAGATCACAAGATCAGGTACGGGAGCTTGCGGTTTCAAGTGGTCGTACAGTTGCTGGTACAGGTTTAGTTCGTCGTCGTCCAGTGTCAGGCGTGCAAAGAGCGGGTCCTTGTCGAGCAGGAAGTCGGAGACGATGCGGGTGTCGAATAGATCGGTTTGTGCCAGATCGCGCAATTGGTTCATGCGCTGGAACAGGAAGAACATTTGTGCCGGTAGCGCGTACCGTTTTGCATCGCGATAGAAGCGTTCCAGGAAAGGGTTTTCCTGCGGTAGTTCGAGCATCGCTTGGGCATTGAGCGCTTCGGCAAGACTGCGCGTGAGCGTAGTCTTGCCGACACCGATCGGTCCTTCGACGATGATGTATTTGTATTTGTCGAGACTCATGCGCGGAAAATGAAATACACGGCGCCGACCAGGCAAAGAGCTGCCCAGACATAGTCGAGTTTGAACGGCTGGTTCATGTAGAACATGGCAAACGGCACGAATACCACCAGCGTGATGGCTTCCTGCATGATTTTCAGTTGCGCCAGGCTCAGTTCGGTGAAGCCGATGCGGTTGGCCGGCACTTGCAGCAGGTATTCGAACAGTGCGATCGACCAACTGATGATTGCAGCAATCCACCAGGGTTTCGAGGCCAGATTCTTCAGGTGTCCATACCAGGCGACTGTCATGAACACGTTGGACATGGTCAGCAAGCCGACCGTTTGCAGGGCGACGGGAAGTTGCATGGCTTGATCAGATTTTTTGGATGGCTTGTCCCGCGACATTTGGCACGAATGCATGCGCCGGCCCGTGCCCGGGAATCTCGATGAAAGGATCGATTTGCAGCAGCGGAATCAGCACGAAGGCGCGTTGCGTCATGCGTGGGTGCGGCACCTGGAGCGTGGTGGTTTCGATGGTCTGCTGTCCGTACAGTAACAGATCGAGGTCCAGCGTGCGCGGTGCGTTGCGGTAGGGGCGTTCGCGCCCGAAGTCTTGTTCGATTGCCTGTAATTGCTGCAGCAGGTCTTGCGCCGACAGGGCCGTGTCCAGTTGTACTACGGCATTGATGTAGTCGTCGCCGTCCGCATCGATGGGTGCGGTGCGGAACAGGCTTGACTGCGCACGGAGTTGCGATTGAGGCAGTTGCGCCAGACGCAGGATGGCTTGTTGCACTTGCTCGCAGGCGTCGCCAAGATTGGCGCCGATACCGATATGGCAGACGATCATGTGCCGCCCTCGATTGCTATGTTTTTTGGCTTGTTGCGACTGCGGCGGCGGCGCTTCTTCGGTGCCGGGGTTTCGGCTTCCGCTTTCGGCTTGCGTGCAATCAGTTCTTGGCGCGTTGGACCGTCACCGTTGATGAACGCAGTCCACCATTCGCCGATTTCCTGATCGATCTCGCCAGAAGCGCAGCGCAGCATCAGGAAGTCGTAGCCGGCGCGCAGTCGGAGATGTTCGAGGAGCTTGTAAGGCGACTTGCCGGCGCGGCGATCGAAGCGCGGCTGCATTGACCAGATGTCGCGCATGTCGGAGGTGATCTTGCGTTGCAGGGCGAGCTTTTCGGTTTGCGTGTCCAGCACGTCGTCGGCCGCGAGGTGCAGGGCGGGGATGGGATATTCGCCCGCAGCTTGATAGGCGTTCCATTTTTCCAGCACCTGATGCCATAGCAGGGATGCGAACAGGAAGCCGGGGGAGACCGACCGGCCTTGCTGTACGCGTTCGTCGGTATTGGCCAGCGCCAGCGTGACGAATTTTTCGCCTAGCGGTTGCTCCAGCACGACGTCGAGCAATGGCAGCAGGCCGTGATGCAGTCCTTCCTTACGCAGTTGGTGCAGGCAGGCAAGGGCGTGGCCGGAGAGCAAGAGCTTCAGCATTTCGTCGAAGACGCGCGCTGCCGGTACGTTGTTGACCAACGGCGCCATGACCCGGATTGGTTCGCGTGTGGCCGGGGCGATCGTGAAGTTGAGCTTGGCGGCGAAGCGCACTACGCGCAACAGGCGCACGGGGTCTTCGCGATAGCGGGCCTCAGGCAGGCCAATGATGCGCAGTGTACGGCTGCGGATGTCGGCGATGCCGTTGTGATAGTCGAGCACCGTCTGCGCAGCCGGATCGTAATACATCGAATTGATCGTGAAGTCGCGGCGGGCGGCATCTTCGTGCTGTTCGCCGAAGGTGTTGTCGCGCAGTACGCGGCCGTGTTCGTCTTTCGGAGCGTTTTCCGACGAGGCGCCACGGAAGGTGGTGACTTCGATGATTTCCTGGCCGAACATGACGTGCACGATCTGGAA
>Ga0070660_100003251_pt1 | contig 11151 bp, 12 predicted proteins | sample KBSC33metaG_FD_64670 | JGI IMG/M metagenome (GOLD analysis project Ga0070660, IMG submission 64670) | Corn rhizosphere microbial communities from Kellogg Biological Station, Michigan, USA - KBS C3-3 metaG | ecosystem: Host-associated > Plants > Roots > Rhizosphere > Soil ... | reverse complement strand
ATGTAGAGCGGGCTGGACACGTACGCGACGGCGATCACGACGGCGGCCTGGGTCAGCCCGAGCTGGATCCCGAACGCGTTCAGCTCGTCGCCCAGCAGCCCGAAGCGGCCGAACGCCGCGATCAGCCCGATCCCGGCGACGGCGGGAGGGAGGACGAGCGGCAGCTCGACGAGCACGACCAGGAGCGAGCGCCCGCGAAAGCGGCGGGTCGCGAGGAGGTACGCGGTCGGCGTGCCGAGGAGGAGCACGAGCGCCTGCGCGATCGCGTTCGTCTTCAGGCTGACGATCAGCGCGTCCTTCACGACGGGGCGGGAGAACTGTGCGAGCAGCTCTCCCGGCGAGACGCGGGCGAAGATCGCCACGATCGGGAGGAGCAGGAAGGCGAGCGCGACGGCGGCGGCCGCGAACACGCCGGCGGCTGCGAGCGACCGCCGGATCAGTGCGGAACCGGCAGGAAGCCCGCCGCGCGCAGCTTTCTCTGCGCCCGCCTGGTGAGGAGCCGGTGTACCCATGCCTTCGCCGCCTGCAGGTGGTTGCTGGACTTCACCGCCGCCGCCGCGTAGAGGACGCGCGGCTGCGCCGACTTCGGGAGCCCGATCACGCCGACCTTGCCCTTGACGGTCGTCGCGTCCGTGGCGTAGACGAACCCGGCGTCCGCCTGCCCGAGCACGACCTGCGAGAGCACCTCCCGCACGTCCGTCTCCTGGGCCACGGCCTTGCCGACGAGGTCCGAGAGCCCGAGTCGCTTGAGCACCTTGCGCGTGTAGTCACCCACCGGCACTCCCGCCGCCGCCATCACGATCTTCAGGCCGGAGCGCTCGAGGTCGTGGACGCCGTGCAGGTGAAGCGGGTTGCCTCGCGCGATCACGATCACGAGCCTGTTCGAGGTGAACACGACCGGGCGGGTGGCGAACCCCTTCCTGTGCAGCTGCCAGGGCAGCCCGGTGTTGGCGGAGGCGAACACGTCGGCGGGCAGGCCTTGCTCGATCTGCGCCGCCAGCATGTTCGAGCCGCCGAAGGAGTAGCGAGCGCGAGAGTCGATGTGCGGGAAGACGTTCGTGAGCGAGGCGGCGGCGAACACGGTCAGGCGCGGGGGTTGCGCCTGCGAGCCGCCCGCGAAGGCGACGGCGGCGAGGACCGAGGAAGCGACCACGAGAGCCGCCGCGAGCGCGGCGGCGAGCGGGCGGAGCCTCACGCCTCCACCATTACGGAGGTCGACTTGACGACGGCGGTGGCGGGCATCCCCGGCTTCAGCCCGAGCTCCTCGACGGCGTCGCGCGTGACGACGGCGACGACGCGCGCCGGCTCGGTCACGGTCAGCTCGACCTGCGCGAGCAGCCCCTCGACGCGCACCTCGGTCACGGTGCCGCGCAGGCGGTTCCGCGCGCTCATGTGCTGCGCGCCCGCCTCCCCGCGCAGCCGCTCGATCTCCTCGAGGGCTACGACGCGCCGGTTGGCGCTGTCGCGCTTCGTCCGGATCCGCCCCTCGCGATCCCAGCGGCGAAGCGTGTCGACGCTGATCCCGAGCTCGCGTGCCGCCTCGGTCGCGGAATAGGCCCGCTTCGGCATGCGCCGAGCATACACATAGGCATTGCCTATGCGGACGGATTCCGGATTCCGACCGCTCCGATCAGCCCGCCGCAGAGGAGCAGCGCGGCGACGGCGGCCATCGTGACGTGGAAGCCGTCGACTGTGAGGTGGTCGCCGCCGCCGGCGGCCGCTATGCCGAGGATGGCGATCGCGAGGAGGCCCGCGACCCGCGCCACAGCGTTGTTCACACCCGAGGCGACTCCCGCGTCGCCGGGGCCCGCGTCCGCGAGGACGGTCGTCGTCAGCGGCGCCACGGTCAGGGACAGCCCGAGCGAGAAGACGAGCAGCGCCGGGAAGACGTCCACCCAGTAGTCGACCTGTTGCGGCAGGCGCGCGTACGCGAGCACGGCACCGCCCGCGACGATCGGGCCCAGCGCCATGAACAGTCGCGGCCCGTACCGCATCGACAGCCGGCCCGTACGCGGCGAGAGGAAGAACATCACGATCGTGACCGGGAGCAGGGAGAGCCCGGCGTGGAGCGCGGAGAACCCGGCGAACTCGATCAGGTAGAGCGTCAGGAACGTGGTCAGTCCGGAGAGCCCGCCGTAGACCGCCAGCGTCTCGACGTTCGTGACCGAGAAGTTCCGCAGCCGGAACAGCCGGAGCGGGAGCATGGGCATCGGTGTGCGCAGCTCGTACACGACGAAGGCGCCGAGGCAGGCAGCGCCGCCGAGGAAGGCGGCGAGAATGAACGGGTCGCCCCAGCCGCGTCGCGGCTGCTCGATGAAGCCGGCGACCACCAGGCCCAGGCCGGCGGTGCAGAGGATCGCGCCCGGCACGTCGACTCTCAGGTCCTCGCGCCGCGGCTGATGCATCCCGCCGAGACGCAGCAGGATGAGCAACGTGGCTGCGGCGATCGGCAGGTTGATCAGGAAGATGACCCGCCAGCTCGAGACGTCGACCAGCCAGCCGCCGAGCGTCGGCCCGACGATGAAGGAGATGCCGCTCCAGGACGTCCACTGCCCGATCGCGTTGCCTCGAGCGGTGCCGGTGAAGGTGGCCGTGATCATGGCGAGCGAGGCCGGCACGAGCAGCGCGCCGGCCATGCCCTGGAGGCCGCGGAAGACGATGAGCGACACGGCGTCCGGGGCGACCGCGCACAGCAGCGAGGCGGCTGCGAAGCTCGCCACGCCGATGGCAAAGACCTTCGACTCCCCGAAGATGTCGCCGAGCGAGCCGCCGACGAGGATGAGCGACCCGAGCGTGAGCAGGTAGGCGTTGACCACCCACTGCTGGGTCGCCAGCCCGCCGCCGAGGTCGTGCTGGATCGCGGGCAGCGCGACGTTGACGACCGAGCCGTCGATGAAGGCCATCGACGAGCCGAGGATGCTCGCCACCAACGTCCAGCGGGCAATGCTCGCGTCGAGCGGCAGCGCTGCGCCTTCCGCCCGCTCCATGCGGCGATCCTACGGCGGGCAGCGCACCCGCGGCGGGCGGCCCCGTCAGGCCGCCCGCCGCTGCGGAGGGAACTAGGAGGTAGCCGAGGCGGGCTGGACGCCGAGCTGCACGGTGACGTGCTTGGTCGTCCCGCCGCTGCGCACGGTGAGGGTCACCTTGTCGCCGGGCTGCGCGTTCGTGACCGCCGAGGTGAGGTCGTCGGCGGACGCGATCGACTTGCCGTCGAGCGCGGTGATGACGTCGCCGACCTTGAGGCCCGCTTTCGCGGCCGGGGAGCCGGAGACGATCTTCGTGATCTTGGCGCCGCCGGGGACGCTCTGGATCAGGACGCCGACGTAGGCGTGCTTGACGGTGCCGCCCGCGATGAGCGTCTGTGCGACCTTCTTCGCCGCGTTGATCGGGACGGCGAAGCCGACGCCGGCGTTGTCGTTCGAGTTGGTGTCGATCTGGTCGTTGATCCCGATCACGGTGTTCGTCGCGACGTCGATCAGCGGGCCGCCGGAGTTGCCGTGGTTGATCGCGGCGTCGGTCTGGATCGCGCCGGTGATCGAGAAGCGGTTCGGGGCGGTGATCGTGCGATTGGTGGCGCTGACGATGCCCGCGGTCAGCGTCTCGGGCAGGCCGAACGGGCTGCCGATCGCCACCACGCTCTGCCCGGGCTGGGCCGCGGAGGAGTTCCCGAGCGCCAGTGGGTGCAGTTTCGATTCGGGGACGTCGACGTGGATCACGGCCGTGTCGGTCGACTTGTCGCTGCCGACGAGCGTGGCCTTCGCGGTCGAGCCGTCCTGGAACGTGACCTGGATCGAGTCGGCGTTGTCGACGACGTGCTCGGCGGTGAGGATGTTGCCGTTCGTGTCGATCTCGAAGCCGGTTCCCTCGGCCTGCTGCTTCTGCGTGCCGCCGGGGCCGAAGGGGAATCCGCCGGACGCGTCGCCGCTCGTCGTCGACTGGACGGTGATGTCGACGACGCCGGGTGCGTCTTGCTTGTAGAGCTCCGTGAGCGAGTCGACGGTCGAGGTGGACGAGGCGGGCTGCGCCGGCACGACGAGCGGGGCGGCGCTCTGGGTCTTGGAGTCGTGGTTGGTCAGCGCGAATGCGCCTGCACCCGCCGCGGCGCCGACCGCGAGTGCGACGGCGAGCGCGAGGGCGAGCCGCAGGCGCGAGCTGGCAGGACGGGGATTCATGTGTTCCGGTTCTCCTTGCATCGGTGTCGGGCTCCAGAGTGCCCGTTTTGCTTAGGACAACTGTGAGAGAGCCGTGAGGGTTCGGTAAGAGCGGCTAGCGATCTTTTCGTTGCTCTGCGATTCTGCAGACGTGCTCGCAGCAGCCCTCGTCGCCCTCTCGCTCACCGCGAAAGCGCCGCCGCCGCACCGGTTCCTCGCCGTCGACGCCCACCGGCATCGGGTCACGATCACGTTGATCGCGTCGTACAACGGTGAGAATGGCGGCTTCAACTTCGACGGCTACTCGCGCTACCTGATGTGGACGGTGCCCCGTGGATGGGCCGTGCGCGTCGTGTGCAAGAACCGTGGGCCGCTCCGCCACTCGTGCGGCGTCGTCAAGGGCCCTGATTCCGTGCAGCCGGCATTCCGTGGCGCCGCAACGCCCCGGCCTCAGACCGGGCTGGCGCCGGGACAGAGCGCGCGCTTCACCTTTCTCGCGACCAAGACGGGCGTCTTCCGCTTCGCGTGCCTGGTGCCGGGCCATGAAAGCGCACGCATGTACGACGTGCTGAGGATCAGGCGTGGCGGGAAGCCGTCGGTGGTCGATCTTCGCGCCGGCTAGCTACGTATCGTCGCTCGAGCCGCGGCGGAGGACGACGACCCACCAGATCGTGACCGCAACCAGCAGGGCGAGCGGCAGCGCCCAGCTGAGGATCGCGCCGGAGAGAAAGGTTGCTGTCACGTCCATGAGAGCTCCTCGGGTCGGGGCTCGGCAGGCGGCGGCTCAGTGCCGCCGGGCTCGAGCCAGCGATAGAACGCGGCGATCGCCGCGACGAAGTAGGTCAGTGATCCCGGCACCCACATGATTCCCGCGGCGAGCTGCTGATCCGTCATCGACGGGTAGGCGGCGTAGACCGGCGCGGCGGCGAACGCGAGCACGATCGCGAGGATCCAGCTCGGGACCATCGCGGCGGTGAACCAGATCGCGCGGTGGAGATGGTCGATCCGCGCGCGCACCGGCGGGGTGTCGAGCAGCGCGCCCCAGAAAACGAGCGCAGGCAGGACGAAGCAGATGTGCTCGAGCACGTGGATCCACTCGGTGCGCGCTGCCGCGTCGTACAGCTGTGGCACATGCCAGACCGCGACCATCGCCGACTGCACCGCGAGCGCCACCGCCGGGCGCATCAGGAACCCCGCGCCACGCCGGAAGGAGACCGAGCGCGACAGCCCGCGACCGACGGCACGCCGCATCCCGAGCGGAAACGGCAGCCAGATGCGTGGCCACGGGCGGCCGAGCACCACGAGCGGCGGCACGACGGTCATGAGGACGATGTGCTGGGCCATGTGCGCCGAAAGCCACGTGTCCGCCCAGTCGTCGAAGGGCCGCTCGAGCACGACGAGCGCGACGCCGACGCCGCTGTAGAAGCTCGCCTCGCGCCAGAGCCGCCTCTTCCCTCGTCCCCCCAGGGCGTACAGCACCACGGCCGTCCCGCACACGACGAGAGGCAGTGGATCCATCTAGATGAGATAGAGGATGACCCAGCTGACGACGGCGACCCCGGCGAGGAACGTCCAGTAGAAGCTGAGCCCCACGAGCTCGGCGCGGACGAGCGAGAGCGGGTCGCTGATGTCGTGGGCCAGGCGGTGCGGGTCGCCCGACGCGTGCCCGGCGGGCGGAGGGCCGTCTGTCTTGCGGTAGCGGAACGACATGGCAACGCTCATCTCGAGCCAAAGCAGCGTGCAGAAGACGAAGAGGAAGAGGAACGCCGTCCAGCCGAAGTAGACGCTGGCGAAGCCGCCGTCGGCCGGGCCGAAGCTCTCGTGCGTCCAGTCGAGGACCTGGAGCACGAGCCCGACGACGCCGATCAGCAGCGCTGCCAGCCCTTTGAGCCGCCAGCGGTCGCGGCGCAGTGCGCGGTGGTCGCTCAGCCCGAGCCGCACGAGCACCGCGCTCAGCACGTAGCAGGCGACGATTGCGGTGCCCCAGCCGACCGACGCGTCCACGCCCTGCGGCTTCCACATGCCCGCGTTGTTCAGTGAGCGGAGGTAGAAGTAGGCGAAGACGAAGGCGATGAAGAAGAAGGCCGTGGCCCCGGCGAGCAGGTAGCTCGCCGAGATGAGGTTGCGGCCGAGGATCTCGGGCGGCTCCTGCTCGACGACTTCGTAGCCGGTTCCTTCATAGGCGAGTGGCTCGGCGGCCATCGCTCAATCCCTCCCCGCTGGCGCGCCGGCCGGCACCACGTAGCTCGGGGCGGGACCCTCCCCGTAGCCGTACGGATCGCTCGAGAAGACGGGAATGCGGTCGAAGTTGTGCACCGGCACGGGTGAGGGGAGCTGGAACTCGATCGAGCGCGAGGCCCAGGGGTTTGCCTCGGCCGGCTTCTTCACGAACGCGAGGGACCAGACGAGGTTGAAGAGGAAGATCAGCATCGAGATCCCGAGCAGGTACGCCGAGATCGAGACCCAGTCGTTGAGGAACTTGAGGTTCCCGGTGTACACGGGCGCGCGGCGGGACTGGCCGAGGAAGCCCGCGGCCAGGAGCGGCGCGAAGGTCGAGTTGAAGAAGATGAACATCGTCCAGAAGTGGATCTTCGCGAGCCCCTCGTGCAGCTCCCAGCCGGTCATCTTCGGCACCCAGTAGTAGATCGCCGCGAAGAAGGTGAAGACGAGGCCGCCCATGATCGTGTAGTGGAAGTGGGCCATCGAGAAGAAGCTCCCGTGGGTCGTCACGTCGCTCGGCACGTCCGACAGGAAGACCCCGGAGAGGCCGCCGATCAGGAAGTTGAAGAACCAGGCGAGGCAGAAGAGCATCGGCACGGAGTAGCGGATCCGGCCGCGCCAGAGGGTCATCATCCCGCAGAGGAACGTGAAGCCGGTCGGGATCGAGATGAGCTCGGTCGAGAGCATGTAGAAGGGGCGGAGATCCCCGTTGATGCCGCTCACGAACAGATGGTGCTGCCAGACGAACCACGAGAGCAGCGACACCCCGAGTAGCCCGGCGACCGCGAGGCGGTAGCCCCAGAGTGGCTTGCGCGAGAACACCGGCAGCAGCTCGAGGACGATGGCGAAGCCCGGGAGGGCGAGGATGTACACCTCCGGGTGGCCGAAGACCCAGAAGAGGTTCTGGTAGAGGTAGTTGCTGCCGCCGGCGGCCGCGTTGAAGAACGAGGTCTGTGCCGTCCGGTCGAGAGCCCCCATCGCCAGCACCGCGATGAGCACCGGCGCGGCAAGCACCATCAGCACGGCCGTCGAGAGGACCCCCCAGACGAAGATCGGCAGCCGGGTCCAGGTCAGGCCCGGCGCGCGCATGGTCAGGATCGTCGCGATCATGTTCAGGCCGAGCAGCGTCATCGAGACGCCGACGAGCGCGAAGAAGAGGATGTAGTTGTCCATCCCGGGATTCGCCTGGGTCTGGAGCGGCGCATAGCCCGTCCAGCCAGTCGGGAAGCCGCCGAAGAAGATCGTCGTCGTCAGGACCCCGCCGGCCGCCATCAGGATCCAGAACGTGAGCGCCTCGATGCGCGGGAAAGCCATCCGTCGCGCGCCAATCATGATGGGGACGAAATAGTTTGCGAACGGGCCGAGGATCCCGCTCGTCATCATTCCCATCATCATCGTCCCATGCATCCCCACGAGAGTGAGGTAGGTGCCCATGGGGAAGGATTGGCTGTGCGGGCTCAGCTGCTCTGTGCGGATCAGCATGGCGTTGAGGCCGCCGATGAAGAAGAAGAGCCCGATGCCCCACAGGTACTGGATTCCGACCACCTTGTGGTCGGTGCAGAGACCGAAGTAGCGGGTCCAGCCGTGCGTCTCCTTCTCGCGGAGCGACGGCGGGTAGCCGCGTAGGCGCGCGATCGGGTAGTTGAGGAAGCCGAGGCCGACGAGGAACCCGATGACGCCGCCGAGATAGGCGAGGTAGACCGACAGCTCGTTGTAGTCGGTGTCGCCGAAGTATTCGAGGCTCTCCGCACTGATCGCGTGGGCGCCGAACCAGCCGACGTACCAGCCTGCGATGCCGAGCACGATGCCGGTGAGGAGGTTGAAGCCGATCGGCCGGCGCCACCAGGGCGTGCGCGGCCCGGCAACCGCGGTCTCGCTCATCCTGCTCTCCTGTCGGGCTGGGGGAAGTAGGTCTTCGAGTACGGCGCTCCGCCGTCCGACTCGGACTTGTCCATGAACGGCTTGATCGAGGCGTAGAGATGCTCCTGCTGCGTGGCCCACTTCTGGAACTGCGAGGTGTCGACGACTCGGCCGTTGTTGAACATGTACGGGTGCCAGAGCCCGCAGAGCTCGGCACACCGGACGTGGAAGGTGGTCGGATCCTTTGTCTGGACGTAGGCGACGTTGTTCACGCCCGGGTTCGCATCCGCCTTGACACCGAGCTCGTAGGCCCAGAAGGAGTGGACCGCGTCGAGGGAGGTCACATTCAGCTCGATGTACGTATGCGCCGGCAGAACGAGCTGATTTGACTCCAGGCCGCCCAGCGACGGGTAGCGGTACGTGAACTGCCACTGCTGTCCGATCACCTGCACCTGGAACTTCTGGCCGCTGGGAACCGCGATCGGATCCGGGCCCTGTCCGCCACCTGCACCGTTCTGGAGCAGCTCGTAGGTGCCGAAGCCGGCGAGGAAGAGCACGATCAGGCCCGTGGCGATCATCCAGAGCACCTGGACTCGGGAGTCGTTCCGGAGCGGCGGCCCGTCGACCACCCCGCCGGGGGCGGCTCGGAACGAGAGCAGGGCGTATGCAAAGAAGACGACGAGGAAGCAGATCACGGGTGTGATCACAGCGAGCATCCAGGTGTTGTCGAAGACCTGTTCCGTGGCCTGGGTGCTGGCGTTGCCCGGCGGGATGAGGGGGCCGACGTAGATCGCGACGAGCGGCGTCGCGACCGCGCTCAGGATGAGCCAGGCGAGGACGACACGGAGTCCGTGGCTCGTCGACTCGGCCGGCGGGCTAGCTGCGCTCGGCTGGCCGGCCATTCAGGCCTTCACGTTGAGAAAGCCGTCCATGTAGCCGATCGTCTGCATCGGCCCGCCGAAGCCGTAGACCCAGCCGGCCGCGCAGGGCACGAAGCATTGCCAGCGGAAGTGGCCGGGCGTGGTGGTGTGGAACGTGAACTTGATGGTGCGATGCGCGTTCGACATCGCGCACGGCGCGTAGCCGCACGGGTTCTTCGCGTCGTCCGCGACCCCCGGGATCGCGAGGATGAGGCCCAGCGCAGGCACCGCGAAGGTATGCGAGGCGTCGTTCGGGTCGATCGCGTCGGTCGGCTTGCCGTCGACCATGATGCGGTTGCCGACCATGCCCTGCGGCCGTGCGAGGTACGGATTGCGCAGGCCGCTCGCGCCGTCGAAGTTGTAGATCGTGACGTGCACGGTCGCGTGCGCCGGCAGGTCCCAGACGGTCTCGCGCTTCCACTGCCCGGACTGGTCCTTGATCAGATACGAGACCCAGTCGGGGTTCGGGCTCAGCTTCGGGCCGACTGCGGCGACGGTCTGGAGCTCGAGATTGACGACCTTGTGGCCGTCGACGTTATGGACGGGAACGGAGTAGGTCGGCGAGCCGGCGAGCGTCGTCAGGTTCGAGACGTAGAAGCCGATGACGACACCGGCGGCCATGACGGCCACCGCAACGAGCAGGAGCTTCACGCCGACCCGCATCAATCGCGTTGCTATCAAGCTCGGCGCGTCCGCGCCCGCCGCATGACGAAGGTGTCATTCCTCCGTCATTTACACGTCATCGGGGACCGGTATAGATTCACGCGCGGGAGGTCGGATTGCGGATCCTGGTCATCGAGGACGAAGCGCGTATCCGGGCGTTCCTCGCCCGTGGGCTGGAGGCCGAGGGTTACACGGTCGTCGCGGCCGGAGACGGACGGGAGGGGCTCGATCTGGCGACGCAAGCGCGCTTGGACCTCGTCGTCCTCGATCTTCTCCTGCCGGGGCTCAACGGGCTGCAGGTGCTGCGGGAGCTGCAGCGCGCGAAGCCCGAGCTGCCGGTCGTGATCCTGTCCGCGCGCGGGGACGTCCAGACGAAGCTGCGCGGCTTCGAGCTCGGTGCCAGCGACTACGTCGCGAAGCCGTTCTCGCTCGACGAGCTGCTCGCGCGGATCCGGGTACGGCTGCGCGGGACGGCGACCTTCGGCGACGAGCACGTCCTGCGCGGCGGCCGCGTCGTGCTCGACGTTGCGCGCCGGCAGGCGGGTGTCGGGGAGCGGACTGCCGCTCTCTCGGACCGCGAGTTCCGGCTCCTCCACCACCTGCTGGTGCACGCGGGCGAGGTCGTGAGCAGGGAGCGGCTGCTCGCCGAGGTCTGGGGCTACGACTTCGACCCGGGCTCCAACGTCGTCGACGTCTGCGTGCGGAGGCTGCGGCAGAAGCTCGGCCCGGAGGCGGCCATCGAGACGGTGCGGAATGCGGGCTACCGACTGGCTACGGCGTAACCCGCTCGAGGCCGGCTGGGCCGCCTTTGCCGCCGCGAACTGGGTGGCGATGGTGCTCTGGCCGAGCTGGGAGACGATCCCGTTCCATTTCGTATGGATCAGCCTCACGATCGTCTACGGCATCCGCACCTGGTCGACGCGAACGATGTGGATGGTGCTCGCGGTGGTGGTCGGGGCGACCGGGGCAAGCATCTTCGCCGACGCCTTCGACGGGGAACAGCTGTGGGGCGAGCTGTTCGAGGTGCCCCTCATGTCCGCGATGTTCCTCGCGATGGTCTGGCACGCGCAGCGGCGCCAGGCGGCGCTGGCGGAGGTACAGGGCGTCGCGGCGATGCGCGCGTCGCTCCTCGAGCGACAGGACCGCTTCCTCCACGACGCGTCGCACGAGCTGCGAACTCCGATCACGATCGCGCGCGGGCATCTCGAGTTGCTCCGACGCGACGAGCCGGATGCGCCGGAGCTGGACGTGGCGCTCGACGAGCTCGGCCGGATGGAGAGGATCGTGGAACGGCTGCTTCTGCTCGCGAAGTCCGAGCAGCAGGGCTTCGCCTTCCA
>Ga0070660_100003248_pt1 | contig 11156 bp, 12 predicted proteins | sample KBSC33metaG_FD_64670 | JGI IMG/M metagenome (GOLD analysis project Ga0070660, IMG submission 64670) | Corn rhizosphere microbial communities from Kellogg Biological Station, Michigan, USA - KBS C3-3 metaG | ecosystem: Host-associated > Plants > Roots > Rhizosphere > Soil ... | reverse complement strand
CTCGGTGCCGCGCCGCTCGGTGCCGCGCCGCTCGGTGCCGCGCCGCTCGGTGCCGCGCCGCTCGGTGCCGCGCCGCTCGGTGCCGCGCCGCTCGGTGCCGCGCCGCTCGGTGCCGCGCTCGCAGATGCCGGCGCCGACGGGGTCCCGGTTGCCGGCGCCTTCGCTGCCACCTTGGGCGCGGGAGCGCGCGCGAGCGGCGGCGGCGGCGTCTTGTCGAGCGGCAGTGCGGTCGGCGACGGCAGCGGCTTCACGTGCGTGCTGACGTCGAAGATCTCGCCGGGACCCGGCTGGATCTTCGTCGTCGGGGAGCGCGGCGCCGACTGCGAGAAGATTTTCGAATCCTCGAGCAGCGAAACGAGTCGCCCGGCGTTCGCCGATTCACCGCGCAGCGTCAACTCGCGCTGCACGTCCTTGCCGCTGCGCGACGTGTGCAGCTCGAGCTGCGTCAGCCACGTGTCGTCGGGGAGGATGCGGGTGACGTCGTCAAGCACCTGCAGCATCGACGGGAATGCGTACTTTCGCTCGAGCGCGAAGTTGTAGTCGCCGACGCGCCGCTCGAGGTCGGTGCGCAGCGCATCCGATACCTGCGCGCGCTGGCGTGCCTCGTCGGTCGCCTGCAGGAGCGTGATGGCTTCCTCGCGCTTTTGCCACACCGGCAGCACCAGTGCGGCGATCACGCCGACCGCGAGCAGGATCGCGGCCACGAGCACCTGCCAGCGGGCGTTGCGGAGCGACGGCAGTCGTCGATCATCGGGCAGCAGGTCGATGGCCGAGCGCGCGGCGAGGCGCGGCGGATCGATCGTGACGCCGACCACCGTGGCGCCGAAGCTCTCCGCCTGCCGCACCGCGGTGTCGACGATGCTGCGGCGTGCCGCCGCGAGATCGACCTTCAGCGCATTGCGAACGTGATCACGATCGGTGACGACCGCGTCGAAGTACAGCTCGTCCGGCTTGAACGGCGTGTGACGATCGAGATCGTAGGCGATCGCCTGGCGCAGATGGTCCTCGATCGCGGAGGGCAGCGTCAGCGCCTTGCGGAGTGCCGTTCGTGGCGACAGCGCGATCACGACCTGCGGCGTGCCGCCGACGCTGCGCACGAGCGGCGCGAGCGCGTTGCGGCCGGCCGCCGCGACCGCCGACGCGTCGCCGTCGAGCCCGATGCGGGCGGCCTCGGCCAGTTGCCGGCGTCCGTTCGCGTCGACGAGCATCCACAGCGTCGCGGTCGACCCGTCGAAGGCCAGCACCGGCCGGGCACGGCGTGCGTCGAGGAAGCTCCGCGCCGATTCGGGCAGCGCCGCGGCGAGCTCGCGGCGCCACCAGGCGCCGAAGCCGGTCACGCCGAGTCGCCGCGCGAGACTGCGCGAGCCGGACGGGGTCTTGAACGAAGTCTGGTCGGCGATGACGGCCATCAGCGAGCGGTCGATGAGAGGGAGGGCTCGGCCGCCGATCGTGACGGCTCGAGCCAGGCGAGCGCGATCAGCGGCCGCCTGGCGTCGGGCGAGGGACGCAGCACGGCTTCGCGGACGAAGGTTACACCATCGGGCATCGAAACCTCGGCGCGGATTCGCCACACGGGGATCGGTCCGCTGACGAACGCCTGGGCGGGCGGGAACGGCGGCACCGGCAGGCGGTTGGCGAGCGCCTGCGCGCGCGCCTCGAGGAACGCGTCGACGGCGTCGGGGGCCGCGTTGGGCAGCGCGAGCAATACGCTGCGGCCGGCGGTCGCCGGGTCGATGCCCGGCTGGCGCGAGTAGACGGTGATGAACGGCGCGATGCGCGCGAAGATCGCCGGCGTCATGCCGAGCACGCGCGCGAGCTCGCCCGTCGTTTCGAACGGCGAATTCGCCGGCACGTACTTGAGGTCGGCCGCCTGGTAGTCGGGCGCTTCGGCGCCGTTGGGCCGCTTGAGGTCGTCGGGATCGCGCCAGTCGGAGATCGCGTCGACGAGCGCGTCGGCCTTCGCCTCCTCGGCGCCGCCGATGACGACGAGCAGATTCTTGAGGAGCGCGTTCGGCGCGGCGTTGATGTCGATGCGCGCCGCCTCGTCGACCGCGGCGATCGTGATCGTCGCGTTGCCTTCGTTATAGCGATGCGGTACGCCGTCGGGCATCCACACGTCGGCCATGCGCGGGCGCATCAGCTCGAACGCGCCGCGCTCCACGGCGCCGTCGGCGAGCGCGCGCGCCTGTGCGAGCGTTACCGCGTTGCGCGTCGCCAGCGCTTCGCTGCGCATGCTGAACGCGAAGCCGCTCGCGAGCACGGTGAGGAGCACGGTGAGCCACAGCGCGAGCACGATGGCGATGCCCGATTGTGCGTCGCGGCGCGGCGACGTGGGCCGGCGGCGGCGCACGACGGGGAACATCGTCATACGGCTGCGCACCGCTCGCGCGCCATGTCCCACGCGCGGCAGCCCGCTTCGGGCGATTCGCGCGGCGAGACGTAGAGGGTGGGCCACGCCGATGCGCCCTTCGGCTGAACGTCGATGCGGATCACGAGCGGCAGCTTCTGCGTGTCGGACCACGTGTCGTGCCATGAAGGCTCGGCGCTCGGTCCCGCGTCGGGGTCGCGGCCGAAGTACGCGATTTTGAGCGACGCGATGTCGTAGGCGAGCACCGAGCGCTCGGCTTTCGCGAAATCGGGCGGTCGCTCCGCGGTGAGGTCGGGGATCGTGCGCTCGAGCACGAGCGGCGATCGCGCCTCGTCGGCAACCACCGCAAGACGATAGAACCAGATGCCGCCGCCGGCGATGCGCGGCGGCAGGTTCGCCGTGTAGCGCAGCTCGTCCTGCGCGCCGGCGAAGAGCAGCGGCCAGTCCACCATCTTGCGCATGCGAAGCGGATGCTGCGCCTCGAGATTCGCGCGCAGGAACTGCTGCGCGAGCCGCATGCTCGCCGCGCGCTGAGCGGCAGCGTCGCCGCGGTCGGTGCTCTGGCCGGCGAGCCGAAGCGAGCCGAACAGCACCGCCGAAAGCAGGCCGAGCAGCACGAGCGCGACGATCAACTCGAGCAGCGTGAAGCCGCGATGGCGCGACGACGGGCCCTTCAGGCGCCGTTCCGGTGCCGTCCGATCGATTCGTCCCGTTGCGTGTCGGGCTTCGGACCGCTTGGCGTCTCGCGCCGCGCTCACGACGGGTTCCGCTCGCCGATCTTCAGCGTCGACAACGACACCGTGCGCTCGCGCCCGTCGCCGCCTTGGAAGCTCACGTCGACGTCGATGCGATAGAGCCGCGTCGTCATCGTCTCCGACGCGCGCTCGAGATCGGGATTGGCGTCGGACGGCACGTACGGCAGCACGCTCGTGCGCCAGCGCAGGTGTCCGTCGGCATCGCTGCCGGCGTCGCTGGTTGCGCGGAGCGGCGTCGTCGACGCGGCGAGCGTGAGACGCGACTGCGCGACGAGCATCGCACGCGTCCATTCGTCCGCGGCGGCGGCGTTGCCGAGCGCGCCGCCGAACAGGCGAAAGAGCGCGGTAACGACGAGCGCGACGATGACGAACGCGACGAGGACCTCGAGGACTGAAAAGCCCGCGTCGAGGCGCGCGCGTGCGCGAAGTTTTGCGGTGCGTCGCAAGCTAGGGCCTGTTCACAGCGCCTAATCGAGGATCGCGACGCGGCCGGTGAGCCAGTCGACGTCGACGTCGAACTTCCGCGAGCCCGACGCGATGGTGATGCGGCCGCCGTTGCTGCCGCCGTCGGGATAGAAACGGATCGCGCCGACGTTGTCGCTCACGAGGTCGTTCTGCGCGGTGAAGAGCTTGAGCTCCGCCTTGTCGGGCAGCTTGTGCTCGCGTGGATCGTTGTCGACCTTGAAGCGCCGCCCCGCGACGTCGACGACGAGAAACGTCTCGCGCCGCTGCGACACCGCCTCGCTTTGCGCGAGGCGAAGGCCCGCCGCGATCTCGCGTGCCGCCTGCCGCAACTGGCTCGTCGACACCGGCCCGCCGAACATCGGGATCGTGAAGGCGGCGACGATCGCCATGATGACGAGAACGATCAGGAGCTCGAGGAGGGTGACGCCGCGCTGCACCGATCCCTACTCCCAGTTGACGATGTCCTTGTTCGCTCCCTCCCCACCCTCGACGCCATCGGCGCCGAGCGAGACGATGTCGTAGGAGCCGTGCGTACCGGGCGACTGGTACTTGTACTCGTGGCCCCACGGATCCTTCGGCGTCGTCGATTTTTTCCAGTACGGACCCGCCCAGTTCGACAGCCCCGGCGGCGCGGCGACGAGCGCCTGCAAGCCTTCCTGCGTCGTCGGATAGCGGCCGAGCTCGAGCTTGAAGAGATCGAGCGCCTGGCCGATCTGCTCGATCTCGATCTTCGCGGCCTTCGCCTTCGCCTGCTCGCTCTTGCCGAGGTAGTTCGTGCCGACGATACCGAGCACGACGCCGATCAGCGTCAGCACGACGAGGATCTCGATCAGCGTCATGCCCGCATGGCGCGCGCGCGACGGTGGTGACTTCCACATGGCTTCGTTCCCTCGTAGCGCGGACGACCTCCGCCGCCTCGCAAAATTGGCTTGTTTAGACAGGGTTCAGACGACGAGTTCGCTCATGCCCATGACGCCGAGCAGGATCGAGAACACGATGCCGCCGACGAGCACCGCGAGCGACAGGATCAGCACGGGCTCCAGCACGGCGAGGAATCGCTTGATCGACGTCGCGACCTCGCGATCGTAAACGTCGGCGACGCGCGTCAGCATCTCCTCGAGACGCCCGCTTTCCTCGCCGACGAGGATCATCTGCGTCGCGAGCCGCGGGTAGAGGCCGGTCTCGGCCATCGGCCGGCCGAAACCCTTCCCTTCGCGCAGCTTCGCGATGACGCCGTCGAAGCCGCTCGAGAGCACGACGTTGCCCATCGTCTCCTTCACGATCGCGAGGCCCGCGAGCAGCGTGACGCCGTTGCCGAGCAGCGTCGACAGCGTGCGGGCGAAGCGCGCGATCTCGACCTTCGCGATCAGGTCGCCGAGGAGCGGGGCGCGCAGCAGCCGCGTGTCGCGCACGCGGCGCACCGCCGGGTTGCGGCCGCGCCTTCGAAACCACGCGACGAACAGCACGATCGCCGGAATCATCGCCCACCACCAGTTGCGAAGGAACGTGCCCACGACGATCACGACCTGCGTCGGAATCGGCAGCGCCTTGCCGGCCTGCGCGAACGTCGTCTGGAACTGCGGCACGACGAACACGAGCAGGATCATGATCGACGCGACGGCGACGAACACCAGGATCGTCGGATAGATGAGCGCCGAGCGCACGGAGTCGCGCAATTCCTTGTTGCGTTCCATCGTCTCGGCGAGGCGCGTGAGCACGGTCCCGAGCGCGCCGCCCGCTTCGCCCGCGCGAACGATGTTGACGTAGAAGCGCGAGAACACCTCGCGCCGGGCGTCCAGCGCCTGCGACAGCGACTTGCCGCCGCGGACCTCGTCGCGAATCCCCTGCAGCATCGTCGCGACGGGCAGCGACGTCGCGAGGCTGATCTCGAGCTCGAGGGCGCGATCGAGCGTGAGCCCTGCGCGAAGCAGCGTCGCGAGATCGCGCGTCAGTGCGAGCAGGTGATCGCCCGTGACGCGCCGCGGCGCGAAAATGCTCCGTCGCGGCGCGCGCGAGACGGCGGCGCCGCTCGCGACGCCGAGCGACTGCGCGATCTGCATCGGCAGGAGGCCCTGATCGCGCAGGCGATCGACGATCTCCGATTCGTTCGCGGCCTCGATCTCGCCGGTCGCCACGTCGCCTGCGGCGCTGACCGCACGGTAGCTGTAGAGCGGCATCGGCAATCCTCCCGACGGTTCAGTCTTCGCGCGTCGCGCGAAGCACTTCCTCGAACGTCGTGACCCCCTTCACCGCCTTGCGCAAGCCATCCTCGTACATCGTGATCATGCCCGCCGAGATCGCTTCCGCGCGAAGCTCGGACGCAGTCGCGTGCTTCATCACGAGTCGGCGCAGCCCGTCCGCCATCGGCATCATCTCGGTGATGCAGACCCGCCCGACGTAGCCGGTGTTCGAGCACTGGCCGCATCCCTTCGCGTGCCATAGCGCGATGTCGCCGTTGCCCTCGACGTAGCGGCGCAATCGCATCTGCTCGACCAACTCGGGCAACGCGACGTACGGGTCGCGGCAATGCGGGCAGAGCCTGCGCACGAGGCGCTGCGCGAGGATGCCGATCACGGTCGACGTGAGCAGATAGTCCTCGACGCCCATGTCGAGCAGCCGGTTGACCGTGGAGGGCGCGTCGTTGGTATGCACGGTCGACAGCACGAGGTGCCCGGTCAACGCCGACTGCACGGCGATTTGCGCCGTTTCGAGGTCGCGGATCTCGCCGATCATGATGACGTCGGGGTCCTGCCGCACGATCGAGCGCAACGCGTTGGCGAACGTGAGATCGATCTGCGGCTTGACCTGGATCTGATTGATCCCGGCCATCTCGTACTCGACGGGGTCCTCGACGGTGAGAATCTTCACGTCGGGCTGATTCAGCCGGTCGAGCGCCGTGTAGAGCGTCGTCGTCTTTCCGGAGCCCGTCGGACCGGTGACGAGCAGGATGCCGTGCGGCTCGAGCAGCACGTCGAGGAACGCGCGAAGCGCGTCGTCCTCGAAGCCGAGCTTCGCGAAGTCGAGCGCGACGCCGCCCTTGTCGAGGATCCGCATCACGACCGACTCGCCGTGCATCGTCGGCACTGTCGACACGCGAAGGTCGATCTCCTTGCCCTGCACGCGCAGCCGGATGCGGCCATCCTGCGGCAGCCTGCGCTCGGCGATGTCGAGGCTCGCCATGATCTTGATGCGCGAGATCACCGCGGCGGAGAGCCGGCGCGGCGGCGAATCGACCTCGTGCAGCACGCCGTCGATTCGGTAGCGCACGATCAGCCGATTCTCGAACGGTTCGATGTGGATGTCGGAGGCGCGCATCTCGAGCGCGTTGGTGATGAGCAGCGACACGAGCCGGATCACCGGCGCTTCCGACGCGAGGTCCTTCAATTGCTGGACGTCGGCGTCGAACGTCAACTCGTCGCTGCGCGTCTCGACGTCGCCGATCAGCTGGCCGACGGCGGAGCGACCCGCGCCGTAGAGCCGCTCGAGCGCGGCCTCGAGGTCGGTCGGGATCGCGACCATCGGCCGCACCGTGCGGCCGGTCACCATCTCGAACGCGCCGATCGTGTAGTTGTCGGTCGGGTCCGCCATCGCGAGCCCGAGCTCAGACTCGTCCTCGCGCACCGGCAGCGCGCGCGCCTCGCGCAGGAATCGCGCCGACACGCGCTCTTCGAGAATCGGGAATTCCGGATAGCCGCTCGCGTCGACGAGCGGCAGCGCGAGCTGCGAAGCGAGCGCCTCGGCGACATCGCGCTGCGCGCAAAGACCGAGCGTCACGAGGAGCGAGCCCAGCCGCTCGCCCGAATCGGACTGCAGCCGCAGCGCGCGGTCGAGGTTCGCCTGATCGAGCTTGCCGCGCTCGATCAGGATCTCGCCTAAGCGTTTGCGAGCCGGCGCGTCCAACGTGGGCGGTAGAGGGAAAGCAAGCCTGCGATCATACCATTGTCATAGCGCGGATAGGGGTCGGGGGCCCGGCGCCCGGACCTCCGCGAACGCCTCCTCGGCCGCCGCCATTGTCGCCGCAATCTCGGCCTCGCCGTGCGCCGCCGAGACGAAACCGGCCTCGTACGCCGACGGGGCGAGGTAGACGCCGCGATCGAGCATGGCGTGGAAGAAGCGATTGAACGCCGGCACGTCGCATGACATCACCTCCGCGTACGTCTTCGGCGGCTGCTTCGCGAAATAGACGCCGAACATGCCGCCCACCGCCTGCGCTGCGAACGCCACACGATGCCGTCGCGCGGCCGCGGCGAGGCCGTCGGTGAGTGCGCGCGCGGTGCGGGCGAGCGCGTCGTGAAAGCCCGGCTTTCGCGTTAGCGCGAGCGTGGCGAGGCCTGCGGCGACGGCCACCGGATTCCCCGAGAGCGTGCCCGCCTGGTAGACGGGGCCGAGCGGCGCGATCTTCTCCATGACGTCGCGCCGGCCGCCGAACGCGCCGACCGGCATGCCGCCTCCGATGACCTTGCCGAGCGTGGTGAGATCCGGCCGGATGCCGAAGAGGCCCTGCGCGCCTTGCGGATGCACGCGAAATCCCGTCATGACCTCGTCGAAGATCAGCACGGCGCCGTAGCGATCGCAAAGCGCGCGCAACCCTTCGAGGAATCCCCGCGCAGGGAGCACGAGATTCATGTTGCCCGCGATGGGCTCGACGATGATGCCCGCGATCTTGTCGGGCTCCGCGGCGAAGACCGCTTCGACGGCGGTGAGATCGTTGTACGAAACGACGATCGTCTCGTTCGCGATCGCCGGCGGCACGCCGGCCGACGAAGGCTGGCCGAACGTGAGCGCGCCCGAGCCCGCCTTGACGAGCAGGCTGTCGCCGTGCCCGTGATAGCAACCTTCGAACTTCACGATCTTCGACCGGCCGGTGAACCCGCGCGCGAGCCGCAGCGCCGACATCGTCGCTTCGGTGCCGGACGACACCAGGCGCACGAGATCCATGCTCGGCAACGCCGCGACGATCGTCTCGGCGAGCTCGATCTCGAGCTCGGTCGGCGCGCCAAACGACAAACCGCGTGCTGCGGTTTCCTGAACGGCGCGCACGACGTCGGGATGCGCGTGCCCGGCGATGGCCGGTCCCCACGACCCGACGTAGTCGACGTAGCGCTTGCCGTCGGCGTCGACGAGCCACGCGCCTTCGCCATGCACGAAGAAGCGCGGCGTGCCGCCCACCGACCGGAACGCGCGTACCGGCGAGTTCACTCCGGCCGGGATCGTGCGTTGCGCGCGCGCGAAGAGCTCTTCGTTGCGATCGGTCATGCGCGATTCCTGCGGATTACGGGTCGAACAGCTCGGCAATCGCGCGCGCATGCCGGGCGACGTCGGCGAGCGACGCGTGGGCGAACACGTCGCTGATCACCGCGACCGCGCTCGCGCCGGCATCGCGCAGCGATGCCGCGTTCGCCGCGTCGATGCCGCCGATGGCGACCACGGGCACGGCAAGCGCGCGTGCGCGCGCGAGAAGATCGAGCGTCGCGCGCCGCGCGCCGGGTTTCACGGTCGACGGGAAGAAGCTGCCGAACGCGACGTAGTCGGCCCCGCGTTCGACGCCTTCGCGGGCGCGCGCGAAATCGTCGTAGCAGGACACGCCGATCAGGCGGTCGCTGCCGACGATGTCGCGCACGTGCGGGAGATCGCCATCGGCCTCGCCGACGTGGACGCCGCCGGCGTCGACGTCGCGCGCGAGCGCCGGGTCGTCGTTGACGATGAAGAGAACGCCGTGACGCAGGCAGATCTCGGCGAGGCGTTGCGCCTGCGCGCGCCGGGCGGATGACGCGAGCGACTTGTTCCGGTACTGCACGATACGTGCGCCTCCCTCGATCGCGGCGCCGACCTTGGCGGCGAGCGCGTCGACGTCGGCGAGGTCGGGCGTGACGGCGTAGAGCCCGCGCACGCGATTCGCGCGGTCAGTGCGTGCCCGGCGCATCGTGCGCGCGCATCGCGTGCGGAGAGGCCGCGTCTGGCGTGTCGTCGGCATCGTCATGCGCATCGCGCGCCCAGAACAGACGGTCGGGCAGCCACTGGCCCATCCCGGGCCGGTACGCGCGCTCGAGCGCGTGCCACGTGTAGTCCTGCGCCTCGCGCACCGCCTCCGGCAGCTCGAGACCGTTCGCGAGCATCGCTGCGATCGCCGAAGCGAGCGTGCAGCCGGAGCCGTGATAGCTGCCCGGAAGCCGCGTCCACGTGTCGGTGCGCACGACGCCTTGCTCGCCGTAGAGCGTGTTCACGACGTCGCGCGTCGGCTCGTGCGTCCCGGTGACGAGCACGTAGTGCGCGCCCGCATCGACGAGCTTCGCGGCACAGTCGGCGAGCGGCGCATTCTCGTCGTCGAGATCGGCGAGCCGTCGCGCCTCGATGCTGTTCGGCGTGACGATCGTCGCGTGCGGCAGCAGCAGGTCGCGCATCGCGCGCGTCATCTCGTCGCTCGCGAGTTCGTCGCCGCGTCCGGACGCGAGCACCGGATCGAGCACGAGCGGAATGTCCGGATAGTCGGCGAGGATCTCGGCGATCGCGCCGATGTTCGCGACGCTGCCGAGCACGCCGATCTTGAAGGCGTCGACGGGAACGTCCTCGAGCAGTGCGCGCGCCTGATCGGCGACCCAGTCGGCATCGATCGCAAGCACGCCTTCCACGCCGACCGTGTCCTGCACGGTCAGCGCGGTCAGGACCGACAGCGGATGGCAGCCCATGCTCGACAGCGTGAGCAGATCCGCCTGGAGACCGGCGCCGCCCGACGGATCGGACGCGGCGAACGTCAATACGAGCGGCGGATACGCGGGATCGGGATCGGCGGGCATCGGGTCCGCGCGGCGCGTGACGCGCGGAGCGGGAAGGGGATTGCTACACTTGCGATTCTATCCCACGAGCGCGATCGCCTCGTCGCGCTCGCCGTTCGCACGCTCGATGAAAAAGTACATGTGCCTGATCTGCGGCTGGATCTACGACGAGGAGGCCGGGTCGCCCGAGGACGGCATCCCGCCCGGCACGCGGTGGGACGACGTGCCGCCGAACTGGACGTGCCCCGAGTGCGGCGCGCGCAAGGAGGATTTCGAGATGGTGGAGTTCTAGCCAGCCAAAGAAGCCACGATGCGAATCCTGCACACCATGCTGCGCGTCGGAGACCTCGAGCGGTCGATCGACTTCTACACGAACGTGCTCGGCATGAAGCTCCTGCGCAGCACCGACCGCCCCGACCAGCGCTACACGCTGGCCTTCGTCGGCTACGGCGACGAACGCGAGCACGCCGTGCTCGAGCTCACGTACAACTACGGCGTCGATCGCTACGACGTCGGCAACGCGTACGGGCACGTGGCGATCGCCGTTCCCGATGCGAAGGCCGCGTGCGATGCGGTGCGCGCGAAAGGCGGCAACGTCACCCGCGAAGCGGGCCCGGTGAAAGGCGGAACGACGGTGATCGCATTCGTGCAGGATCCGGACGGCTACAAGATCGAGCTCATCGAAAGCAGGATGTAGACAAGCGCGGAGGGATCGGCATTCGCGGCGAAGGCCGCCCCGAGCCGCGAATTGCACCCCCTGGGGGGCAGCGCAGCGGCGAAAGCCGCAAGCGTGGG
>Ga0070660_100003243_pt1 | contig 11173 bp, 10 predicted proteins | sample KBSC33metaG_FD_64670 | JGI IMG/M metagenome (GOLD analysis project Ga0070660, IMG submission 64670) | Corn rhizosphere microbial communities from Kellogg Biological Station, Michigan, USA - KBS C3-3 metaG | ecosystem: Host-associated > Plants > Roots > Rhizosphere > Soil ... | reverse complement strand
ATCGGAAAGCGGCATGATACAGGACCCGGTGACGCTCCACGAGGATGCTCTGCTCGCCGATGCGTTCAAGATCATGAAGGAATTTAAGATAGGAGGGATCCCTATCGTCAACGGCGATCAGCAGCTGAAAGGCATTATTACCAACCGAGACCTTCGTTTTCAGAAAGATGCCACCAAAGCCGTAAGCGAGGTGATGACAAAAGGTAACCTGGTTACCGCGCCCGAAGGGACTACGCTTACCCAGGCCGAAGCCATATTACAAAATCACAAGATCGAAAAGCTGCCGGTGGTAAATGGTGGAGGAAAACTGATCGGGCTGATAACTTATAAAGACATACAAAAATTCAAGAATTTCCCTATTGCCTGTAAAGACGAACATGGCAGGTTACGGGTAGGCGCCGCGGTAGGCGTGACGCATGATACCATGAAACGGATCGATGCTTTGGTGAAAGCCGGTGTGGATGTGATTGCGATAGATACCGCCCATGGTCATTCCCGCGGGGTTATTAATCAACTTAAAGAAGTAAAAGCCAAATACCCCAACCTGCAGGTTATTGCGGGCAACATAGCCACAGCCGAAGGGGCTTTAGCCCTCGCCGAGGCGGGCGCTGATGCCGTAAAAGTAGGCATCGGCCCCGGTTCGATATGTACCACACGCATCATCGCGGGTGTGGGTGTTCCCCAGTTGTACGCGGTTTATGAGTGTGCTAAAGCACTTGAAGGAATGGGCATTCCCGTGATTGCCGATGGTGGCATTAAACATACCGGTGATATTGCGAAAGCCATTGCGGCAGGCGCAAGTTCTGTCATGGCTGGCTCGCTGTTTGCAGGTGTTGAGGAATCACCGGGCGAGACCATCATCTACGAAGGCCGCCGCTTTAAATCATACCGGGGGATGGGCTCTATCGAGGCCATGGAACAAGGTTCGAAGGACCGTTATTTCCAGGATGTTGAGGACGATATTAAAAAATTGGTTCCGGAAGGGATCGTGGGGCGTGTGCCGCTAAAAGGGACACTGGCGGAGGTAGTTTACCAATATGTAGGCGGCCTGAAAGCCAGTATGGGCTATTGCGGCGCGAAGGATATAGAAACGCTGCAAAAAGCGCGTTTCGTACGGATCACCTCTGCGGGTATCCGTGAGTCGCACCCGCATGATATCACGATCACTAAGGAAGCACCGAATTATTCGAGATAGTCCGGAAGTCCGCGTAAGTCCGAAAGTCCGGAAGAATAACCGGGATCAATCTTTCGGACTTATGCGGACTTTCCGACTTCCGGACTCAACAATAAAACATCTGACAATCCAGCAATGAAAAGCATCGCCATCTTCTGCGGCGCAAATTTTAACGGCGACCCGGCTTTAAAAGAAGCCGCTGAATTGCTGACGGAAATGATGGCCGACCGGCAGATATCACTTGTATTCGGCGGCGGCAAAGTGGGTATGATGGGTTTGCTGGCGGATAATATGCTGACCCGCGGCGGCAAAGCAATCGGTGTCATTCCTCAATTTTTGATGGACAAGGAAGTAGGCCATACAGGGTTGACAGAATTACACATTGTCGAGACCATGCATCAGCGTAAGCAACTGATGAATGACCTGTGCGATGGCATCATCATGCTCCCGGGCGGGTTCGGCACGCTTGAAGAATTTTTTGAAGTACTGACCTGGTTACAGCTGGGTTTACACAGCAAACCTATCGGCATTTTAAATGTGAATGGCTTTTATGATTTCCTGCTTAAACAAATGGATGTAATGGTCGAACAGCAATTCCTTAAGCCCGCGAACCGCAAATTGGTGATCACATCGGGTGACCCTATCGAACTCATCAGCCTGATGGAAAATTTTGATGCCAAACCCGACGAGGTTTGGTTCAGGGATCGTAACCTTACCTGATCTGCCTTCTGATTTTATAATGTTGGCGGCGGTGGCGGCGGCTGGCTGTCTTTGTTCATCGACGGATTAGATGCCGGGTCCGATGTTGGCTGCGAAGCGGGCGCCTGTGCCGATGTCGAAGCCGGTGCAGCCGCCGGCGTGGTAGTTGGGGGTGTAACGGCCGCTGCCGGAGCGCCATTTGCTGCCTGTAACTTCTGCATGTCGAACGACGACGGGAACGAAGCCCAGTCGCTGTGCGGAGCCGAGTAAACCACGTATTTGCCGGTAAGCCCGGTAAAGGAATTGACATCCTCGTAGGTTTCGCCCGGTTGCAGGTTAAGGTGGTGCGTTACATCCCAGCTACCGGTAGTTACCTGCTTATACAGCGTAAAATCCATCGCCACGGTATTGTTGTTGGTAAGTTTGTAATGTACCTGGTGATTCGTACCCGTTGATTGCACAACAATAATAAATTGATTGTTATCCTGCTGCGCCTGTTTTTGTGCACTTGCTGCGCCGATCGAGATAAAAGCGCTAAGGGAAATGGCAAAAAGTAACTTTTTCATTTCAAAAGCTTTTGGGCCTTAAATTTAAATATTTCTTCTAAAATAATTCTTTTGCGCCACTGTCAATAATCTTATACCTGCTATTATTTTTCTCCTCCCACAGGTCCGTAAAAAATCACCCAGGTAACAAAATCGTCAGTAAAGTTCTCAAACCGGTGTTCAATACCCGCAGGTACAAAAAGCACATCGCCCGGGCCAAAATCGTTTCGCATGCCACCATTGACAAATTCTCCGCTGCCGCTCATAACTACATAAAGTTCATCCTGCTGATGCGGTTTTTGCAGATCAGTTTCTTGCGGCCTGTATATCTCTACCGACATACTGCCGTGCTCCATTACCCTGGCGAATAATTGGACCTGGTTTATACCCAATTGGTTTAATGCGTTTTTTAATGTTATTTGCATCGAAATAATTTTAATTCTCTATTAAATCCAAATTAGGCATCTTTTGTTACCAATAAGTAATTATAAAATATTTGTGTTTCTTTTTATTTTAGTCAAAATTAATTTCTGCCTTTAATTTCTATGCCAGCGCGACTAGTACGCAATTTAAAGATTGGGTTTGGACTTTCCTTGTTGTTCCTGGTATGCATTTCTGTGGCTTCATTTATAAGTATTCAAAACTTATTTAAAAGTTCAGATCTTGTAGATCACAGCAAGCTGGTAGTAAAAAGCCTGGAATCTGCTCTTTCGATCATGAAGGATGCGGAGACGGGCCAGCGCGGATATTTATTGACCAATAACCAAGTTTTTTTAGAGCCTTATAAGGGTTCCTACCAGCGCGCGATCAAGACCATCGATGAGTTTCAGCGGCTTACCCGCGACAACCCGCAGCAACAATCCAATGGGGCATCTATAAAAAATGTACTTGTAAACAGGCTGAACATACTACAGCAACTGATTGATAAGAACCGATCGGGAAAAGCAATAACTGCAACGGATCTTGCCGCCGGTAAAATCGCTATGGACGCCCTAAGGGCGGCTATCAATAAAGCCGAAATTGAGGAGGATAGCTTATTGCGTAACCGTGTAGGGCAGTTGGACCGTTTTACTTCACTTACGCCCGTTTTCCTGGTTCTTGCAACTTTAGCATCTATACTGATTTCTGCGGCGGCCTATTATCGCGTGATGAACGGCATAAACGAAAGAAACAGGTTGTACGCGGCCCTGGAAGCAAAGGAACTGGAGACGGCCCGTATCAATGATGAACTTGCCGCTGTTAACGAAGAGCTGAATGCTGCGAATGAAGAACTGGCCTCATCCAATGAAGAGTTAAATGCGGCCAATGACGAAATGGCTGCCTTTAACGAGGAGCTAAATGCAGCTAATGCGGAGTTGGCCTCGGCAAACGAAGAGTTAAACGCCGCGAACGAACAGCTTGTTGAGGCCCAGGACAATGTGAATGCATTGAATGATCAGCTTGCGGCGTCAAATGAAGAGCTTTCTGCCACTGTAGACGAGCTTTCAAAATCGCGCGAAAGTTTGCAATTGCTGAACGATGAACTGGAAGACAGGGTGAAAAGCCGTACACGGGAACTCACCGAAAGCGAGGGCCGTTTCAGGGTGATTATGGCAACCATGCCGCAGATTGCCTGGACGAATACACCCCGGGGTGAGGTCACATTTTTCAATAAACACTGGTACGTTTATACCGGGTTGGATGAGCAGCAAAGTGCCGGTTGGGGCTGGACCGCTGCAATTCATCCGGACGACCTTGCTTACGCGTCGGCGCAGTACAAATCAATATTGGAAAGCGAAGAAGAAGGAGAATTTGAAACCCGGAAAAGACGTTCGGATGGGCAGTATCGCTGGCACCTGGTACGGATGCAGCCGGTACTGAATGAAGCTGATGAGACCCAGCTTTGGGTAGGCACGGCTACGGATATTGACGATCTGAAGAACCTGCAGCAGCAGAAGGATGATTTTATTTCAATTGCCAGCCATGAGCTTAAGACGCCGGTAACCAGTCTTAAAATGTCGTTGCAGCTTTTAGACCGGACAAAAGATAACCCATCGCCGTCGGTTGCTGCAAAACTAATCGGTCAGGCTAATAAGAGCCTGGACAGGGTGGGTGTACTAATAGAGGACCTGCTGAACGTAAGTAAGCTTAACCATGGGCAGCTTCATTTAAATAAAACCAGGTTTAATATCAGTGAGATGGTTAATGAGTGCTGCCAATACATCAGGATCGAATCGGAATACGCGATCATTACCGAGGGCGACCCTAAGCTTGAGGCCGTTGCAGATGCCGAGCGTATCGAACAGGTGATCATCAACTTCGTTAATAATGCTATCAAATACGCACCCTTGTCAAAAGAGATCAGAATTAAAATTGAAAAGGCTGGAGAGATGGCCAGGATATCGGTAACTGACAAAGGGCCGGGTATACAACCCGAAAAAATACCACACCTGTTCGAACGTTATTACAGGGTCGACAGCCAGGGTATCCAATTTTCGGGCCTTGGATTGGGCTTATATATCAGTTCGGAAATAGTCAAACGGCATGGCGGCCAAATAGGGGTTGATACCGAAGTAGGCGAGGGCAGCACATTCTGGTTTACCATACCTTTGGCAGGTTAATTGAGTTTGTTTACGCCAAAATTTGCTACTTTACCATACTAAACTATATTTGCCAACTAATTTTTAGCCGAAATAGCTCAGCTGGTAGAGCAACTCATTCGTAATGAGTAGGTCGCAGGTTCGAATCCCGTTTTCGGCTCTTCTAAAATATCATAAAAACCAGCTAACCCGCTTGTAAAGGCGGTTTTATTATTAATCCTGCAAGACAGCGGTATTAACATCGATATTACGGGTGCAGCCAGTAATTATTGCGCTAATTTTTATAGTCCTTTTATAAAAGTTAAAACCGTTTTTGGACATATAATGCCTGTTATTAATACTGCCTATACGGGGAACGACATCCGGAAAAGCGTGCCCTGTCCGGGTTTGCTTTCAAAAACTATCGTGCCGTTCATCAGGTTGACGTACCGCTGCACAATATTTAAACCTAATCCCGTGCCGGGTATCTTGCCGGTATGGTTTATCCTGTAGAAAGGCGAGAACAAGTCTTTCTGGTCAGCTTCGGCTATGCCAATGCCGTTATCTTTTACACTGGCAGAAATGCGGTCACCGGAAATAGCCGTAGCAAGTTCAATCGTTGCATCATCGCCCGCGTACTTAATTGCGTTAGAAACCAGGTTTACGATGGCATTTCTCAACAGGTTTTTGTCAAGAGTTACCAGGCTTTCAGATCCCTTGTGTTCGTAAAACAATTGCTGGCCGGACGTTAGGGTCCCGCTCATTTCTTCTGCAATATCTTCACAAAGCTTAACAAGATCGAATGATTCCAACCTGGCCTGGATCTTTCCGGCATTCAATTTCTCAAGCGAAAGAAAATCGTCCAGTATAATCTTCAGGTTACTAACGGCTGCCTTTATTTTGTTTGAATGCTTCAATATGTTGTCATCGTGATGCAATTGTCCATATTTGTCCACCAGCGCAGTCGACAACATAATGGTACTTAGCGGGGTCCTGAATTCGTGCGATGCCAGCGAAACGAAGCTGCTTTTCAGCCGGTTCATTTCGCTCTCCTTCTGGTAGGCGGCAATCCTGAATTTCATCTCTCTTAGGGTAAAATAAATTAAAAACGATACGATGACCAGGATCATCAATGTTCCGGCGATGATGGTATAGTTTGTTTTTTGTCGTAAGGCCCTGTTGCTGTCTTCTCGCTGAACGAGCAATTGGTTTTCGACAACCATGATATCGTCAATCGATTTGTTTATATCGTCTAACCTGCTCTTCTCAACCAGCGGAAACTTTGTCGCGGTATGAGCAAGCGCGTTAGCGGGTTTGTAGTTTTGTGTTTGCCAAAAACTTAGCAAGCTATTGATTTGCGCCCTGAGACGGCTCACCCTTGCCATTTCGCTGGGATTATCCTTTACTAATGCGTCGAGGGCGTTTAATTTCAAAGACAGGATAATAGAGGAGGTATGATATTGTTCTAAAAACAGCAGATCGCCGGTAGTGTTATAACCGTGCCTGCTGATCTCCATTTCATACAGGCCCTGGCGCACCAATTCCGCATTGTTCAATACCATATAGCTGTGCTCAACCCATTGCTCTTTATTTTTTTGCTGATCTGAAAAATATAAAGAAATGGCGCCTATCATAATGACCAGCAGAATAGAAATTCCACTCCCCAGATACACCAGCAAAGGAAATTTTTTACGTGTTTCCATTGCCTTATCGGGATCTGTCAGGGGGCGGGGGAAAGCAAAATTGCTTATCGGTCCCTGTACTATTGTGCCTTCTTGTTTCACATTCCTATTTGTTATTTTCGGATGAGGCCAAAGAGGCTATTTGAGCCCTGGCTTATTAATACTCCGCTATCCGACGATCAGTTTCTTTTCGTTCATCGCCTTTTCCACAAGGGCAAACAATTCCTTCTTTACTTCCCGATATTCATTGACGAGCTTACTGACGAGCGACTCGATCTCAACCTGGGCATCTGCTAAATTCTCAATGTCTTCAGGGATAACGTTTTCGGCAACCAGTTCAAGTTGTTTAAGGTGGACCGAAAGTTGCTTGAGCAATGCGCTTTCATTCTTTTCGAGTTCGAAGAGTTTTGCGCTTGTGTGCTTGAGGTCTTCAAAATAAGCCGGGGCAAGCAAGCGAACAAAATAGTCATCCAGCAAACGGTGAAGGAACGCGGTTTCGATCTTAAAGAATTCGAGAACCGACTCCCAGCGCCTGCATAAAATATAATATTGTTGCGCCCTGGCTGATAATTCTACTGATGTTTCCATGATATTTAATCGTTAGGATATAAATATCGCAAAGCATCTTAGAGCCCGCCGTGATCATGGTCAGCTTAAGGTGTGATACTTATCACGATTTTTAGTTGAAAATCAGCAGAGTATGGTTGCTGCCATCTAATTGATAATAGCCGACCGGTATGATATGTGCATAATTTTCCGGGAGTTCACCCCTTGGAAACTACACATTTCCCGGTATCTGAATGTTATCTTCTTTCTTTATTAAAAACTTAACTTTGGGCATATGCCCAAAGAAGAGGTAACCGACCTGGTAAAATTCCTGCTGCCTTATCCCAATAAGGTGAAAGCAGCCGCCTTGTGGCTGCGCGAATTTGTATGGGATCTGTATCCTGCTACCAATGAGCTTATTTACGACAATTATAACGCAGTGGCCTTTGGCTGGTCGCCTACGGACAGGGCCGGCGATGTGTTTTGCAGCATTGCGGTGTACGCCAATCATGTGAATTTTGGCTTTAACAAAGGCGCCGATCTGGACGACCCGGCCAAAATGCTCGCCGGCGACGGCAGCCAATACCGCTATATCACCATAAAGGATAAAGCTGATTTTGAGGAATGGTATGTAAAGCAACTGCTGGAGGAAGCCTATAAAAATTCCCTTGCTGCAATGAAACCCACCAAAAACCCGGTGAAGGGGCAAACCATTGTTAAATCGATCTCGCCGGTAAAGAGAAGGCCGGGATTTAGTGATTAGAGATCAGTGATTAGTTGTTTGTTTGATAGCTAAAAGAATGTTACTTAGCGTTTACAAATTATAAACTCCATAGCAACTAATCTCTGATCTATAATTAACTAATCTTTGCCTCCCATGGACCTCGAATTCAATAAAAACGAAGACATCAATAAACAGCTTGTATTTGATTTGCACACGCGGCTGAAAAAGGTCCACGATGGGGGCGGTGAAAAGGCCGCGGCGAAGCAAAAGGAAAAAGGAAAGATGCTTGCGCGGGAGCGCGTTGCCTACCTGATCGATAAGGATAGACCCTGGCTGGAAATGGGCGCCTTTGTAGCGGAAGGTATGTATGCCGAGCATGGCGGATGCCCTTCGGGCGGGGTGGTATGCGGTATCGGTTATATATCGGGCAGGCAGTGTGTGGTGGTAGCCAATGATGCCACGGTAAAAGCCGGCGCATGGTTCCCGATAACCGCTAAGAAGAATTTAAGGGCGCAGGAAATTTCTATAGAGAACAGGCTGCCTATCATTTACCTGGTCGATTCAGCGGGGGTCTACCTGCCCATGCAGGATGAGATATTCCCGGACAAGGAGCATTTCGGGCGTATTTTTCGCAACAACGCCATTATGAGCAGCATGGGTATTATCCAGATCGCGGCCATTATGGGATCGTGCGTGGCAGGCGGGGCCTACCTGCCCATCATGAGCGATGAGGCCATGATCGTAGAGGGTACCGGCTCGGTTTTCCTTGCGGGATCATACCTCGTGAAATCAGCAATTGGCGAGGATGTAGATAATGAGACTTTAGGCGGCGCAACCACGCATTGCGAAATATCGGGCGTTACCGATTATAAACAGCCCAACGATAAGGCTTGCCTGGATTCGATCCGCAATATCATGAGCATGACGGGCGATTTTCCTAAAGCAGGTTTCGATCGCATCAAAGCGGCAGCGCCAAAACTGGACGAAAAAGAGATATACGGTATCCTGCCCATTAGCCGTGAAAACCCTTATGATATGCGCGAGATCATCCTGCGCCTGCTGGACAACTCAGAATTTGAGGAATATAAAACGGGTTACGGACAGTCTATCATTTGCGGCCTGGGGCGGGTTGATGGATGGGCCGTGGGCATCGTAGCCAACCAGCGCAAAGTTTTGAAATCAAAAAAAGGTGAGATGCAATTCGGCGGTGTGATCTATTCCGACTCGGCGGATAAGGCCACGCGTTTCATCATGAATTGTAATCAAAAGAAGATCCCGCTGGTTTTTTTGCAGGATGTAACCGGGTTTATGGTCGGCAGCCGGTCGGAGCAGGGCGGTATTATTAAAGACGGCGCCAAAATGGTTAACGCGGTCGCAAATTCAGTGGTGCCCAAGATCACAATCATCATAGGTAATTCTTACGGCGCCGGCAATTACGCCATGTGCGGCAAGGCTTATGATCCCCGGCTCATCTATGCCTGGCCAACCGCGAAAATAGCCGTAATGGGTGGTTCGCAGGCGGCAAAAACGTTGCTCCAGATACAGGAATCTGGATTAAAGGCCAGGGGTGAAGAGATCACCCAGCAAAAAGAAGAAGAGCTGTTAAAACAGATCACCGACAGGTATAATTCACAAACAACGCCATATTACGCCGCAGCCCGCCTTTGGGTAGATGGCATTATTGATCCGCTCGAAACACGAAAGGTGATCTCGATGGGTATCGAGGCCGCCAACCATGCGCCGATTGAGAAGCAGTTTAACGTAGGTATTATACAAACGTAGAGACGCAATACCTTGCGTCTCTGTATAGTGCGTTGCTTGTAACAGATTTGTGAAAGAGGGGATTTGTTCAAAAAATTACCTAAGTTCATGTTTGTAAACTTATTGCCCTCAGTATGCATATCGGCTACCATGAAGTTATTGCTGCCATTGGCGGCTTTTTGTTTATCCTCGGCGGCATTGCCCGGCAAATGGAACGTTCGCGGCTCATTAAGATGGGCCGCAAACCCGAAAGCCGGCTGGTTTGGTTGTCGCTGCTTGGCGCTGGCATTTGCCTGCTTGCGTTTGCTTTCGGCACTATCATCTATCATTTGAACCAACTGCCAGGTAAATAATGGAATTCCGTTTCGTGTGTTATCTCATATTTACTACCTTTCATTATGAAAAATTGTCAATATGCCTGACTCATTGTGACCTAACCTAAATAGAGATTAATATGGAGATTCCATGGTACGATTATTTGTTCATGCTGTGCATCGGCGTAGCATTTATTTATGCAGGTATTTTTCAACAACGAAAAAGGGGAAGACTGCTTGGCATAGGCATTAAGGTAGATGGAGTTGTGTTTGAACTTGTTAAGGGGAGTTCTACTAAGAATAGTACCTTTTACTACCCGGTAATACGTTTTTTGACGATGGAAAAAGAATGGGTAACCCAAAAATATGACATAGGCGGATCTTCGAATGTTTATCATGAGGGCGATAAATTAAAAGTAATATACGACCCGGAAAACCCTCTGAATTTTACCGTTGATGATACACGTGCAAAAATAGCGGGCCCTCTTTTTAAGGTTATTGGTATTGTTATTTTATCTTTTGAATTATTGCTATTCATTTTGTCTTTGCTCCTGCAAATAAAAACTCCATAAATTCGGCTATGAAAAAATTGCTCCTATTTCTCCCACTACTATTTATCCTGAAAGTATATGCCCAAAACGCAAAAGACATCCATTTCAAAGCCATCCTGGTGGATACGCATAATGATGCGCTTTCCAACCAGCTGATCACCAAAGTGGATCTTTCCAAACGTCAAACCATCGGCGATCTTGATCTGCCACGTGCTAAAGAAGGCGGACTGGATGTGCAGGTTTTTTCGATCTGGTGCGGCGCGGAGTATGGTAAGGGCCGGGCCTTCAATTTCGCTAACCGTGAGATCGATTCGCTTTACGCGCTGATCAAGCGTAATCCCGGGAAAATGGTGCTGGCCCGAAACGCAGCCGAAGTGAAGAACGCAGTTGACAAAGGCGAATTTGTAGCGATGATAGGCGTGGAAGGCGGCCACATGATCGAGGACCGGATGGATTATATCGACGCGCTGGCCAAACGCGGGATGCGTTACCTGACCTTAACATGGAATAATAGTACATCCTGGTCAACGTCCGCGGCAGACGAAACCCATCACAAAGATTCGTTAGTAAAAGCAGGCCATATCGGGTTATCGGACTATGGCAAAAAGATCGTACGCCA
>Ga0070660_100003229_pt1 | contig 11192 bp, 4 predicted proteins | sample KBSC33metaG_FD_64670 | JGI IMG/M metagenome (GOLD analysis project Ga0070660, IMG submission 64670) | Corn rhizosphere microbial communities from Kellogg Biological Station, Michigan, USA - KBS C3-3 metaG | ecosystem: Host-associated > Plants > Roots > Rhizosphere > Soil ... | reverse complement strand
GGGGCTCTGGTTGGAATTGGGGTGCTTTGGGGGATCGCTTTTCTTGGTCGTTTGCTGTTTCGCAAGGATGCGATGGGGCATGGGGACATTAAGATGGCGCGGGGAATAGGGGCGGTGCTGCTACCCGTGACGGCGGTGATGAGCTTTGCGCTGGCAGTGGTGCTCGGGGCGGTGCTTGGGATCGTGCAGATTTTGGCTCTTCGGCGGGCAGATGGAATCGGGTCTAACAGCGGAATGGCGGAAGGGCGGAATAGCGGAGACTCAGATTCTATCAACCCCGAGGAAGAGGAATATGAGCCTGAGTCGATTCCCTCGCTGCTTCAGAGCGGGCTCGGATACGTGCTCTGCATTGACATCCTTGGCCTCTTCTTTCCCAAGCTTTATAAGGCGTGGTTCCACGAGGACGCATACCTTCCGTTCGAGGAAGTCGAGGAGTATCCGATCGAGAAGACGATGATTCCGTTCGGGCCCTATTTGGCGCTGGGGGCGATCGTGGCGACGATCTTTCAGACGCCGCTTGTGCACGCGGTGCAGTCTTATTTGAATTGGGCGATGGGCGCTGGCCAATAGCGGAAGGGCGGAAAGGCGGAAAGGCGGAAAGGCGGAAAGGCGGAAAGGCGGAACCCCCTCCCCTGCAGGCAGCTCACAGTCGCTCGCCCTATTGGCACAATCATCCAACAGGTGGGCGGGGAATGCCTTCTCTTGCCTTTGATCCGGACGAAACAATGGCATCACCGCACTGGAGTGGTGGATCGGTGGTTCGTCCTCCGCAATAAAAAACCTAGTCGGAAGCGGAACATATCCCGTCTAACTGTTCAGGTACGAACGCGCGCTCGATGAGCCTTGGTGTATTTGCGGTTTAGAAAGCCGTGTCCGTGCTATTGTTTGGAACAGTTTTGGCTCTGCCTCAGTCTAATGCTGCGGGGAGAGCGGGGCGTGTCGAATTCATGCAACGTTCAAAAAGGGGTTTCACTCTCATCGAGCTGCTGGTGGTTATCGCGATTATTGCGATCCTGGCGGCGATCATCTTTCCGGTTTATGCCCGAGTCAAGTTGGCGGGCTATAAGAGTTCGGATACCTCTAATCTGAACGCGATTCGGAATGCGCTGCAGCTTTACCGGGCGGACCAGGGCGGGTATCCGCCGGCTCTGCTTGGCTACGCGACCTTGTATGCTCCTGGGAACACCGCAAATGTGGTGCCCGCTAGTGGGCTTCACTCGTTCTTATATTCGCGGCGTATCGACAGCGTGGAGACTTTCCGACCCGCGCTCGATCGGCCAAAGAATACGGACATCACAACTGCGGTCTGGCCGACCGCGGATTCCCGTGCGGTAGGCGCCACCCCGATTCTCGACCTGAACGGTGATGGTGTGATCAATGGCTCCGACGATGACCCGAATGCCCGTCAGGCGTATGGTCCAAACACTCAGGTCACTCGGAGTTGGGGTGGCCGTTACAACGCCTATGAGGATGTGAGCGGTTCCGGCAATGTTGCGACGCCGGTGCCTGCCTACTTCTATAACATCAGCGGCTACGACGTGGCGACGGTTCCGGCTGGCAGCAACGCTTTCTGCACGGCCGGCAACAAGTCCGGCTGCGTGGAACTTCGCTATGCGCCGTTCTGGACGAAATATGCCCTCCAGGGACAGGGCGGCGTTTTTGGAAGCATCACGGACGATCCGCGGCAGCTTGGCTACAACGAGCCGCCGGAGAATACGGTCATCACTTGGGACAGCTACTTCCGTGAGTTAGCCAACGGTGCTATCCAGCATCAGCGGACCGACGTTATTCTCTTCCTGGGCGGCTCGGCTCGCCCCTACGACTCTCGAGACTTGGCCGATCGCTCCTGGCGCGCGATGCCTTAACCGGCGCTCTTCCCGCACATGCCGCGGCAATCCACCATGCAGAAAAGACTTCTTGCCCATCCGCTAAACCGACGAGCCGGCACTTCCCTTGTGGAGCTGCTGGTGGTTATCGTCGTGTTCCTGATCGGGATTCTGGCGGTCGTTCAGGTTTTCCCTGGCGGCTTCAGGGTGCTGAGCACGACCAAGAACAATACGGTTGCGAAGGACCTCGGTCGATCCGAGATCGAGCGGTTGAAGGGCTTGAGCGAACAGCTTCCCGAGCAGATTCTTCCGGTTGCTTATGTCCGACAGAGTGGCGGCCAATGGCTGTTGGTGCCGGATCCTACGCGCAACGTCAACGACATGGCCGCGCCGTCGACGACCGTCACTTTCGATGGCGTCGGCAACTTGGCTGACAGCAACGGTGACGTGATTGGCAATTGGAAGTACCTGAGCGGACCCAATGTTGTACGGCGGGTCGTGGGCGAGGGGCGGAGAGTGCCGAATCCGACGATCATCAACGGCATTCAGGCTAGCGTCTTAACGTTGGCGTTTGGTCCGATCCTCTACGACCCGCAGTTTTTGCTCTATGCCGATGGCACCTATGGGCTCCTGGTTTATGGGAATGACATGGCCGCGCAGTATGGCGTGCCGGGTGTGGCAGGCGTTCGCGAGTACGAATACTTCTTGAATCAGCCACAAACGACGACAGGGACTCTGACCTTGCCGGCTCCGGTGTTGGCTACGAACACACCCAAGCGCCGCTATCGCGTGAGCTTTACTTTCTCGGAATCGTTCAACGGCAAGATTGTCGAGAAGCCTGCAGCGACGGTGCTCGACGTCGATCCGGTCGTGGCGGGAACGCCCGCATATCAGACGTTCAGTCTGAACGCGGTTTTGACGAGTCTCGGCCTCTTGGATGCCGGTGCGACTTACATTGGTGCCGAGCCGGATTCGATTCGGGTGGCTCGCGTGTATCAGGATGTCACTGGGATCGGCTTTTCGCCAAATGCGGCGAAGCCTGAGGCTGACCCTTACGAGTACATCGTTCCGCAGGATAGCAACGGTCGAAAGCTTGCTCTCGGGGTGGTCTATTTGAACCCGCAGGGCTACAACCACGAGATCGTCTACGACAATGGGCGACGAGTTCCGCTGGTGGCAAGGGTTGACTATGACGTGCTCGACTGGCGCATCCTGCACGAGGACTTCCGCATTCCGGAGATCACGCCGGCAAACTACCGATTGCCGATGGGCGCGCTGAAGGTGTATGGCAACATCGACGTGGACGGCGTCCCGTTCACGGGGTTGAACCTGGTGGTGCCGAGCGGAGGCGCCAATTTCGTAGCGGCTCGCGATTTCGTGTTGATGGACCTGCAAACGGGTGGCGTGTTTCTTTACGATTCGTCCAATCCGGGTGATCCGACTCCTCCGGCCGGGCCTCTGAACGATTTCGCCGTTGACCCTACCAAATCAAGCTACACCGTTGACAAGTCGCGCGGAACGGTTCGCTTTAACGATTACGACCGGGACGATACTAACGGTTTACAGCTTCGACTTCTGTTACCGGACGGCTCCGTTCAAACGGTCAGCGCGGCGGGTCGTGCCGTGCGGGCTTTCTATGAGGCGAAGAACGAGTGGGCTGTGCAACCGTTCAAAGCGGCGGAGAGCTATTCCCGGACATTCGGTTTGCCGGGTGTCAGCAACTACTATGTGGGCACGTCGTCGACCTACTACGGCTATCCCGCAGTACCCGGCGAGAACGCAGCGCTCGCTTCACACCGGATCTACTTCCCCGAGTCCGAAAATGGGCGCAAGGTTGTGATCGACACGATTTGGTTTGACTGGGCAGACGCATCGAACGTCGTCCATACGGATGCGCTTCAGGGCCAGGCGTTCTCGATCACCCGCGACCGGATCACCGGAGATTTCGATCCTTATGTGGATATTGCGCAGACGGCGAGCGAATATGTTCAGAGCACTTACGGTGTGACGCCTGCAGCTGTGCAGTTTGATTTCGCGAAATACGGTTACGCCGTTCGTGGGGTGAAGGGCGCTTCGGTGAACGTCCGCGTGTTCTGGAATCCGCAGTCGTTCCATCTCGATTCCGATTCGGCGACCAATTTCCAGAGCTGGGACAAGTTTCAGCAGGGCTATCGCCGGCAGACGACTGAGACCTTCCTTACGCGAGGTGTGCAGTGAAGATTCAGTTCGCAGGGAATTGGGAGCAGGGAACAGGAAAAGGCATGCAATCTCGACGAAACGCATTTGGCCGCGCCTTCACTCTTATCGAGTTGCTCGTGGTCATTGCCATCACGGCGATCTTGCTCACAGTCATCATCGTTCCTCTCGTCCAGAGCTTTAATCTGACCCGCACTGCGCAGGCCTTTGAAGAGGCTCAGGAGCGGGCTCGGATCGTGACTGAGCGCATCTCGCGAGAGATGTCGAACAGCGTAGGCGTGCGGGATAACACGACGCCGGAAAGCGCGATCAATATCGACGTTCCTTCCGGCCCCGGTTCTACGGCCACGCTGGTGACGGTTCCACTGCGCTTTGCGAAGGTTGACCTGTACAATCCGGCGCAAGAAGGCCAAGGCGATGGCGTGAACGGATGGGTTGATCCCACTACGGGCAAGGTCGACCCGACTTTGAAGGCGCCTAAGGGCCAGATCGCCCTATCGTCTGCTCAGGGCCTGTCCATCACGCGCTACTTCGTTGGCCGCCGCGACCCTTTCAAGCCATACAACAATCCTTACCAGGTATGGAGCAACAGCACGATCGATGGGGGGACGCTGAAAGCGCGGAACGCGGATCGCGACAACCTCTATGTGCTGTACCGGGTCGAGGTGCCTCTTTATAAAGTGGACCGCCTGCAGGGCAGCGCCACTTTCGGCAAGTACATCACGAACAACGATTTCTTTTATGATTGGAGCCGGGCGACGGCTGCGGCGAACCCCCGCGGATACACCGGCCCTATGGTCGATGACCCGGATTTCTTTAACCCGTCGGTTAACTATCCCGCCTACCAGACCGCCCGCTCTGACGACAAGAACAAGGCGCAGATGGTGCAGAACTGGCTGAGCAAGGCCGTGATCGTCACCGAGCTGTCGCGGTACGACATGATTCTGCCCTTCTATGACAAGGCCAGCCTCAAGGTTGTGTTCGACAAAGCGGGCAACAATCTTGTGCCCCGGCTCCAGAGTCTGGTTTCGTTCCGGCCGACGCGGATCAGCGAAGGCGCTGCTGAAGGGAAGCTGGCGATCCGTCCAGGAGAGGAGAGCGACAACGCTATTACGATCGCTCCCGACATGTACCTGACGCAGAGCGCCGGTTGGTCCAACGCGACGATCACAATGTATCCGGTGTTCGGCGGAAACCGGGCGCAGGGGCCGGTGTGGAATGCGGCTACCGACCCGTACGAGGTTGGGGTGAAGGCCACGAATCCTCCTGCGGGGGGACCCTACGGGTTTAGCATCTACGGCATGCCCGCGGGTTTCTCGGGCGATCCTCTTACGGGCGGAACGGAGCTGTTCGATGTCTACGCGTATGAAGCTGCCATCGGAAATTCAAGCTTGTCCCCGTATCCCTTTAGCTTTGGTCTGGAGCAGGCGAACAGCCGATCGAACTGGCTGACCAATTCGCCAGCCACGTTCCTGCCGATATTTGCTCCATTTGAGCCGGATGGCAATCTGGGACGCATCATCGCTAGCTTCGGCATCGATCAAGTTGGCGATCGAACGAAGTCGCCTCCCTCAGGAGAAACAATTCTTCCCCGCACTTCAACGGGTCCCGAGGTTACTCCGGCGAACGATCTGCCAGCGAGCCCTCCCACTTACCGGGGATCGGCCTTGGCGGCCATTAACACGGGCACCTTTAGCAGCCCGGACTTCGCCACGATCAACCGGAAGTTCAACAAGATTTGGTTCGACTATCCGAGCCTTCGACCGGACATTCACCGCTTTATGGACCTGCGGGTCACTCCGCAGAACGATGGTTCGGCAGGGCCCCTGAGCCCGGTCAGCGGCTTTCCAAGAGCGCGGATCGTGCCCGGCAGCGAGGAAGTGTTTGGTCCAGATCAGCGGCCCGGACCGAACTATGGCCAACCGATCCGATACTCGCGAACCACGAATGCCGTGGTCGGCCCCAATCAGTACCGGATCAACTATGTCGATCTGCCGGAGCCCGATTGGTCCAATGCTACGGTGGTCACCGGCCTCGGTTTGAATCCGGCGGAGGTAAACGCTTTCCTCGCTCTGAATGGAGCTTACGATCCCACGAACTTCATCAGCGCGGTGTATCAGCCGCGGTTCAAGGCTGGATATATCCAGTTCAACTCGGATCCAAACGTGCCACTGCCCGGGGACGATGCCAGTACGGGAACGGTGGACGACGCGATTATCCGTGTGTACTACAAGTTCCAGTTCACGCAGGCAGTGCGGCGGCCGGGGCAGACCTCGGGAACGGGCGTCGGCGACACCTTCGCGGTCGAGTACGACTCGCGCCAACTCATGTCGGTCTTGATTTCGATTCGTAACTATCCGCAGTCGACGGTCCCGACGACGCAGATCGTGACCCTGAAGGCGCAAGCGCCGATCCGGAACTACCTACGGTGAAAATTTAAATGAATGCGCTAAGCCAAGAGTTTCAAGCGGATGTTCGCCAGCAGCAGTGTCGGCGGTTCCATCTAAGGTCTGGTCAGACGCTGATCATCGCCCTCTTTATCCTGGGCGTACTCCTGATCTTGACCACGGTGTTCCTTGGCTTTGTGAGTCGTGGAATCACGAGCGCTCAGCGTGGGCAGCAGCGCTCGGTCGCGACGGATCTCGCTGAGGCCGGTGTCCGGTATGCGCACGCGCAGTTGATGGACTCCGAACTCGGAGCTGACTGGAGGCCGCCCTTGGCCATCAATGCAAACCCGCGCGATCCGGATTTCGAATATCTGCGTGTGGGCGGTCCAGATGGACTTGGCGCGTACTCCCGGATCGATATGAGCCAGGGACGTGTGCTGATTCGGGTTCGGTATGCGCCGAGCGATGCGAACATCTTCAGCGGATCGCCTACCGGCAATCTTCGAACTCCTGGCCGGGCTCGCGGCTATTTGATTCTCGAGTCGGTGGGCCGCTCTGGGCAGTTCAACCAGAACGATCCAACAACTGTGACTGGACGCGAGAAGGCTCAAGAACGGAAGGTCATTGCTTTCGCTTCGATTGGGATTATCGATCAGGCCCGGTTCATCACGAACAAGTTCAATGTGAGCCGTCCCGCAGAACTCGGCATTCCGGCGGATATGGGCGCGGTTTACGGCACGATCCCGGTGAACACGGTGCCTTTGCAGATGGGGAACGCCGGGACGCTTTATATCCCGCAAGTCGGGTCGAACACCTCTGTTCCGACGCTCACGCCCATTCCTTATGGAGGCGGCCTTCGAGTGAATGGGGACTTGACGGTATTCGGCACGGTCGAGGCGAACATCAACACCTGGCTCGGCGATCAGTGGCTCGTCAGCGGCAATATCACGGGTGCTGATAACAACTCGCAGCTGCGGGCGACGATCACCGATCTGGTGCTCAACGCCGGCGCATACAACTATCAGACGGCCACGAAAATTTTCATCAACAATGCAGCGACGGACCCGCTCAACAGTCGCTCGCCCAACTTCGACACGGAGAATTTTCTTCGGGACGGTTTCTCGATTGTCGATGATGCCGGGCGACCTCGTGGCGCGCGGCGTCTTGAGCCCCCCAGCATTCTTCGACGCGACCCGCAGACTGGCCTGACACGGTATGTGCAGATGACCCGGGAGAGCGGAAGCAATGGACCTGCGGGGAACGATGGACGATTCGGCTATGGACGCGGCATCTATGTCGATAATCAGACCGATCGTCAGATTCGACCGGACGAGGGCGGACGTGCTGACCTTGGAACTGCGGAGAGCCTTGTGTACGATTGGCTGAATCCCAACAATGGCAATGCGAATACGGGGTGGCGCGGCCCCTTCTACGTGCCGACGGGCGCGTTCTTAGAACTAAAGAGCGACGGCTTTGTCATTCAGAGAAACTCGCAGTCCATCGACCCGAACGTCCGTACCTGGAAGCTGCCTGACGGCACGGATACCGGCTCGACCCTCATCCAGTATCGCGTCGGCAAGGTGAATGGACAGGCGTACATCGTGAACTCGTTCACCCCGGGGGTGAACATCAACGGCAATCTGACCACCACCGACTTTGCGAAAGGGCAACCCTTCAACGGTGTGCTTTATTTTGAGGGCAACGTGCGAGTTCGCGGTGTGATCCCGACGGATATCCAGATTACGGTGGTTTCTGGCGCGACGATCTACATCGAGGGCAGCATCACGAAAGGCGTGCTCGGCAACGATTACACGGGCAATGTGAACCAGGTGCTGACCCGTCCGAGCCTCTCGATGGCAATGTTCATGGCGAAGGAATACGTTGCGCTCAACACCAGTCAGTTCGTGGGCGTCGGTGCCGGGCAGACCTTGGACGTAAAGGACGGCGACGCGTTGAGTTCTTTGCGGATGTCAGCCGCGAGCGGATCGATTTCGCTGAAGTCCGAGTGGTTGCTCAATCCCGACTCGAACTTGATCACGGGCTCCACGGCGCAGGCGGCGAATCCGGCGAGCTGGGATCCTTACAGCACCTCTTACGCGATGGAACCGCAGAGCAGTCCAGGGTCGCGGAAGCCCGTCCCTCAGAACCTGTTGCTGACGCACGGTATGGATGACTCCGGCGGAGCCGCGCCAGCGACCTTCGTTTCGCTGGATGTCAACTTCGGCCTGGATAATCCCTCCACCACCCATGGGACGGACTGGAACTATCTGTTCCCGCTCGAAAAGCCGTACAACTTCAATTCGGCATTGGCTTACCAGGGCAATAACTGGCAGGAGTATCCTTCCGGGCCGCTTGTCCACTCGAAGGGCTTTTCGATCGTGGAGGGCCTTGGGGATCAGCCATGGCAGAAGTTTCCAAAGTTCGAGTCCCAGTCCTTCGATTTGATCGACAACACCTTTAGCTATTCGGTGGCTCGCTTTGACCTCGAAGGGCCGGATGCGGGCGACGAATCGACGCGAACGGCGGATGCGTTCAGCCGCCGCGGATTCCAAGGAAGTTTCGTGGGTCTGCTGCAAGCGACAAACGATCTGAGCATCCGCCCCAACAACCAGTTCGGTGTGGCTACCGCGGACTACCTGCTCGCGCGCGCTGCCATCGTGCCTCTCGACGTCCGGGTCGAGGCTTCGGTGTATGCGGAGGAGGGCTCCTTCTTCGTGATCCCCGGTCGATCCTACAACACCAATCCAAACGATCGACGCGACTTGTACGATGCGGCGGTCCAGGCGGCGGTCTCGGGTGGTATGTCGCTGGCGCAGGCGCGAGATGCGGCTGACCTTCAGCGCCTAACCGACTTCGGGGCGTTCCCGGCGACTCCGTTCTATGGAGAGCCGCTAGATATCAAGGTGAGCGTTCTCGGCTCGGTGAGCGAGAACATGCCTCCTCCAATGAGCCAGCAGAGCGAATGGCTGAAGCGGTGGGCATGGATTCCGCGCAAGCAGGGCGGCGCGCGCACGACGATCGGAAATGGCGGCACGCCGGTGGATCTCGAGATTCCGGTACAGCACATCCCCGGGGCTCAGCCCAGCGATCCACGCTATACGAACTATGTGCCAAACGTGGTGATCGCTTACGATCCTGCACTGGCCGGTGGCCGCGTGTTTGGCTTCGACACCACGTATGGCTACATTCGCACGGACGGCGCGGGGAGACCGCTGCCGCCGTTACCCAGACTTCCTGTGAGCTCGACGCTCTCCTACTTCGGTGAGGTGAATCCGTGATGTTTCGTCGTTTGGCCGCGTTCCTGGGCTTGGCATTGCTGGCGGTGACGTCTTCGCCAGCGCAGCTCACCTATGCTCAGAAGACGCAAAGCATCCGGGCGGGGGTGCTTCTCCTGGATTCCACCCGATATGGCACGAATCAGCCGCAGGCGAACGACAACCCGTTCGTTTGGCTGAATGTGGACTCCAACAAGCGAGTCAAGCCGGCAGGTTGGAATTTCTACAACCCGTTGGCTCCGACGATGGTCGACCAGGCGATTGCCACCCGATGGGACAGCATCATGGCCATTCTCGACCCGAGCAACACCTATCAGCGGCCCGTGGTGGGTGAGAGAATAGACAAGCGCAAGGCTCCGTACTGGGAGCTGCGACTGTCTACGGCTACGGATTCTCAGCTATCGAGCTTCGACGTTCTGCTTTTCAGCGCCTACCGGTACACGTCACTGAACTCGGCTGAGCGGGAAAAACTGCGCCGGTTTGTGGATTCGGGCGGCATCCTATGGATCGACCTGTATCAGGACGCGAGCATCAATACGAGCATCGATGTCCCGAACAACTTTCCCATTCCGTTTGTGCAGGCCATCAACGGATCGGCCCCTCTCACCTACGCGGATATTTTTCACCCGCTGCTGAACACCCCCAACACGCTTTCGATGGCAAGTCTGGAGTCAATCGCTACCGATGGCGACCGCATCAGCTTGAACGCTTTGACTTTTTCGACTCCGGGAATCAGTGGCCTGGACCGGTTGCTGATGCCTTTGCCGGAAGATAGCCTGCGGTTGCTACCGATCGCCGGTAGCGGCAACGGGCCAGCGCTTGCGGTAGGGCGCCTGGGAGATGGCTTTGTCATGGTGACGGCACGTGGGTATGCGAATGCGGTGAATCGCGTGCGGCTCAACGGCAACACGTTCGATCCGAACAACCGCTATGTCGCCGACGCGCCCACGAGCGATCCGATCGCGAACACGGGGGCCAAACTGGTCATCAACATGGTGACGCTTGGCTCGAGCTATCCACAGGCTCAGGGCGGGAGCCATAAGCAGAATTCGAGCTTCGTCGATCTCTGGGCTCCGTTGCTGAAGAGATTCGACGCTAAGGCGCCTACGGGGACCACGCACGCAGTCGTTTACAAGGGGCTGCTGGTCGTTACCACCGATACGAAGGTTATCGTCTACGACGCGAATCCGGCTTCCGACCTGGATGGAGATGGCATCGCTGATGACGGCGTGCCCGATTACTCGCTCGGTGGGAGCTTCGATGAGATTTGGGAGAGCGCTCCTCTCCAAGGTCCGATCTCGGCACCAGCGTGTGCCGAAGTGCCAAACGGCTCTACTCCGGTAGATCAGATCCTTGTCGCGGATGGCAACGGCAACCTTCAAGGTTTCAACGCTTTCCCTCTAAACCCGCAGGGTCAGTTGCTAGGATCCAACTCGGTTGCGCCAGCCTACACGGTCAATGCGCCTTCGACGTCCGCCTCAAGCGGTTCGACTCCGCCGGCACCCACG
>Ga0070660_100003228_pt1 | contig 11211 bp, 8 predicted proteins | sample KBSC33metaG_FD_64670 | JGI IMG/M metagenome (GOLD analysis project Ga0070660, IMG submission 64670) | Corn rhizosphere microbial communities from Kellogg Biological Station, Michigan, USA - KBS C3-3 metaG | ecosystem: Host-associated > Plants > Roots > Rhizosphere > Soil ... | reverse complement strand
CCAGGCGTCGGCGTGCCAGCCGGCGAGCTCGGCCTCCTCCGGAGGTCGCAGGACGATGCCCTGCACATGGCTCGGCGTCCGCGCCAGCATCCTCTGCACGAGGCGCGCCACGGCGCCGCCGGGAAGCGCCGGCAGGAGCCACGGGCGGTGTGCCGGCTCGGCGCCGCGGACGACGACCAAGTCGCCCACAGGGTGGACGAATGCATCGCCAAGCGCCATCGAGCAGACTCTAGGTCATGACGCTCGAGCCGCGGCTCAGCCTCGCTTCGTGGGACGACGCCGAGCGGCTGTTCCGCTCCCGCCGGGAGGCCCTGGTGCCGATCGGCCAGCCGCTCGTGCTCGTTTCGCAGCTCCAGCGCTGCGGTGGGACGCTGCTCAACACGCTGCTCGACGGCCACCCGGAGCTGCACGTCCACCCCTACGAGGTCCTCATCGGTCACCCCTCGAAGTACGACTGGCCGGAGCTCGACCTCGCCGGCGGCGCCGACGCGTGGCTGGACGTGCTCCGCGAGCCGCGGGTCGCCCGCCTCTTCGAGGAGGGGTACTCCAAGGTCGGGGGCAACGAGGCCCTGCGCGAGGCCGAGCCGCTGCCGTTCACCGTCGTCCCGTCGCTGCTGGAGGCGCTGTTCCGCGTGCTGTGCGAGGAGCGCGAGCCGGCGACGGCGCGCGCTGTGCTCGACACCTACTTCACGGCGTTCTTCAACGCCTGGCTGGACTGCACGGAGCTGCGTCGCGAGCCCAAGCGGTGGGTGGCCGGGTTCGGGCCGCGCCTCGCCTGGGGGGAGAGCCGGCCGCGCTTCTTTGCGGACTACCCCGACGGCCGCCTGATCGCGATCCTCCGGGACCCGCGCGGCTGGTACGCGTCGGCGAGCGTGTTCTCGGCGCGCTACGGGGAGCGCGAGTCCGCGCTGGAGCTCTGGCGGCAGGGGGCGAACGAGATCGCCGCCGCCAAGGCGGAGGCCCCCGATCGCGTGCTCGTCCTGTCCTACGAGGCGCTCGTGCGGGCACCGGAGCCGACAATGCGCGCGGTCGCGCACTGGCTGGACATCGCGTGGCATCCGGGTCTGCTCGTGCCGACCTTCAACCGGATCCCGACGGTAGCGAACTCGAGCTACTCGATCGGCGAGGCCGGCATCCACGCCGACCTGGCCGACCGCTGGCGCACGACGCTCGCGGCGGAGGACGTCGCCCTCGTGGAGGAGGCGCTGCTGCCGCTGCACGAGGAGGTCTCGAGCCTGGTCGACGTGTCCGGGTGAATATCATCGGCCCGCGTGACGGCACAGGCGTTCCGGCAGCGGCTCGAGCAGCTCAGGGCCGCCCCGGCCTACGGGAACTACGAGCGCGTCCGCGACTGGGTCCTCGGCATCCGCTCCGCGGCCGCCGCGGCCGACGAGACGCAGCCGAGCGACTACTGGACCGAGGAGCTGGCGGGGTTCGAGTACATGCTCGACGCGTCGCCGCTCATCGTCGACAAGCTCAAGCACCAGTCCTACCACCTGACGGGGCTGCGGGTGTACGACTATCGCTCGCACAAGGACAGGGCCGAGGAGCAGCTGCGGGCCAAGCTCGCCGCGCTCCGCGGGCTGGTGGACGTCGACCTCTTCGTTCCCGAGCCCTACGAGCTGGGCGGCTTCGGCTTCGAGGAGGACGGCGGTCTCTTCACGGTCGACACGTTGAAGTACTTCGAGGCGCTGATCGCGCTCGAGAAGGGCGGGGTCCTCGGCCCGCTTCGCGAGGGCGGCGAGCGGCGGCTGGTGTGGGAGATCGGTGGCGGCTGGGGCGGCTTCGCGTACCAGCTCAAGACCGTCTGCCCCAACGTGACCTACGTCATCGTCGACCTTCCGGAGGTGCTGCTGTTCTCGGCCACCTACCTCATGTCGACGTTCCCCGACGCGCGGGCGGTCCTGCACGGCGAGGGTGGCGCCGGCGTCGACGACTGGCTCGGCGCGGACTTCGTCTTCATCCCTCACACCGCGCTGTCCGCGATGACACCGCCGAGGATCGACCTGACCGTCAACATGGTCTCGTTCCAGGAGATGACGTCGGGCCAGGTCGCGACCTACGTGGAGCACGCCCACGAGATCGGCTGCCCGTACCTCTACAGCCTCAACCGCGAGCGCTCCGCCTACAACCCGCAGATCGACAACGTCCACGAGATCGTGGCGCGCCGGTTCGAGCCGCGCGAGATCGAGGTGCTACCCGTGAGCTACGTCCACATGCTCGACAGCAAGCCGAAGAAGCCGCCGAAGCCGGGCAAGCCGCGCGCCGAGAAGCCGCCGAAGGCCAACGACTACCGGCACGTGCTCGGGTCGCGGCGGGCCGGCCCATGAGCCGCGTCGTCATCGGGCTACCGGCCTACAACGGCGGGGAGCACGTGGATGCCGCGCTCGACTCCCTCCTCGCGCAGACGCACGGGGACTTCCAGCTCGTCGTCTGCGACGACGGCTCGACCGACGGCACCGCTGAGCGGCTCGAGGAGTACGCCCGGCGGGACGAGCGCGTGCACTTCACGCGCAACTCGCAGCGCCTCGGGATGATCGGAAACTGGCGCCGGGTCTTCGAGGTGGCCCGTTCGGTCGCGCCGGACATGCGGTTCTTCGCGTGGGCGAGCGACCACGACATCTGGGCGCCGGGCTGGCTCGAGGCCCTCCTCCGCGCCTTCGAGGCCGATCCCTCGGTGGTGCTGGCCTACTCCCGCGCACGGGGCTTCAGCGGCACGCCGGACAACGTCGTCCACACGCCTGGGGACTTCGCATCGGCCGGCGTCGGCAAGCGGCGGCGGCGGATGCGGGAGGCCTGGTTCGGGATGGCGGCCGGGTACATGGTCTACGGCCTCTTCCGGGCCGAGGAGCTCGAGCGCTGCGGGGTCTACCGCTACGTGCGCGACCCCGACCGCCTTCTCATCTTCGAACTGGCCGCCTTCGGCACCTTCTACCAGGTGCCCGACAGGCTGTTCTTCCGGCGCCGGACCGACGCCAAGCCGAGCGTCGGCCGGCAGATGGCGGCGTTCTTCCCCGACCGCCGCCGCCCGGTGTACACCTACCTGCCGTGGCCGGTCGCGCATTCGGCCATGCTCGGGTGGTCGCTGGGCGTCCGCGGGGACGGGCGGCCGCGGCTGGGCCGTCTCGCGGGTGTCGCCGTCGGCCTCTGGTACCTCAAGCTCGGCTTCGGCCTGGAGCTGCGCCGTCAGATCCGGCTGCGTCAGCGCTCGCGGATCGCCCCCGTGCGCAACCTGGCGCTGCTGGCGGGGCGGGTCGTCAACCTCAAGCCCTCGGCGGGCGAGCTCGCGGCGCCGACGAAGCCGCCCAAGCACGAGCGGGTCCCGAAGCTCCCCAAGCCGCCGAAACCGGAGAAGGAGCGGCCCTAGGCCGACGGCGCGTCGCGGCCGCCCTCGACGGCCGCCAAGCGGGCGTCGAGCGTCCGCACGTCCTCTGCGAGCGTCTCGACCTGGGCGCGCAGCTCGTCAACCACCCGCATGAGCTCCGGGTTGCCCTTCGTGACCTTGCGCGGCAGCACGTCCGGATGCTCCGCGAAGAAGCGGTCGATGTCGGCCACCGCGCGGTCGTAGAGCACGCGGTCCAGCCAGTTGAGCTCATCCAGCCGCGCCAGGACCTCGGGCGCCAGGTCCGGCTGCTTGTCGCGCTGGCTGTTGACCCGCAGCTTGGGGTTGATGACCCGCTTGTAGCCGAGCTCGTGGGCGATCATCGCGCACGACGCTTCGAAGCGCCGCTGGTCGGCCAGCGTGTAGTACCGGTCCAGGATCTCGCCCAGCCGGTCCTTCCACGTCGCCGCTTCCTCGGCGTCCGCGCTGTCGGGAACGTCCGACACGTCGAAGTGCGGCTCGAGCAGGCTGAGGCTCTGGCCGTTGACGAGCCCGCGGACCGCGCCCCGCAGGTCGGCGTCGGCGACGTACTCCTCGATCGTCCAGGTGCGGTCCTTCATGAAGTAGTACCGCGACAGGGTGCGGTCGACCGGCTCGCGGACGATCGTGAACGCGCGCACCGGTCGTGTGAACAGCGGCAGGAGGTAGTTGGCCGAGTGCCCCGCGACGTACAGCACGCGCTCGCGGTCGTCGTCGGACCAGCTCGCGTAGAACTCCTGGTGCCACGCCGTCAGCGTCTTGAGGTTCTCGGGCGCGTCGACGTAGAGATGGTCGCCGCGCTTCGGCAGGTTGACGCGGAAGAAGTGGCGCATCGAGGTGCCGGCCGTCTTCCGGATGTGGTGGAAGAGCACGATCGGCTTGTTCGCGGCGGGCGGCCGGACATTGAGCAGGATCTCGAGGCTCCCGCCGCGGCCGCGCTCTCGCGTGTCGGCGATCGCCTGCAGGCCCACGGGCGCTGTCGTGCTCACGTGCCGCGATGATAGTCACTCGTCCTGGTCCTTCTTGGGGGCGCCGGCCTTCTTGATCGCCCGCCGTTTCTTGTCCACGGCGCGCTGGCGCTGCTTGCCGGGGTCGAGCGACTTGGCGCGCCTGGAGGCGGCCTTGACCTTGAGCCGCCCCTGCTCGGCGCGCAGCTTCCCGAGCGTTTCGATCGCCGAGGCGAGCTGCTTGCGCTGCTGCTCGAGCTCGTGCTCGCAGAACTCCAGCCGTCGCCGGAGATCGAGGTCCTCCTCGGCCGTCCGCTCGCGAACCTCGGCGATCTCTGCGGCCAGTCGCTCGACGTCGTCGGGCGTCATGCGGCCCGCCAGCGTTCGGCGACGTGCGCGTGCAGCTCGGCGTCGAGCCAGTTGTACGACCGGATCACGGCGATGAGCTCCTCGGGGAGGTCCTTTGCGCGCGGCCGCGACCGGTTCACCTTCTGCGGCTCGACCTCCGGGCGCCGCCAGCCGTAGCGGCGCTCCAGCTCGGCGACGAACGCGTCGAACTGCTCGGTGACGCCTGCGAGGTACTGCTCGTCGACGATCTCGAAGAGGCGGGCGCGCCAGCGGTCGGCGTCCGGCCCGGGCGCCTCCGAGAACGCGAGCTCGCTGACGTCGTGGCGGTTCTCCAGCAGCAGGCGCGCCTGCCCGTTGAAGAACTGCGAGCCCGCGGCATGCCTCTTGGTGTCGCCCGTGTGGCCGCCGCCGAGCCGCTCGAAGATCTGCTCGAGCGGCCACGCCAGAATGCTGCGCGGCGGGACGCTCTCCTCGCGCTTGGCGGTGAACCAGTAGCGCGAGAGCACGCGGTCGACCGGGTTGCGGATCACGCAGAACATCTCGGCGCGGGGAAGCAGCGAGCCGAGGCCGGCGGTGCTGTGGCCCGCCACGCAGCGCAGCCGGCGGCGCTCGACCTCGGTGAGCTCCTCGAGCCATGTCGTCCACCACTCGCGGACGTGCTCCGGTCGCGGATCCTCGGGCACGTAGATGTCGCGGCGCTCGGCGTCGGCGAGGTTCGCGTCGATGATGTCCTTCAGGCTCGTCCCGCCGGTCTTGCGGATGTGGTGGAAGACAAGCGTCGGGCGGTCCTCGTCGTCATGGCTGAAGTGGACGGTGGTACGCGCGCCGCCCCGGCCCGCGAACGGCCGCCAGCCCGGCCCCCGGTAGCGCGTGGCCACCCGTTCGTGAAGCTCCTGGTCGAGCCAGTTGGCGGAGCGCACCAGCTCGGCGGTCGCCGCGGACACATACTCGCCCGCGGCGGCGAGGCGCGGGTCCCGGCGTGTGAGGGCGGCCGACCACCAGGCGAACTTGCGGTTCAGCAGCTCGTTGTAGGCGATGATGTCCTCGACGCTCCCGAGCGTGTAGTGCGCGTCCACCGCCTCGTGCAGGCGCTGACGCCACACGTCGGCGTCAGGCGGCGGGCCCGGCGTACGCGCGAGGGCGGTGACGTCGAAGTACGGCGCCAGGAGGGCGCGCGACTGCGGGTTGCAGTACGCGTCGCCGGCCGTCTCGGGTTCCGCGAGAAGGGCCTTGAGAGGCACGGGGCGCACGGCCGCGCGGTGGTACGCGACGACGTAGTCCACGGGGTCGCGGACCAGGCCCAGCCCGCGCGCCGGGCCGGCGGCGAGTGGAAGCAGGTGGTTCGCATCGTCGCCCACGACGCAGCGGACCGAGCCCGCCTCGTCGCCGAGACCGCGATACCACGCCTGCCAGCGCTCGCCCTGGCCCGGTCGCTCCGTCCGCGCGGCCTTGACGCGCATTGCTCGTGCGTCGGCGAACGCAGCCGTGGCAAGCTCGGTCAGCACCTGGGGCGAGCTCTGGCGCCTGGTGGCGACGACGACCAGCGCGGGCCGAAACGGATCGGGGGGCGCGAGGAAGGCGCGGCCGATCTCCTCGTTCCGCGCCCTGGTGTCCACCACCGCACCCGGGGAGACGGACGTCGTCATGACCAGCCCAATCTATTGGGGCTGGAGTGCTGCCTGCAAAATCTCGCTGAGGCGGCCGCTGGTCTTGAGCCTGCGGATGACGCCGTGGTTGGCCACGCCGGGATGGTTGACCAGGTCGACGCCCGGCAGGCCGGCCAGCCGTTCCGCGTGGAACACGTCGAGCGCGAAGTCGCCCGGGTAGTGCACCTCGAACACGGTGTCGGACCGCACGGGTGAGGCAAGGATCGGCACCAGGTCGAGGAAGCGCTCGTCCACCAGCTCGTCCTTCGCCATCCGCTCTAGCCATTGGTCCCAGCGATCGTCGCCGGCCGCCTGCAGCTCTGCGTTGGCGATCACCGTCTGCGGGCTGAACGCGAGCGCCACGTCGACGCCGACGAGCGCTCCGAACAGCAGCGCCCCCCAGCCGCCCGACGAGTTCCCCGCCATGACCACTCGGTCGACGTCCAGGCTGTCGATGACGTCGCGCAGCGCGGCGGCCACGGCCGGCACGTCGGCGCCGAGACTCTCGACGCCGGCGTGGTACCACGCCCGGGCCTGGTCGCGGAGGTAGACCTTCTTGATGTCCAGGTCACGGGTGAGCGTGAAGAACTCGAAGATCGGCATGCCCAGGTGGCCGGCCAGGCCGCCGAACGCGATCAGGAGCTCCGTGGAGTCGGTGCGCACGTCGAAGGCCGCCCCGACGTTGCGGTCGTTCGTCAGCGCGGCGAACGTGCGGGTGCTCTCGCTGGCGTCAGCGTCGATCTCCGAGAGCGAGTACTGGAAGTCGGTCTTGCTCTCCTTGACGACCGGCACCGGACGGTCCTTCGTCTGGACGAGCTCGTGCAGTTCGGCGTCGAGCCAGTTGTAGGACCGGATGAGCGGTCGGATGGCTGCCGGCGCGAGGTCGATGGCGACGCCGTCGGTCGGCTCACCGCCGTAGGTCGTGTCGGCCTCGACCGGCCAGTCGTACCGCTCCGCGATGGCGTCGACGAGCTGGCTGAGCCGCTCGGTGGCGTCTGCGATGTAGTGCGCGTCGAGCGTACGTCTGAGGCGCTCGCGCCACACGGCGGCGTCCTCGGCGGGTCCGGCGGAGTAGGCCAGCGCCGACGTGTCGTAGAACGGCGCCAGCAGTGCGCGTGCCTGGCCGTTGAAGACGTCGGCCGCTCGCCGGTGCGCGAGCGAGTCGGCCGGCGTGCCGCCGCCGAGGCGGACGAACACGTCCTCGAGCCGCCAGCGCCAGGGGTCGTCGGGCTCGACGTCGGGGGCCAACGGCGGATCGTTCTCGTGCTCGTCGGCATAGCGCGCGATCGTTCGTATCACCGGATCGGCGACGACGCAGCAGGCCTCCGCCGCCAACTCGTCGAGGGCCAGCGCCGCGGTCCGGCCGCTGACGAGGCGCAGCGCTGCCCGCTCGTCCTCGGCCAGTTCGCCGAACCAGTCCGCGTACCACGCCTGCAGCGATGGGACATCGAGTCCGTCGGGCGCCCATCGATGGCGCCGTTCGGCGTCGCCGACACCACCGGCGACCAGGTGCTTAAGCGTCGTGCTGCCCCCGTTGGACAGGTCCTCCCACACGAGGATCGGCTCGTCCTCGGCCCGCGGCTCGCCGAAGTAGCAGTCGATCCGGCAGCCGCGCCGGCGCCCGTCGCGCGCCGGGAATCGCGCCGCGACGTCCGCATAGAGCTCGCGGTCGAGCCAGTTGGCCGCCTGCACCAGTCGCCGCGTGCGCTTGTCGAGTACGTCGCTCACCAGCGGCGGTCGGTCCTCCGGGGGATGCTCGACCGACCAGAACGCGAACTTCCTCTCGAGCAGCCGGAGGAGGGCTCCGAGGGCTTCGGCCCTGCCGACCGTGTAGTGCTCTTCGACGATCGCGGCCAGCCGCTCGCGCCACATGTCGGCGTCCGACGGCGGCCCGAGCGTCGTCGCGAGGCTCGACACGTCGTGGTGCGGCGCGAGCAGCGCCCGGGCCTGCCCGTTGAACAGCACGGCCGCCGGCGACCCGGCGCCGTCCGGCGGCCCGCCCGCGATCTCGCCGAGGAGGTCCGCGAGCGATCCTGAGACAGCCTTCTGCGCGTAGCGCAGCCACTGGAAGCGATCGACGGCGAAGTCGTCGGGGTCGCGCAGTGCGGCGATGGCGTGAGCCGGCTGGCCGGCGAGCGTCAGCAGGTGGTTGGCGTGGGGGCCACGCACGCACCGGAGCTCCGGCGCGGCCGGCTCGAGGACCCGCAGCGCGGTCTCCCATGCCGTTCGCCAGGTGCCCTCCGGCGCCGCGGGCAGCGCGACCGGCATCGCGTCCTGAAACGCCTGGTCGACGGCGCGTGGGAGGGCGCGCTCGAGGACGCCCGGCTGCTCCACGACGAGCAGGAGATCCGGCTGCAGCGCGGGGCGCGGCCCGACGTAGGCCCGGCCGAGGCTTGCTCTATGGGAGAGCTCCATCGCCGCGCCATCGTAGGAACCGCTGGAGGATCTCACGGTGAGGGCACGGTGGCCGGCGCTTCCCAGTGCGCCATCACCCGCGCGTGGAGCTCCGCATCGAGCCAGTTGTACTCGCGAATCAGCGCCCGCAGTTCCTCAGGGACCTCATCGCCGCGCGGCCGTCCCTCGTTGCGCTTGTGCTGGCCGGGCGTCGTGACCTCCCAGCCGTAAAGCTGGGCCATGTAGGCCACCAACGCGTCGAACCGCTCGGTCGCGCCGGCGATCGCGTAGCCGTCCAGGGCCTCGAAGGCGCGCTCGCGCCAGAGCTCCGCGTCGGCGCCCGGCCCGCGCGAGTACGGCAGCTCGCCGAGGTCGTGGAACGGCATCATCAGCACCCGCGCCTGGTCGTTGAAGAACTGCTCGGCGCGGGCGTGCATGGGCGAGGTGTCGCGGCGACCGCCGCCGAGACGCTCGTAGACCTCCTCGAGCGGCCACGACAGGAGGCGGTTCGGATCCGGCGGTGTGTCGTCCTCCCGGCGCCCGCTGAACCACCAGCGCGAGAGCACGCGCTCGACGGGATCGCGCAGAACGCACATCGCGTGAGCCGAAGGCAGGAAGGGGAGCACGTAGGCGGCCCGGTGACCGGCGACGCACACGATGCGTTTGCGCTCTGTCGAGCTGAGTTGCCCGAACCAGGCCTCGAACCACCGCGACGGAGAGCCGGTCTCGTCCTCATAGGCGAGGACGTCGTGGCGGACGAGGCCCGCGAGGTTGCGGCGCAGGAGGTCGCGGAAGGTCGTTCCTGCCGTCTTCTCGATGTGCTGGAAGACCAGCGGCGGGTGCGGCGCCCGTCGGTCGCCGACGTAGATCTCGGTCCGCCCGCGACCTCGAAGGCGCGGATCGCGGTGGTTGCGCCCCGGCTGGAAGCGCCGCACGAGTGCCTCGTGGAGTTCGGCGTCGAGCCAGTTGCATTCGCGCACGAACGCCCGCACGTCGCCCGTGAACGCCGTGGTCATGCTCGGTCTCGCCTCCTGGGCTGACATGACATCGGCGGTCCACCACCCGAACTTCCGCTGAAGCAGCGCCGAGAACGTGTCGAGGTGCTCGAACGGGCCGAGCGTGTAGTGGCGATCGACGACGTCGTGCAGCCGCTGGCGCCACACGTCGGCATCCGGCGGCGGCCCGGCGGTGAGGCCGAGGTCGTCGATGTCGTGGTGCCCGGCGAGGAGCGTGCGCGACTGCCAGTTGAACAGCGACAGCGCTTCGTCGGGGGCGATCCCGCGGGCGGAATCGCCGTTCGCCAGCGCGCCGAAGATGTCCATGACGGTCGTCGCCAGGCCTCGGGAGGTGTCGAGCGCTCTGCTCGGCCTCTCGATGATCGACAGGGCGATGGCGAGGGCGACGGACGCGGGATCGGCGACCACGCTGATGGCCGTCGCCGGCTGCGGCAAGAGCGACAACAGGTGACCGACGCCGGGCCCGGCGACGCAACGCAGCTCCGACTGGCGATCGCCGAGCGAGTCCAGCCACCGCCGCCAGAACGCCTTGGACTCGGCGACGGCGAGAGCCGAGGGCACGCCCCGCACCGAGCATGGCGCGCCGGGCACGCAGTCGAAGACTCGCCGGGACAGCCGCCGCCCGCCGGCGGCAGACCTGGTGGGCGCGAGTATGACGTCCGTGAGGAGGACGTTCCCCTCGCCCAGCCGCGCCTCTACCAGCGGGCCGGGACGGCGGCCGGACGCGTACATGGCGGCCAGCCTAGCCGCGGTCCGCGTGTCTCCGGGTCGTCCAGCTCCAGGCCGGTGCCATCCCTACGAGCCGCCGACCGAAGCCTCCGCCGGCGGCCAGCGCGCCAGCGCGCGCTGGTGCAGCTCGACGTCCAGCCAGTTGTACTCGCGGACCAGGGCGCGCAGCTCGTCGGGCACCGCCGTGCCGCGGGGCCGGTTCGGGTTGCGCTTGTGGCTCCGGACGCTCGTCGTCTGCCAGCCGTACCGGGCTGCCAGGTGCGCGGCGAGCTGGTCGAATCGCTCGGTCGCGCCCACGAGCTGGAAGCGTTCGAGCGCAGCGAACGCCCGCTCGCGCCAGAGCTCGGCATCAGCGCCCGGCCCTTTCGAGAACGCGAACGTGCCGGTGTCGCAGAAGGGCTGCATCACAGCTCGTGCCTGGCCGTTGAAGAACTGTGCCGCCTTCTCGTGTTGACGGGAGTGGCGCGGCATGCCCCCTTCGAGCCGCTCCAGGATCTCCTCGAGCGGCCACGACATGAAGCGCTCGGGGTCGGCCGGGCGGTCGCCCTTGCGGTCGCCGGTGAACCACCAGCGTGAGATGGCGCGCTCCACTGGATCGCGCAGGAGGCACAGGGCATCGGCCGAGGGCAGCCAGCGCAGCGCGTCCGCCGCGCCATGTCCGGCGATGCCGACGATCCGCTCTCGCTCGCCGGGGCCCAGCCGTTCCAGCCAGGCACCGAACCAGAGCTCGGCGGAGCCGTGGTCGTCCGCCGCCGGGAGGACGTCTCGGC
>Ga0070660_100003218_pt1 | contig 11221 bp, 9 predicted proteins | sample KBSC33metaG_FD_64670 | JGI IMG/M metagenome (GOLD analysis project Ga0070660, IMG submission 64670) | Corn rhizosphere microbial communities from Kellogg Biological Station, Michigan, USA - KBS C3-3 metaG | ecosystem: Host-associated > Plants > Roots > Rhizosphere > Soil ... | reverse complement strand
CCACCGCGAGAAGCTCTTGGTTTCGGTGATGGCGAGCTTGCAGAACTCGGTGCCAGAGCACGCCACAACGCCACGGAAGAAAGGTGAACCAGCGACAGGCAATTCAATGGCAGCGAGTTCCTTTGCCAGAGCGTCGGTGTTTTTCTTTGGGACGTTGATGATGAGTAGATTCTGCATGTTGGTAGTGCGCAGATGGCCATCAGCAAAACGGTCAGCCAAGTCAGCGGCCGCTTTCATCTGTTCCGCGCTGATACGACCGCGAAGGACTGTGGCGCCCAGGTAAAAACGTCCTTCTTGTTTTTGCGGATGGATTCCGATGTGATCGCGATAAACGTCTGCAGGTGGGTGTTCGACTTCCGCTGGATCGAGCCGATAGCCGAGGCGCTGCTCGATCTCATACTGAAAGCGTTCGGGTGTCCATCCATGGCGAAGGAATAGGAATTTCAGTCGTGCCCGCTCGCGGTGCTCGCGCAGGTCGGTGGAGTCGCGAAAGATTTCTGCAATCGCGCGAACCACTGGGATAACCTGCCGCTGGCGGAGGAACGCGTTGATCCGAGGCGCAAGGAATGGATCGGCGGAGAGTCCGCCACCAACGCGCAGCGAAAATCCTACCTCTGAGCGCCCTCGGGAAGTGCGCGTAATTGCCGTGAGACCGACATCGTTGATCTCTGGATAGGAGCACCATGCGCGGCATCCTGCAATGCTGATCTTGAACTTGCGGGGCAAGTTGTAGAACTCAGAATTGCCCGCGAGAGCGTTTGTGATATCGAGGGCAAGCGGGGATGCATCGCACAACTCTTCGTTGTCAATGCCAGCGACGGGGCATCCGGTTACGTTACGCGTTACATCGCCACAAGCACCCAGCGTGTTGAGGTTGGCTTCCCACAAGGCTTCCATTAGCTCGGGTAGCGCTTCAATCGTGACCCAGTGAAGCTGAATGTTCTGACGCACTGTCAGATCGGCGGTGCCACGAGCATATTGATCCGTTACTTGTGCTATGGTGCGAAGTTGGCGTGAGGTGAGAATTCCGTTGGGGATGCGGATTCGAACCATGAAATAGGGCAGTGCCTTGCCTTCGCCGTTTTGACCACCCACAACACCGCTGCCGTCGCCCTGCGTGTAAACGCCCCACCAACGGAAGTAGGTGCCAATCCATTCTTTGGGGATCGAAGAAAAACCCTGTCTTGCGAAGTTACGAATTTCCTCGAGTCCTTCCCAAGGATTCTTCTCGCGCTTCAGCCGTTCGACGCGCTGTGCTTTCGTTTCTTTCACTGCATCCGTCATTGAAATTCCCCAGAAAAAGAAAAACCCACCGCCCGGAAAGCTCCACTGGCGGTGGGTTGATGTATGCCGATTCTAAAATCTAGAAAATTAGCTCAGCACTCTCCCTGCGCCAGAAGACACACTGCGACAACAACACATGCAGCAGCAGATCTCCTGGCAAAGGTTGAAACTCATAGGCGTCAGATACTATTTGTTTTCGTGAGCGATCGTCAATCCTGAAATTCGGTTTCAAACGAGATCAGCGGATTATCGCCCACTTTGGTAACTTTGGATTTCGCGGATCGGTATTCGGTCGCAATAATATTTGCGTTTTTTCGCTTGCCGATGCTTTTTGGTGAAACGGGGACATAACATGCCGGTGTCACTTGCTACGGTCAACGAAGCGAAGGTGTTGTTGGATCGTTACTTCCCTGGATCACGGCTGGTAGCGGCACGTTCCTTAACCACCGAACACTGTAGTGTTTATCTCAAACTGGAAACTGATCTGCCGACAGGTTCGTTCAAGCCTCGGGGCGCCCTCTGGGCGTTATCGGTGAATCTCGGAAAGGGTGCGGTGAGAGAAGTGGTTGCATCAAGCACAGGCAATCATGGAGCGGCTGTCGCTTACGCTGCCAAGACGCTTGGCATCGCCTGTACCATTTTTCTTCCAAGCAATGCGAATTCGACAAAGCGGGCGAAGATTGCAGCGCTCAACGCGACGATCGTGGAGTGCGGAGCATCTGATTTGGCCTCGGCATTCGTGGCCGCGCGCGATTATTCGCAGCGCGACGGCGTCTACTTTCTGAACGATGCGACGGACCCGGACTTGCCCGCGGGTCCGGCGACGATTGCGATGGAGATCTTTGAGCAGAATCCATCGACCGACACGATTTATGTTCCGATGGGAGATACAGCGCTGATCCGTGGCGTCGCAGCTGCTGCTAAACAGCTGTCGCCGGATGTTTGCATCGTTGGTGTACAGGCCGAACGAGCACCGTCATATTTCTTATCGTGGCGCGAAGGACGTGCGATTCCCACCGATACATGCGACACAATCGCAGATGGCTTGGCGACCCGGACGCCTGAAGAGGCGAATGTGACGGAGATCCGTCGCCTGGTCGATAAGGTCATGCTGGTCGGAGAAGCGGAGATGCTTGCTGCAATTCGATATCTGTCAGAAAGGGAAGGTGCTCTGGCGGAGCCCGCCGGCGCAGCGGCAACGGCCGCCTTTCAACAGTCAGTTGGCGACAAAGGCAAACAGGTCGCTCTGCTCGTCACCGGGAATAACATCGCGCCAGATGTCCGGGAAAAGGCGCTCGGCGCAAAGAACTGATCAACGCTCAAGTATTTTCCACAGAATTTACAGAGGCTATTGAAAACGCAAGGCCCCACGCGTCAACGCAGCGTGCCGGAACCATCTTCCTAAATCCAACCTGTTGTGGTCACCATCTCGGTTAACTACAACTTCTTGCGCTTTGGCCATTCGGTCTTCGAATCCTGTCTCAACCTGCAACTTTCGTATTGACAATAAACCATTTAGGCGTAGGATGTGGGCAAAAGTGGTCGAAAGTGGTACAGAGAGTCGTTGTTTAGGGCAGCGGTGACTAGGGAAGAGGAGCCAGTGGAATTTAGAACTGACACCCCCAAAATCAGCCCAAACGAATTGAAAACGACCGAGATCGCGACCGTTTTTACCTCCCTCGTAACTGCCGTAGCGATTGTCGCCACGAACCTTGTGGCCCCAATAACGGGCAAAAACCATGTTTCGCGGAAATCACCCAGCTCGCGTGGACGAAAAGGGACGACTCAAAGTCCCCGCAGAATTCAAGCGAGTGATCGACGAGAAATACGGGAACCAATTCTATATCACGAGTTTAGACGGCAAGGTTGCTCAAGTGTATCCCTTCGAGGAGTGGGAACGGATCGAGCAGAAGCTGGCCTCGCTTTCCACCTACAACCCGACGAAAAAGAAGTTTCTGGATCGAGTGAGCTACTACGGGCAGCAAGTGGAGATGGACGGTCAGGGGCGGCTACTGATGCCGCAGTTGTTACGCGAGACGGCGCAGATCAAGGGGGAGGTTGCGGTCATGGGGACGCTGACCTACCTCGAAGTCCGAAACCTCGAAGCTCTCCGCAAGGAGATTGAAGAGAACCCGATCACGGATGAGGACACCAGGACGCTCGGCGAATTGGGCATCTAGTGCGCGAGGGTTTAACAAACACCCCCGAGTGGGGTGGGCATGGAACGGAAAATGGCCATGTCCCGGTTCTTTTAAAAGAAGCGATCGATTTTTTAGCCGTTCAGCGTGGCGGGACTGTATGCGACGCCACGGTGGGCTTGGGCGGGCACAGTTTAGCAATCGCAAGACGCCTCGGCGCACCGGGTCATTTGATTGGGGTCGATAAGGATCCTGCAGCGCTGGAAATTTCGAGTGCGCGGTTACAGGCGCAGAGCGACGACTGGCCGAAGGTGGAATTGCGGCACGCGTCGTTTGCGGAGATCGGCAAACAGTGCGAATCAGCGAGTCTTGATGGTTTGCTGGCCGACCTCGGAGTAAGCAGCCTGCAGTTTGATACCGCGGCGCGCGGATTCAGTTTTCAGGCGGATGCGCCCCTTGATATGCGGATGAACCCGCTGTCAGAGCGCACTGCCGAACAAGTGGTAAACCACCTCGACGAGCGAGAGCTTGCCGATGTGATTTACGAATTCGGTGAGGAAAGGAGGTCGCGGAGAATCGCCAGAGCCATTGTCCGGTCGCGGCCGGTGCACACGACGAGGCAACTCGTTGACGTGATATCAGCCGCGGCCCGGTCAATGAAACTGGGTCACAAGAAACATGACAGGATTCATCCGGCGACCAGAACTTTTCAAGCTCTCCGAATCTTCGTAAACCGCGAACTGGACGATCTGCGGGACCTGCTTTAAGCGGCCCCGCGGATCCTGAAGCCAGGTGGACGTTTGGTGATCATCAGCTTCCACTCGTTGGAGGATCGGATTGTGAAAGATGCCCTTCGCGAAGGAGCGAAATTGGGGCACTACCGGCTGCTGGCAAAGAAGCCAGTGACGCCAGGTCAGGAAGAAATTGATCGCAATCCGAGGTCGCGCAGCGCAAAGATGCGCGCGGCTGAAAGAGTTTGAGTTTAGCCCGGAGAACCTGCCGGGTTCCCGGCACGAGAATCCGTGGCGCGCCGGGGTGAAAGTTTAGTGGTTGAGTCAGAACTGGAAGCGGGAGTCAGGGCCATGTATACAGGCACACTCATTGAAGAGTTGATGGCAACGGTTGAGCGCGCGGAACAGACGACGCGCGAGCGCGAAGTGATTACAGCAGAGGTCGATCGCTGGTTTGCGCAATCGGATTTCGCATTTCTCGAACAGAAGTATGAGGGAGTGGCATAAATGGCGGCAGCAACGGCAGTCGCGCACGGATCGGTTTCATCGAAGCGGAGAAAACCGTGCTGGGTTGGCACGCCGGAGATTTACTTCGCCAAGTCCATCGATAACTCACGGCTCGTGAAGGTAGAAGATCCGCGCCGCGCAAAGGAAATGAAACATTTCGGCATCGCGTTATGCTGCCTGTTTCTGCTCACCATGACGTACGCGTGGCAGCATTTCAAAGCGATCGAATACGGATATCGCATCGAATCGCTAAAGATCCAGCGCGATGGGATGGTGGAGATGAACCACGCCCTTCGGCTCGAAGAAGCATCGTTACGGGATCCGGAGCGGATTGATGTTCTCGCGCGGAAGCTTGGTCTGCAGTCGCCGCAAGCAGGTCAGGTAATGCGACTCGAGGGCGGCAGCGGTGATGTCGCGCCAGTGATGGCAAGTGCGACACCGATTTCCGTTATTTCGGTTCGCTAGACGTTTCGTTGCGGCTACAAGTTTGCTGGCGGCTTTCGCTTTGAGCGCAGGCCGCCATCTTTGTCTAGAGAAGGAACGCTGTGGCTGCGAGCAACCCTAAAGCGGGCGGGAATTTTCGGCTCTACATGCTTGGGCTGGTCCTTGTAGTCTGGTGCTTCGCGATTGTGGGTCGCCTTCTTTACTTGCAGATTTTCCGCTACGGCGATTTTGAAAAGCGGGCCACGAAGCAACAAAACCGTAGTTTCGATCTCTCTCCCAAACGCGGAATCATCTACGACCGGTCCGGGCGCGAACTCGCCATGTCCATTCAGGTGGATTCAGCGTTTGTAGTCCCCACCGAAACACCTGACCTTGCCAACACAATTTCACTCATCACGCGCATCACGAGGGATGATCCGCGGCTGGTGTTAGCCGATTGCAAATCTCGAAAGTCGTTTTGTTGGGTGGCGCGAAAAGCGAGCGCGGAAACCATAGAGCGCCTGAAATCGCTAAATCTGCAGGGGATCTACTACCAGAAAGAATCGAAGCGGTTTTATCCCAAACGCGAGTTGGCGGCGCAGGTCCTCGGCTATGTCGGTACTGATGATGAAGGTCTGAGCGGTATTGAGCGCGAATACAACGACCAGCTGCGCGGCAAGCCGGGACGAATGTTGATCCAGGTCGACGCTCGCAAGAAGTGGTTCGGCAGGGTGGAGAAACAACCCGACCCCGGACAAAATCTCGTTCTCACCATCGACGAAAACATTCAATACATTGCCGAGCGCGAGCTTGAGCAAGCGATGAAGGAGACCAGATCCGAGGCGGGTACAGTGATCGTTTTAAACCCGCGCACGGGAGAGATTCTAGCCCTCGCGAACCGGCCGACTTTCAATCCGAACAATCGGCGAGAGGTCACGAACGAAGCCCTCAAGAATCGCGCCGTCACAGACATATATGAACCGGGATCAACGTTCAAGATTGTCACTGTTGCCGCGGCGCTCGAAGAAAAGCTGACCCGTCCGGATGAGGTATTCGATTGCCAGATGGGATCGATCGTCATCAACGGTATGCGAATTCGCGATCACAAAGCCTATGGACTCCTGCCGGTGACTGGCATCATCGCGAATTCGAGCGACGTAGGCGCCATCAAGATTGCCTTGCGACTTGGCGACGAACGTTTTTACAAGTACATCCGCGCATTTGGCTTCGGTCAGCAAACAGGAATCGAGCTCCCCGCTGAAACGCGTGGCATGACAAAGCCCGCGAATCGATGGTCCAAAGTCTCCATCGGCGCGATTTCGATGGGGCAAGAAATCGGCGTCTCGGCAGTTCAATTGGCGGCGATGGTGTCGAGCATTGGAAATGACGGTGTGCTGGTCGCGCCGAGAATTGTGGCCGGACAACTTGATCCTCAAAGCGCGCCGCAGCCCATTGCTTTTCATCCGGCAAATGAGCGCCGAGTAATTTCGCCGCTGACGGCTGCTCAAATGCGCAGGATGCTTCAGGAAGTGGTTCTGCACGGCACGGGCCCAAAGGCATTGTTGGAAGGCTACAGTTCCGCTGGAAAGACGGGAACGGCGCAAAAGATTGATCCATCCACGGGTGCGTATTCGCATACGAAATATGTCGCCTCGTTCGCTGGATTTGCGCCGGTGAACAATCCCGCAGTTACAGTCGCAGTAATCCTTGATTCTGCACAAGGTTTGCATCAGGGCGGCCAAATTGCCGCGCCGGTCTTTCAACGCATTACGCAACACGTGCTCGAATATTTACACGTTCCCCATGATGTCGAGCTACCTGCGAGCCGCCAAATGTTATTGGCGAGGCAACGTGTAACGAACGATCAGCTCGATGAAAGCTCCCCTGACCATTTGGGAACTTCTCTTGAGATTGCGGACGCACAGGCGGCCGACCCTGCCCAGCCCGCGGCCACAGTGAAGCCGTCTGCCACGATTGCTTCACAGGTCGTTCCGGCCTCGCTGAAGGAGAGCGAACCGGTGGTCGCTCCGACCATAAAGACACCAGCCGTGCAAGAAATTGAAATTCCGGTTCCGCTGCATTCGAGCGGGACGGTGGTGCTTGATGTCGAGCAGGGAGGAGTAGAGGTCCCATCGTTCGCGGGGAAATCGGTCCGGGCTGCCATCGAGGCAGCGCAAGAAACTGGATTGGAGATCGACGCGATTGGAAGCGGCTTAGGCCGCGACCAGTCGCCGCCCGCTGGCTCTCACGTGGCTGCTGGATCGCGCATCGTGGTCCGTTTCGCTCGCTGAGAGTGGAACACTCATGTGCCCTATAATTAGCTCACACCCATGAACTTCCAACAAATCCTGGAAGGCGCGGAGATACTCTCGCAAAGCGGCGATCCCAGCGTAAATGGGATCGAGTTTGACTCGCGAAAAGTGAAGCCCGGCAACGTTTTTGTAGCAATGAAGGGTGAAACGAGCAACGGCAATCGTTTCATCGAACAGGCGATTGCAAATGGTGCTGTTGCCGTAGTTACCGATTCAGCTGAGGAGCGCCAGCGTCCGAATGTGGCGTGGGCACTGGTCATGCACGGACGCCGTGCTCTCGCAAGACTGAGTGCGAACTTCTACAAGCGGCCAGCCGAACGCATTGCGATAACTGGAATCACCGGAACGAATGGGAAAAGCACGACAGCGTTTCTGTTGGAATCTTTGCTGCAGGCTGCGGGGCGCAAGACGGCGTTAATTGGCACGATTGAATACCACGTTGCAGGGCGGGTCCTTCCCGCACCGCATACCACTCCCGAACCCCTCGACCTGAACCGGTTGCTCAGCGAGGGGATGGGCAAAGGCGTCACCGAAGCAGTCATGGAAGTGTCATCTCACGCGCTCGCGCAGCAGCGCGTATTTGCCATCCCATTTGATGTGGCAGTGTTTACAAACCTCACACGCGATCACCTCGATTATCACGGCACAATGGACGAGTATTTCATCGCAAAGCGTGTACTGTTTGAAGGTTGCGGCACATCAGCCCCTCGGGTTGCCGTGCTCAACGGCGACGATGAGTACGGACGGAGACTGCTGAATTTCAGTGAAAAACAGGGGTCCACTATTCTCACTTATGGATTTAGCTCAGGAGACTTCCACGCGAAGGAAGTGGAGACTATTTCCAGAGGAACACGTTTCAAGTTAGTGACGCCGGCGGGCGATCTTCCCATTTTCTCTCCGCTCGTAGGCCGGGTAAATGTCTACAACATCCTGGCCGCTGCCGCCGCGGCGTTCGCTCGTGGCTGTTCTCCGGATGCAATAGCGACGGGGGTGAAGGCTCTTGCTCGCGTTCCGGGGCGTTTTGAGCGCGTCGATTGCGGGCAGCCGTTCACAGTCGTCGTAGATTATGCCCACACGGATGATGCGCTTCGAAACTTAACGGCGCTGGCGCGAGAATTTGTGAACCATGGCGGGCCCAAGGGAAAGGTGATCACGTTGTTTGGTTGCGGAGGCGATAGAGATCGCGCGAAACGCCCCATGATGGGTGAGGCTGCAGGGCGCGGAAGTGATTTTGTTGTGCTTACCTCGGATAATCCGAGAAGCGAAGACCCACTCGACATCATGAACGATGCGGTTGTTGGGCTGCAGCGGTCGGCCGTGAAGTACGTGATGGAGCCGGACCGACGAACTGGGATCAAACTTGCGATTGAAAAAGCAGCACCCGGCGACATCGTGCTGATTGCGGGGAAGGGGCACGAGCGTGTTCAAGTTACCCGTGACGGAGACGCGCCTTTCGATGATGTGCTGGTTGCACGTGAAACGCTTGCGGACGCAGGCTATGAATGCGCTGCCGCGACGGCAGGAAGCAACTGATGGAGTTGCCACTGTCTCGAATTGGGGAAGTCCTCTCTGCTCCTGCCGAAACCGAAAATCGCGCGATTGCACAAGGCTATTCAATTGACACTCGAACGCTTCAGCCGGGAGACTTGTTTTTCGCGGTTAAAGGCGAGCGGTTCGACGGGCACGATTTTGTCGAGCAGGCGCTCGAAAGTGGTGCCGTCGGTGCAGTGGTTCGTAAGGATACGATAGCGAGATTTTCATCTAGGCGTCAGCTTCTGGGCGTAGACGACACGTTGATTGCGCTGCAGAGCCTCGCAACCGCCGTACGTCGCATATGGGGAAAGCAAATCATCGCCATCACTGGCTCGATGGGCAAAACCACCACCAAGGATGCTACGGCTCATTTGTTGTCGAGCCGCTTCCGAGTTCACAAGTCCGTAGGCAACTTCAATAATCATTTTGGGCTTCCCCTCGGCCTTTTGAAACTCGAACCGGAGCACCAGGTTGCCGTAATTGAAATGGGGATGTCGCATGCCGGGGAGATTGCGGCGCTGGCTCGGATTGCCGAGCCTGAGACTGGCGTGGTGACGTGCGTGGCACCCGTCCATCTCGAGTACTTCGACTCACTGGCCGGAATTGCGCGGGCGAAATATGAGTTGATTGCAGCTTTGCCAGCACACGGAACAGCGATCTTGAACGCCGACGATGACTTTGTAAGTCAATTTGGCCAAGACTTCAAAGGCAAGGTTGTCAAATTCGGTTTGAAGCCGGGCGCTGATATCAGAGCCGAAAACATCGAAATGGCAGGAACAGCGGGCAGCCATTTCGATGTGGTTGTGGATGGGGTTCGCGAAAGGTTGGAGAGCCCGCTGCTTGGGCAACACAATGTTTCCAATGTGCTCGCTGCCATAACTGCGGCTTTGCAACACGGGATCACAATGCCGGAGATTGTGCAGTCGCTTCGCGGGTTGCAGGCGGGAGATAAACGTGGCCAGGTTCTCCAACTCGGCAATATCTGCGTGATCAACGATTGCTACAATTCGAGTCCCAGGGCGCTGATGTCTACTGTCGACGCGCTGATGACCATGCCTGCCAAGCGACATATCGTGGTGGCGGGCGAGATGCTGGAATTGGGTGCGCGTGCTGAAGATTTGCATCGCGAATGTGGTCGCTATATTGCCATTAAAAAAGTAGATATTCTGCTTGGGGTGAGTGGCCACGCCGCGGCAATGTCGGAAGAAGCATCAACGCGCGGTCAGAGGTCGGAATTCGTAGCAACGCCGCAAGAAGCTGGGGAATGGCTTGCTCGTGAGGCTCAAGGCGGAGACTTGATACTCCTCAAAGCGTCTCGCGGAGTCAAGCTTGAAACGGCGCTCGACAAATGGAAGGAACTACGTGGTTAGCATGACGAAGTGTTACGAAATGTGTTTGGTGACTACAGCCCACATAGAGAATACGTAACGGAGGCGATTTGCTTTATTGGCTGTTGTACGTGGAGTTGTTCCACTATTTTCCGCCTTTCCGCATTTTCCGCTATCTAACGTTCCGCACCGCATTCGCCAGCCTCACCGCGCTTTTCACTGCACTCATTGTTGGACCGCTTGTCATCAATCGTCTACGGGAGTTTCAAATTGGGCAGTACATAAGAGAAGAGGGCCCGAAGGCTCATCAGAAAAAAGCTGGTACACCGACGATGGGCGGACTGTTGATTGCCATCGCCATTGTAGTGCCGACGCTATTGTGGGCTGACCTTTCCAATCCGTTCGTTTGGATCGCGATTTCCGCGACGGTGGCTTTTGCGGCTATAGGTTTTGCTGACGACTACATAAAGATTGTTCATCGACGGAATCTTGGATTGACTGGCAGAGCGAAGCTTGGGTTGCAAATCGCCACCAGCGTAGTGATCGCGATTATTCTGATTGCGATGCAGACCCGGAGTCTGTATTCAACAAAGCTGCTGGTCCCGTTTTTCAAACAATTTCATCCTGACTTGGTAATTCCAAGCCTGGTGCAAAACCCACACCTATGGCCTTTGGCGTTCGTGCCGTTCATCATCTTCGTTGTCCTGGTGATTGTCGGTTCCAGTAATGCTGTAAATCTCACCGACGGATTAGACGGACTGGCGATCGGTTGCACGGTCATCGCGGCGGGGGCCCTTGCGGTTCTTACTTACGTGAGTGGGCATGCGCAATTTGCAGCATATCTCGAGCTACAGCGAATGCCCCAAGTTGGGGAGTTAACCATTTTTTGCGGCGCCATGGTTGGGTCGGCGATCGGATTTCTCTGGTATAACGCGCATCCTGCCGAAGTCTTCATGGGGGACGTT
>Ga0070660_100003216_pt1 | contig 11222 bp, 20 predicted proteins | sample KBSC33metaG_FD_64670 | JGI IMG/M metagenome (GOLD analysis project Ga0070660, IMG submission 64670) | Corn rhizosphere microbial communities from Kellogg Biological Station, Michigan, USA - KBS C3-3 metaG | ecosystem: Host-associated > Plants > Roots > Rhizosphere > Soil ... | reverse complement strand
CCTACTCATAAAAAAATATTTACCGTATTGCGTTCTCCTCACGTCAATAAAAAAGCCCGTGAGCAGTTCCAATTGTGTACGCACAAACGATTATTGGATATCTATACCAGTAGCTCCAGAACCGTAGATGCGTTGTCAAAACTTGATTTGCCATCAGGTGTTGATGTTGAGATAAAGGCATAACGGCCTCCTTCCCGGCCTTCCTCCAAAGGAGGAAGGAGAAGAAGAAAGTTCTTATATAAAATTGTAACACTCATCTACCCCAAATTTCGGGAGAGCGCTGGGTATAATAAAATAGAAATGAAAAGTATTATTGGAAAAAAGGTTGGCATGACCAGCATTTTCGATAGTAATGGCAGGCAGACAGCCGTGACCATTATTGAAGCGGGCCCGTGCGTGGTTACCCAGAAAAAAACTGTAGAAACCGATGGTTACAATGCAGTTCAGATTGCTTTTGGAGATAAAAAGGAAAAGCATACCCTCCTCTCAGAAAAAAATCACTTTGCCAAAGCAAATACCCCGGCAAAAAAAATCGTAAAAGAAATCCGCGATAGCGAAACAGATAAGAATGTTGGCGACACCATTGGTGTTGACATATTCGCTGAAGGCGACAAAATAACTGTTGTCGGTACCACTAAAGGAAAAGGTTTCCAGGGGGTAGTAAAACGTCATGGCTTTCATGGTGTTGGTGAGCAATCTCACGGACAACACGACAGGTCCAGGGCTCCCGGATCAATTGGTGGATCTTCTTATCCTTCAAGGGTATTTAAAGGTATGCGCATGGCAGGCCGTATGGGCAATGATAAAGTGCAGATGAAAGGTCTTAAGGTTGTAAAAATATTCCCCGAAAAAAATTATTTGTTAATAAGTGGCTCGGTTCCCGGCCATAACGGTTCAATCGTTTTAATCCAGAAATAATTATGCAAGTAGATATAAAAAATATAGAAGGCAAAAAAACTGGCAGAACTATTGAATTGCCGGATGAAATCTTTGCTGCAGACCCCAATAGCCACGTCATTTGGCTTGCGGTAAAACAATACCTTGCTGCACAGCGCACGGGTACTCACAAAGTAAAAACCCGCGCAGAAGCACAGGGTTCCTCTAAAAAACTTCATAAGCAAAAGGGAACAGGCGGCGCCCGTAAAGGTAATCTTCGTAATCCTTTGTACAAGGGTGGTGGTACCGTTTTTGGACCAAAACCCCATGGCTATGATATAAAGCTGAATCGTAAAGTAAAAGACCTTGCTAAGATCGGAGCCTTAAGCGCTAAGGCAAAAGATAATAAAATCATTATCGTAGAGGACGCTTCGGTAAATATTGATACTCCCAGCACTAAAAAATTCAACCAGGTATTTCTTAATATCAATGAAGGAAGCAGAAAGTCATTATTTGTGATGCCGGAATACAATGAAAATGTTTATAAGAGTTTCCGTAATGTGCCTTCTATATGTGGTACTTTATTGAGCGATATTAACACCTACGATATTGTAAATGCTGATTCTGTAATATTCACAGAAAGTGCCGCAAAAATATTTGTTGAAGAAAACAAGGAAGGAGTAGAAGCATAATGTGAAAATATGAAAATGGCGTAATGTGAAAATGAATGCCAGTTTCAGATTTCAAATCAAAAAGAAGAATAATAAAATTAAATGTGGAAATATTAAAGTGGCACAGTAAACAAACAAATATGTCATTTTCTCATTTTCTCATTTTCAAATTTTCAAATTAAAAAGAATGAAATCATCTGATGTTTTAATAAAGCCGGTACTTTCAGAAAAAGTAAATCGCCTGTCGGAAAAATTTAACCGATATACTTTTATCGTGAACAGAAAAGCAAACAAGCTTGAAATAAAAAAAGCAGTTGAAGAATTTTACGGAGTTGGTGTGGAAGAAGTAAATACTTTAACAATGCCATCTAAAGTAAAACAACGCAATACAAAGGCAGGATTACTTACAGGACGCAAACCGGCAAAAAAGAAAGCAGTTGTAACTGTTGCTAAAGGCGATTCGATAGATTTATATGGAAATGTATAGAAGAAAGAAGTGAGTATAAAGTAGCAAGAATTAAGAATTATTAATTATAAAAAGATTGAGGTTTTAGAAAGTCTAATACCGAAAATCGAAAATCGAAAATCATGGCTTTAAGAAAATACAAACCGACTACCGCAGGAACCAGGTGGAGAATAGGCAATGCTTATTCTGAAGTAACAACAAATGTTCCTGAAAAAAGCCTGGTAGAGAAAGTACATCACACTGCCGGCCGCAACAGGCAAGGCCGCAGAAGTATGCGTTATTTGGGTGGTGGCCACAAAAAAATGTACCGTGTTATTGACTTTAAGAGAGATAAGAAAGACATACCTGCAACGGTAAAGACCATTGAATACGATCCGAATCGTAGTGCTTTTATTGCTTTAGTTGTTTTTGTTGATGGTGAAAAAAGATACATCATTGCTCCGCAGGGTTTACAGATAGGCGCTACTATTATAAGCGGTGATTCTGTTGCTCCGGAACTTGGGAATGCATTGGTGCTGAAAAATATGCCTTTGGGAACTGTAGTTCACAATATAGAAATGCAGCCCGGGCAGGGTGGAAAATTAGCAAGAAGTGCAGGATCTTCAGCACAACTTGCCAATAAGGAAGAAAAATATGCAATTTTAAAAATGCCCAGTGGAGAACTTAGAAAAATCTTAATTAATTGTTACGCTACTGTTGGAGTTGTTTCCAATAGCGACCATAGTCTTGAAAGTAAAGGTAAAGCCGGCAGAAACAGGTGGAAAGGAATCAGGCCAAGAACAAGAGGTGTAGCGATGAACCCGGTAGATCATCCGATGGGTGGAGGTGAAGGTAAGGCTTCAGGAGGCCATCCACGCAGCAGAACAGGAAAATATGCTAAGGGAGAAATTACCCGTACTCGCGGAAAAGGCTCTGACAAAATGATTATACAAAGAAGAAATGGTAAGAAATTACCTAATAAGTAATAAGTAGTTAGTTATAAGTTATAAGTTGAAAGAAGTAAGTTATAAAAATTAAACAAAAAAAATGGCTCGTTCAATTAAAAAAGGTCCTTACGTAGAAGCTAAGCTGGAAGATAAAGTGCTTGGAATTAACGAGGGGAAATCAAAAAAGGGTGTTATTAAAACATGGTCACGCAGGTCAACAATTACACCTGACTTTGTAGGCCACACTTTTGCTGTACATAACGGCAATAAATTTATCCCGGTTTATGTAACTGAATTTATGGTTGGACATAAATTAGGCGAGTTCGCACCAACCAGGAATTTTAAAGGACACTCAAGTAAAAAGATCGCGTAAACAATTGGTATTTAAAATTTGAAAGTAAGCCAACTTTTAATATCAATTTAGAAACAAACTAATATGGAAGCAGTAGCAAAACTCAATAATTACCCAACATCACCACGCAAAATGCGTTTGCTGGCCGATTTAATTCGCGGCATGGAAGTAGAGAAAGCTTTAGGCATTTTACAATTTAATCCTAAGCACCCTGCAGTTCCGATGTATAAATTATTAAAGAGTGCCATTAATAACTGGGAGCAGAAAAATACTGACGAAAAAGTAGAAGATGCCGGCCTGGTTGTAAAGACAATTATGGTGGATTGCGGGAGAGTGATAAAAAGAATGCGCCCTGCGCCGCAAGGCCGTGGATACCGCGTTCGCAAACGTAGTAATCATGTTACTCTTATTGTGGACAGCATTCACAATAACGGAGAAGTAGTTTCTAAAAAGAAAGCTGCAAAAGCAGAAGTAATACCTGCACCCGTAGAAGAAAAGGTAGTTGCAGAAAAGCCAAAAAAAGCGGCTACAAAGAAAGCAGCGCCTAAAGCAGAAACAAAGACAAAAGCTACAGGAGAAAAAGCAGTAAAGAAAACAACAGAAAAAAAATCAACAAAATAAAAACCAAATAATGGGTCAAAAAACAAATCCGATTGGAGCCAGGTTAGGGATCATCCGTGGGTGGGATAGCAACTGGTTTGCTCATCCAAAAGATTATGGTAAAAAATTGATTGAAGATGATAAGATTAGAACTTACCTGAATGCTCGTATCAATAAAGGTGGGATAGCAAAAATAGTTATTGAGCGTACACTAAATAAATTAATAGTAACTATTCATACTTCAAAGCCTGGAATCATTATCGGAAAAGGCGGTGGCGAAGTTGATAGGATTAAGGAAGAGCTTAAAAAGCTTACAGGCAAGGAGGATGTTCAGATAAATATTCTTGAAATACGCAGGCCTGAATTAGATGCAGCAATAGTAGCAGATACTATCGCTAGGCAAATTGAAAATCGTATTAATTATAAGCGCGCGATTAAGATGTCAATCGCTTCAGCATTGAGAATGGGTGCTGAAGGAATAAAAGTAAGAGTAGGTGGTCGTTTAGGTGGCGCTGAAATTGCACGCAGCGAAGAAATAAAGCAAGGCCGTACGCCGCTCCATACATTTAGAATGGATATAGATTATGCAAGTATTTTCGCACAGACAGTCTATGGAAAAATCGGGATTAAAGTTTGGATTTGTAAAGGTGAAGTATTGGCTAAGAGGGATTTGAATCCAAATATTATAGCTGGTGGCAAGGGAGAACATGAAGGACACGGAGAAAGAAGAGGCGGTGGTTTTGGAGACAGAAGGGGAGGAAACGAAAGAGGAGAAAGAAGAGGCGGCGGAGATAGAGGTGGGGATAGAAGAGGTGGAGGAGGTAGAAGGTAAGAACGACTACCGGCAACCAAGAAAATAAAAAGAGTTTAAAAAATATTTAGAAGAGTTTATTGGCAGATGCAGTAAACAAACAAATAAACGAAAATTATGTTACAGCCAAAAAGATCGAAGCACAGGAAGATGCAAAAAGGCCGTATGAAAGGCGAAACAAAACGTGGCGACACTATTGTTTTTGGAACCTTTGCGTTAAAATCACTGGATTCCGTTTGGTTAACAAACAAGCAAATTGAATCTGCCAGGCAGGCGCTTACCCGTCACATGAAACGTGAAGGAAATGTATGGATAAGAGTTTTCCCGGATAAACCTATTACCAAAAAGCCTGCAGAAGTGAGGATGGGTAAGGGTAAAGGTAATCCCGAAGGTTGGGCGGCAGTAGTACAGCCCGGAAGAATCATTTTTGAAGCCGACGGTGTGTCTATGCAAACAGCCAAAGAAGCTTTTGAGCTGGCAGCACAAAAACTTCCTATTCAAACAAAATTTGTTGTGAGCAGGGATTACGTAGCTTAATTAGCAAATTTGAAAATTAGCAAATAAAAAAGTAGTACTAAATTTTCAAATTTTCAAATTTTCAAATTTTCAAATTAATAAAATGTCAAACAGAAACGATTTCGTAAATAGTTTAAAAAGCATGAGCGAGCAGGATCTCAAATCGAGAATCGGGGAAGATGAGTTGAGGATTAAAAAATTAAAATTTGCTCACGCAGTTTCTCCATTGGAAAATCCCATGTCCATTCGCGATGTGAGAAAAGACCTGGCGCGCACTAAAACTGAATTAAGAAAAAAACAATTAGGGGCTAAATCCTAAAAATTAAAAAAATGTCCGAAAGAAATTTAAGAAAAGTAAGGGTTGGCGTAGTTTCCAGTAACAAGATGGATAAGTCAATCACGGTAAAAGTAGAAAGGAAAGTAAAGCATCCTCTCTATGGTAAGTTTGTGAAAAAAACCACCGGCTTTCATGCTCACGATGAAAAAAACGAATGCAATATCGGTGACCTTGTGAAAATAATGGAAACAAAGCCATTAAGCAAAACAAAGCGTTGGAGACTGGTAGAGATAGTTGAAAAAGTAAAATAGTATTTCCTTGCATAGAAGGAATTAGATTTAATTTAATAATTGTTTTAAATGCTCCGGTATTAAAACTGAGGGCTAAAAGCTAAATAAAAATGATACAGCAAGAAAGCAGGCTAAATGTAGCTGATAACAGCGGAGCAAAAGAAGTGCTATGCATACGGGTTTTAGGTAACTCAGGTCAGGATTATGCGCACGTTGGCGATAAAATAGTGGTATCTGTAAAAGATGCCATACCTGCCGGTGGTATAAAAAAAGGGACAGTAAGCAAGGCAGTTATCGTACGCACTAAAAATAAGCTTCGTCGTAAAGATGGCTCTTATATCCGTTTCGATGACAATGCAGTTGTTCTTTTGAATGCAGCTGATGAACCAAGAGGAACCAGGATTTTTGGGCCGGTTGCCCGCGAATTACGCGACAAAGGATATATGAAAATCATTTCCCTTGCGCCTGAAGTATTGTAATTATAAATTGTATCTTTGCACCCCTAAAAAAAAGGGGTATTTTATAAGTAATTAATCAAGACAAATATTGTCAAAAATGAAGACAAGGTTTAAACCAAAGTTCAACATAAAAAAAGGGGATTCTGTTGTAATTATTGCAGGAGATGATAAGAATCTTAAAAAGCCCCGTAAAGTGCTCGAAATAATTGTAGAAAAGAATCGTGTACTTGTAGAAGGCGCTAATATTGTTACCAAACATACGAAGCCTTCTGCTCAAAATACTAAGGGCGGCATCATGAAAGTGGAAGCTCCGATTGCTATTTCTAATGTAATGCTTTGGGATGCTAAATCGCACTCTCATTCTAAGATCACCAGAACGAGAGAAGATGGAAAATTAATAAGAACAGCAAAAAAATCAGGGGAGGTAATTAAATAATGAGCACTGAAAAATATACTCCGAGACTGGCAGACAAGTATCATAAAGAAGTGATACCTGCGCTAATGAAAAAGTTTGCGTACAAAACTGTAATGCAGGCGCCCAGGCTTACAAAAGTTTGCATCAACCGTGGCGTTAATGGTGCTGTGGCTGACAAAAAACTGATTGACGTAGCTATTGATGAGTTAACGACCATCACCGGCCAAAAAGCCGTAGCTACGATGTCTAAAAAGGACATTTCTAATTTTAAGTTGCGTAAGAATATGCCAATCGGGGCTAAAGTAACTTTGCGTGGCGTAAACATGTATGAGTTCCTGGATAGGTTAGTCTCTGTTTCTTTGCCTCGTGTTCGTGATTTTAAGGGAATCAACGATAAATCTTTTGATGGCCGTGGAAATTACACATTAGGAGTTACTGAGCAAATTATTTTCCCTGAAATAGATATTGATAAAGTAAATAAAATTACAGGACTTGATATCACTTTTGTAACTACCGCAAATACCAACGAAGAAGCATTTGAGTTGCTGAAAGAATTGGGAATGCCTTTTAAAAATATAAAAAAATAAAAAACCAAATTAGCAATAGTGAAAATGCGGAAATGTGCAAATGAAATGCACTATCAATTTTCAAATTTTCAAATTTTCAAATTTTCAAATTAAAATAATGGCTAAAGAGTCTGTAAAAGCACGGCAAAGGAAACGCGAAAAAATGGTGGAAAAATATGCCGAAAAAAGAAAGGCGTTGAAAGAAGCCGGCGATTATCGCGGATTAGACCTTTTACCAAAGAATGCGTCTCCTGTCAGATTGAAGAACAGGTGCCAGTTAACAGGACGTCCGAGAGGATACCTAAGGCATTTTGGAATCTCCAGGAATATATTTCGCGATATGGCTTTAGAAGGCAAAATTCCCGGCGTGAAAAAAGCAAGTTGGTAAACCCCTAACCCCTGAAGGGGAAACGGATATCGCATTGTAATTAAACTAAAATATTAAACGAAAAATAAACAATGGTTACTGATCCTATAGCAGATTATTTAACAAGAGTCCGCAATGCACAAATGGCCAACCACAGGATAGTGGAAATTCCGGCCAGCAATTTAAAAAAACGTATTACTGAAATTTTATACACTCAGGGATACATCTTAAAATATAAATTTGAAGATGATGCCAAGCAAGGTGTTATAAAAATAGCATTAAAGTACGATCCTCAATCAAAAGTCCCTGCAATACAAAGTCTTGAGAGAGTGAGCCGTCCAGGGTTGCGTACGTACTCAAAACCGCAGGATTTCAAGAGGGTAAAAAACGGGTTGGGAATCGCTATTATTTCTACATCAAAGGGCGTAATGACAGATAAGGAAGCGAGAGCACAAAATGTAGGCGGTGAAGTATTGTGTAATGTATATTAATTAAGCATGAACACTTTCGTTGGCGGAATTATAACTTTCCTGGTTTTATTCTTTGCGATTCGATATGTTCTGAGAAGTTCGAAAAAAAAATAAAGATTATTGGTTAGTTAATTAAGCCTTAGTCGTGGCTGAACACTACCAGATTAAAACCTAAAAATATAAACCGACTATGTCAAGAATTGGAAAAAACCCGGTAACAATTACTAAAGATGTAAATGTGAATGTGGGTACAGATAATGTGATTACTGTAAAGGGACCGAAAGGCGAATTAAAGCAGGCAATTGATCCGGATATCAAAGTAGAAGTAAAAGATAATAAAGTTACATTATCGCGTCCTACTGATCAGATACGGCACAAAGCTATGCACGGTTTATACCGGGCATTAATACACAACATGGTGGTTGGCGTTACCGAGGGTTATACAAAAACGCTGGAATTGGTAGGTGTGGGTTTTAAAGCTTCCAGCCAGGATAATCTTCTTGACCTTTCATTAGGGTATTCTCACAATATTATTGTAGAAATTCCTAAAGAACTAAAAGTATCTACAGGCCAGGAAAAAGGTAAAAATCCAAAAGTGGTTTTATCAGGTGTTGACAAGCAGTTACTTGGCCAGGTAGCAGCAAAGATTCGTAGCCTCCGCAAGCCTGAACCATACAAAGGAAAGGGTGTGAAATTTGAAGGCGAAATATTACGGAGAAAAGCTGGTAAGTCTGCAGGTAAATAATTGATTGAATAGGATTTCTTTTCGGTAAAGAAACAAATAATAAAGAATTCTAGTCAGAAATTATTGAAACAAATAGTAAAACAAATATTCCGGCATCCCGATAGCTATCGGGAGGAATAAAAAATAGAACAAAATGAACTCAAAAGTAAGCGCACGTCAAAAGATAAGATACCGCATTCGCAAAAAGATAAGCGGCTCATCTTCAAAACCACGTCTTAGTGTTTTTAGAAGCAATAAGGATATTTATGTTCAACTGATTGATGATGCTAACGGAGCTACTCTTGCGTCAGCATCTTCCCGTCAAAAGGATATAGCTGCTCAAAAAGGAAATAAAGTCGCAAGCAGCAAAATGGTCGGAGAAGACATAGCAAAAAAATCCAAAGAGCTTGGGATTAAAGATGTAGTATTTGATCGCAGTGGCTATTTGTATCATGGACGTATAAAAGCAGTTGCTGAAGGAGCGAGGGAAGGCGGGTTAATATTCTAAAATACAGCGCTATCCGGCGGTAATTGCCCGGCGTATGTTTAAATAATAAAAATTATAAACAGAATAATGTTGAAATCAAATACACAAAGAATCAAAGGTTCTGAACTGGAATTAAAAGAGAAAGTGGTATCCATTAACCGTGTAGTAAAAACAACGAAAGGTGGAAGGGCATTTAGTTTTTCCGCAATAGTGGTAGTAGGAAATGAAAATGGAGTAGTAGGCCACGGACTTGGAAAGGCCAAAGAAGTTCAGGAAGCTATTTTAAAAGGAATAGATGATGCTAAAAAGAACCTCATCAGAATTCCTCTTTTGCATGGCACGATTCCCCATGAACAATGGTGCAAAGATGGAGCTGCTAAAGTTCTTATAAAGCCGGCTTCTGCCGGTACCGGTGTAATTGCCGGGGGTAGCATGAGGGCAGTTTTGGAAAGTGCAGGAATCACAGATGTATTGGCAAAATCCCTTGGGTCTGCTAATCCTCATAACGTGGTAAAAGCAACTGTTAAAGCTTTATCTATGTTAAAAGAGCCTGCCGCTGTAGCTAAAACAAGGAATCTATCTTTAAAAAAAGTGTTTAACGGGTAAGAAAGAAGCAAGTGGCAAGAAGCAAGAAGTGAAGTTTTGTCTTGATACTTGATACTAATATCTGACTACTACAAATAAAACAAAATGAAAAAGATTAAAATTACGCAAGTTAAAAGTGGAATTGATCGTTCCGACCGCCAAAAGCTGACCTTAAAAGCTTTGGGCCTTAAAAAGATGCATGCTACGAAAGAAGTGGAAGCAACGCCTCAGATTTTAGGTATGGTTAAGAAAGTAAATCATTTGGTAAAAGTAGAAGAACTGGGCTAACCGGTTTTCTTTTTTTATATTAATAAATAATTAGCGAGCTCTGGGTACCTGGGGCGTTAAGTTCAAAAAAAAGTACTATGCAATTACAAAATTTAAGACCTGCAAAAGGCGCAACTCACAGTGTAAAAAGATTAGGCCGTGGTGAAGCTTCCGGTAAAGGTGGAACTTCTACCAAAGGTAATAAAGGTGGCCAAAGCCGTGCCGGTTATAAGATTAAAATGGCGCACGAAGGTGGCCAGATGCCTATTCAAAGAAGAATTCCAAAGAGAGGATTTAAGAATGCCAATCGCATAGAATATAAAGTATTTAATCTTGGGCAAATCGATCAGTTGATAGAAAAACACGAGATTAAAGAATTTACACCGGAAAATCTTTACATCAATAATTTGATCAGTCAATATGATAGAGTAAAGATTTTAGGAAATGGGGTATTAAAGGCTAAAATTCCTTTTAAAGTAAATGCGGTAAGCCAAAAAGCCAAAGGGGCTATAGAAGCTGCCGGAGGTTCTATAGAAATAATAAAATAATTAATTGATATTTGCAATCCGAATCATGATTGCAAATAATTAAATCATTATAATTCTGTGAAGAAATTCATCACAACACTTAAAAACATCTGGACGATAGAGGAACTAAGGAGTAAGATCATAGTTACTTTGTCGCTCATTTTGGTTTACAGGGTAGGCTCTTTTATTGTTCTTCCCGGAATCGATCCTAATAAACTCTCTAACCTGGCAAACAGTGCGCAAGGTGGTATGCTCGGGCTTTTGGACGCTTTCGTAGGTGGCGCATTTGCAAAGGCATCTATTTTCGCGTTAGGTATCATGCCTTACATTTCTGCATCTATCTTTATGCAATTAGTAACTGTATTGGTGCCACAGATTCAAAAAATTCAGAAAGAAGGCGAAAGTGGCCAGAAAAAAATAAATCAGTGGACACGCTACCTTACCGTTATTGTTACCGCTTTTCAGGCGGCAGCATATATTGGTTTCCTGGAATCTTCAAGCCAGGGTGCATTACTCGACGCTTACAAGCCCTTCTTTTGGGTATCAACAGTTTTTCTTCTTACCGCAGGTA
>Ga0070660_100003214_pt1 | contig 11223 bp, 13 predicted proteins | sample KBSC33metaG_FD_64670 | JGI IMG/M metagenome (GOLD analysis project Ga0070660, IMG submission 64670) | Corn rhizosphere microbial communities from Kellogg Biological Station, Michigan, USA - KBS C3-3 metaG | ecosystem: Host-associated > Plants > Roots > Rhizosphere > Soil ... | reverse complement strand
TGTCCGTGAGGGCTTCGAATGGAGCGACAAGGTCGCTCCCCAGTCGGGGTGATAGCTAGGCAGCCGTTACCGAGGGTCACGAGATTCACCTCGTCGCCCCAGCGAAGGCTGGGGCCCCGGCGGGTGAAGATCTCGGCGGTTTTCCACCTGCTCGGCCTCTTTGGTGCTTTGGTGCTTTGGGTGAAACAGGGGCGGGTGTCCCGCGCTCCGGGTTTATGGGTGAGGCGCGGTGCAGGGGGAGAGGCCGTTGTTTCACGCAAAGCACCAAAGGGACCAAAGGCACCAAAGGGGCCGGCGCGGGTGGAACGCCCTGCATGTCCGGGCGGGCTTCGAATGGAGCGACAAGGTCGCTCCCCAGTCGGGGTGATAGCTAGGCAGCCGTTACCGAGGGTCACGAGATTCACCTCGTCGCCCCAGCGAAGGCTGGGGCCCGGCGGGTGAAGAGCGCTGCCGGTTTCACCCGCCGAAGCCCCTTTGGTCCCTTTGGTGCTTTGGGTGAAACAGGGGCGGGTGTCCCGCGCTCCGGGTTTATGCGGTGAGGCGCGGTGCAGGGGGGAAGGCCGTTGTTTCACGCAAAGCACCAAAGGGACCAAAGGCACCAAAGGGGCGGTTGCGGGGAGTGTCGTGACTACCGCGCGGGTGTCTGAATGCGACAATGCGTCCGGCGCCAAGGAGATCGTCGGTGCGAATTATTTTCGCTAACCGGCGGGTTTATGAAGTTACGGGACGAATTGATTTCGTTTTTATGCTGGATTTCTTATCGCTTGAACTGTGGAAATCCGATGCCATTGTTGTTGCCAGGAAGGGAAAGGACCGACCATGAGCATCAACAAGCGCGGGCGTGGCCGACCTGTCGGGACTGGCCTCAATGACACGCCTACTCTCGAGCAGGCTGCCGACCTGATGGTCGCGCATCCGGGCGTGAAGGTAACCACGGCAGTCCGCCAGATTCTTCCTAAGGCCGGTCCCTCGGAAATCCGTCGACTGCAGATGAAGTGGAAGGCCAAAGCTTCCGAATATCTGGCGAATGCGTCCGCGAGGCTCGCTGCCCCGCTGGCGCCCGTCCGCACGCAACGCGCTAGTACCCGCTACTCTGCGCGTACAGCGCGCCAGATCATGGAAGCACACCAGAAGATGCAAGAAGCGATCAGCCCCACTATTCGCGCCGTGCAGGAGGTGATGAACAGTCCGGCGATGCGCGCGGCTGGGGAGGCCGCAAGCCGCTTCCACCAAAGTCCCGCTATGCGGGCCATCGAGGAATATCGAAACAGCCCTACTATGCGAGCAATGGAAGAGCTTCAGAATAGCCCGACAATGAAGGCAATGCGGGAATTGCATAATAGCCCATCGATGAGAGCAGTCCGGGAGGCGGCGCAGCAGGTGGCAAGCATCCAGCTTCTCATCAAGGGCAACGGGTTCTGATAATTTCCAAGCTTCCGGCACTCCGGGAATCTTTTGAGGATTAGATAGTAGAATGAAACAAGTCGGCTCTCCTCGTTCGCGTCACTCCGATCCAACGCTTCTTTCGCTTGAGCGGCTATATGCCACTATGAGCGACGCCGCCACGGAACAGGAGCGCGCCGCGTGGTGGGGCCTCGTCCTAAAAATCCAATCTTCGATAGATGGAGATGCCCGTGCGACAAAGGCAGATCTGGCCGCCATGCAACGCCTGCGGGAAGGCGTAAGCGAGGTATATGGCGCGTTCAACCGCGGCCTGGAGCCGAGCTACTCAGCGGCCACACGCGCGATCATCGGAGTGCAGAACCTCCTAGAAGCCCGAACCACCGGATTTGATGGGCGTCGGCTTCGATGAAAGCGCCGCCGGACTAACTTTTCAGGAAGCTGTCACATGGGTCGATCGTCGCCCTGACCGACGGCGGTTCCGACCAGCGCCAGTTGGGCGCCGCGCGCCCCCAACTAAGTCGAACATCGATTTGTCTCCGGACTGAGATTCGGCCTGGCCCGGTGCCGATGCGCTCGATCCTGACAAGTGGCCTTTCCGGAGGTGTGTCGAGTTCCGCCAAGTCGATCAACCCCTCGTTAGCCACCTCCATCGCGCGGAGAAGGGCTTCAAGACACTGGGTGACAAATAGCTGGTGCGTTGGCGTCTGCACGACAATGATCGCCAGTATAACGAGCACGCATACACGCCGAGCCCGCTCCCGCAGCATGTCGTCGTCGAAGGAAACCTCCGGAATTCCGTCGTCAGCGGCGTAGAGCAGCAGATTGCGGGTATTCGCCTGCTTCTTGATGTAATCTAGGATGGACCCTTCGCCGGAAGTGCCGGCGAGCTGCGCCAGTTCCGCCTCAAAAAAATGGATAACCCTCTCTGCCGCGTCACCCGTGCGGATGGCGAAGTTCAACGGGTGGTCGGGTTGCGCCCAAACGGCCTCTCCCGATCCGCCAGCGAGCGCTGTCAGGTTGATACGCAAGGATACCTTCGGCTTGCCCGTACGTGACAATCCAACGTTCGGTGCGGCGATCCCAGATTTAGACATCGCATTGTTGACGGCCACGACGAGAGGCCAGAAGGCGTTCTTATCAATATGACTCCAAGGACGGAGCCGCTTTGATCCGGGGTAGTTCTGCCGCTTCAGCGCTTGGATCAGCGCCGTTGCCGCCTCCTCCTCGGCAGTGATGGCGCGGAAGGCGCTCATCTCGTCGTCCAGGCCATGTAGCCTCCAAGCCTTACGTAAATGGACGAAGGCGTTGCGCGCACAGTGTCTAATGCGTCCAGTGAGGCGATCCGCTGCCGCCTCTACGCCTTGCTGCCACTCCGAGAACGGGAACTCCGCCTCCTGTCGATCCTCGTTCGCTGCGACGTGGTCCATCTCTACCAAATGGGAAGCGGTTGCGCTTCGTGGGAGGGGTTCCAGCGGTTCGCGTCTGCGTGTTTTCGCCTGGCTGCGGTGCTCTTGGGTGCCGGCCTTCGCCGGGAAGACGGGTTCTCCGTCGCGGTTCAGGCTCCAGCGTATTTTGTGCGACGCCTGCTGCGCAGCCGGCTGCGGCTCTCCACGTCTTCGCGGCGTGCCAGCCCCTCCACCATGCTGCGCATGGTCCCCCTCCCCCAGCGAGCTGGGGGAGGATTTCAGGGGGACATAGGGGGGCCGCCCCGCCTCATTCGAATCGCGGGGGTTCTACCAGATCCTCCCCGAGCTCGCTCGGGGAGGTGGCAGCGCGTAGCGCTTGACGGAGGGGCTGCCCCCGGCTTCGTGCCAGCCCCTCCACCATGCTTCGCCCCACGGCTGTAGCGCAGCCGGTTCGGGCTCTCGGCATCCCGACTCGCCTACATCCGGTCCCCGCTCCGGGTAGGAATTCGGACTTGACTTTTCCTATCCTATATGGAACAAAAAAGGAACTGGGGTGGGAGACGAATCGTGACTGAAGAAGAGGAAAAATCCAATCTTGGTTCCGGTGCCGGGGGGCGTCGGGTCAAGAAGTCGGGCGAGGTGGGGATGCGGGTTCAGGGTTATGGAAAGGACGGGCCGCAATTGATGCGGACCTGGGGGAAAAGGATCACGGCGCATTCGGAGGACGTGTTCCTGGGGGCGCTTCGGGCGAGCTGCAACGTTCGCTATTCGGCGGACCAGTGCGGGTTTTCGACCACCGCGCTTTACGGGCGGCGGGGGCGCGATCCCGGGTTCGCGGAACGGTGGCGGGAGGCCCGGGACGACGGGTTCGCTCGGGTCGAGTCGCTTCTCGTCGAGACGGCGGAGCGGGTGCTTTCGGGGAAGGCGCCTTCCGGCGGGGCGGGCGGACCGGTCGGTCCGATCCCGACGATGACGGTGAGCGAGGCGATCACGGTGGTGAAGCTCCATCGCGGCGCGGTGAACGGCGAAAAGCGGGGAATGGGACACGGGCGCTCGCGGCCGCAGCCGCTCGACAAGCATCGCGACTCGATCCTTCGCAAGCTCTCCGCCCTGGAGCGGGCGCGGCTGCGGGAGGAGGCGGAGCGCGCCGCCGCGGAGGCTGAAGCTCAGGCCGGGGCGGAAGATAAGACGGAGGCCGGCGACGGGGCCGCGGGGCTCGACCCGGAAGGGGGCTCGAGCCCGGGGCGGCCTGGCGGCGGCGGCGGCGCGGGTTCGGCGCGGGCCGGGGACGCTGAAGGGGACGGGGACGGTGAGGCCTGAGTGCTTCGAGCTTGGGCGCGAGACCGACATCGTCCGCTTCCTCGAGGGCCTTTCGGCCGAGCGGCGGGCCATGGCGGTGGCGCAGCTGGGCGAGGCGGAGCGGGCCGCGCTCGACCATGACTGGCGCTCGTGGGCGCATGACGGGCAGGCCGTTCCGGAGGTCGGCGGGGGCGCGGCGGGCGCGGCGGCTTCGGGGGATTGGCAGACCTGGGTGATCATGGCGGGGCGCGGATTCGGCAAGACCCGGGCGGGGGCGGAGTGGGTGCTGGGCGCGGCGCGCCCCTCGACTTCGCTCGGGACAGGCCCCTCGACTTCGGCCCAGACCAGCGAGAACGTCCGGATCGCGCTGGTGGCGGCGACGGCGGACGAGGCTCGGCGGGTGATGGTGGAGGGGGAGAGCGGGCTTCTCGCCGTCGCCGAGCCGTGGATCGAGGCGTGGAACCCGTCGCTGCGGCGGCTTTCGTTCGCCGGCGGGGCGGAGGCGTTCCTTTATTCGGGCGCTTCGCCGGAGGCTCTGCGCGGGCCGCAGCATCATCTCGCCTGGTGCGACGAGCTGGCCAAATGGAAGAAGCCGGTCGACACCTGGAACATGCTTCGGCTCGGGCTTCGGCTGGGCGAGCGGCCGCGGGCCCTGGTCACCACCACGCCGAGGCCGGGGCCGGCGCTGAGCGGGATCATGGCGCTTCCCGGGACCAGGGTGTCGCGCGGGCCGACGCGGGCCAATCCGCACCTCGCCGAGTCGTTCGTCGAGGCGGTGCATGCCGATTATGCGGGGACTAGGCTTGCCCGGCAGGAGCTCGAGGGGGAGCTTCTGCCCGATGCGGCGGGGGCGCTTTGGACGGTCGAGCTGATCGAGCGGTGCCGGGCGGGGGCGGGGAGCGGTTCGGGGGCGGGCTTCGCGAGGCTCGCCATCGGGGTCGACCCGCCGGCCGCCGACGGGACGTGCGGGATCGTCGCCTGCGCCCTCGATGTGGCGGGGCGGGGGCATGTGCTTGCCGACCACAGCGTTTCGGGGCGCAGCCCGGAAGGGTGGGCGCGCGCGGTCGCGGCGGCGGCGGAGGCGTGGGGGGCGCTCCACCCCGGGGTTCCGGTCGTCGTCGTCGCGGAAGGCAATCAGGGCGGGAGGATGGTGGAGAGCGTGCTCCGCGCGGCGTCGGCCTCGCTTCGGGTGAAGCGGGTTCATGCCGCCGAGGGGAAGTCGGCCCGGGCGGATCCGGTCGCGGCCCTGTTCGAGGGCGGGCGGGTGGCCGTTCGCGGATCCTGGCCGGAGCTGGAGGCGCAGTTGTGCGGGCTGATCGGCGGGGGCGGCTATGAGGGGCCGGGAGCCTCGCCCGACCGCGCCGACGCGATGGTCTGGGCGATGAGCGAGCTGATGCTCGGCCCGGCGAAGGCGCAGCCTCGGGTGCGGGGGCTGTAGAGTTTCGTTCCCGGCGGCGGCGGCCTAGGGTGGAGCGATGAGGATCAGCGAGATCGAGACTCCGGCGCTACTGCTCGACCGCGGGCGGCTGGAGCGCAATGTCGGGAGGATGCGGGCGCGGCTGGAGGCGCTGGGGGTGCCGCTTCGGCCGCACGTCAAGACGGCCAAGTCGGCCGAGGCGGTGCGGCTGGCGGTGGCGGGGCAGCCGGGGGGGATCACCGTCTCGACCCTGAAGGAAGCCGAATATTTCCTCGACCGCGGCTTCACCGACATCCTCTACGCGGTCGGGATCGCGCCCTCGAAGCTCGGCCATGTCGCCTCGCTTCGGGAGCGGGGGGCGGAGGTGACGATCGTCCTCGACAGCGCCGAGATGGCCGAAGCGGCGGCGGAGCGGGCGGCGGCGCTCGGCGCCTGCTTTCCGGTGCTGATCGAGGTCGACACGGACGGCGGCCGGGCGGGGGTGAGGGCGGACGATGCGCGCCTGGTCGAAGTGGGCCGGCGGCTCCACGGCTCGGCGGGGACTCGGCTTCGCGGCGTGATGACCCATGCCGGCCGCTCCTACGAATGCCGCTCGCCGGCGGAGCTGCGGGCGATGGCGGAGCAGGAGCGGGCAGGCGCGGTCGCCGCCGCGGAGGCGCTCCGCTCGGCGGGGCTGCCGGCGCCGGTGGTCAGCGTCGGATCGACCCCCACCGCTCTGTTCGCCGAGCGGCTAGACGGGGTCACCGAAGTGCGCGCCGGGGTGTACATGTTCATGGACCGGGTGATGGCGGCGCTCGGCGTCTGCGCCGAGGCCGACATCGCCGTCTCGGTCCTCGCGACGGTGATCGGCCACCGCCCCGACCTCGGCTATCTCCTGATCGATGCCGGCGGGCTGGCCTTGTCGAAGGACCGGGGCTCGGCCGGCGACTATGGCCGGCTGGCCGACCCGGTCAGCGCCGCTCCGCTCGGCCTCGCCGTCGCCTCGGTCAACCAGGAGCACGGCCTGGTTCCCGCCGCCGCGGCCGACTTCGAGCGACTGCCGATCGGGGCGAGCGTCCGGATCCACCCCAACCACGCCTGCATGACCGCCGCCGCGCACGAATTCTACCTGCTCGTCGAGGACGGAGAAGTCGTCGAGCGGTGGCAGCGGTGCAACTTCTGGTAGACCGGGCGAGGGTGACGGGAGAAGGCGATGGTTCGGCGAAGGTCGCTAATGCTCGGCGCCGCTCTGGCGCTGCTCGGCCCGACGGGCGGCCCGGCGGGAGCGGAGGGGGAAAGGACCGGCCTGTGGAAGCCGCCGCGGGGCCTGGAGCAGGTCGCGCTCTGGCCGGGCCGGGCGCCGGACGGGGAAGCCGCCGCTCCGGCCCCGGAATATAGCAGGACCGGAACCAATCCCCGCCGGTTCGCCGGCCTTCCGGTGACCGGGGTCTACAACGTCTCGGTCCCGACCATGACGATTTTCCGGCCGAAGGCGCCGGCCGGTCGAGCGGCGATCCTGGTCTTCCCGGGCGGCGGTTTCCAGCAGCTCGCGATCGACCTGGAAGGGACGGAGGCATGCGACTGGATCGCCGCCCGGGGAATGGTCTGCGTGCTGGTCAAATACCGGGTCCCGAACAGCGATCACCATTACGACCCGGCCTGCGACTGCGCGGTGACTCCAAAGCACCTCACCGCCCTTCAGGATGCGCAAAGGGCGATCCGGCTGGTCCGCGCCCGAGCCTCGTCGCTGGGCGTCGACCCCGGCAGGATCGGAGTGATGGGATTTTCCGCCGGCGGATATCTCGTCGCCCAGACCAGCAACATCTTCGAGCCCGCCTACACGCCGGTCGACGCGCTCGACCGGGTCAGCAGCCGGCCCGATTTCGCGATCGCGCTCTATCCCGGCCACCTGTGCCGCTCCGGCCGGATCCTCGACCCGGCGATCCACCCCGGCAAGCGGACTCCGCCGACCTTCCTCCTCCAGGCCTGGGACGATCCCACGGACGAGATCTGCAACAGCGTCGTCTATGCCCGCGCCCTGGAGGCGGCCGGAGTTCCGAGCGAGGTCCATCTCTTCGCTTCGGGCGGCCACGCCTTCGCGCTTCGGCCCACCGGGCACGGAGTCGACATCTGGCCGTCGCTGCTCGAAAACTGGCTGAAGGAGATCGGGATCCTGCAGCCTCGGCCCTAGGCGCCGCTCGGGAGCGCGCCTAGGCGATCGTCACCTCGAGGGTCATCTCGGCATTGAGCAGCTTGGAGACCGGGCAATTCGCCTTGGCGCCCTCGGCGAGCTCGCGAAGCTTCGCCTCCTCGATCCCGGGGACCGAGGCGGTGAGCTGGAGGTCGGAGCGGGTGATCGTGAAGCCTTCGCCCTCCTTGTCGAGCTTGACCCGAGCGGTGGTTTCGAGCCGGCCTTCCTCGATACCGGCGCCGGCGAGGGCGAAGGAGAGGGCCATGGTGAAGCAGCTCGCATGGGCGGCGGCGATCAGCTCCTCGGGATTGGTGCCGGGCTCGTTCTCGAAGCGCGTGCCGAAGCCGTAGCGCTGCTCGTCGAGGACCTTCGACTGCGTGGAGACCCAGCCCTTGCCGGTCTTGCCCATGCCTTCGTACCGCGCGCTCGCCGTCCGTGTGATCATCGCCGCTCTCCTGTTGGTCGGAGGGGGAATGGACGCGGGGCGGGGGAGTTCCGCTTGGGGGCATCGGGAAGTGCTGGAGCGTCATCCGGCCGGCGCCGGGACCGGGAAGTCAGGTCGAACATCGACTTCCGATGTTGATCCGACCCATTTACGCTGCTACATAAATGCTGTGGAGATCAGCTTCGATTCCGTCAAGCGGAGAAGCAACCAGGCCAAGCACGGGCTTGATCTCGCCGACGCCGGCGAGCTGCTAGGCGGGCGGTGCCTCGAGCGCATCGACGACCGCTACGACTATGGCGAGGAGCGGTGGGTGTCGGTTGGGCTCCTGCGGGGCGAGATCACGACCTGCGTCTGGGCCCACTGGGGCGATAATCTGGCGAGGGTCATTTCCCTCCGGAGAGCGACGACGAATGAGCAGGAAGCATATTTCAGGACGGTCGGCTGACGCCGACGCGGAGCGAGGCGCCGCCTTCGACGGGGAAGTGCCGGAGCTTGGGCCGGACTTCTTCCGCGGCGCGCAGCTTCGGGTGGGGGACAATGTCGTTCGGCCCGCTGCCGCTACTCTCACGGGGCGGCCCGCTCCCGGTCGTGGGCGCCCGCCGATCGGGGGTGCGGCGAAGGTCCAGCAGTCGCTTCGCCTGTCGCCGGAGGTTCTCGAACATTTTCGCGGCACGGGACCAGGGTGGCAGGCGAGGATGGACGAAGTGCTTTTGCGGCACGTGCGCGAGGCACAGGCCGAGCCGCGCCGCGTGGCGGAGGAGCGGAAGGATTACCGGCCCAAGGACTAATCTCACACCTGTGGGGACAGTCACTAGTGACTGTCCCGGAGACTCGGAACGAGACAGGACGCGACGGCGCTCCGAGGCTATTTGTTTGCTTCTCCCTTCGCTCGCTTGCGTGTGCGAAGATGGCGTAGCGCGTCCTCTCTAAGCGCCTTCAATGCATGCTTGGGCGCGTAAGGAGCGAGTATCTTGAAAATAGGCGTTTCGACCGTGCACGATGCTGCATTCATGGCTTCTAGAGCCCCAAAGTAGCTTGAGCGGCGTTCAAAGGCTTGATAATAAAAAGTAGAAAATCCAAGTAGAGATTGGCACCAGCCTACATCTTCAGTGGGGCCTATCATGCATTGAAATGGAACTTTAGCTGGAAGGTTTCTCGCAAAGTGCGTGAATGTGGAGCATGATGACAGACACAGCGACGTCCTAGGCACATCTTTCAGTATCGGCTCCAACTCGCTAACGTGCCCTACAGATTTGTGAAGTTTAGAAAACGATGCGCTCAGTTTGTCCCAAAAAATAATATCATCATCCGTTAAAACAATTCCATCTTCATCACCATGTGCCGAAATATGAATAAAAGGAAACAAAGAAGGGTCTTTCTTAATTTTTATAGCTTGGGCAATGTCGTCGAACGCTCGATCGAATGTCTCGGCATTCGTAACAAGATAGTAGGAAACCTCTATCTGTGCGAGGCCAAGTGTTCTTACCAAAGCGTCGCCTTCGTGCCGCCCGACGTATAAGTCGCCAGGACTTGGGCTCTCTATGACGAAAATTGGCTCGCGCCGGTTGATTTCCGCTTCAGCCGCCCGGAGAAGTTCATCGTCATCCATGCGAAGTGCAGTGTCCTTTCCCGATCCTTAGACCAGCTCCACCGCCATGGCCGTCGCCTCCCCGCCGCCGATGCAGAGGGTGGCGAGGCCCTTGGTCTTGCCGTGGGTTTGGAGGGCGCTGATGAGGGTGCACAGGAGGCGGGCGCCGCTGGCGCCGATCGGGTGGCCCAGCGCGGTGGCGCCGCCGTGGACGTTCAGTTTGTCGCGCTCGATTCCGAGGTCGCGCATGGCGATCATGGCGACGCAGGCGAAGGCTTCGTTGACTTCCCACAGGTCGACGTCGGCGACGCTCCAGCCCGCCTTGTCGAGCGCCTTGCGGACCGCCGGGACGGGGGCGGTGGTGAAGAGGTTGGGGGCCTGGGCGTGGGCGGCGTGGGCGACGATCCGGGCGACCGGCTTCACGCCCAATCGGTCGGCGACGCTCTGGCGGGTGATGACGAGGGCCGCGGCGCCGTCGGAAATGGACGAGGCGTTGGCGGCGGTGATCGTGCCGTCCTTGGCGAAGGCGGGCTTGAGGCCGGGGATCTTCTCCGGGTTCGACTTGCCGGGCTGCTCGTCGCAGGTGACGACTTCCTCGCCCTTGCGGGTCTTCACCGTGACCGGAGTGGTCTCGCGGTCGAAGGCGCCGCTCCTGATCGCGTCGGTGGCGCGGCGGAGGGACTCGATCGCATATTCGTCCTGCTGGGGACGGGTGAACTGGTATTCGCGGGCGCTGTCCTCGGCGAAGGTGCCCATCGCCCGGCCGGCGTCGTAGGCGTCCTCGAGGCCGTCGAGCATCATATGGTCGTAGACCGTGTCGTGGCCGATGCGGGCGCCGGAGCGGTGCTTCTTCATCAGGTAGGGCGAGTTGGACATCGACTCCATTCCGCCGGCGACGATCAGGTCGGCCGATCCGGAAGCGATCATGTCGTGGGCGAACATCGCCGCCTGCATGCCCGAGCCGCACACCTTGTTTACCGTGGTCGCCTCGACCGAGCGGGGAAGGCCGGCGCCGAGCGCCGCCTGGCGGGCGGGCGCCTGGCCGAGGCCGGCGGGAAGGACGCAGCCCATGAAGATCTTGTCGACTTCTTCGCCGGACACCCCGGCGCGCTCGACCGCGGCGCGGACGGCGGCGGCGCCGAGCTCGGTTGCCGAGGCGCCGGCGAGGGCGCCCTGGAAGCTGCCCATCGGGGTTCGGGCGTAGGAGAGGATGACGATGGGGTCGGCGGCGGTGGTCGAGGCGGTGGTGGCCATGTGCGTACGAGCTCCTGTCTTCTTCCTCCCCCCTTGTGGGGGAGGGCAGGGAGGGGGGTGCGGACCGCAGGTCCGCGCGCGGCTGCGCCGCGCACCCCCACCCCCAGCCCCTCCCCACAAGGGGGAGGGGGGTTGCGGCCCACATAGGCGCGGGACCCGCCGTGTTCAAATCGTGAGGCTCCGCCGGATCCTGCGCGGGATGGGGAGGGGGACCGCCGCCGGAGGCGGTGGTGGAGGGGC
>Ga0070660_100003213_pt1 | contig 11227 bp, 8 predicted proteins | sample KBSC33metaG_FD_64670 | JGI IMG/M metagenome (GOLD analysis project Ga0070660, IMG submission 64670) | Corn rhizosphere microbial communities from Kellogg Biological Station, Michigan, USA - KBS C3-3 metaG | ecosystem: Host-associated > Plants > Roots > Rhizosphere > Soil ... | reverse complement strand
TACTTTGTTTTGTTGGTCCTCCCGGTATTGGTAAAACTTCACTCGGCAAAAGTATTGCTCATGCAGTAGGGAGAAAATATGTAAGAGTAAGTCTCGGTGGTTTACATGATGAAAGTGAAATACGGGGGCATCGCAAAACATATATCGGTGCGATGCCGGGAAGAGTTTTGCAAAATATACGCAAAGTAAAATCATCCAACCCTGTGATGATACTCGATGAAATTGATAAGATCGGTAACGATTTTCGTGGCGATCCTTCTTCTGCGTTGCTGGAGGTTTTAGATCCTGAGCAAAACAATTCTTTTTACGATAATTACCTCGAGCTTGAATATGATCTAAGCAAAGTGCTATTCATTGCCACTGCAAACAACATTCAAAATATTCAACCTGCACTTCGCGACAGGCTTGAGATAATTGATTTGGGTGGTTACGCAGTTGAAGAAAAAATTGAAATAGCAAAACGGCATCTTGTTCCTAAACAAAAAGAAGCGCATGGATTGGGAAAAGTAAATTTTAAGATTGCGGATAATGTGCTTGAAAAAATTATCGAACAGTACACGAGAGAAAGTGGCGTAAGAGAACTGGATCGCCAGCTTGCAAGCATTATGCGCTTTGAAGCAAAAGAATATGCATTGAAAAATCAAATTAAATCATCACTTACTCTTTCTGACGTTCAAAAAATTTTGGGCACGCCGCGCTACAGCAATGAAATATACAAGACAGCAAATATGCCGGGTGTTGCCGTTGGCCTTGCATGGACCTATGTTGGCGGTGATATTCTTTTTATTGAAACAATATTAAGCGAAGGCAAAGGCGATTTGAAACTTACAGGGAATCTCGGGAATGTAATGAAAGAGAGTGCAACAACAGCATTAACTTACCTGCAGGCAAACGCGAAAAAATACAACATTGATCCGGTATTATTTTCAAAAAGAAATGTTCATGTGCATGTGCCCGAAGGTGCAGTGCCTAAGGATGGGCCAAGCGCTGGAGTTACAATGCTTACATCGCTTGCGTCAGCATTCACAGGCCGCAAAGTGAAACCATATCTTGCTATGACAGGTGAGATCACACTTCGCGGACAGGTGTTGCCGGTGGGTGGCATCAAAGAAAAAGTGCTTGCTGCAAAGCGTGCCGGCTTAAAAGAAATTATCATTTGCGCACAAAACGAAAAAGATGTAAATGAAATCGAAAGTGCATTTATCAAAGGCCTCACTTTCCACTATGTTAAAACCATGCAGCAGGTATTGGATATTGCTCTCCAGTAAAATTTTTTATGAACAAAATCACAATTCGATTGTAATATATGTAGATAAGAATTTTCATGTTGGTTGTTTTAAGGGTTAAAAACTCCACCATTTCTATGGAGGAGTTTTTTTGTGACTAAAAGTTGAATTGATCGGATTATTATTAGCCAAGCTTCATTACGCTGATTTGTTTTCCGTTGCGTCGATTTCTTGTACCTATGGTGTGTACACAAATATGATAGATTTGTCAGAAAAGGAAAATGTTATTAGGTCATACATTTAAAAACAGTTTTGGAGATGCCGGTATTACCACATTATGGATAGGCATTAAAAAGTTTTATAACATCTTTAAAGGATGGAAACTTGCAAGAGATGTGTACACACGGTAGCTTTTATACAACTCAGCTTGCTTTGCGCACTTTGCGTTTGCTCAGCGTTCTTTGTGTGCTTAATTTGGACGCAGAGATAGCTAAGAAAAAGACGCAAAGTACACAGAGTTGTATTAACGGAAACATCATCGCCGCTTATAGAGGGGACTCTTGTACTGTTGATTAAGAATCATTTTGTAAGCGAAGAAAAAATTTGGATTCAGGTGTTCATCAAAAGTGTTGCTGCAATAATGCCTGCTGTCTCGGCACGTAATCGTGTATCACCTAATGAAACCGGTTGATAATTTTTCTGAATTGCTTTTTCAATTTCCTCTTTTGTAAAATCTCCTTCCGGACCAATTAATATTTGCAACTGATTTTGCTTAACAACAGAAGCAAGATTATTCTTTTCTTTATCAGTTTCACAATGGGCTATAAATTTTTGCGGATACACTGATGAGGAAACAATTTTTTCAAAAAGTTGTGGCTCGTGCAAAACAGGCAACCATGTTTGCTGACTTTGCAGCATAGCGGAAATAAGAATATTGTTCATCCGGTCGAAACGAAAATGTTGCCTTTCTGTTCTTTCACATAACAATGGTATTATTTCTGAAGCACCTATCTCTGTTGCTTTTTCCAGGAACCATTCAAAGCGGCTTGCATTTTTTAAAAGAGAAATTGCAATGGAAATTTTTCTCGCAGGAGATTGTTGAAATCTTTCTTCTTCAACATTTACCGTACAATGTTTTCTATCAGCATTTATAATTTTTGCAGTAAGTAAATTTCCTTTACCATCGGTAAGTTGTAGTTGTTCTCCTTCTTTCATGCGCAAGACCTGCACACAATGTTTGCTTGTGTCTTCGGGTAAAATGATGGTATTGCTTTTATCAATGTGATCTATGAAAAAAAGAGGCAGTGACATACTTTATGCAATAAGTATGTAAAGTAAATAAAGTATGTAAAGTGTCCGGAGTAATAAGAATAAAAATTGTTTAATAGAATTGTTACAGTCAAAGTGATTGCGACGCAAGGGACGATGCCATGAAAAACAAAGCCGGTATCAAAAAAATTTAAAATCTGCAATCTGCAATCAAAACGGGGTTTCTTCTTCAAAACCTTCATCAAATGAGCCGCTGTTCATTCGACTGCCTTTTTGTATGAAGAATTTCCCGCCGGCTTCATCACCTGAACCGCTTCCCGGTGTTGGCGAAGGACCAAGCGGTTTCCAATTTCCGCCTTGTGGTTTGAAACCATCATTATCATCCCACTCTTCAAATTTTTGAATATGCAATAACGCACGAAGCTTTACAATATCAAGCGCACCGTTACGATGCTTTGCAATTTTTATATGTGTTTCACCGCGGGTGCTTTCGCCCATTTCGTTGGTGAAGTTTTCGTAATATTCAGGACGATAAATAAACATTACCATATCAGCATCCTGCTCTATTGCACCCGATTCACGAAGGTCACTCAATTGAGGCATCTTGCTTTCTTTTCTTGTTTCAACTGCACGGCTCAACTGGCTTAACGCTATGATGGGAACATTTAATTCTTTTGCAAGCGCCTTCAGGTTTCTTGAGATGGTGCTGATTTCCTGCTCACGATTTCCGTTTCTGTCGCCGGTACCGCTCATTAACTGCAAATAATCTATTATGATAATTCCAACATGATGTTTGTTTACAAGCCTTCTTGCTTTTGCACGAAATTCAAATATGTTAAGCGCTGCCGTATCGTCGATATAAATCGGAGCCTTTTCCAATTTTGTGATACCGCGTTTATGCAGTTGCTGGTATTCGTGTTCTTCCAGTTTTCCTCTTGCAATTTTCTCCATCATTATCTCGCTCTCCGCAGAAAGAATACGCTGCACCAATTGAGCTGCACTCATTTCAAGCGAGAAGAAACCAACTGCTGTTGGCTTTGTAGGATGCAATGCGGCATTGCGTGCAAGATTCAATGCAAATGCGGTTTTACCAACCGATGGACGCGCAGCGAGAATAATCAAATCGGTAGGTTGCCAGCCATAGGTAATTCTGTCGAGACTGCTGAATCCACTTGGCACACCTGAAATCTCATCTTTCTTTGTGCGCAGTTCATCAATGCGGTTGATGGCTTGTGCAAGCGCGCTGCCCATCTCTTTATAATCGGTCTTCAAAAAGTTGTTGGTGATCTGAAAAATTTTATCTTCCGCGTCATCCATCAGATCAAAAACATCAGTGCTTTCTTCGTATGCTTCACCAATTATTTCCCCGCTGATACGAATCAATTCACGCTGCACAAATTTTTGCAGAATGATCCTTGAATGTGCTTCAATGTTCGCCGTTGAAACAACTGCATTTGTAAGTTTGGTCACATAATAAGGACCGCCGACAGAATCAAGCTCCTCGCTTTTTTTCAACTCTTCAACTACAGTTAAGATATCAATCGGTAAACTGTTTTGTGCAAGATTTTGAAACGCACGAAAAATGCGTTGATTCGCATCAACGTAAAAACATTCGGGTTTTAAAATTTCAATCACGGTATCGAACGCACCTTTCTCCAGCATAATCGCGCCAAGCACAGCTTCCTCCAGGTCTTTTGCCTGTGGCGGCACTTTGCCGTAAACCATTGTACTGAGATCGATCGAAGGCTTTCTTCTGCCCTTTCTGTCTTTATTCAAATTGGTAAGATCCATCGTTAAAGTGTAATAAGATTCAGTAAACTTATTGTTCACAAATTCTCGCCGGGGTCATTTGTTGTTCATAGTTTCTTAGAAAATTTTGGTAGCGTTCAAATGCATCCCGATGAGTAAAGGGCAACGAATATATACGTGAAATTGATGCCGTAAAAAATTTTACAACATTAAATTTCATTAAGAGTTAACGCACATACTTATGCACATATTGCAATGGCTTTTACATAAGAAAATTTTATTTCTTCACATTTTTCAAAAGTTTTGCGTCCGCAATTTTATGTTATTAACATTTCCTGTGCAGAAAGATTTCTCAAAAAAAATTAGAATAAAACAACCATTTTGATTAACTAAGAACGAATGTTTTTCTATTTTTTGGAGACGAGCGGCGGTCCGTATGGCATCGCCTGTTGTGTCACTCACTTCAACGTTCTGAATGCGGTTGATCAAAAAACTTCCCTTGAAGCACATAAGGAAAAATATTGACTTGCACCTTCTCCTTTGTGAGCTTTGCGAGATAATGAATTTTATTTAACTACCGAAAGATAAGCAACCCACGGGCCAATGGCTTCTTTATATTGTTTCGCCATTACTCTGATGATTTGTGAAAGATGTGTAAAATCGTGTACTACCCATGTTGCGAGGAGTTGACGCAACGTTACCTCACCAAATTCAGGATGAATGCCGGTTTTATTGAGTAATTCTTCATCGTTCAGAATATTTTTCAGCAGAATTATATTTTGTTTCCGCCAGGTTTTGAACTCTTCAATGAGATCATCAAGTGATTTTCCTTTACTGTCTTCAAATTGGCCAAAGCGGTTAAATGGCGGAAATTTATTGTCAAATTCATTATAAACAATCGCTTTTATTCTTGGTATCCAGTTTGTCTTCTCTGCAAAAACAAAATGCCCCGTTACAACATAAGGACTCCATGTTTCTCCACCTTCGTTGTTCATTATCATTCCTTATCCAGGTTTTTCAATAATACGTCAAGCACAAGAGGTGTTCGTTCGAGAATTTGAAGAGATTTATTTATATCAAACTCCATATGATAATTTTTGCTAAATAAATTTAAATAAGTATTCATCGTTCTTAGTTGAGATTTATTTATCATATTCATTAATTAATTGCATGACGGGGAGAATTAACATGAATTAATTTTGTGGAAGTGTCCTCAAAAAATACGCTTTATGAAAATTGAAAAAGTAAACATTGAAGAGAAACTTACCAAGGTAAATGATTATTGGAATCCGCGCGTAATCGGCGAATTAAACGGGCAACAGGTGAAGGTTACAAAACTTAAAGGAGAATTTGTCTGGCACAAACATGATAGTGAAGACGAAATGTTTTTTATTATCAAAGGTGAGCTTGAGATGCAGCTTAGAGACGGATCAATTAATATTCCAAAAGGTATGGAGCATAGGCCCGTTGCACGCGATGAAGTTCATCTTATTCTTTTTGAACCCGCATCAACGCTAAATACCGGCAATGTGAGAAATGACTTCACAAAAGAAAAGCTCGAACGTATTTGAAGAATAAAAAATAATTCTAATCAGCAACGCAATTACATTTGCAGATTACCATTAATTATATTCCAGCATGGCAAGTTCTTCTGAGTGTTTCAAATGCTTGGAGAGATTTTTTATAAACACATTAATATAAGGTGGTTGTTCTTTGCTCTTCAAAGTTGCAGCATACCATGTACGTTTCATTCCTTTTCTTGTTACAGGAACTGCGGTTAATTCACCCGATTCAATATGCGGTGCAACAATCCAGTGAGGAAGAATGCTTACCCCGATTCCTGCCTTTACCATTTGAATGATCGCTTCCGTTAAAGCAATTTTATAAACTCTCTTCGGTTGACCTTTTTTGAAAATAGTTTTGAAAACAGTGCTTATCTCATTGGGAATATTGTACATGATATAGTCTTCACCATAAAAACTTTCGTGTTCTACCCACCTCAGCTCTGCTATGGGATGATCATTATGAACAACGGCAACAAATTCATCCCTGAAAAGCGGTGTATAATTTAACTTGGGATTAAGGTCATCATCCACAATTGCAATATCAATTTTATCCTCAAGCAATGCCTTTACAGAATTATAAGTTGCTTCGGGGTTGATATGAATATGCACTTTTGGATACAAGGTTCTGAATTCAGAAAGAAAGCCCGAAAGCCAATGATAAGACGTGTAACATTCAGTGCTGATGCGGATCTCACCTGCATTTTTATCTGTGAGTTGCCGGATTTTGCTTTTTGTTGCTTCAAGTTCGGCGAGAATTTTTTCACCCGCTTCCAAAATTATTTTTCCTGCACCTGTAAGAATCATTTGCTTTTTCTCGCGAATGAATATCTGAGTTTTAAAATAATCTTCCACATCTTTTAACTGGTGACTTAAAGCAGATTGAGAAAGAAACAGATGTTCAGCCGCTTTGGTAAGATTCCCTTGTTTTGCAACTTCCTGTATCATTTTCAAATGACGGATATCCATAATGACGATTTTATAAAATCAATTAAAATATTTCATGAAAGTTAGAAAATAAATTAGTTTCTCTCATGAAATATTCAAGTGAATGTTCTCTCAATCTACCACCATTGGTCTTTTAATAAATCCTTCTTCAAGTAATATATTTCCAATTTCGGCAACAGCCTTAACAAGCATTTCAAAATCTTCTTTTCTGCTACGGTGATTTACATTGGCAACACGCAGCACATATTTGTTACCGAGAAAAGTATAAGTCGGAATGGCAATACCGCGTTCATGCAATGTCATTAAAATTTCACGATTCAATACGTTCAGTTCTTTTGTTGTTAATTCCGGATTGCTGAAACGAAAACAAACAATGTTGAGTGATACCGGCGCCATCAATTCAAGTTTATCCGATTGCCTGATGAGGTATTCAAGATATTTTGCCTGGGCAATATTTTGTTTGATGATCCTCTTATATTTTTCGCTGCCATGTTCTTTCAGACTCATCCACACTTTTAATGCACGAAAACCCCGTGACAGTTGCAACCCGTAATTACCAAAGCTTTCAGGTCCTGCAGGCAAGCCTCTCTCATGCGACGTGAGATACGGCGGATCAAGTTGAAATGCCTTGCGATGCAACTCTTTATTTTTTATCAGCACGCATCCTGTTTCGTAAGGCATGCACATCCACTTGTGCAGATCCAATGCAAGCGAATCTGCTTCATGCAAACCTTGTATTTCCTTTTTCAGTTCATTCACAACAGCAGCAAATGCACCAAATGCGCCATCAACATGAAACCATAATTTTTCTCTTTTGGCAAGCACTGCAAGTTCATTTAAAGGATCAATTGCACCGGTGTTCACAGTTCCCGCATTTCCAACAATGCAAAAAGGTAAGCGCCCTCTTTTTTTATCCTTACTAATTGCTTGCTGCAATTCCTTCAAATCAATTTTATAATCCTTATCGACAGGGATTTTTATAAACGAGTCGCTCCCAAGTCCTAATGTTTCTATTGATTTTTGAACACAACTGTGTGTTTCAGTTGAACCGTATATTGTAAGCCGCGATCTTGCTTCAAATAAACCTTTTGTCCGAATCTCTGCATCAATGCTGTTGCGTGCAACTGTTAATGCGGTGAAGTTTGCAACTGAGCCCCCGCTCACCAGTAACCCGCTTGCTTCTGAAGAAAAACCAAGAAATTCTTTTATCCAGTTGAGCACCTGTAATTCAACATACATTGCAGCATGATCACCAATACCAAGATTCGGGTTCATGCCGGATGCAAGCATATCAGCAAGCATTCCAAACGGAGTGCCCCCACCTTCTACCCAAGCCCAATAACGCGGATGCACATTGCCTTTTGAATACGGAAGTATATTGTTTACAAAATCATGAAACACTTTGTTCCTGGCTTCAGATTCTTGAGGCAAGGATTCACTCAAAAAATTTTTTACATCATCGCCGGGTTTTCTCCATGCAGGATATTTTCGTTGATTCTTTAAAAAATCAAGCATTACATCCACCATTTCGTGACCCAGCGTTTTTAACTCGTCCCAATTTTCAGGATCGAGTGTTTCTTCGTTTTCTAACAGGTTGAGAAAATCAATGTTGTCGATGCTCATATAGAAAGTTTTTGCGAATCTAAATTAGTGAGTCTCTTCCCAAATAAAAACCCGGTACTTGCTACTTTTATCATTAACTTCTTGCCGCCTTTACCTTCTCAAAATTATTTTTTATTCTTGAATTAAAATTTTGAATTATTTAGATGATGTTCATGAAAAATACTAATACCATAGAAGGAGCATTAATGAAAGATGCGACTAAAAATTGTGAACACACGCTGAAGACCAAAGCAATTTGATGTTTGATTGCTGAATAAAGAGCAGACGTACAAGAGTGCGACGCAACATAAGCCGCACTAGTGTTTCAGAAGTCGGGCTCACAATAAAAACAAAAATTATTTTCCTGCTTTATAACCTTTTAGGGCATAATAAAAAATATAGAGATAGCATGGAAGAATAGTAACAACAAAAGAGAATGTGTTTGAAAGGTGCAGCTTATCTTTCAATGACGCATAAACAAGTGGAATGGCAGCGCCGCCGACAATGCCCATAATTAAAAATGCTGAGCCGATCTTTGTGAACTTACCGAGGCCATCAATTGCCAACGGAAAAATTGCAGGCCACATTAATGAGTTTGCCAAACCAAGCATTGCAATTAACACGATAGATGTATAACCATGCGAAAGAAAAATTGCTACAGAGAGAATAACACCAAGTATCGCAGAAATTTTCAGCGCTCGTTGCTGCGAGATAATTTTAGGAATTGTTAGAACGCCAACTATATAACCGATCACCATTGCCAGCAAAGTATAAGTAGTAAAGTATCTGGTTACATCGAGCGGCAAACCTTCTGATCTTCCATAAATACCGATAGCATCCCCTGCAAGCACTTCGGCACCCACATAAACAAAAATGCAAAGCACGCCGAGTAATAAATGCGGAAATTGAAAAACACTTGTTTTATTTTTTACAGTTGTTGAAGAAGCCTGACCGTTTTTATCTGTATCGATTTCCGGTAACGAAGAATACCAGATCATCAAAGTAAGTATCACCAATAAAATTGTAATGACAATATAAGGCGTAATCACTCTTGATGCAAGTTCCTGCAATAATGTTTCTTTCAATACAGGATCAGTGGTGGAATTTATCTGTATTTCCAAAGGTGTTGCATCCTTCAACACTACGGCGCCTAAGATAAGCGGACTTATCATACCGGCAGTTTTGTTGCAAATGCCCATGATACTGATCCTTTGTGCTGCGCTTTCAATAGGACCGATAATACTGATGTATGGATTAGAAGCGGTTTGCAACAATGCCAATCCGGTAGCCTGCACAAATAAGCCCGTAAGAAATAATGAGAAATTTCTTGTTTGTGCTGCTGGCACAAATATGATCGATCCGACAGCCATGACAAATAAACCAAGCGCCATTCCTTTTTTATATCCTGTTCTCTTCAAAATTGCTGAAGAAGGAATGGCAAGAAAAAAGTAAGCCATGTAAAAAGCGGAGGTGACAAAAAAAGCCTGTATATCATTTTTTAGTTGGCAGGCGAGTTTTAAAAAAGGGATAAGTGTTCCGTTCAACCACGTTACAAAACCAAAAATGAAAAATAAAACGCCGATGATAAAGATCGCTTTTGTGTTGCTTTGTTTTTTTGTTGCAATTGCCGCTGTTGTATTCATCGTAATGTATTATTGGCTAAAAATATGGATTCGTCTTTTAGTTGATAAAAAATTTTTTATTGACTATAGCAGTACTGATCAAAGAACGTATTCACTTGTTTATATTTTCAATTAATCTGCGTAAGTTATTTTTGCAGTTCGCTTCAAAAAAATATATAATGAAAAGGACGATTGCTTTTCTTTCTGTAAATTTTTTATTGTCGTGTATTGCTTTCTCTCAATCTTTCAAAGGACAAATTGATTCAGCGCTTTTACCAAAAATCAGCAGCTCACATTATATTTCTGAATACACTTTAGATGCACCGGTTAATGCGGCAGCATGGTCAAATCAACCCGGTGGAATACATGCGGCGTTTGGGTCTGAAAATGCTTTGTATTTCCGAACAGAAGTGCCGGAAATAAAAAATGAAGCAGCTTCATGGAATGCTACGGGATGGAAAGGAGAAAGATTGAATACACAAATTGTAGTATGGTCAACTGATACATTACAACAGGTTCGTTTTAAAATAAGCGATCTGAAAAATGAAAAAGGAAACTTGTTAAGCAAAGAGAATTTTCAAATGCAGATGGAACGATATGTTCTTTCCGCTTATCCGTATGATTCACGTGACGCAACATGCGGAGATGAGCCATTGAATAAAGCGTATCTTTTACCCGATCGTCTTGAATCATTTGACCGGTTTGATCTTCCCGGTAAAACAGTTCGTCCCGTTTGGGTTTCGTGCAATATTCCTTCAACTGCGGAATCAGGCATTTATAAAGGAACAATTGAAGTATCATCTGAAAATAAACATGTGGTTTTGCCTTTAAGTATAAAAGTGCAGAATCAGACATTGCCACCTCCCCATGATTGGAAATTCAGGCTTGACCTGTGGCAGAATCCGTGGTCTGTTGCAGAACATTTTCATGTGCAACCCTGGTCGGATGAACACAAAGCAATTTTGAAAAAACATCTTAAGTTATATGCAGATGCCGGAGGAACATACATCACTACTTATGCAGTGTATTCTCCCTGGGCTGATGTAACTTATTCTCCCGACAAAGAAATGATAAAATGGATAAGACAAAAGAATGGCGCATGGAAATTTGATTACAAAATTTTTGATCAGTATGTTGAATTGGCTATGAGCGTCGGCATTGATAAAGCAATAACAATTTATACTCCAATCCCATGGGGAAACAGGTTCCGTTATTTTGATGAAGCAACCGGTAATTATGTTTTTGAATC
>Ga0070660_100003211_pt1 | contig 11230 bp, 9 predicted proteins | sample KBSC33metaG_FD_64670 | JGI IMG/M metagenome (GOLD analysis project Ga0070660, IMG submission 64670) | Corn rhizosphere microbial communities from Kellogg Biological Station, Michigan, USA - KBS C3-3 metaG | ecosystem: Host-associated > Plants > Roots > Rhizosphere > Soil ... | reverse complement strand
AGCGAGTAGTGGAAGAGGCGCACGGCAGCGATGCGCTCGAGCGTGCGCCGCAGCTCGATCGCGTACCAGGCGAAGATCGCGCCCAGCACCGCAGCAGTGACGCCGTATACGAGCCCGAACGTCCCGAACGCAACGGGCGCGAGCGTCACAGCGATCAACAGCACCGTATAACGCACGATCTGCCGCGCAGTCTCCTGGTCGCCGCGCGTCACGGGCAACATCGGCACGTTCGCCTTTGCGTAGTGCTCCTTGATCATCAGTGCGAGCGCCCAGAAATGCGGCGGCGTCCAGACGAAGACGACGACGAACATCACGAGCGCCGCCCAGCCGAGGTGACCACTCGCGCTCGCGTAGCCCACTAGCGGCGGCACCGCGCCCGCCGCGCCGCCGATCACGATGTTCTGCGCCGTCGAGCGCTTCAGCCAGCGGGTGTAGACGAGCACGTAGAAGAGGTTGCCGCCGAGCGCGAGCAGCGCGGTCGGCAGGTTGACCAGTGAGTCGAGCAGCACGAAGGAGAGCGCCGAGAGCGCGAGGCCGAATTCGAGCGCGCGTTCAGCCGGCACGCGGCCGGACGCGACGGGGCGCGTCGCGGTCCGCGAGCCCATCAGCTTGTCGATGTCGCGGTCGAGGTAATGGTTCAGCGCCGAGGCGCCGCCGCAGGCGAGCGCGAGCCCGACCATGGTGACCGCGAACCCGCGCCAGGCGGGTACGCCGGCGGCTCCGACGAACGCGCCCGCTCCCCCTGTCAGCAGGAGCAGCGACATGATGCGCGGCTTGGTCAACGTGAGGTAGTCGCGCAGCGGGCCCTGCTCGACGTGGCCGCGGAACGTTCGCACCGCGAGCAGCACGGTCGCGGCGAGAGCGAGAGCTGCGAAGGTGAGATGGATCGCCCGGCCGGTGAGCAGCGCGGCGAGCCCGAACAGCACGAGTGACGTGAGTGCCGACGGCAGCAGGCGGCGGGCTGAGACCCAGGCGGTTGCCGAGAGCGCGGCGAGCGGCGGGAGTGCCAGCGCCGCGAGCACGCGGTGCGCAGTGTTCCACCCCGCTGCGCCGGAGACGACCGCGAGCCCGGTCCCGAGGACCGCCGCAACCGCCATCAGACGCGCCCAGGTCCCCATCAGAAACCTCTGGTCTCGGCGAGCCGGCGGCGCAAGTCGCGCAGCGGGCGCGCCGAGGTCACGTACGGGACCTTGTCGAAGTTCCAGTCGGGGGGCGGCGAGGTCGTGTACCACTCGAGCGTGTCGGCAGTCCACGGATCGTTCCCCGCCCGAGCACCGGTCCGGGAGGTCTTGATCACGTTGAACAGGAAGACCAGCATGCCGACTCCCATCACGTACGAACCGATGCTCGAGGCCAGGTTGTAAGCCTCCCACAAGCCACCCTGCTGGTAGGTGTAGACGCGACGCGGCATCCCGAGCATCCCGAGCATGTGCTGCGGGAAAAAGGCGAGGTTGAAGCCGATGAAGGTCAGCCAGAAGTGCCACTTGCCGAGCGTCTCGTCGAGCAGGCGACCGAACATCTTCGGCCACCAGTAATAGAGGCCGCCGAAGATCCCGAACATCGACCCGCCGAACAGCACGTAGTGCAGGTGCGCGACGACGAAGTACGTGTCGGTGACCGCCCAGTCGATCGGGAACGCGGCGAGGAAGATGCCGGACATGCCGCCCAGCGTGAACACCGCGATGAAGCCGAGCGCCCACAGCACCGGTGTGTCGAACGAGATGTTCCCGCGCCAGATCGTCGCGAGCCAGTTGAAGATCTTCACGCCGGTCGGGATCGCGATGATCATCGAGCTGACCATGAAGAAGACGTCGAGGCCGATCGGCATGCCGACCGCGAACATGTGGTGCGCCCAGACGAGCAGTGAATAGAACGCGATGCCCGCCGTCGAAAGCGCGACCGCCTTGTACCCGAAGATCGGCTTGCGCGAGAAGACGGGGAGGATCTCCGAGATCATCCCCATCGCCGGCAGGACCATGATGTAGACCTCGGGGTGCCCGAAGAACCAGAAGACGTGCTGGTAGAGGATCGGGCTGCCGCCGTGCGCGGGATCGAAGAAGTGCGTCCCGACCTGCCGGTCGAGGAGCATCAGCGTCAGCCCGGCCGACAGTGTCGGGAGCACGATGATCAGCAGCCACGCGTACGTGACGATCGACCAGCAGAAGAGCGGGATGCGCATCCACGACATCCCAGGAGCGCGCATGTTGTGGATCGTCACGACGAAATTGATCGCGCCGACGAGCGACGAGATCGTGAGGATGTGCAGGCCCAGGATCCACAGATCGGGGCCGTTGCCGGGCATGTGCAGCGTCGAGAGCGGCGTGTACATCGTCCAGCCGCCGCGCGCAGGCCCGTTCTTCGCAAAGAAGCTGAGCATCAGCACCACGCCGCCGAGGAAGTAGAACCAGTAGGACAGCGCGTTCAACCGCGGGAACGCCATGTCGCGTGCGCCGATCATCAGCGGCACGAGGTAGTTGCCGAAGCCCGCCAGGATCGGGACGATGACCAGGAAGATCATCGTCGTGCCGTGCATCGTGACGACCTCGTTGTACGAGTTCTTCGTCAGGAAGTGCTCGTTCGGTGTCGCGAGCTGCGTGCGGATCAGCAGCGCGAGGATGCCGCCGATCGCGAAGAACACGAGCGCCGTCCAGATGTAGAGCAGCCCGATCTTCTTGTGGTCGACTGTCGTCAACCACGCCGTGACCTTGCCTCGCCGCCAGTCGGCGCGATACGGCTGAACCGATTCGACGTTCACGGCCATCAGCCGCTGCCTCCCGTCTTGGCGAATTGCTTCGTGTAGGCGACGAGCGCGTCGAGCTGCTGGCCCGTCCAGTCCTTGCCGACGGCAGGCATCTGGCCCCGGCCGCCTCGCAACAAGACCTCGATCGCGTGCCGGTCGGCCAGCAACGTGTTCCCACCGAGTTTCGGGCCGATGTAGGCGTGGTCGAGGCGATGGCATTTCTGGCAGACGCCCTGCCACTCTTCCCGGCCGAGCGCCGCGCCGCCCTGCGCGCGTTGCGCGACGAATGCGTCGTACTCGGCGCGTGGAACGACTTTCACCGTCGCGTGCATCGCGGCGTGCTGAATGCCGCAGAGCTCGTAACAGCTCGCGGCGTACACGCCGGCCGGCGCCTTGAACCACGTCTTGTTCACCTTGCCCGGGATCGCGTCGTACTTGCCGCCGAAGTCCGGCACCCACCACGAGTGGATGACGTCCCAGGTCGGTGCGCTGATCCGCTCGTTCACGACCTGATCGGCGGGCGCGACGAGCGTGTCGATCGAGATCGCCCCGTTCGGATAGGTGAACTGCCAGTAGAACTGGCGACCGGAGATCTGGATGCTGGTCTGGTCGGCGGCCGCCGCCTTCGGCGCATCGGTGATGCTCGGGAGCTTGATGAAGACGAACGTGCCGATCACCGCGAGAATCACGACCGGGACGACCGTCCAGATGATCTCCAGCCTGGTCGAGCCGTGGATCTGCGGGCCCTCGGCCGTGCGCGGGCGCTTGCCGCGCCGGTACTTGACGATGAAGAGGACGAGCGCGGCTTCGACCCCGACGAAGATGATGCCGGTGAAGATCGAGACGAAGATGAACGCCGTGTGGACGCGGTGCGCGTTCGGGGAATGGGCCTCGCCGGGCAGGAAACCGCCGTTCCCTGCGTACGCGGCAACCGTCGTCAGGAGAGCGACTGTGCTTGTGGCGAGAGTGGCAAGAGCGAAACGGCGCACGCCGGATGGCATCGTATAGCGCATGGAATCAACAGGTCAGTTCGAACACCGCAGCCAGGTCGAGCTGCCGCCGCACGTCGAAGGGGCCTTCGAGGTGTTCGTGAACGGCGTGCCTCAGACGCGCGGGGTCGACTACCAGCAGCTCGGCCGGAGGCTCGTCTTCGGAGGCGAGCTCTCCCAGGAGGGCAAGCTGGGGTTCTGGCGGTGGCTCTCGCTGTTCTTCGGCGTCGCCGGCACCTACCGCAAGAACGACACCGTCGACATCGTCTACACCCGCGGCGGCCGGCGCACGGTCGAGAGCCTCCAGGCGACGCCTCTCACTCCGACGAGCTCCGACTAGAGCTCGGCCGCCGCGGCTCCGTGACTCGTCCATCGGGTGAGGATCGCTGGTACGTTCATCCCGCTTTGGCGAGTGCGCGTGCGTTTCCAAACAGGCCTGACGTACGCGCGTTCCGTGTTCGCGCCGCGCGCTGGGAGGAGGCGTTGGAGTGGCGCTGGGCGACGCCGGTCGTTCTCGCCGCGCTGCTCCTGCTCTCGCTCTTCATTCGCACCCGCCAGCTGAACGGCGGCTTCTGGATCGACGAGGGCATCTCCGTCGGTCTCGCCCACCATCACTGGTCGTCGATTCCCTCGCTGCTGCGCGAGGACGGCTCGCCGCCGGCGTACTACATGCTGCTCGGCCTCTGGATCCGCGTGTTCGGCGACAGCGAGCGAGCGACGCACACGCTGTCGCTGATCTTCGGTCTCGCGTGCATCCCACTCGCCTACGCAGCCGCACGCTCGATCTTCGACCGCCGGACGGGATTCGTCTGCGCGCTCCTCGCCACGCTCAATCCGTTCCTCACCTACTACGCGCAAGAGACGCGCATGTACGAGCTCGAGGCGTTCCTCTCGATCGTGATCGCGTGGGCCTACGTCCAGTGTGTCCTCCGCGGCCGCCGTGGCTGGGCGTCTCTGCTCGTGCCGAGCGTCGCGCTGATGCTGTACGCGCACAACTGGGGGCTGTTCGTCTGCCTCGGGCTCGCCGTCACGACCGCGGTGTTCGCTCGCGATCGTCTGAAGCTGGCCGGGCTGGTCGCACTCGGCATCGCGGTGCTCTACGCGCCCTGGCTGCCCACGCTTCTGTCGCAGGCGAAGCACACCGGAGCACCGTGGTCGACGGTCCCGACCTTCCACGATCTCGTGCTTGCGCCGACGTACGTGCTCGGCGGCGAAGGGGCATTCCTCGCGCTCGCGCTCGTCGGCGGCGCCGGTCTCGCCGAGGTCGTGCGGCGCCGTGCGGATGAAGAACGGCAGATCGTGCTGGCGCTCGCGACGCTCGGCGGCGTGACGATCCTGGCGGCGTTCATTGCCTCGCAGATCTCGCCCGGTTGGACCGCGCGGTACTTCTCGGTCATCCTCGGCCCCGTGCTCCTGCTCGGCGCGCGTGGCCTTGTCCGCGCGCGACGGCTCGGCTTCGTGGCGCTCGTCGCCGTCATCTTCCTCTGGAGCTTCTACAGCGTCCGCGACGACAAGGAGAATGCTCGCTCGATCACCGCCGCTGTCGCGCCCTACCTGCATCCGGGCGAGTTGATCATCTCGACGCACCCGGAGCAGGGACCCGTCCTGCGTTACTACCTGGGGCCGGGCTTCCGCTGGGCCAACACGCTCGGACCGGTCAAGGATCCGCAGGTCTTCGATTGGCGGGACGCCGTCGACCGGCTCGAAGCCGCGCGGGCGAAACCAACCCTCGAGCGCCTGCTCGCGACCGTCCCGCCCGGCGGCAGGTTCGTGGTCATCAGCCCGGTGTTCCGCGACTACCGCGCCTGGCGGGCCCAGTGGACGAAGCTCGTGTGGCAGAAGTCCACGGCCTGGACCTGGCTGCTCGACCGAGACCCCCGGGTGAGGCTCGTCGCGCACGTGGCAACGGTCGAGATCGCGGTCCGCAAGAACTACTTCAAGCCCATCCAGGCGTTTGTTTATCGGAGAGTCGGCTAGCATCCTCAGCGGCCTAGGCCCAGGCCGCTCATGCTGAACGAGACCCCTCAGACCACGCTCGTGCTCGGCGGTGGCCCGGCAGGGCTGACCGCCGGTTACCTGCTCGGCAAGTCCGGCCGCGACGTCGTGGTCTTCGAGGCCGAGGACCAGGTCGGCGGCCTGGCGAAGACGGTCGAGATCGACGGCTATCGCTTCGACCTCGGCGGGCACCGCTTCTTCACGAAGGTGACCGAGGTCGACGACCTGTGGCACGAGATTCTCGGCGACGAGTTCCTCCGGCGCCCGCGGATGTCGCGCATCTACTGGAACAACCGTTATCTCGACTACCCGTTGCGCGGCGGCGACGTGATCAAGAAGCTCGGTCCGATCGAGCTGGCGCGCTGCATGGCGTCCTATCTGCGCGCCGCTGCCAAGCGAGACAAGGTGGACGAGTCGCTGGAAGACTGGGTGACGAACCGGTTCGGCAAGCGTCTCTACGAGCTCTTCTTCAAGACGTACAACGAAAAGGTGTGGGGTGTCCCGCCGTCCGAGATCCGCGCCGAGTGGGCGGCCCAGCGCATCAAGGGCCTTTCGTTCTTCTCGGCTGCGCGGGCGGCGTTCTTCGGCAACAAGGGGAACAAGGTCAAGAGCCTGATCTCCGAGTTCAACTACCCTCGCTACGGCCCTGGCCAGATGTGGGACGCGATGACCGTCGCGATCGCGGAGCAGGGTGGCGAGGTTCGGCTCGAGGCGCCCGTGTCGCGGCTCGAGCTCGCCGGTGGACGGGTCGTGGAGGTCGAGGCGGGCGGCGTGTCGTACACGCTGCCCGACGCGGTCATCTCCTCGCTCCCGTTGCGCGAGATCGTCGAGATGGTGAGCCCGAGCCCGCCTCAGGCGGTGCTCGACGCGGCGCGCGGGCTTCGCTACCGCGACTTTCTCACGGTTGCACTCGTTGTCGACGGCAAGGACCTCTTTCCCGACAACTGGATCTACATCCACGAGCCGGGCGTACGCGTCGGCCGGATCCAGAACTACCGGTCGTGGTCGCCCTGGATGGTCCCGGACCCTGACAAGGCCTGCGTCGGTCTCGAGTACTTCTGTTTTGCGGGCGACGACCTCTGGATGATGGCCGACGACGAGCTCGTCGCACTCGCGTCCGTCGAGCTCGAGCGGCTTGGGCTCGCGTCGAAGGAGACAGTCGAGCGCGGCTTCGCGATTCGCGTGCCGAAGGCGTACCCGATCTACGACGGCGACTACGCCGCGCGCGTGCAGGTGATCCGCAACTGGCTGGACGGGATCGAGAACCTGCAGCAGGTGGGGCGAAACGGGCTGCACCGCTACAACAACTCGGATCATTCGATGCTCACTGCGATGCGCGCTGTCGACAATCTGGTTGCCGGCGCCGAACACGACATCTGGGCCGTGAACGCGGAGAGCGTCTACCACGAGACCGATGTGGCGGACGAGCACCCGTATCGCACAGCTCCCGAGACGCCCGAGATGCAGGCGCTCGCTGCCGCTCGCCCTGAGTAGAAAGGCATTCCTTCCGCTCGCGGCGACGCTTGGCTCCGCCGGGCTGCTCGTCTGGCTGGCCTTGCCGACGGTCTGGTGGACGCCGCTCAACGTCGACGAGGAGCTGACGATTCGGGTCAGCGAGTTCTCGTTCGCGAACATCTTCGACATCGTCTCGACGAAGCGCGGCGGCGGACCGCTGCATTTCTGGCTCGAGCACTTCCTGCTCGGCTGGTGGCCGGGCCTGGAGTCGCTGCGCATCCCGTCGCTCGTGTTCATCTGCCTCGCGCTCCCGGCGGTCGCGTTGATCGCGCGTCGGTTGCTCGGCGACGAGGTGTCGGCCGGTGTCGTCATCTTGACGGCGGCATCACCGATCCCGGTCCTGTACGCGACCTTTGGCCGGCCGCACACGCTGCTCTTCGCCTGGCTGATGTGGTCGACGCTGCTCGCGCTCGAGGCTTCGGAGCGTGGCGACCGGCGCCTCTGGATCGCGGCGGGGGCCGTGCTCGGGCTGTCGGTGTTCGTTCATCCGACCGCGCCGCTGTACGCAGGGACCGCACTGATCGCAGCGTTGCTCTTCGCGCCTCGAGACCCGCGCTCGGTCTTGCGCGAGGCGTGGCCGGGATTGGCGGCGTTCGCGCTGACCTTCGGGCCGTACTACCTGCGCACCCTGCACGTGCTCGGTGACCGCTACGGCGTCTCGTCCGGAGCGGCCAGCGGACGGACGTTTTCCGGCCGGCCGGTGTGGGAGGACGCGCTCCGCTTCATCGCGCCCGGAGCGCACGACGTCAACTACTTCACGGTCCTCGCCTCGATCGGGCTCGTTGCCCTGCTCGTCGAGCGCCGCTACCGGGTCGTCGCCTTTTGTGTGCTGACCGTCGCTGCACCGATCGTCTTCTTCTCGGTCGTGCCGGCATCGGGCGACTCCGCGCTGTTCTTCGACCGCTACATGATCCCCTCGATTCCGGCGTTCCTCGTCGTCGTCATGGCCGGTGTCGTCACGACGGCCCGCCTCGTCACCCTCCGTCGCTTCACGGCCCCTCTGAGGCTGCTCGTGATCGCGGTGTTGATCGGTTGGCTCCTCGGCCATGAGCTGCATTACGACCTGCGTCATCGCGATCACACGCGGGCGATCGGCATTGAAGCGGTCGCGGACGCCGCGGCTCGGCAGCCGGCAGGTTCGGTGCTCTTCGGCTCGACCGGCACGAGCGGTGCCCTGTTCTCGGCCTTCGACTACGGCCACCCGGCCAACCTGCTCGACCGGTATGTCGCCCTGAGCACCCATTCGCTACGGCTCGTCGACGACGACTCGTGCGAGCGGGCACTCCCGTTTCTCCAGGGTGCGCAGACGCCTCGCTACGGGATCTGGCTCTTCTACGCCGTGGCTCCGGACGAGCAGCGCGCCGCCGCCAAGGCCCTCGCGCGCACCGGCGCCGTGATCGTCCGGCCCGGTCCTGCGTATTTCCTGCTGCGCTCGCCCGCGCGGCTCGCGCCCGAGGCGCTGATCCGGCTCGGCCGCTCCTACCGGCTCGCCTGGCGCGACGCGGTGCCGTCGAACCGGCGGGTGAACGAGCTATTGATCGCCGACAACGAGCTCCTGAAGGGCGTGTGCGTCCCGTACGGCGATCTAGGCGACCCCGACATCTCGCCGCACTGGCCGCCGGTCAAGACGACCCATCAGTAGGAAAACGGTAGGAACCGACCCAAACGGGTCCCCGCAACCCGTTTCGGGGATCCCTCACCCGGGGACCTTTGGCGAAGATTGACTCGTGGCCGGAACCGTTCTCGTCGTTGATGATCAAGACGTCGTTCGCGACGTCATCCGGCTGACGCTGGAAGGCGCCGGGTACACGGTGCTCGATGCGGCGTCGCCGAATGCCGCGATCGATCTCGTGCGTGGCGAAGTCCCGATCGACCTGTTGGTCACAGACGTCGTGATGCCGGAGATGGACGCCTTCGAGCTCGCCGACCGCATCGCGTGTGAGGTTCCGGGGGTTCGTGTTCTCTACACCTCCGGTTACACGGATGCCGGCGCCGAGGGGCCGTTCATCCAGAAGCCGTTCACCCCCGCGCAGCTGGTCGAGAAGGTCAGCGCCGTGCTCGCGGGCTGAGCGAGCTTCTCGACCAACTAAGCTCGAACGCGTGACGCGCGTTCTGATCCTCACGGCGAGCGTGGGCGAAGGCCACGACTTGCCCGCCCGCACGCTTGCAGACCAGCTTCGCGACGAGCGCCCCGGGGTCGACGTCGTGACGGTGGACGGCCTGCAGGTGCTGGGCAAGGTCTTCGTGCTGCTGAACGAGCGCGCACCCGGGGTCGTCTTCTTTCGTTTCCGGTGGCTCTGGGACGCGACGTTCTGGCTCTGCGTCGCGCTCGGCCCGACGCGTCGCCTGACGCAGCAGCTCGTGCGCGCGCTCGGGTCGCGGGGGATGCTCGAGCTCGTCGAAAGCGTGCGTCCCGATGTGATCGTCTCGGTGTATCCGCTCACCACCGAGGTGCTGGGGAATCTGCGCCGCCGGGGCAAGCTCGGGATTCCGGTCGTCGCGGGCATCACCGACCTCGCCGCGATGCACTACTGGGCAGCTCCGGGCGTCGACCTCCATCTGCTCACTCATCCGGAATCGGAAGAGGAGGTGCGTCGGGTGGCAGGCGCGGAGACCGACGTCCACGCGGTCCACGGTTTCACGCGTCCCGAGTTCTCCCGGCCTCGCGACCTGAGCGAGGCGCGGGCGGCGCTCGGGCTGCCGGCCCGGGGCAACGTCGTGCTCGTCTCGGGCGGCGGCTGGGGCGTCGGCGATCTCGAGAGCGCGATCGACACTGCGCTCGCACTCGACGACGTCGAGGTGATCGCCTGCCTGTGCGGTCGGAACGACGCTCTCTACGAACGACTCGCCGACCGCTACGTCGCGGAGGAACGCGTGCGTCTCGTCGGGTTCACCGACGAGATGAGTGAGTGGCTTGCTGCGGCGAACGCGCTCGTGCACTCGACGGGCGGTCTGACCGTGCTCGAGGCGTACATCCGCGGCTGCCCGGCGATCTCCTACGGCTGGGGCCGTGGCCACATCAGGGCCAACAACGCCGCCTTTCGGCGCTACGGCCTCGCCGCGGTCGTGGGCGGCAAGGGCGAGTTGAACCAGGCGCTCCAGGCCGCCCTCCGGTCGCGGCCTGCTCCCGGCCTGGCGCTGGGCTCGTTGCCGTCGGCCGCCTCGCTCGTGCTCGCGCTCGTGGCGTGAGAGCCGACTGGTTCGCCCCGGCGCTGGCCGCACACGTGCCGAGGCTGGCCGACGCCTATCGAGTCGAGCGGAGGCTCGCGTCCCAGGACTGCGTCGCCTTGACCTTCGACGACGGGCCGCACGCCCAGGGAACACCGGCGGTGCTGGAGGCGCTAGCTCGCGGCGGCGCGTCGGCAACCTTCTTCCTCGTCGGCGAACAGGTCGCGCAGCGGCCGGCGCTTGCCCGCGAGATCGTCGATGCCGGTCACGAGGTGGCAGTGCACGGCTACCGCCATTCGCTGCTCCTGCGCCGCCGCGTTCGCGAACTGGCCGCCGACCTCGACCGCGCCCTCGAGGTGATCGCCGATGCGACGGGAATCGCTCCGGTGCTCTATCGGCCGCCGTACGGCGTCTTCAGCTCCGGCGCGCTCGCACACGTGCGCGAGCGCGGCTGGCGGCCGCTGCTCTGGTCGACGTGGGGTCGCGACTGGGAACGGCGGGCGACGCCGCAATCGATCGCGCGACGGGCGACGTCGGATCTACGGCCGGGTGACGTCGTGCTGCTGCACGACTCCGACGCCTATAGCTCGGCCGACTCCTGGCGCAGGACCGCGGCCGCGCTTCCGTCCGTGCTCGAGGCCGTGTCCGCACTCGGTGTCCCAGCTTCGGCGGTGACCCACTCGACGTAGCGGCGCACACCATCGACGAAGGCGGTGCGCGGCTCCCAGCCGAGCTCGGCGGCGGCGCGCTCGCCCGAGATGTTGCCGCCGTGGAGGTCGCCCGCGCGCCCGTCGATGTGCACGATCGGCACGTCTCCGACGAT
>Ga0070660_100003210_pt1 | contig 11232 bp, 7 predicted proteins | sample KBSC33metaG_FD_64670 | JGI IMG/M metagenome (GOLD analysis project Ga0070660, IMG submission 64670) | Corn rhizosphere microbial communities from Kellogg Biological Station, Michigan, USA - KBS C3-3 metaG | ecosystem: Host-associated > Plants > Roots > Rhizosphere > Soil ... | reverse complement strand
CAGACGTTCATCATCGTCGGCGGCGTCCTGCGGATCATCCCGCTGACCGGCATCACACTGCCGTTCGTCTCATACGGAGGCTCGTCGGTCGTCGCGAACTTCTTACTGCTCGCGGGCTTGCTGCTCGTCTCGAACCGGGCCAACACTTGACGACCCCCACCCGCACATCTCGCACTCGCTCGGGCGCTGCAAAGCTCCGCCTCGCTGTGTCCTCGGCCGAGCCCGTAGAACACCGCTACGAACTCGGCCTGCGTCCTTGCGAGGCGGGCTTTTCGCGGCGATCAAGCACGACCTGTACGGGTGGGTGCCGTCCATGAACAGGCAGATCTCCCGCGTCGCGATCGTCGCCCTGCTGCTGATCTCATCCCTGGTCGTGGCGACGACGTACTGGCAGACGTGGGCGCCCGGCAGCCTCGCAGCGAAGCAGGACAACGCCATTCAACGCGTCGCGCAGTTCCGCATCAACCGCGGGAAGATCTACGCGTCCGACGGCAGGACCGTGCTCGCGCAGAACGTCAAGCGGACGTCCGCGGGTCAGACGTTCTACTACCGCACCTACCCGACGCACGGCCTGGCCGCGCAGGCGATCGGCTACTCGACGGTCGGCCGCTCACGTGCCGGCATCGAACGCGAGGAGAACGCCTATCTGACCGCGAGCAACGCGAACGTCGGGACGATCATCGAAAAGCTGACCGACTCGCTGAAGGGCGTGACGATCCGGGGCAACAACCTCGTGCTCAACCTGCGCGTGAACGCGCAGAAGATCGCGGAGACCGCATTGCGCGGGAAGTGCGGCGCCGCGGTCGTCCTCAACCCGAAGACCGGTCAGGTCTACGTGATGGCGTCGACCCCGAGCTACAACCCGAACAAGATCGAGTCGCCGAACGGGTTTGCGAGCATCCTCCACTCGCCCAACGCGTGCCCTGGCTCGTCGTCGGCCTTGCTGAACCGCGCCACACAGGGCCTGTACGCGCCGGGCTCGACGTTCAAGGCGATCACCGCCGCGACGGCGCTCGACTCCGGCATCTACACCCCGAAGTCGACGTTCTACGACCCCGGCTACTGCACCGAGTACGGCGTGCAGGTCAAGAACGCGCTCGACCAGAACGGGCCGGAGCAGTTCGGCAACGTCGACCTGGTGCAGGCCTTCATCCACTCGATCAACGCCGTCTTCTGCGAGCTCGGGATCAAGCTCGGCCCGAAGCGGATCCTCGACGAGGCGAAGAAGTTCGGCTTCTACTCGAAGCCGCCGATCGAGCTCCCGCCGAGCGAGGTCGCCTCCAGCGGCCTCTACAACTTCAAGAAGGGCACCCTGTACGACACGCCGGGCCTCGTCGACCCGGGCCGCCTCGCGTTCGGGCAGGAGCACATGCTGGTGACCCCGCTCCAGATGGCGTTGGTCGCAGCCGGGATCGCAAACGGCGGCAACGTCATGGTCCCGCACCTCGTCAACCGCGTGACGAACGCGAGCGGGCATACCGTGGTGAAGATCCACCCCCAGGTCTGGAAGCACGCCACGAAGCCGGAGACCGCGGCCGCGATCAACCTGATGATGCAAGGGGTCGTCGAGTCCGGAACGGGAAGGGCGGCTCAGATCCCGGGGGTCAAGGTGGCCGGCAAGACGGGAACGGCCGAGACGGGGCAGAACAACGTGTACACCGCCTGGTTCATCTTCTTCGCACCGGCCGATAACCCCACAATTGCGGGGGCAGTCGCCGTCGAGCACCAGTTGAACGGCTTCGGCGGGGCAATTTCCGCCCCGATCGCCAAGCAGCTGATGCAGGCACTCTTGCCCCAAGCGTCGAAACCGTGAAGTTGGCACCGTATGACCACCACTGACACCCTGATCGACCGCGTCTTCGACCGGCGCTACGTCATCAAGCGCAAGCTCGGTTCGGGCGGGATGGCGGACGTCTATCTCGCCGAGGACCAGGAGCTCGGGCGCCGCGTCGCGCTCAAGCTGCTCAACGACCGCCACGCCGCCGACGACCAGTTCGTGGAGCGCTTCCGGCGCGAGGCGCAGAGCGCAGCCGGCCTCAACCACCCGAACATCGTCTCGATCTTCGATCGCGGCCGAGCCGAGGGCACCTACTACATCGCGATGGAGTACCTCGACGGGCGCACGCTCAAAGAGCTGCTCGTCCGCAACGGCCCGACACCGATCCCGATCGCGATCGACTACGCGCGGCAGATCCTCGGTGCGCTCTCGTTCGCGCACCGCAACGGGATCATCCACCGCGACATCAAGCCGCACAACATCGTCGTCGGCGGCGACGGGCGGCTGAAGGTCACGGACTTCGGGATTGCGCGCTCCGGCGCGTCGCAGATGACGGAGGCCGGGTCGATCGTCGGCACGGCGCAGTACCTCTCACCCGAGCAAGCGCGTGGCGCGCCGGTCGATCCACGCTCGGATCTCTACTCGCTCGGGATCGTTCTCTACGAGATGCTGACCGGGAACGTGCCGTTCACCGGCGACACACCCGTCGAGATCGCGATGAAGCACCTCTCGCAGATCCCGGAGCCCCCGTCGAAGCTTCGCCCCGAGGTACCGCACGATCTCGACGCCGTCGTCATGCGCGCACTTGCGAAGGAGCCTGACCAGCGCTACGGCTCGACCGAGGAGATGGACGCGGACCTCGCACGCGTCGCGCGCGGCGTAGCCGTCGCGCCCGAGACCGAGGACGCGATGACCCAGGTGCTCTCTGGCGTCGGGGCCACGACCGCGCAGACGATGATCACGCGCCCGCGCGCCGTCGCACCGCCGCCCGCACCGCCGAGCTACCGCACTCCCGGCCCGTACTACGACTACGAGGAGCCGCCGCGCGGCCGCTCGATCTGGCCGTGGCTGCTGGCGCTCGGCCTGATCATCGCCGGCGCGATCGGCGGCTGGTTCCTCTACACGAAGATCCAGCAACAGATCGACACCAACCGGCCCGTCGCGGTGCCCGACGTGCGCCTCATGCAGCGCGAACTCGCGGTGCTGAAGATCCAGCAAGCGGGCCTCAAACCGCTCGTCGTGAAGGGGCCGGATGACACCGTGCCCGCGGGCCAGGTAGCCGACGAGAACCCGGGCGGCGGCTCGAAGGTCGGCAAGGGCTCGACGGTCACGCTGCGCGTCTCGACCGGCAAGCCGAAGGTAACGGTGCCCGACGTGCGCGGGCGCGATGTCAACTCGGCGATCGCAGCGCTCGCCGGGCTGGGGCTGAACGCCAAGATCGTGCACGTCTACTCGCCGCAACCCGCGGACACGGTGACGGGCCAGTTCCCAGCTCCGGGCGACAACGTCCTCAAGGGCTCGAACGTGCGCATCAACATCTCGCGTGGCGCGAAACCGATCCCGGTGCCCGACGTGACCGGTCAGCCCTATTTGAATGCGAAGTCCGCGCTCGAGGGCCAGGGCTTCGTCGTCAAGCGCGTCGACGTCCAGTCCGACCAGGCCGCGGGCACCGTCGTCTCGACCGATCCGCAGCCGGGAAATGACAGCTCGAAGGGCGCGACGATCACACTCTCGGTCTCCAAGGGCCCCGCGACGACGCAGGTGCCGGTCGTCCTCAACCTGAACCAGGCGGAGGCAGAGCAGCGGATCACCGACGCCGGCCTGACACCGTCCGTCGTGTACCAGCCCGTCACGGACCCCAGCCAGGACGGGATCGTGATCGACCAGAACCCCTCGGCCGGGGCGGACGCCAAGTCCGGTGAGATCGTGATCATCACGGTCGGCCAGCTCCAGGCCGGTGCGCCTAGCGGCGACGGTACGACCACGACCACGCCGTGACTCCGGTGAGCAGTTGACCCGGCGCATCGCCGTCATCCTCGGCGGCCGCTCGAGCGAGAACGCGATCTCGCTCGCCTCGGCCGCCAGTGTCATCGACGCGCTCGAGCGCAGCGGCAACGAGGTCGTCACGATCGAGATCGACCGGAGCGGCCAGTGGCAGCTTGAACCTGGTTCAAAGCTCAAGACTCTCGAACCTGGTTCAAAGAGCGAAGCTGGTTCGCGTGCAGGTTCCGGCGAGTTGGAGCGATTGCCCGGGAAGGCCGTCGCGACCGCGCTGACCGACGTCGACGTCGTGTTCCCTGTCCTGCACGGGCCGTTCGGCGAGGACGGGACGGTGCAGGGGCTGCTCGAGCTCGCGAACGTCCCCTACGTCGGCGCTGGAGTGCTCGGGTCGGCGCTGTGCATGGACAAGGACATCTTCAAGGCGGTCCTGCGCGATCACGGTGTTCCCGTGACACCGAACATCACGCTGCGGCTCGGCGACGAGCCGCGCAACCCGTTCGACTACCCGGTGTTCGTCAAGCCCGCGCGGCTCGGCTCGAGTGTCGGCATCACGAAGGCGCACGATGCGGACGAGCTGAGAGCCGGTGTAGCGCTCGCGTTCGAGCACGACGAGAAGGTGCTGGTCGAGCAGTTCGTCCCGGGAATCGAGGTCGAGGTCGGCGTGCTCGGGAACCTGCAGCCGATCGCGTCGCTGCCCGGCGAGATCGTCGTCACGCACAACGAGTGGTACGACTACGAGGCGAAGTACGACGAAGGCGAAATGGACCTCGTCGTCCCCGCACGGGTCAGCGAGCAGCAACTCGAACGCGCGCAGGAGCTCGCGGTGCGCGCGTTCGTCGCGACCGACTGCGAAGGCATGGCGCGCGCCGACCTGTTCGTGCGCGCGGACGGAGAGGTGCTGGTCAACGAGCTGAACACCATCCCCGGCTTCACGTCGACGAGCGTGTACGCGCGGCTGTTCGAGGCCTCGGGCATCGGCTACGCCGAGCTCCTGCAGCGCCTTGCAGATCTCGCCGTCGAGCGCTTCGAGCGCCGCCGGCAGCTGCGATTTTGAATCCGTATCGCCTGCTGGTTATGCGCCATCCAGCCCTGTCGCCCCACGCCGAGGCGTTCGACGAACTGCTCGAACGTACGCCCGACGGCGGCGCGGTGGACTACGACCTGCCGCAACCGAAGTGGTGGTTCCTGCACCATCTTCTCGCGCGTGGCTTCGTGCTTCACGGCTCCAACCAGCCGGCGATCGACGAATTCGAGACCCGGCCCAACTTCGACGCCCACAACGAACGGCACGTCGAAGCGGTGTTCGCATCCGACGACGCGATCTGGCCGATCTACTTCGCGGTCGTGAACCGCCCGGTCGTCCGGAGCTTGATCAACTGGTGCGAGCACCCGGGGAACGGGACTTCGCGCTATGTGTTCTCGATCGGCGCGGACCCGCGTGACGATGCGTCGTGGACGACCGGGACGATCTACGTCTTGCCGAGCGCGACCTTCACCCTGACGCCGCAGAGTCGCGAGCTCACCAGCCTCGTTCCCGTTCGCCCTCGCGCCCGTCTCGCCGTCGAGCCCGACGACTTTCCGTTCAAGACGAAGACGCGCGGCCACCGTCGCGGCGACTCCGTGCGCAAGGTCTGGCTGAAGAACGCGCTCAGGTTGCCCTGATCTCGTTGATTCGGGCCGTGTTGTAGCTCTGCCCGAGCCGCGTGATCCAGAGCAGGTAGTAGCGGTGGGGCTTGCCGACGATCGTGAAGGTCGTCGTGCCGCCGACCGTCTGCGAGGTCGAGACCGTGTCAGGGAAGTTGGTCGCCGAATCGCCGGCGCGGATCACCGCCGTGAAGCCCGGCGTCATGGTGACGACGCCGAACTGGTGCAGCTGGACAACGCGCCGCGCATCGAGCACCAGGCCGACCCCAGACTTGTTGAGCGACGGCGCGTCGTAGTAGCGCTCGGTCTCCCAGTACGTCGACGGGTCGTCGTCGGTCGCCTTGTAGGCGCTCGAGTCGTTCTCGCCCCCGGTGCCGAAGGGGTCATACGCGCCGGTCGCCTTGAGCGAGATCGCACCACCGTTACCGCCACTGCCGGACGATGTCGGACTTCCATCGTCGCGCGTCGCGATGTAGGCGATGACGCCGCCGATCGCGATCAGCGTCACGAGCGCGAGCACGATCGGCCACGGGTTCGCGCCCTGGCGCCGAGGCCCGCGCGCCCGGCGCGGCAGCGTCGGTGCAACAACCGTTGCCCCCTGAGCCTCGGCGAGGTCGGCCTCGAGCTCGCGGCAGAAGTCGGCCATCGTCTGGAAACGGTCCTCCGGGCGCTTGGCCATCGCCCGTTGCACGGCAGCTTCGAGCCGCGGCGACACGTCAGGCCGCCTGTCGCGGATCGACGGGGGCTCTTCATTGATGTGGCGCATCGCGACCGCGACGAAGTTCTCGCCTGGGAACGGGACCTCGTTCGTCAGCATCTCGTAGAGCACGACGCCCAACGAGTAGACGTCGGTGTGCTCGTCGACGCGCTGACCCTGCGCCTGCTCGGGCGCGATGTAATCGGAGGTGCCGAGCACCGTTCCGGTCTGTGTCATCCCGTGCTGCACGTCGAGCGAGCGCGCGATGCCGAAGTCGGTCACTTTCGCCTGCCCGTCGCCGTTCAGCAGGATGTTCTGAGGCTTCACGTCGCGATGGACGAGGCCCTGCTGGTGGGCGAACGAGAGGCCCCGCGCGATCTGCATCGCCAGCTCGACCGCGGTCGCCACCGGAGCGGGCCCACGGCGCTGGATCAGCGCCTTCAGGTTCTCGCCGTCGATGTACTCGAAGACGATGAACTGGCGGCCGGCGTGCTCGCCACGGTCGATCACCGTGACGATGTTCGGGTGCGACAGCGCGGCGACGGCCCGCGCCTCGCGCCGAAAGCGCTCGATGTACTCCTCGTCCTCCGAGTACTGCTGGTGGAGCACCTTCAGCGCGACCTTGCGATCGAGCAGGCGGTCATGCGCGCGAAACACGCTGGACATGCCGCCGGTACCCACGAGCTCCTCGACCTCGTACCGGTCGGAAAGGACTTCACCGACCATGCGGGAGGAGCGTACCCCTGTAGTCCTGATTACAACGTGGCTTCGAGAGCGGATTCCCAGACCTGGAGCGCTTCGTCGAGCTCCGAGTCCGTGATCACGAGCGGCACCAGCACGCGGATGCAGTTGCCGTAGACGCCCGCCTTGAGAAGCAGGAGCCCGCGATTCAGGGCCTCGGTGACGACCCGGGAGGCGAGTTCCGTCGCCGGCGACTTCCCCTCGCTGACGAGCTCGATCGCCAGCATCGCTCCGACCCCTCGCACGTCCCCGATCTGTGCCCACCGGGCCTGCCAGCTCTCCATGCGGGCGCGCATCGTTTCCCCGATCACGCCCGCCCGTTCAACGAGCCCCTCGTCCTCGATCACCTCGAGCACCGCGACTGCCGCCGCCTGCGCCACGGGGTTGCCGACGTAGGTGCCCCCGACGCCGCCGTCCACGGGCGCGTCCATGATCGCCGCCTTGCCGAGCACGCCCGAGAGCGGCAACCCCATCGCGATCGACTTGGCGACCGTGATCAGGTCCGGCTCGACGTCGTAATGCTCGATCGCGAAGAAGCGGCCGGTCCGCGCAAACCCGCTCTGCACCTCGTCGCACACGAGAACGATCCCGTGCTCATCGCAGATCTCGCGCAGCCCTTGTGCGAACTCCCGCGTCGCCGGAACGAAGCCGGCCTCGCCCTGCACCGGCTCGAAGACGATCGCGGCCACGTTCTCCGGCGCGACCATCGTCTTGAATGCCGCGCGGAGGGACGCGAGCGCCTCGGCGACGGACGGCCCGCGGTAGGCGTTCGGGAACGGCACGCGGTAGACCTCGGGCGCGAACGGGCCGAGGCCCGCCTTGTACGGGTGCACCTTCGAGGTGAGGGTCAGCGAGAGCAGCGTCCGGCCGTGGAACGCGCCGTCGAAGCCGATCACGGCGGGCCGGCCGGTGTAGGCGCGCGCGAACTTGACCGCATTCTCGACCGCCTCGGTGCCGGCGTTGAAGAACGCCGCCTTGGCCGGCCCTGTGAACGGCGCCAGCGCAAGGAGGCGCTCGGCCAGGATCGCGTAGACCTCGTACGGGACCACCGTGTAGTCCGTGTGCGAGAAGCGATCGAGCTGCTCCTGCGCGGCCTGGACGACGTGCGGGTGCGAATGGCCGACGTTCAGGCAGCCGACGCCTCCGGCGAAGTCGATGAAGGTGTTGCCGTCGAGGTCCGTGATCGTCGCGCCGCGCGCCTCCGAGACGACGACCGGGAAGGTGAGCGCAAGCGGTGAGGCCACGCTCGCGGCGAGGCGGTCGAGCACCTCGCGCGTCCGGGGCCCGGGAACCGGCGTCTTGAGCTCGATTGTCCGTGTGGCGGCCATCGATTTCGAGCGTAGCGAAGGACCCGGCCCGACCGCGGTCCGGCACCGAGGGATTTCTGCGGAAAACCCCTTATGCAAAACGGGAATCCCGGTCTACAATCGTGCCCTGGTGCCTGCCCCCAGCTGGCCCGTGTTGACGTGTCCCCAAGCATGGAAAGGCTTTGATGCAGAACTCGCTCAAGCGCATGTGGGCGTTGCTCGGCATGCTGGCGGCGTTTGCCGCTGTGCTCGCCGCGCAGGCCACAGCCGCGCACAAGGCTGTCACTATCGTGATCTGGACCGACTCGGATCGCGCTGCAGCCGTCACGAAGGTCGCCGGAGACTGGGCGGCCACCAACGGTGCGACCATCAAGGTCGTCACCAAGAACTTCGGCGACATCCGTGACAACCTGGGCACCGTCGCCGCTGCCGACGCTCCGGACGTGATCACCGCCGCGCACGACTGGACCGGCCAGCTGGCCGCGAACGGCCTCGTGCAGCCGCTCTATCCGAGCGCCGCTGTGAAGAAGCAGTTCCCGACCTACACCCTGAACGCGTTCTCGTACGGGACGGCCGTCAAGAAGCTGTACGGCATTCCCGCTGCGGTCGAGAACATCGGACTCGTCGTGAACACGAAGCTGGCGAAGGCTCCGAAGACGTTCGCGCAGCTCGAGTCGGAAGCGCTGGCGCAGAAGAAGAAGGCGCACCTCTCCTTCGGCATCGCCGTCCAGCAGGGCTCCGGCGGCGACGCGTACCACATGTACCCGTTCTTCTCAGGGCTCGGCGGCTACATCTTCGGCGTCAACCACGCCGGCAACCTCGACCCGTCGGACATCGGCGTGGCGAGCCCGACCCTGCTCAAGAACGCAGGTCTGATCAACAAGTGGAACAAGGAAGGCCTGATCAACTCGAAGGTCGACGGCGCCACGGCGCAGAACGCCTTCCTCAAGGGCCAGGCCGCCTTCTGGATCACCGGCCCGTGGAACGCAGACACGCTCAAGAAGAGCGGCCTGTCGTTCAAGGTGATGCAGGTTCCGGCGATCGTGAAGCCGTCCGTGCCGTTCCTCGGCGTGCAGGGCTTCATGGTCACAAAGTACGCAGAGACCCACGGTGTGGGCAGCGCGGCGACCGACCTCGTGACGAACTTCTTCGCCTCGGCGTCGGCCCAGACGCAGCTCGCGGCGGCCAACGGCCGGCCGCCGGCGAACATCACCGCGCGTTCGAGCGATCCCGTGCTCGCGCAATTCAGCGCCGCGAGCAAGGGCGGCGTCCCGATGCCGAACATCCCGCAGATGAACTCGGTGTGGGGCGACCTGGGCCAGGCCTGGGTCAAGTCGACGAAGGGCTCGGGCGCGACGCCCGCAGCGGTCGCGTTCAAGACCGCAGCGCGTGCGATCGCGAACAAGATCGGCTAGTCAGCAAGGCCGAGCGGGCGCCCTTCGGGGCGCCCGCTCTCTTTTGACCGCGACTCTCCGAGGAGCCCGTTGAGCACCGCCTCCGTCCCGTCACCGTCCAACGCCCCCTTCAAGCCGGGCCTCGTTGCCCGAGCGATCGCCGCCTTCTCCGGCACACCGGGGCTCGCGATCAAGATCGCGATGCTCGCGCTGACCAACGGCGTCGCAGTCTGGGCGGGAGTCGTGCTCGTCGACCGCTCGAAGTGGATTCCGCTCGCGATCCTGACGCTCGCAACGGCCGCGATCGACTTCATCTACCTCGTGCCCCGCAGCTGGGCTGTGCCCGCCAAGTTTCTCGTCCCCGGGACGATCTTTCTGCTCGGGTTCCAGCTCGTCCCGATCATCTACACGATCGAGGTCGCCTTCTCGAACTACTCGACCGGCCACATCAGCACCAAGGCCGAGGCGATCAAACAGATCAAGATCAATTCGCTCGAGGCGCCGGCGAACGGCAAGCAATACGAGATGGCACCTGCACGCGACGCCTCGGGAAACCTCGTCCTGATCCTCCGCCAGGACCCCGGCGGCAACGTCTTCGTCGGCACGAAGAAGGGCCTGACGCCGCTCCCGAAGGCGGCCGTCAAGGTCGATCCGAGCGGCATCCCGCTCTCTGCGGAGGGTTACAAGCTGATCAGCGGCGCCGAGCTCTTCACGCTCGACGCGCAGCTGCGGGGCTTCACGGTCCCGACGCAGGGCGACGCCGCAATTCAGCCGCAGGGCGTGCGCCAGGCGGTCGAGCTCCAACCAACCCTGCGCTACGACGCCGCCAAGAACGAGTTCGTCCGCATCAGCGACGGCGCGGTGTTCAAGGACAACGGCAAGGGATCGTTCGTCTCCGCCAGCAACGCGAAAGAGGAGCTAGAGCCAGGGTGGAAGGCGTTCATCGGATTCGGCAACTTCGACAAGCTGGCAACGAACCCGCTCTACCGCGATCCGTTCCTACGTGTCTTCGTCTGGACGATCGTCTACGCGAGCCTCACTGTTTTCCTCTCGTTTGCTGCCGGCCTCTTCATCGCGATCGCCCTCGACAAGAAAGGCCTGCGCGGCCAGAAGCTCTACCGCTCCGTGCTCGTCCTCCCGTACGCAATGCCGGGCTTCCTCTCGCTGCTCGTCTGGGGCGGCCTGCTGAACGACGACTTCGGCGTCGTGAACAAGCTGCTGCACGTCCACATTCCCTGGCTCTTCGATGCGAACTGGGCGCGCGTCTCAGTGATCCTCGTCAGCGTCTGGCTGACGACGCCGTACTTCTTCCTCGTCTCGATGGGAGCGCTCCAGTCGATCCCCACCGAGCTGACGGAGGCGGCGAAGGTCGACGGCGGCGGCGGCTGGTCGATCTTCCGGCGGGTGACGCTGCCGCTGCTCCTCGTGGCGGTCGCGCCGCTGATGATCGCCTCGTTCGCGTTCAACTTCAACAACTTCAACAACATCTACCTCCTCACCGGCGGCGGCCCGTACAGCGGCTCGTCCTCGGTCGCAGGCTCGACCGACATCCTGATCTCGTACACGTACAAGCTCGCGATCGCGACCGGCAAGGGCCAGGACTACGGCCTTGCGAGCACGGTCGGCATCGTCATCTTCTTCATCGTCGCGTCGATCTCCGGCGTGTCGTTC
>Ga0070660_100003207_pt1 | contig 11240 bp, 14 predicted proteins | sample KBSC33metaG_FD_64670 | JGI IMG/M metagenome (GOLD analysis project Ga0070660, IMG submission 64670) | Corn rhizosphere microbial communities from Kellogg Biological Station, Michigan, USA - KBS C3-3 metaG | ecosystem: Host-associated > Plants > Roots > Rhizosphere > Soil ... | reverse complement strand
CTTTTTATGTAGCAACCTTTTGATGGCTTTTTTTAAAACTGAAGGAATGGTTTCAGAATGTATTGCCTATGTTTCTAAACGTAGATTTTATTGTTTGGGTTGCTATCTAAATCTGTGTAATCTTTCTTATAATATACCAATCGCTTTTACGGATCAGCCTGGTGAAAATTAACAAGAGAAAGAAAATAAGAAAAGCGCTAATTAATTGCCACCATGTATTGTCGAAAGTGTGACAAGATAAATATCCGCTGGCGAAAGCAATCGCAGGGCAAATAACGAACACTATATTTTGTTTAAGATTGATAACATCGGTTTTGGCGCGAAACATTAAAAACTGCAAAAGGATAGCCATTAAATAGGCAAATGCCGCCCCTTCGCCGCCCAAAAAAGGGATTAAGATAATATCGCCGGTTACATTGACTAAAAATGTGATAAAAAAAATATAGAAAATCATTTTGAGCCGCCTTTGAGAAAAATGGATTGACCATAAAAAATTGTTTGCATAGATAAAAGGCATACATGCTGATAAAATAAGAATAGTGTAACGGTTTACAGTGCCATATTTGCCATGAGTGATAAAATCAATTAAAGGAATCCATACAATATTAAGAGTTAGTGCGATTAAAGAAGCTGTGATGATTTCAAACCGCAATAATGCAAAAAGGTCATTTATTTTTCCGGCCATATTTATTTTAGTATCACCACGAAACAGCTTTGTGAAGCGGGGAACTAAAAGAGGCGCTACCACAAGAAGCGGCAAAGTAGTTACTTCAAAAACTTTATACGCGAAACTATATTCTGCAAGTGCAATATTGGAAGCAAGAATGCCGAGAAATATCCAGTCGAAGCGTGCTATTGCGGAAGTGAAAACGACTACTCCTGCCTGCGGTAAGGATGCTTTCAGCAGGCTGAAATAATTTTTGGTAGTCCATTGATTGCTGAAAGATATTCTCAATACTTTTTTTGTAATAAAATAGGAGATCAATAATTCGGTAAGGTCGCCGGTGATAAAAATGATGATTACCGTTGTAAGATTCAATGTTGAAAAGAAAGCAAAAGACAGTAAAGCAGCAGCCCTTACTATATTGGAACAGATGGACATAATAAACAGCGCCCTGAATTTTTCCAATCCATTTGCCAATTGCTTGAATGGTGAAGCGAAAAAGATCATCAGCTTACCGATGCCTAAGAATAAAATCAGGCGATGATTTTGTTGAAATACCGGAAAGAAAAAAACAATCATCAGTAATAACGTGTAAAATATCAATCCTGCAGCGACAACATGGAAAAAATAAATAGAAAGTATTTTTTGGGGATCTTCACCCACTGCTATTTTTTGAACCATTACCTGGTCAATCCCTAAAGAGAGAGTAGTAAAAGCCGTAAGCAGAACCGCTAAAGACCAATTGATTTCACCAAAATCATTTTTTGAAAAATACAGGGAGAGTACATAAAAAATAAGCAGCCCGCATACCTGGCTGATGATTACCTGTAATGAATTGGCTGAGATATCATGAAGAAATTTTCTTCTCATTTATGCTTTATAAATAATCCATTTCGTAGAAAACAAGTACAAAGATTTATAAGAGAATGCCTGGTTATAATAATCAGAAGTGGGAATTATTTATCTTTTTTCAAAAAGGGTTTTACAGTAAGTGTGAATAGAATGCCACCGCTTTTTAGCTTCACTTTTCCGGCGCCCACGCCGCTTAAGGGAAGATTGATATAAGGCTCCCCCATCACTGAAATACGGTTATTGAAAGAATATTGGTAACCTCCTGAAAGATTTAAGATAGAAAGAAAATTTTGATTCTGATTGTGTATGCTCCAATCTTTTGTGTATGGCTGCCCGGTGGGATATTTATAATAGAATTCATAGGTTTCTCTTTTCATCAGATAAGATGTGAGCCCGGTTGAAAGAAACCAATTGTGATTTTTTATTTTCTTAAAATTATAATTGAAATTCACTGGAATGGAATATACCAAACAGTTGGCATCAATGTTTTCGAGGTAATCATAGTTTCCCGTTCCGGAAGTGGTATTATAATCACCAGGCCCTACCGAGTAGATTTTTTTGCCAGCATAAAAACCTGTGCGTAGTGTGAATGACCGGGAGATAGCATAGCTAAACCCTAAGCCAAAGTTGATGGCTACTTTTCCGGGATTGTCGAGGTGAACACCGCTGATATCCGGTCCTGCAAAAAAACTGATACCGAAATTTCCAGCAAAAATGTTTTTTGATTTTTTCATTTCCTTTTTGGCAACCGTACTTTTTTCTTTTTCAGTTTTTGTAATATTTTCAGTTTCTTTTACTACCGGTATGTGTAACAAAGTATCCTGTTTATTTTCCTGGTTTACAATATTTTTTTGATCCAATGATGAAACATCAGAATTATTTTTATCGTGATTATTGACGGCTTTTTCCTGGTTTATTATTGTTTCATCTGGCGAGGGTATGATGTTATTATTAAAATTATTTTCCTGTGTATTTTTTTCAACCGGGTAAATTGAATTTGTGCGGGCAACACCGGCAATATTTCTTCCCGGATTTGTAGGAAGCAATTGTGAAACATTTTCTTTTCTCACCGGTAGTTGCTGATAAGATTCTTGCTTGCCGGATGATGAACCTGCAATCTTTGCGCCGGAAAGATCAGAAGAGGCAGGAGTGGGAATTGATTTTTCGGTCTTGTTTGTTGAGGTAGTAATTTCCTTTGCAGGAGAGGAACTTTTTTTCCCGTTTTCTGCAACCATATAAAATACCAATCCGCCTGCCAAAAGCAAAGGAAGGAGGAAGAAAATAATCTTTCTCCTCTTTTTCTTCTGAGGAAGATGCTGGTCGAGCAACTGCTCCATTTTTTCCCATGCTTTATCATCATACGCAGGATGGTAGTGGTCTGCAGCGTCTTTAATTATCTTATCGTTTTCTTCATCCGGCATTTTTCGCAATTATAATTTTATTATCTTTTTTTAAAATCTTTTGTAGTTGTTGCCTCGCTTTAAAAAGGTTGGATTTTGATGTACCTGTCGAAATACCTAACTGATCTGCGATTTCTTCATGGCTGAGTCCATCAATGATAAACAAATTTAAAACGGTTCTGTAGGCAGGCGAAAGATTCTGAATAGCCCTGATGATCTCATCGTATGACATGGCATCAAAAGCAGTCTCATTATCTGCAGGCAGGTAAATCAGTGATGTTTCCATTTCTGCGGTAAAATAATGCTTGTTATATTTCCGGCAATGATCTATCGCTGTGTAGATAAGGATCTTTCTGATCCAGCCTTTAAATGAATTGATTTCATCAGCATAAGAAGGCTTATAACGGTGTATCTCTTTAAATATTTTGAGAAAGCCGTCATTAAAAATTTCAATGGAATCCTCTCTTCGTTTTGCATAACGATCGCAAATGGCCATACCATAGCTATAGAAAGAGTTGTAGATTTTTTTTTGACTCTCCCTTTCATTCAGAATACAGCCTCTGATAAGTTGTTTCAATTCTTTTGCAGGTAACAAATCCATTATTTTCTATATCTATATCGTAGAAGTACTGGTAAAGGTTGCTTTGCGTTTTTAATTTTTTCTGTTTTATGCTTTCTGTTATAAAGTTATGCCAAATTAAATTATCTCTTTTACCAGGGCGTATTTGAAATTGTCGTTTATTTTCATTGCCTTACCCCCTCTCCATTTAGAGAGAGCCTGTCCCGATTTTTCGGTAAACATGGTAAGACCTAATACTCATGTATCTTTTTAATCATCTAATGTAACATATCAATCGCCTTTTCTTTTGAACCTCTTTCAGCTACATAGCTTTTCTTAATCATACTATTCGCACTCAGATCCTCCACGTTTTTAGTTCTAACAAAACTTGAAATATTCTCGTACATTTCGCGGCTTTGCATGTTGGCAATGACTTTATTGCCCTTTGCTGTCCTGACAATGATAGTAAGAACATCAACGGAAATTGATAAATGTAATTTTTTCTGGCCAATGAAAAAGTAAATGATAAAGATTTAGGATTTTTTCTTCATTGAAGTTTAGTATTAGATGCCGACACGGAAGTTATTTTGGGTTATTCAAACATACAACTGTGGCATAGGCAAGAAGATGAAATAGATAAGGTAGAACGAAACTATAAGTATCAGTCTATAGAAGAAAAGGAATCTAGCAAATGGATATAGGCTTGTAATGAAAGTAAAGACCATTTATCGCAGACCCGAACCATTACTTTTATTGAAGACCGGGAGGGAGATATATACCATCAGGTTGCGGAGTTACAGAAAACCTGAAAATTTCTTTTACACCGCTTTTAAGATAGACTGTTCGCCTATGAGGCGTGGGCAAGGTTTATTTGCGGTGTGGAACTTCCCAGGAAAATAATTTTCAAGCTTGCAGTAAATGAAGAAATAATAAGGGTTTCTGTTTTTGTTTTATTAAGGAAAGCTTTGAAAAAGTTGGATTGTACTAACAACAATACAAAAAGTATATCGCTAAATAATTGAAAACGAATAGTGAGTTTTTTGTACTATTGCGTCTTATAACAAAAATCGTAGTGTTAGTGGTTATTTAAAATGACAACCCTCAAATGATAGACAACATAAAAATATTACACACCAAAATCCTGTCTGACAATTGGTATGTACTCAGAAAAATTACTTACGAATACACAAAGAAAGATGGCACAAAACTGACCCAAAGTAGAGAAGCCTATGACAGAGGAAATGGTGCTACAATTTTGCTTTACAACAAAGAACAAAAAACTGTTATTCTTACAAGGCAGTTTCGACTTCCAACATTTGTAAATGGAAATGAAACAGGAATGTTAACTGAAGCCTGTGCAGGTTTATTAGACAAAGACAATGCCGAAGATTGCATAAGGCGAGAAACCGAAGAAGAAACAGGGTATAAAATTACAGAAGTACGCAAAATATTTGAAGCGTATATGTCGCCAGGTTCGGTGACAGAAATTTTATACTTCTTTATTGCAGAGTATGCGAAAGAAATGAAAGTTACAGACGGTGGTGGCGTTGAACACGAAGAAGAAAATATAGAAGTTTTGGAAATCAATATTGAGGACGCAATGAAAATGATTGGTAATGGAGAAATTAAAGATGGAAAGACAATAATGTTACTTCAATACATAAGACTTAACAACATACTTTAATGCAAACAGACAAACCACTTATGATACTTGTGGCAGGACCTTATCGTTCAGGCACAAATGATAACCCACTTTAGAGTTGTATCGTATAGGACATATGCCTGTATTGGGAGAATGGTTTGCTTTACCACTTATTGAAGCAGCAGGTTCAAAAAGGTTGGAGACAAAATTTTTAATGACATTTTTCATCCAATAGCAGTAAAACTTATTGACCATTGTGATGCAGTTTTAAGAATTGGTGGAACTTCAACAGGAGCAGACGAAATGGTAAAAACAGCACAAGCAAAAGGGAAAATAATTTTTCTTGACAAATCGAAAATTCCAAACGTAGGACAAACATAAACAGCCACATTCGCGATAGCTCGGATTTGTTAGGGGTTTTAAAAGGGAAGTTGGCGATTAAAATATTTAGGACTTACCCTCATTTGAAGCAGAAGCCATATTGGGGAAATCATTTTTGGTCAAGAGGATATTTTGTGACTACAGTTGGAATTGACGAAGAGATAATAAAAAGATACGTAAGGTATCAAGAAGGAGAGGACAAAAAGGAAGAAAGCCAGACTCGAAATTTCGATTTGTTCTCGCCACCACAGGAGACGTAAAGAGGGCTATGTCCGATGCTTTCAACCCACCTTCTTAGAAGGTGGGTGTTGAGTCAACAATAAGCCAATTATCTATATTTTACGTTTTTGCAGAAATATGTTAGTCAATCCTAGCTGGCAATTGTGGGTTTTGAAACTCCCTTTTCTAAAAGTTTATAATGCGCAAGGGATAAAACTGTGAACTTTTAAATTAGAAAAAGAGGAGCAATTTTGTAATTGCAAAACAACAAAAAATGCCCACTCTAAAATTCAACATCAGCAAAGCCGAAATTGAAAAGCTAAATTACGAACGATATGCGTATCTTGACCCAATGGTTCAAAAAAGAATCTTTGCTGTTTATTTGAAAGCTACTTTAGGCTGGAACAATTAAATAATAGGACAGACAATTGGTTTGCTTTACAATGCAGTCGGTAGCTGGATAAATACTTATAAGGCAAACGGATTTGAGCGCTGCTGATTAATAATTATGGAAGCAGAAAAAGTGAATTGGAAAACCACGCCGATAGCATTTTAAAATCCTTTCAACTACAACCTCCAATGACTAGCAGCGGAGGCGGCAAATCGAATAACAGAAATGACAGGTATTAGCCGAACCCAATAGCTATCGGGTGAGCAACAGGTAAGGACGTTTATGAAAAGGCATGAACTGACGTTTATAAAATGCGGACACATCCCTGCAAAAGCAGATAACGATAAACAACATCAATGGGTAGAAACGGAGCTTAAACCCGTTATGGAAGCGGCACAGAAAGAAGAAGTGCATTTGTTTTTCTTCGATTCAGCGCATTTTGTATTACAACCATTTCTTTGTTCGCTGTGGTGTGCTTTTCGGGGTTTTATCAAAGCTTCTGTGGGTAGAAACCGCATCAATGTATTAGGCGCTGTAAATGCCATTGCCAAAGAAGTAATTACTATTACCAATACCACTTATATTACATCAGGCACCCTTATTGATTTTCTAAAATTATTAAAGGAAAAAAATATGCCGATAAACCTATTGCAATGTATCCGTCCGGCTAACTACCTCTCTTTACAGTTCCGGCATAAAGTATTTATATCAAAGGTTTCCAGTTATGAGGCAGTAAGCCATCTATTTTATTGATTGGGTGAGTATTGATTCTTTGCAAAACATCCCTGAGCCAGATGAAAGGGTTTATGCCGTGGAGTTTGCAGGTACCCATTAAAGAATATAATAAAGCACTTCTCCTTGCAGCATCATTGCTGCCGGCAAATAAATAATTCTTTCGGCCGATGGCCACTGGTCTTATAGAGTTCTCTACAGGGTTATTATCTATGTTCAATTTGCCATCAGTCGCATACACCGTCAGTTCCGGCCATCTTTCAATGCTATATCCCAGGGCTTTGCCAATAGCACTTTTAGGCAACGCTTTTAGGTAGCTTTCTTTCATCCATTTGCCTAATGATTCTAATACAGGGACAGATTCCTTTTGACGCAATTCCAATATTTGTTCTGCATTCAGTTGCTGGTTTTTGGCTTTGCGTTCTATGTCATAAAGTAATCCTATTTGTTCCAAAGTGTATTGCGCAATGGCTTTGTCATTGTTCGTTGATTCAAAAAATTTACGCCGCGCATGTGCCATGCAATGGAGCACAATAATATCCTCTTTCTCTTTAAAAAAATCATACACGTTGTAGCCATCCGCCTGAAGATACCCTTTAAAATCTTTGAGTATTTCTTCAGGCCCCTCTCTTCCCCTGCCTTCTTGGTAATCGAACCAGACCAGCCCATCTATACTGTTGTGATGCACCCAATAATAACCACGGTGTGTGGTACCCCGCCCGGATGAACCGTTCGGACGGGCTTTTTTATTTTTATCCAACACTTTTGCCGGTGTCTCATCTGCATGTAGATAATCGCTTTTCAATATCAATTTCAACAGCGCATCACCCAAAGGGTCTATTAAAGCGCATCCGTCCTTTATCCAGTCACCGATAGTACTGTAAGGGATATTGATACCTTCTCTTTTAAAACGTTCCATCTGGCGGTACAGCGGAAGATGATCTACATATTTATCAATAATAATCTGTGCCAGCAATCCGGGGCCTACAATAGCTTTTGGTAAAGGGCGCTCCATCATCGGTGCGATGATGATGCCTTTGCCTTTATCATCCGGCACTACATACTTAGGGCGTACATAGCGGTTTACAAATAATTTGCCTGGTTCATATTCCAGTTCTTCGGTTATCTCATCGCCTATTTTTTTGCAGCCTTCCGTTTTTTCAGAAGGCTCAATAACAATCTCTCTGCGCTCTAAATGTTCAGGAAGTGGTGTACGGCCGGGATGCTCTTTTTTAATTTCTGTAGTGTGTCGGATGTATTCAATCTTCTGCGCTTTTATCACAGAACACTGTGCCACTTCTTCTGCCTCTATATCTAAACTGAGTTGTGAAGAAGAACTATTTGAAGGGACGAAGCGTTCATTTTTACTGCCAAAAATCAATCGTTTCAGATTGGCAAGTTCGTACTTTAAAGAAGCAATTTCAAGAGCGGATTGTTCATACAAAACTTTATAATCAATGGTTGTTTCTATCACAGCATAAATGTACTACAACTCTTTAATAGTAAGGATTACAGGCTACCCGTTATCCACAGTTTTATGCCATTTGTTGATATCTTTTTCGCTTGCGCACACTCTTTAAACAAACACCCTGAAGTATGTATTGCAAAGCTTCGTGGCTGATAAAAAATTCTTTGCCATTATGATTGGTTACCGGCAACTCAAACATTCCTTTTTCCAATCTTTTATAATACACAGCAAAACCATCGCCTTCCCACAAAAGCAGTTTTAGCTGGTTGTGTTTTTTATTAATGAAGATGAATATAGCTCCATTCAGTATATTCATTTTTAATTCTGAGGTAACGATACCACATAAGCTATCAAAGCCTTTGCGCATATCGGTAGCATTGAGATACAAATAATATTTACACGAAGCCGATAAGTGAACATGACTAACTGATAAGTGCCTTTAAATAACTACTGCTTACCGGCTCATGAAAAAGTAAGCGCACACCATCCGGAAAATGAATCTCTACCGAAGCTGCAATCACAGCTTTATCTATTTTTAATTTTGCAAACCCACTGCTATTATTATCAGCTTTACCATGCCCTGTTCGGTAACATTTATACCAATAATAAAACGAATGGTGCTTAATGGATTGTTGCTGGCAGTATGCTTTTTTTGTAAGGCCGCTTTGTTGCCAGTGTTCGATCATCTCAAACATTTGGCGCGTAATTCCGAATCGTTGCGCATGACATTTTTTTTATCATGCAAAACTATTGGCTATTATATTTGTGGACAAGATGTGGTTGGACGGACGGATACTTTGAAACTCTTTAATGATCTTTAAATATCTTCAATTCGGCAGCAATTTTTTTCCCTTTTATAATTTTTTAAAGATTTTTTTTTCATTGATTATCTATAGATGATCAATAGATGTATTAGAAAGGACTTTATAAAACACCATTTATAGGCTTTTCAAGGAATAGAGGTGAAGGAAATAAGCGGAATTGGCGTATAAAATAAATGGATTAAGTGTAATAAATAAACGGATTGGGTGTAAAAATTTAATGGATTGTTTAAACGAGGTGTGGAGAATAAATGGATTTAATACTTATTTTAAAGAATATTTTAACGGGCAACAAATTTCGCATACAAACATTCTCTCGCCGCATTAACTGTTGAAAGATTTGATGTCGGCACACAAATATTTTTATATAGGTTTTTTTATCCGTTCGAATTGGAGTTAGCTGAATTGTTCTATCTCTCTTTTAAACTTTGAAAAATTGTTCGTCAAAAATTACCGCTTTACTCAGTATTACATCAACTAAAATTTCTTTGTATGAAAAATCCGAGCATCATTTCTTCTCTTTTGTAATTAATGTAGCAAAGTTTTTATTGATATAATCGGGAATAATGTTGGCATCGGAACTATAAATTTGCTGTAACAATTTTCTGCCTTCATCCTGGTGATGATGATTTAACTGATTTTTTATCAAATTATACATTCCTGTTTTGGCTCTGTAGGCAATCATTTAGATGTTATCGATAAAGTGCTTTCTTACATTTATGGCATTGGAAAACTGTTTTTGCAGGGACTATGATGCAAAGGTTATTTTTCTATCCCTATTTTTTTTGTCTTTTATAACTGCAATCTGTTCTTCGAAATTTTTAATTTCCTGATGTACTTCCGCCAAATGTTCGACTACCTGAATAAAGTATTGTCGTATCTTCATACTCCAATTCTCAATTAGCGTAGATTTAAATTTTCAAATATGTCGACATATAATCTCACTGTCAACGAAAAATCATATACTATCGATGCAGAACCCGACATGCCGTTACTGTGGGCCATTCGCGATTTTGTTGGATTAAAAGGTACAAAGTTTGGTTGTGGTATGGCGCTATGTGGTGCATGCACCGTGCACCTGGATGGCAGCCCGACCAGGTCATGCCAAATTCCTCTGAGTGCATTGAGGCCAGGGCAAAAAATTACCACGATCGAAGGGATTTCAAAAGATGTGGATCATGTAATTCAAAAAGCATGGATTGCAAACCAGGTGCCGCAATGTGGCTATTGCCAATCCGGGCAGATCATGTCTGCAGTCGCGTTGTTAGCATCCAATCCCAATCCGAGTGACGAGGATATTGATGCCTACATGTCGGGAAATATTTGCAGATGTGGTACCTATCCCCGCATCAGGAAAGCAATACATGCAGCAGCGAAGATGGCTACGGTCAAAGGATGATTTTTACCTGCTGCATCGTTGCATTTATGGTATCTTATTTTTAGTTGTATCAATTAAACCTCAAAAAAATGACAGCAATTTCAAGGCGCAATTTTATTAAAACTTCCGGTACCGCAACCCTTGGTTTATGGTTTGGGATTTCTTTGCTGGACGGTTGTGTGGCAAAAAAATCTATTGCCGGCGCCAACAATTTTACGCCGTATATCCTGGTAGATCGTGACAACAACATTACGATTTATAATATAAAACCCGAATTGGGACAGGGTACCTTTCAATCTATTCCTTCATTGATTGCAGAGGAGTTTGAAGTAACTCTCGACCAGGTAAAAATTCTGAATTCAAATGGTGAGAAAGCATTTGGCCCACATCAAAGTGCCGGAGGAAGTTCATCAGTGAGAGGCAGCTACAACGAGTTAAGAAAAGTGGGCGCTTCAGCGAAAGAAATGCTCCTTACCGCAGCAGCAACAAAGTGGGGAGTGAATGTTTCAGATTGCTATGCAGAAAACGGAAGAGTTTTTCATAAACCTTCCGATAAAAGTTTCACCTACGGTGAACTGATAGAAGAAGCATCAAAGCTCGATGTGCCGAAAGATCCCAAACTCAAAGACCCCAAAGATTTTAAGATGTTAGGCAAGTCTATGCCGAGGCCCGACGTGCCGATGAAAGTGGGCGGAAGAGCAGTGTACGGTATCGATGCAGAAGTTCCGGGTAT
>Ga0070660_100003206_pt1 | contig 11244 bp, 13 predicted proteins | sample KBSC33metaG_FD_64670 | JGI IMG/M metagenome (GOLD analysis project Ga0070660, IMG submission 64670) | Corn rhizosphere microbial communities from Kellogg Biological Station, Michigan, USA - KBS C3-3 metaG | ecosystem: Host-associated > Plants > Roots > Rhizosphere > Soil ... | reverse complement strand
GATCGTCGATCACCGCCTGCCCTGCCTCCAGGAACAGGCGGTAGAGCTCGGCGGTGGCACCCTCGATCAGGTCAACCTCGATCCGGTCGAAGCGGTAATAGGTGCCTTCGTCCCAATAAGGCTTGCCCTCGGCGGTATGCCAGATCAGCCCCCGCGCCTCGACCTTGGCCTGCCAGTCGGGGCGCGGCGCAACCTGCTCGCGGATCATTCGCCGAAACCGCCGAATGCGCGCGCCGAAGATCCGAACCCGCCGCGCGCGACCGCGGCGCTGCGCGTCATCGCGGTGCTGACCGGTGCGTGGAAATAGGTGGCCCCCGCGGTCCGCGTGAACGATCCGCCCGAAACCCGCTCGCCATAATAAGGCACCGCGCTGCTGCGGCCGAGATAATACCAGAGGAAGGCGCTGCTTGCGCCGCCGCCGTGATAATTCTGGCAATCCGCGTCGGGCACGCGGTTGCCACTGTGATCGACGCACACCGCCGTATCCTGCTGCGCGATCCAACGATCCGGCTGCTGCTGATCGCATGCCGCCAGCGTCACCGCGGATGCCGCCACCAGGGTCAGATTGAGCGTGATCGTCTTCATGTTTCCCCCAAGGAGTTGGGCGCAAATATAGGACCCTGCTTTCTGTCCGTCATCCCGGCGAATGCGGGCTGGAATGACTGATTATGGGTTTGACCGCGCGGTCGACTTCTTCGTCCGCAATGTCGGGTCCGCCTGCGTCGGGTCATCCGGCCAGGGATGCCGGGGATAACGCCCGCGCATCTCCTTCGCGACCGCCGCCCAGCTCCCTTTCCAGAAGCCCGGCAGATCGGCCGTCGTCTGGATCGGCTTGCCGGCGGGCGAGGTCAGCCGCAGCACGAGCGGCGTGCGCCCGATCATCGGATGCTCGGCCAGCCCGAACAAGGCCTGCACGCGCAGCTCGACTGCGGGGCCGCCCTCCGCGCCATAATCGATCGCGTGCGTCGTCCCGAGCGGCGAGGTGAAGTGGGATGGCGCCTGTTTGTCGATCGCCGATTTGCCCTCCCACCCGATCAGGTTTTCGAGCGCCTGGAACAAGGCGGCGCCATTGATGTCGCCCAGCTTGCGCTTGCCCTCGACCAAAGGCGGCAGCCAGTCGTCGAGCCGCGCGATCAGCGCGTCGTCGGAAAGGTCCGCCCCTCCCACGAACCCCGCCCGCTGGCGCAGCGCACGCGCCGCATCCGACCAGGGCAGCAGCCCTAACCCATGCTTGCGCACGCCCTCGACCAGGGCCGCCGCGACCTCGGCCGGGTCGGCCGCGCTGTCCGGACCCGACGCCAGCCGGATAGCGCCCAACCGCCGTTCGCGCATCGCCTGCACCGCGCCCGTCGCCGGATCGAACGTCACCGTCCGCCGGTTTTCGATGCGGCTTCCAAACAAGTCCATCAGCTCGGATTCGATGATTTTCGAAGCCGACAGGATGCGAGCCCCCGCCGCCGAGCCCTGCGTCTCGGCCACCGCGATCCAGTCCTCGCGCGCCAATGACGAGGCGGGGTCGAGCCTGAAGCCGCGTCCACCGACTGCGATCCAGTCCGCTCCATCGCCCCCGCGCCGCTTCGACACCCGATCCGGGAAAGCCAGCGCCACGCACGCGCCGACCGGCCCCTCGCCGTTCCCGCCACCCGCCAACTTCGCCCAGCGCTGCGCCAACCCACGCCCGGCCTCGGCCCGCCGCCCGCTCTCGCTCCGCCAGCGCCGAAGTCGCGTCTCCAGGTCCGGGTCGTTGCCGCCCAGCCCCTGCTCGGACAGCAAGACCGCGACCTCGGCCGCGGTCCTGCCCCAGCCATGTTCGCCCGCCGCAACCAGCATATGGCCCAGCCGCGGGCTGACCGGCAGCCGCGCCACCTTCTGCCCATGCGGCGTCGGCCGGTCGTCCGCATCGATCAGGCCGAAGCTCGCGAGCCGCCTCTTCGCCTCCGCAATCGCCGCCGCGCTCGGCGGGTCGATCCAGCGCAATGTGGTGGGATCGGTCACGCCCCAGATCGCGCAGGCCAGCATCAGCCCCGACAGATCGGCTTCGGCGATTTCGGGGGGATCGTAAGGCGCGAGCCCGGCCGTCGCCGCCTCCTCCCACAGGCGATAGACCGTTCCCGGCCCCTGCCGTCCGGAGCGGCCCGCGCGCTGCGTCGCCGCCGCCTGGCTGACGCGTTCGGTCGACAGCCGCGTCACCCCCGCCGCCCGATCATAGCGTGGCCGCCGCGCGAGGCCTGAATCGACCACGGTCGAGACGCCATCCAGCGTCAGACTGGTTTCGGCGATCGCGGTTGCCAGCACCAGCTTGCGCTTGCCGGGCGGTTCGGCCCGGATCGCCGTGCGCTGCGCGCCGGGATCGATCTGGCCGTGCAGCCGGTGCAGGTTGATCTCGGGCGCGAGGCCGGTCAGCCGCTCCGCCGTCCGCTCGATCTCGGCCACGCCCGGCAGGAAGGCGAGCACGCCGCCCTTGGTCTCGGCCAGCGCGCGGCGGATCGCCTGCGCCATATCGTCCTCGATCCTCTGCTCGCGCCGGCCGAGATAGACATGTTCGATTCCGTAGCTCCGTCCCGCGCTCTCGATTACCGGCGCGCCGTCGAGCAGCCGCGAGAAGCGCTCGCCCTCCAACGTCGCCGACATGGCGATCAGCCGAAGCTCGGGTCGCAGCGCCGCCTGCACGTCGAGCGCGAGCGCCAGGCCGAAATCGCCATCCAGACTGCGCTCGTGCACTTCGTCGAACAGCACAGCGCTGATCCCCGCCAGTTCCGGATCGGCCTGGACCATCGCGACGAAAATGCCCTGCGTCACCACCAGCAGCCGCGTCGCCGCCGACTGACGGCTGTCGAGCCGCGTCGCATAGCCGATCCGCTGACCGACCGGCTCGCCTGCAAGCTCCGCGATCCGCTCCGCCGCCGCGCGCGCCGCCACCCGCCGCGGCGACAGCAAAAGCACGCGCCCGGTGCACCAGTCGCGGTCGAGCAAGGCCGGCGCCACCGCAGTCGTCTTGCCCGCCCCCGGCGGCGCCACCAGCACCGCGCTCGACCCCGCGTCCAGTGCGGCGAGCAGCTCGGGCAGCACGGCGTGGATCGGCAGGTCGGTCATGCTCTAGCGCTTAGCCCACCCCGTCATGCCAGCGGAAGCTGGCATCTCATGAGGTTTGCTCCCACCCCCTGAGACCCCAGCTTGCGCTGGGGTGACGAGCGAAGGCCACACCGTCGCCCCGGCGGAGGCCGGGGCCGCTGGAGGTTCTTGCTGGTAGCTCGTCGCCCCGCCTCCAGCGGCCCCGGCCTCCGCCGGGGCGACGGGGAGAGACATCTTCACCCCCGCCCGCCGATCCGCCATAGGATCGGACCATGGCCAAGCTCTATTTCTACTATTCCTCGATGAATGCGGGGAAGTCGACCACCCTGCTCCAGGCCGACTTCAACTATCGCGAGCGCGGCATGGCGACGATGCTGTGGACCGCCGCGATCGACACGCGCTTCCGCCAGGGCACGATCACCTCCCGCATCGGGCTTGAGCGCGACGCCAATCTGTTCGACCGCGATACCGATCTCGAAGCCGCGATCCTGGAGGAGCATGGCCGCGCGCACCTCAGTTGCGTACTCGTGGACGAGGCCCAGTTCCTCACCCGCGCGCAGGTGTTCGCGCTCGCGCGGATCTGCGACACGCATGGCATCCCCGTGATCGCCTACGGCCTGCGCACCGACTTCCAGGCCGAGCTGTTCGAGGGCAGCCAATATCTCCTCGCGCTCGCCGACAGCCTCAACGAGATCAAGGCGGTGTGCGGTTGCGGGCGCAAATCCACGATGAACCTGCGCGTCGACGCGCAGGGCCGCGTCGCGCGCGAGGGCGAGCAGACCGAGATCGGCGGCAACGACCGCTACGTCGCCATGTGCCGTCGTCACTTCATGGTGGCGCTTCGTGACGGGATGCTTCCCGACTATCGCTGAAAGTCCTAGCCTCGGGCAAACGTCAGGAGTCCCTACACTTATGCTCACCACTCGCCGCGAACTGCTCGCCGGCGCCGGCGCGCTCGGCGTCGCCGCCGCGATGCCCGCCTGGGCCCAAACAGCCCCAGGCGACCGTCAGGCGACCATCCTGCTCGACACGATCGCGAGCGAGTTGCTCGACGACTTTCCCGAGACCGCGGCGGGGCTGGGCATCGACAATGGCCCGCGCGTCGCGCTGCACAGCCGCTTCGGCGACCGCAGCCATGAGGCGGATCTCAAGCGTGCGCGGCGTTGCGCCGTGCGGCTGGGACAACTGCGCGGTTTCGACCGGCGCGGCCTGTCGCCCGCGACCGCGCTCGACCTCGACGTCTGCCAAAGCGCGCACGAGCTTGCCGATGCCGGCTGGAAGACAATGCCCGTCGGCGACAACGCGATCTTCAACACCAGTAACAGCTACCGCAGCACGCCTTATGTCGTGGCGCAGAATACGGGCGCCTATGTCGAGCTGCCCGACACGCTCGAGAATCATCACGACGTGGCGAACGAGGAGGATGCCGGCGCCTATCTCTCCCGCCTCGAAGGCTATGCGCTCGCGCTCAACGGCGAAACCGGGCGCTTGATCACCGATCAGGCCAAGGGCGCGATCCTGCCCGGCTTTCTGATCGATATCGCCACCCGCCAGCTGGCCGGGATGCGCGACCAGCCGATCGACCAGTGGAGCATCGTCGAAAGCTTCGCCGCCAAATGCGCGAAGGCCGGCCTGCCCGCCAGCTGGGCGGCGAAAGCGGAGAAGGTCTGTTCGCAACTGGTCGCACCCGCGCTCGGCCGACAGATCGATGCCTTCGGCCTCGGCCGCGCCAAGGCGAGCGACGTGCCGGGCGTGTGGGCACGGCCCGACGGCGAGGCTTATTATGCTTGGCTGATCAAGGCGGGCACCACCGCCGACATCTCCCCCGATCAACTCCACGCCCTCGGCATCGAGCAGAACAAGGCGCTCAATGCCGAGATCGACACGCTGCTGAAGAAGCAAGGCATCACCCAGGGCAGCGTCGGCGAGCGGCTGACCGCGCTCTCCAGGCGCCCCGATTTGCTCTTCTCGAACGACGATGCGGGCCGCGCCAAATTGCTCGCCTATCTCAACGGCCGCATCGCCGACATCCGCACCCGCCTGCCGCGCGCCTTCGCGACGATGGTCAAGGGCAATCTCGTCATCAAGCGCGTGCCGCCCGCGATCCAGGACGGCATGCCCGACGGCTATGCCGGCCCCGGATCGATCGACGGGAGCACGCCGGGCATCTATTATATCAACCTCAAGGATACCTCGAACTGGCCGCGCTATGCGCTGCCCACGCTTTGCTATCACGAGGGCATTCCCGGCCATGTCTGGCAGGGTGAATATAGCTACAAACTGCCGATGATCCGATCGTTGCTGGCGTTCAATGCCTATTCGGAAGGGTGGGCGCTCTATGCGGAGCAATTGGGTGACGAGCTCGGCTGCTATGCCGACGATCCGCTCGGCCGGATCGGCTATCTCCAGTCGATCAACTTCCGCGCCTGTCGGCTGGTGGTCGATAGCGGCATCCACGCCAAGCGCTGGACGTTCGATCAGGCGCTCGACTGGTTTGCCCAGGGCACCGGCCAGCCGCGCGAGCAGTTGCGCGCCGAGCTCAACCGTTATTGCTCCTGGCCCGGCCAGGCGTGCGGCTACAAAATGGGGCATAATGAAATCAATCGCCAGCGCAGCCGCGCCCGAAAAGCGCTGGGCGAAAAGTTCGACCTGCGCACCTTCGACGATGCGATCGTGCTCGGCGGCAACATGCCGCTCACCACGCTCGCGCGGGTCGTCGACCGCTACATAACGAGCCGTCACAGCTGATTGGTTTTGCGGGGGAAACAAGCCGGGAAAAGTTAGAACCGCAACGCCGCCCGCGCGTTTGCGATGGATGGCCTGCTATCACCTCCACATAACCAATGGCGGCGGTTACTCGGAAGACCTGGAAGGTCAGGAGCTGCCCGACCTCGACGCCGCGCGCGCAGCCGCGATCGAGGGCGTGCGCTCGCTGCTCAGCGAGGAGGTGCGTCATGGGCAGATCGATCTGTCCGGGAGGATCGACATCGCGGATCCCGATGGAACCGTCCTGCTCAGCGTGCCCTTCTGCGATGCGGTCGAACTGACGCTGGACGGAAACGGCGCGTGAACCTGACCGCGCGCCCTTGCGGCTGACGCGCGCAATCCCACCTTGCGGGCTCCAGACCTTGATGGGAGCAGGTGATGAGCAGCAGGCCGATCCGCATTCCCGGCCCCGACCATCCTATCACGATCGAGCCCAATCCCGGCCGCGTGGTCGTGAAGCTGGGCGATAAGGTCGTCGCCGATAGCCGCAACACGCTTACGCTGCGCGAGGCGAGCTATCCGCCGGTTCATTATATCCCGCGCGCCGATGTCGACATGGCACTGCTCGAACCGAGCCCGCACCAGACTTATTGCCCTTACAAGGGCGATGCGGCCTATTTCAGCGTGCGCGGCGGCGACGCACGCCTCGCCAACGCGGTGTGGAGCTACGAGAATCCCTATGATGCGGTCACCGCAATCGCGGGCCATCTCGCTTTCTATCCAGACCGTTTTACCATTTCGGCCGATTAGTCAGTTCAGCATCCCGCGTGCCCGCGCCGCAGGGCCTACGACCTCAATCCTGCCCGCAAAGACCTGCCCCGCATAATCGCGCGGTAGCACGGCAAGCTGCTCGGGCGTGTCGATGCCATTCATTCCTGGCCTGTCGGGATGGCGCTCCACATCGCCGATCAGCACCACCACCGAATTGACCCGCGCCATCCGTTGCACGAACAGATTGGGCCAACCCCATATCATTTGGCGGTAATTGAGCGGCACCATCACTACCGCGTTACGGCAGGCTGCCGGAATAGCCCCGCTCCAGCCGATGGCGAGATAGCGCGTCAAGCAGGCCTTCATCTCCTGCTGGCTGCCAACGCGCAGCGATGGCGCCAACTGATGCAGCCGTTCCGCCGGCCGATCGCCCCCCAACACCTGGAGCCGGCGCAGATCGACGCGATGACGCTGGAGATAGGCGAACAGCAGGTCCGCCTCCTGTGGATTGTTGCTCTTCATGACGAGCATGAAGCGGCGATGGGGAAAGGCGCCGAGCATCTCCCCCAGCGTCGGCATTGCGCCGATAAACCTGCCCCGGAACGGAAAGGTGCGGCCTTTGTCGGCCGTATAGCGATAACCTATGTCGAGCGTCTTGAGCTGCGCGACGGTCAGATTCCAGGGAGAACCGCGGCCATCGGTGCGGCAGTCGACATCCGCATCGTGAAACACGACATAGTCGCCATCTTTGGTCGGCTGGACATCGATATCGGCGATGTCCGCTCCGAACTCGAACCCCCGCCCCACGCCGGCAATTGTATTTTCGAGATAGGGATGCGTCGGCGGCAGCATCCGGTCAGCCTTGCAGGCGTAGAGCGACAGGCCGCGCTCGTCGAAATGCTGGCTGAGCCCCAAATGGGTGATCAAGCTGACTCGGCCCGGTCTGCCCCAGGCCCAGGACGCATTGGCGATATAGATGACCGCGATGGCGGCAAAGATGCCCGTCGCCGCCTTCACCCATGTCCGCATCCGCCCCTCCCCGTTGCGGGAATGGCTATCATGGTCAGTAAGCGCGAGCGACCGCGAACTCGACCGCTTCGACCAGCGCCGCCTTGGCGGGGCCGCTACCCACGCCCGCCAGCGCGTCGATCGCGCGCTGGCCATAATGGCGGGCGCGCTCGAGCGTGTCGGAAATGGCGTCGCTCTTGGTGAGCAGGCCGGTCGCGTGCGCCAGATCCTCGTCGGAGGTGCGGTGCCCTTCCATTGCCTCACGCCAGAAGCGGCGTTCGGTGTCGTCACCGCGCGCATGCGCCAGGATCACGGGCAAGGTGACCTTGCCGTCGCGGAAATCGTCGCCCGCATCCTTGCCCATCGTCGCCTCATCCGACGCATAGTCGATCGCGTCGTCGACCAGCTGGAAGGCAATGCCGAGATAGCGGCCATAGGCGTCGAGCGCCTCCTCGACCGCCTGGTCGCGCTCCGCCACCACCGCGGCGATGCGGCACGCGGCGGCGAACAGAGCCGCGGTCTTGGCGCCGATGATGTCGAGATAGCGTTCCTCGCTCGTCTCGATCCGGCGCTGCGCGGTCAATTGATTGACCTCGCCCTCCGCGATCACCGCGCTGGCGTTGGACAATATCTTGAGGACACGGAGCGAACCGTCCTCGACCATCAGCTCGAACGCGCGGCTGAACAGGAAGTCGCCGACCAGCACGCTCGCGGGATTGCCCCAGATGATATTGGCGGTGCGCCGCCCGCGCCGCAGGCCCGATCCGTCGACCACGTCGTCATGCAGGAGGGTCGCGGTGTGGATGAACTCGACCGCGGCGGCCAATTTGTGATGGCGCGCGCCGGGATAATCGAGCAGCCGCGCGCAGGCCAAGGTCAGCATCGGCCGCATCCTCTTGCCGCCGCCGGCGATCAGGTGACCGGCGAGCTCGGGGATCAGCGGGACGTCCGATTGCATCCGCGCGAGGATGACGCTGTTGACCTGATTCATGTCGGCCGCCACCAGCTGGATCATCGGATCGAGCGAGGGCACCTTCGTGCGGTGGAGCGGCGTAACCGTTGCGGCCATTGCGCGCGCCCTTTGGCCCCTGGCGCGCGCAAACGCAAGCCGGGGCAAGCCAGGCGCTTGCGCCTGACCGCGAGCGCTCGCATGAGGGCGCGACTGACCGAGGGAGATTCACGACGTGGCCGACGAGCAGCTCGCCGAATATCGCCAAAGCATCGACAATATCGACGCCGCGCTGATCTTCCTGCTCGCGGAGCGGTTCAAGGTCACCAAGGCGGTCGGCGCCTATAAGGCAAAGGCCGGGCTCCCTCCCGCCGATCCAGGCCGCGAGACGGCACAGATCGCGCGCCTGCGCACGCTCGCCCAGAGTGCGCACCTCGACCCCGATTTCTCGGAGAAGTTCCTGCGCTTCGTGATCGACGAAGTGATCCGCCACCACGAACGCGTGCGCAGCGAGCAGGGTTGACCGTCGCCCCGGCGGAGGCCGGGGCCGCAGGAAACTGGGCGAAGCGGTATCTTATCTCCTGCGGCCCCGGCCTCCGCCGGGGCGACGATACTGGAAACGCGCGCAGCCACCCGCTAAGCCATCCCCATGCATTACGAACAGCAATATCTCGACCTGTTCCGCCAGGTCTGGGAGCATGGCGATGAGCGCCGCGACCGTACTGGCGTCGGGACGCGCAGCCTGTTTGGCGCGCAGATGCGATTCGACCTTTCGGACAACCGCATCCCCCTGCTCACCACCAAGCGGGTCGCGTGGAAGACCGCCGCGCGCGAGCTGTTCTGGTTCCTGAGCGGATCGACCAACATCCGGCCGCTCGTCGCCGAGAAGGTCCATATCTGGACCGACTGGCCGCTCGACAAATATCGCCGCGCGACGGGCGAGCAGATCGACCGCGACGCGTTCGAGGCGCGCATCCTGGCCGACGACGCCTTCGCCGCCGAATGGGGCGAGCTGGGCCCGGTCTATGGCAAGCAATGGGTCGATTGGCCGCGCTACGAGGCGGCGGACGAGCCTGGCTTGTACAAGCGGGGCCAGGGCATCAACCAGATCCAGGCTTTGGTCGATTCGCTCCGCACCAATCCCGCCTCGCGCCGCCATATCTTCACCGGCTGGAACGTCGCCGAGCTCGAAGCGATGGCGCTGCCGCCCTGCCACATGACCTACCAATATCATGTCTCGGGCAATCGCCTGTCGGGCATGCTGTGGCAGCGTTCGTGCGACCTCGGTCTCGGCTTCGCCTTCAACATCTTCTCGGCTTCGCTGCTGATCGCGATGCTGGCGCAGCAATGCGATCTGGAGCCGGGCGAGCTGATCTGGAGCGGCGGCGACGTCCATGTCTATCTCAACCACGAACATCTCGTGGCAGAGCAATTGGCGCGTGCGCCCGCGGGCGAACCGCGCCTGAAGCTGCTGCGCAAGCCGCCGAGCATCTTCGACTATCGAATCGAAGATATCGAGGTCAGCGATTACGCGCCCCAGGCGCATATCGCCGCGCCCGTCGCGGTATGAGGCGGCTGATCGTCGCGCTGCCGCTGCTGGCGGCGGCCTGCACCACCGCCCCGGCCCCTGTCCCGCAGGTCGCGGCCCCGCCGCCCACGCCTTTGGTTGTGCCGCCTAAGGCGGTGTTGCCGACCGATTGGCGCGATCGGCCTTATTCGCCCGGCACCTGGCATTATGCCGATCATGTCGCGAACTATGGTCTCGACGGCGCGCCGCCCTTGCTGACGATGCAATGCGACCCCGCCCGCCGGCTGGTCGTGCTTTCGGTCGCGGGAAGCGTAACCACGCTCACCATTCGCACCTCCTACGCCCAGCGCGATTGGCCCGCGCAGACCGGCGCCGATGGGCGCAGTCGGGTGAGCTTCGTCGCCACCGATCCGCAGCTCGACCAAATCGCCTTCAGCCGCGGGCGCTTCTCCGTGAGTGGGCCCAATATCCCCGAAATCGACATTCCCACCTGGGCCGAGCCGAGTCGCGTGATCGAAGATTGCAGAAACTAGAGCGCGGTCAGGAACCCGCTTGTGCCCACTCCGTTTAGCGCGCGTTAAGGTAGCGCAGGAGGCGGCGGTGATCCGCAAGCTCAAATCGGGGGAATATCGGCTCTACTCGCGCAAGAAGGGGGCGGACGGGAAACGCAAGAATCTCGGCACGTTCGGCAGCAAGGACGCCGCGCAGAAGCACGAGCGCGACATCCAATATTTCAAGAAGCATTAGCCCGGTGGCGGTCAGGCATTGGTCGCAGAATGTGACCGCGCATTCGAACGCGCTCGACCTTGAGCAGGACGTGTTCGCGAAGCACGATCCGCACGAGATCGCCTTGTCGCTCAAACGTTCGGCTGAGCATAGCAAGCGGCGCAAGGGCACGGCCTTTCAATCGGCGATGTCGATGCTGACCTTCTACATCAACCGCGCCGGCAAGGATCTGGACGAGAAACAGCGGAAAGTGCTTGAGCGCGCCAAGGACGAGCTGCGCATCCTGTTCGGCAAGGAGCCGACGCGAAGCAAAGCATCCTGACGCGAAAATATTTGTTTTCAAGTCTTGTTCGCGCGGCCCGAATGAATCACATTCGTCTTGCTCTTCAACTTAGCGAAAGGAGGTGACCGATGTCTCATGGTTCAGCTGGGAGGTCGGTTCTGTCCGTTCGGGAGACGCATTTCTAACCATCGTTAGGAATGC
>Ga0070660_100003202_pt1 | contig 11250 bp, 10 predicted proteins | sample KBSC33metaG_FD_64670 | JGI IMG/M metagenome (GOLD analysis project Ga0070660, IMG submission 64670) | Corn rhizosphere microbial communities from Kellogg Biological Station, Michigan, USA - KBS C3-3 metaG | ecosystem: Host-associated > Plants > Roots > Rhizosphere > Soil ... | reverse complement strand
GCAGCATCAGCAGCATATTTTTTAGACTGTTTATGGCTTTGCCGCCACAGGTTCTTCGCTTGTTGTTTTTGTTTCAGGAGCTACAGTTGTAGTATTCACCGGAGGATTTGCAGTAGCGGCAGGTTTTACCTGTTGATCTTTTTCCTGCATTCCTTCTTCCAATTCTTTTTTTACATTCTCTTTTGCACTATTGAATTCACGAATACCTTTGCCCAACCCTCGCATAAATTCGGGAATTTTGCGTGATCCGAATAACACTAAAATAACTACGGCGATCAGCAAGAGTTCCTGGAAACCTAAATTACCCATTGTAAATGTTTTTATTGGTTAACGATAAAAGACCCTAAATCACTCCAAACGTTTAATAACCCGTGATTCAGACTGCAAAATTTATTCTTTTTTTTATAACATGGCTATTAGGCAATAGAAAATGCCGTTAAAATGAGAGAAATTTTATTATTCCGGCAGCAGTATTTGGTGGCATCGCCGCTTGCGTCGCACTCTTGCACTTTTGAACTTTGCGCAACAAGTTTGAAATTTTATGAGTTATGAAATTTGCAACGACCAACCTGCTGAAATTTTTTCTGCAATGCAACACTTATGAAAGCAATCTTACACACAAGGCATATGAAGGAAATTCTTTGAACCACATAGAAACATAGTCACATAGAGTATTACATAGTTTTTCTATGTGTTCACCTATGTTTTCTACTGTGTCTATGTGGTTCAACTTTGCTCAGCAGAATTACCTTAGTAAAAGTGTGCGACGCAACAAAAGCATTATTCCTGTACTGCAGCTAACTACATTCAATTCCACAAAAAATTTAGCGGGTGATGTAAATCACAACAGCTTTTATATTTTCGTTGCTTCAATCAAAATATATGGCATCATTTGAAGTTACAGGTGGTAAAAAACTACGTGGCGAAATTGTTCCGCAGGGTGCAAAAAATGAAGCGTTGCAAATTATATCTGCTGTTTTGCTTACACCAGAAAAAGTTACAGTTACCAACATTCCTGATATTCTCGACGTGAATCTTTTGATAGAATTGCTTGAAGAACTAAATGTAAAAGTTGAAAGACCTACACACGACACTTGTATTTTCCAGGCCGACGACGTGAATGTTGATTATCTCGCTTCTGAAACATTCAGAAAAAAAAGCGGAAAATTGCGGGGCTCTGTAATGCTTGCAGGACCTATGTTAGCACGTTTTAAAAAGGCATACATTCCAAAACCGGGCGGCGATAAAATCGGCAGAAGAAGACTTGATACGCACATTATCGGTTTTGAAAAACTCGGTGCTAAGTTTGAATATAACAATGAAAATAATTTTTTTCAGTTAACTGCGCCGGCATTAAAAGGCACATACATGATGCTTGATGAACCTTCTGTTACAGGCACCGCAAATATTGTAATGGCAGCAGTGATGGCGAAAGGAACAACCATCATTTATAATGCAGCATGTGAACCTTATCTGCAGCAGTTGTGTAACATGCTTAACCGCATGGGCGCAAAGATCAGCGGAGTGGGCAGTAATTTATTAACGATTGAAGGAGCAGATTATCTTGGAGGGACAACGCATCGTATGCTACCCGACATGATTGAAGTAGGTAGTTTTATCGGCATGGCTGCAATGACACAAAGCGAGATAACAATTAAAAATGCCGGCATTGAACATCTCGGAGTGATACCCGAAAAATTTCAGCAGCTTGGTATTGAAATGGAATTCAGGGGTGATAATATTTTTATTCCTTCACAAGAAAGTTACATGATAAGCACATATATGGATGGCGGAATATTAACTGTTTACGATCATCCCTGGCCAGGCTTTACACCTGATTTATTAAGTATTGTTTTGGTCGTTGCAACACAGGCAGTGGGCAGTGTACTTATCCACCAAAAAATGTTTGAAAGCCGTTTGTTCTTTGTAGATAAACTGATTGATATGGGTGCACAAATTATTTTGTGCGATCCGCACCGTGCAACCGTGATCGGTCTTGCAAGAAAACAATCTTTGCGGGGTATATCAATGACAAGCCCCGACATTCGTGCGGGGCAGGCATTGTTAATTGCAGCAATGAGTGCGGAAGGAAAAAGTATTATTCAAAATATTGAACAAATAGATCGCGGTTATCAATACATTGATGAGCGTTTAAATAAACTTGGCGCAGAAATCAAACGTGTTTAAACTTCTTTCGAAGTCAAAAAGATATCCGGATGCTTTGCAAAATAAGGAACCGCAAATGATGCAAAGAAACCTGTAATTATAATTACGCCAATGCAAAGCCACTTAAATCCTCCTGCGTATGGTTGAGCGTAATGTTGTGATGATAAGGACACGGCTAAGAGAATTGTGGCTATAATAAATAAAGCAGAATAAATAAGGTCTCCTCTCTTTATATATTTTACGAAAAAGAAGTAAATAAAACCTGCAGCTGTCAATAAAAGCATCGACAAGAAAATTATCGAAGAAACATTTATTACCTGCGAGTAAGAATATTGCGTGATCCCCCTGTAAATAAAATCGTACGTGAGGTTAACCAAAGTCAATAGAAATCCGCTGAATAAGCCGGAGAATAATGCAACTGTTGAAAAAGGAAACTTTTTGAATTCGTAATCCATTGTAATGTATTTTAAAGTTAATAAATACTATTATGAAGGGTTAAAGAGAGCGGTCTTCAAGGATATTGATGTTTCGTAAAATTATGCATAATCAATTCTAAGCAAAAGCAACTATGATATTGTTAATTCTTGCGTAAGTCATTACGCACATCAGCTGAACATTGTTCAATAAATTTATTGGCAACTTCTTCCAACCCTCCCATGTCCATTGGTTTTAGAATGAAAGTAGCATTATGATCCTCTGCAAATTCTTTTTCTGAGTAATGTGATGACGTTGAAAACAAAACAACAGGCGTGTGCTTAAACCGCTCCATTACTCTTATTTCTTTCAGCACTTCTTTCCCATTCAGTCGCGGCATATTTATGTCAAGTATTATCAAACATGGAACGGGATCAAGTGAAGACAAATTATTTAAATAAGATAATGCTTCATTTCCATTTTCAACTGTAATGACTTCAATATGTGTTGAATACTTATCAAATGCATCTTTTATCAACATCAGATCATCCTGATCATCATCTGCATAAAGAATAACATTCTTTGGAGTTTCCAATTTTGTCATTAATTTTTTAGTTTCAAATTAGCCTTACAGGGATTACCAACATTAGCAAGATTGCTTTTCATAAATTTATATTTATAAACGTTTAAGGCTTGTTTAAAAAACAATCAAGATTGTTACCCGACAAGGATTCGAACCTTGACTATCAGAGCCAGAATCTGAGGTACTACCATTATACTATCGGGCAATGCGGGCGCAAATTTATACACAGATTGCTTATTGTCAAAAGTTTTTGATGTTAATTATGATTGTTAGTTTTTGATGTTAATTACGATTATTGGATAACAACTTTTCACCTTTTGTTGAAGACAAATGTTCATTAACAGCATCAAAATAATGTTCGTCAATTGTCCGTCATATTATAATGCTATGAACAGATTGGTTAGCAAAGCAACTATTTTACCTTTAATTTTGCATTACAAACAAATAATATGCTTGATACCATTGAAAGTGCGATTGAAGATATAAAACATGGTAAACTTGTAATTGTTGTTGACGATGAAGATCGGGAGAATGAAGGCGATTTTATAACGGCTGCCCGGAATGCTACGCCCGAAGTGATCAATTTCATGTGCAAACACGGACGAGGCTTGGTATGCGCGCCAATTACCCAACAACGTGCAGATGAATTACAACTGGAATTAATGGTCCGCAACAACACGGCGCTGCATGAAACGCCTTTTACTGTGAGTATAGATTTGCTTGGGCATGGCTCTACAACAGGCATTAGTGCACACGACCGTTCTAAGACCGTAATGGCTTTGATTGATCCCGCTACAAAACCCTCTGATCTTGGAAGACCCGGACACATTTTTCCTCTGCGTGCAAAAGATGGCGGTGTTTTGAGAAGAACCGGCCACACAGAAGCAACGATAGACCTGGCAAGACTTGCAGGTTTTGAGTCAGCGGGAGTGTTGGTTGAAATTATGAATGAAGACGGAACAATGGCACGGCTTCCCCAGTTGAAAGAAATCGCAAATAAATTTGATCTGAAAATTATTTCTATAAAAGATCTTATTGAGTATCGTCTTAAAACTGATTCGTTGATTGAAGAGATTGTTCGCGTTGATATGCCAACCAAATATGGTCATTTCAAATTGGTAGTGTTCAAAGAAAAAACAACAGGCGGCGAACATCTTGCTTTGATAAAAGGTTTTTGGAAAAAAGATGAACCGGTGCTTACACGTGTACACTCAAGTTGTTTTACCGGCGATATTCTCGGAAGCTTTCGCTGCGACTGCGGTGAGCAATTGCACAAGGCAATGCAAATGGTGGAGAAAGAAGGTAAGGGTTTAATTATTTACATGAACCAGGAAGGTCGCGGAATTGGTCTTGTAAATAAATTAAAAGCGTATAAACTTCAGGAAGAAGGACTCGATACTGTTGAAGCAAATCTGCATCTTGGTTTTGGAATGGATGAAAGAGATTATGGTGTTGGTGCGCAAATATTACGATATCTCGGTGTGACGAAACTGCGCCTGATGAGCAACAATCCAAAAAAACGTGCAGGCTTGAAAGGTTATGGTCTTGAAATAGTTGATATCGTTCCTATCGAAATAAAACCGAATCCTCATAATGAAAGATATCTCAAAACAAAAAGAGATAAGCTTGGTCACGAAATTTTATCAGGTGATAAACAACTTTAATTGCAGATTTCGGATTGCAGATTTTTTTTGTTACGGGCAGCAGAGCTTGTGGCATACACGACCATCGTCTGTACAGGTCGCTTGTTGTGTCCTCTTGTTTCATCCCGATTCATCGGAACACTTCATCGTTCTGAACATAATTTAACAAGCTGATCGTTTTAAATTAATGATGGAGTTTTAATTTTCAAATATTCAAACGCTCAAACAACTCATCAAAAAGCAATTACTATTCCGTTCTTCAAAGCTTCATCGTATTTTCTTTTGTCAAACCTGTACAAAAATGGTGAACGGTGTGCTCCGATATTTCTTTGCTCATTCAGTTTTTTTATGATGCCAAGCGACAACAACTTCTTCGGAAAGTTGCGCCGGTCAAGTGTTTTATCAAGAATAGTTTCATACAGTGTGTGAATTTCAGGAAGCGTAAATTTCTCCGGCAATAAATTATACCCGATCGGTTGATGATAAAGATGCAATCGCAAAGTTTTCAAGGCGGCAACGATCATTTCATTGTGATCGAAAAGCAGTCGCGGCACTTTATGTATATCGCACCACATACATTCTTCAGAAAACGCGTCGGATGTGGGTGAAACTTTTGAATATTCAACAATTGCATAGTAACCGATAGATACAAAGCGACCCATCATCCAGTTATCTTTTGAAAGTTTGATTCCCGAGATAGCGGAAATTTTTTTCTGATCAAACATCTTTGTTCGTTCAGGATCTCCGAAAGTTTCGAATTGCTGCAGAAAAATTTTTTCAAGACCTGTACGCTCTTTTAAAATTCGGTTTGCGGCTTGCTGCAAGATTTCCGAATGTTTTATATAACCACCGGGCAGGCATTTATCATTAAGATTTTTCAATTTGATAAGCAATATTTTTAATTGATTATCATGATAGCCAAAAATTACACAGTCAATAGACAGATGCGGAAGATAATATTTGTAGCCATTCAGAATTAACTCTCTTGTTTCTTTTTCCATGATCATAAATAAAAAATTATTGCGTAAAATTTACGGAATATTAAACTACAATTTAAAATCAAAATGAAAGATAATTTTTCCGTGCAAATTAATCATATACAAAACAAATGAAAATCAGGTGAACCATGTGCAACCGTTCAAACATTATCTTTGCGGCATAGCTTATGAAACTTATACAATCAATTCTTATTGCTTGCCTATTGCTTCCTTTTTTCAGCAAGGCACAGGTAACTAACCAGAGATTATTTGATACGATTGGTTTTATTCCTGAACATTATCCTCAACGCATCGCAGTTTTTGAACAGGAACCCGTTGTTACGGGAAGAATTATTTTTTTAGGAAACAGTATTACCGAAATGGGCAATTGGAAAAAATTATTGAACGATACAACCGTTATCAATCGCGGCATTGGCGGCGACATTACTTTTGGAGTGTTGAAACGCTTGGATGATGTGATAAAAAGACAACCCTCCAAATTATTTTTATTAATCGGCATTAATGATATTGGTAAAGACATTCCTGATGCAGTGATAGCAGATAACATTCGCAAAATAATTTTGAGAGTGCAGGCAGAAAGTCCTTCTACAAAAATTTATGTTGAAAGTATTTTGCCCGTAAATCTTGATGTGCCCAATTTTCCACAGCACTACGATAAACAGGAGCATATTCTTAGTACAAACAAACTGATAAAGAAAGTGGCACAAGAAACAACCTGTGCTTATATAAATATTCATGACCTTTTCACTGATAAGAAAGGAAGGCTTGATGAAAAATATACCAAAGACGGATTACATCTTACTGCCGAAGGAGGAGGATATGAAAAATGGATGGATTATTTGAGAAAGAAAGGAGCTTTGCAGTGAATGATCAATAGTGAAAGGTGAATAAAAAATCAAACAACGATCAGGAAATTTTATATTGAACAAAAAAATCCATTGCTCCTTTGCGTCCTTTACGAGATATAAAATGTTGAACAGAAACTTTACTGTACAAGTGTGCGACGCAACGAAGCTTCATAGATATTCAATTGCCCGGCTCATAAAAAAATTCTCCAAAAAAATTTTTAGCATTCTATAAAAACATATCACTGAAAATCTTCCGTTACAAGTTTGAAGGGCTAACTTTACATTCGAAACAGTTTTCTTGTTATGGCAGATTCAATTGTATCAGTGAACAATGCAAATATTTACCAGGGCGATAATCTTATTTTACAGGACGTGAATTTTACCGTGAACCGCGGTGAATTTATTTTTCTTGTTGGTAAAACGGGAACGGGGAAGAGCAGTTTACTTAAAACATTGTATGGCGAGTTACCGTTGAAAGAAGGTGAAGCAAGTGTTGTTGGTTTTAATTTGAAAGAAATGAATTGGAAAAAAGTTCCTTTTTTGCGACGCAATCTCGGCGTGGTTTTCCAGGATTTTCAATTGCTCACTGACAGGAATGTTCACGAGAATCTTCGGTTTGTTTTGAAAGCAACAGGATGGAAAGATGAAAAACTGATTGAAGAAAAAATAAATGACGTGCTTGATAAAGTTGGTCTGCGCAGCAAGGGATTTAAGATGCCTTATGAAATGAGTGGCGGCGAACAACAACGTGTAGATATTGCAAGAGCTTTGCTCAACTCTCCTAAATTGATTCTTGCAGATGAACCAACAGGAAATCTTGATCCTGAAACGAGTGATGAAATTATGCAATTGCTTATTCAGATATCAAAAGATCTTGGTACTTCAATTATAATGGCAACACATGATTTTATGGTGATAGGAAAATTCCCTTCGCGTATGCTGAAAACAGAGAGAGGACGAGTATATGACAGTTCGTTGGCGGAAGTTTAAAGTTGAATGTTTAACGTTTGCAAGTTGTATCAACTTTAAACATTCAACCTGAAACGCTCAAACTCACATTTCCCAAATCCACTTCACTATTTGTTTTGCGTTTTCTTCGTTATTGTAAAGCTGGTTGAGAACTGATCTTCTCGCTTCAACTTCCTCTTCTGAAAATGGCTGATGATATAATTGTTCAACTCTTTCCCTGAAAGCATTTTCTGCATTTACTACATGACATAATTCTTCAAGTCCCGTTCCTTCTATTGCTGGATCATTCACCAGACAATGACGACCATTATACAATGCATTCAGCAATTTTATTTTTATACCGGTGTTATTAAATGAAGGCAACACATGTACCTGTGCTTTTTCAACCAGGTCCTGCATTTCTTTTTCAGAAGGATTTGCAATGATGCATGCATGCTGATGTTCTTTTGCAAGTTTTTGTAATGAAGAAGAAGGATTCATGCCTGCTATCACTAAAGGAATCTCAAGTTTGCTGAAAATATTTTTGAGCAGCCATGTTGCTGCATATTCATTTTCATCAACACTTAATTTACCATGATACAAACAAAAAGAACCCATTCCGGGTTTGCATTCAATTGTCCATTGCGGCAAAAACAACGGCAAGTATTTTATGTTGTTGCAATCAAATTCTTTTTTATAAACTGCGGCATCTTTTTTCGTTACTGACCAAAATGCTGTTGCCTTATCAGCCAGTTGTTTTTCGTATTGTTTTAATAAACGGCTTTCCCGCCAATAATACAATTGCTTGAAAACAGAAGTTGAGTGTCGATACAAGTAAATGTAATATTGGTATTCCACATTATGAAGACGCACAAATTTTTTCCGGTTGTCAAAACGTTTATCCAATGTGATATAAGTACAATGAATTCCCTCCATTAAAATGGGAAAATCATTTTTCAATAAATTATTTTCGAGTGCTTCGTTTTTTCTGCTGCAAACAATGTAAGGCAATTTTGTTGAAATGCCTTTGTGACCTGTGTTCCGGGGATAGTAATTAACTTCTTCGCAATATTTATTTAGTTCAGGCTGTTCTCCCCGACCCTTATCAAAACAATGCAAATGAATCTTTACTCCTTGTTTCTGCAAAGCAGGAAGTTTATAAAAAAGATCATATACGCCGCCGTAGTTGGGAGGGTATGGGACATCAAGACTGATAATATGTAAACGCTTATTCAAACTAATCCTCTTCAATATTTGTAATTGGTTTAAATTTTCTTTCTTCAAGTTCTTTCAGCATGTGCTCAAAAACATCTCGCCATCCTTTCCAAATACCCGTTTCGCTTAGCGTTGAATTGTGCCATATAGGAATAAAAACTCCATTGTTTTTTTGTACCGTTTCTATTAGTTGCGATATATATAATTTTGCTTTTTCAGTTGAAAGATTCATTATCTCATTCAATGTTCCATCCATAAACGTAAAAGGATACAAACGCAAATTTGTTATTTGATTTGAGGTCAAATCAAAAAATAAAAAAGGTTGACACGTGCCCGCTCTGAAACCACAACAGAAATAATAACCGATAGAAAAATCTTTTGTAATTCCGTTTGGTGATAATCTTTTAAATGTTTCGGGCATTTCAATTTTCAAATAATGCTGGCGGCTTAGAGAAATTTTTTGCTGTATTATTTCTTCCAATTTTCGTTTTTCTTCCGATAATAATTCTGTGTGATAATTTGATGCGTAAGAAGGATGAAGCCCTACAAAACGCTTTTGATGAATTGCAAGAATCAGTTGCCGAAAAGCATTATTTCTATACGATGGATTCTTATCACGCTTCCCATATTTGCCCATATTAAAAAAGAAAACTGCACTGTTGTTTTTTATTCGCTCTTTAATATATTGATAAGTATCGAAGGCATCTTGTTTCCTGTTCAAAAGCGTGAGCACTTGGTTTTGTAAAGCCTTGAATTTAAATGTTACTATTTTTTTTGCAAGCCCGCCTATTGTTCTTAAAGCTGTTCTGTTCTTGTATTCGTAAGCAACGTCAATATCAAAACTTAAAATATAGCGTGGTTTTTCCTGTTTAAACTTTAGTGATGGAAAATGATTTTTTAAAACCGCTTCAAAAATATTTATCCATTCGTCAACAACAGGTGTATCTAATTTATTCAGTTTGTATAAAATGCTTTGCCGGTGATCAAAGTTTCCATATTCATCTTTTCCTTCATAAATATATTCCTCATATCTGCTGAGCAAATAAAATATAGCAGCGAAAATATCAAAGCTTAGGGCAGAGCTTTTATTTTGATGAGAAAACAAAACAGATGAATTGTAGCTTGTTCCTTCATCGGTCCGTACTTGCTTTATACCTGTTTCATTCAGTAAAGATGAAGAAGCATAGAAGAATAAACCATCATTAATACTGTCAGTATTGTAACAAAATTTAGCAATGCCTTTTGTAGCAATAAAATTTTCAAGATCATTGGTAATGCGATAATCAATGCAAAAACGTTCCTGAAAGATATAATCAAAAACATACTTTAACCTGTTGCCTGTAAACCGGGAGAAAATAAGAAGCATATAAATAACAAGATTAAAGTTGATTCAATTTATAGTCGTAAAAAGTTTTTTGCATCTTTAGTATAAACATTTTTATCGCATAAAAGTTTAAACAAATCATTATGCTTTATAAAAAATTCAGCGGATGTTGTTCATAAATTCAATAAGTTTTTTTTCTTCATTCTCCCAGCAAAGATCGCTTGCAGCTTTTGCTGTATTTGATTTCCAGCAGTTGTAGCTAGAAGCATCTTCAGAGATTTGCATAATTTTTTCAGCGAGATGGGCAGGGTTTAAATTATCTACAAAAGTTCCAATGTTATATCTTTCAATCAACGCTTTTATCTCAATCGCTTTGGTTGAAAGAACAGGAATACCGGCTTTTACATAATCGAAAAACCTGTTGGGTAATGCAAAATTGTGTTCATCAGTAAAATCAATTTTTTCAAAAATCAATCCCAAATAAGACTGTCGTGTATAATTCATCATCTGATGATAGGGAAGCATACCGATAAACTTCACTTTGCTTTCAAGTTTTAATTCATTCACCATCCGTTTAAGTTTTTCGATAACGGTTCCCCCGCCTACAAAAAGTAACAGAAATTCGTCCGGTAAAAATTGCATCATCTCTACAGCTTCTTCAGCACCGCGGTTTTCGTTTATCCCTGCTCCTTGTATGATCAATATTTTTTTTTCTTCTGCAATATCAATTTTTCCCAACGACTTCAAATCATTTTTATATGGAACATTTCTTATTACAGTGATCGGCACTTTATATTTTTCTTCGTACATTTTTTTGATTGAATCATTCACTGTAATTACGTTCTTCAATTTTGGAAACAAAAAATTTTCCAGCCGTTGCCAAACCTTACGGGATGTTCTTTTATAAACAGACATTGTAAAATATTCATGGCTGTCATAAACCAGCTTTATTTTTTTAAGTCGCGCTATTAGAAAATTGGGAAGTAGTGTGTCTAAATCGTTTGCCCAAAGAATATCGGCTCTTTTAAACAGTAAATAAAAAAGCAACTGGGTATTAAACATCAGATACATCTGCGGACCGCCTTTAAAAAAATTTTTTAACCGGACAACT
>Ga0070660_100003195_pt1 | contig 11263 bp, 10 predicted proteins | sample KBSC33metaG_FD_64670 | JGI IMG/M metagenome (GOLD analysis project Ga0070660, IMG submission 64670) | Corn rhizosphere microbial communities from Kellogg Biological Station, Michigan, USA - KBS C3-3 metaG | ecosystem: Host-associated > Plants > Roots > Rhizosphere > Soil ... | reverse complement strand
TTCAATATTCCTTTGTTTACTTTCTTTACTTCCATATTGCGGTTGGTGAGGACACCAACCGCGGCGCTCCGCCGTGGCCAGTGTCCTCACCGGCCACTTTTTGAATCCGAAAATAGAAATCTTTAATATTCTTTTGTTTACTGTTTACTTCTTATTCCTTTTTCTTTCCTTCCAGGTAACTATTAGGATTGAATTTCAATTTCAATCCCCATTACCCATCTGCATCGCTTTTCTTTATTTGAATTCTTTCTCTTACTTCCTGGTTAGTATCAGGCTCCAGGCCTTTTAATTCAACATATTCAATATTAGGGCTCCAAAAGCTTCCACCATTTATGTGTATATAAATTCTTTTAAGTACCATTTTTTTACCATTTTCTAACTTAGCAAAAACACTCCAAAGTCCTGCCGGGTCTTTTTCTAACCAGAATTTCTTTTTTTTATAAGACACAAAATTTAGCTCATACACATCATTTGAAATCTTTTTGGAATGGATACCATAAGCAAAAGTCCGCTGTATCCAGCTTAGTTCTTCCCTCTGCGCATTTTCTGTATATCTTATCCAATAACCATGCACAGGGTCATCAATGTCAAGTTTATTGTTTTTTAAGTTCAGGTCGTAAACTATGGTGTTGGTGTTGGGTTGCCTTTGAAGATAGAACAATCGAATGGAATTTCCCCTGGGGACAGGAAAAGTATCTGCCGGCGACTTGCTTTGAGCAAAAATATTTATTGGATAATTTGAAATTATCGCAAAAAAAATAAAATTTAAAAAAATAAAATTTCTCATATTTTCCCATTTTTTTCCAAGGCTTCTTTCGCTGCAAAAAGTCTTTTTATTGCGGTGATATTTGTGAGCACCGCCATAACTGTTATTGGTATTGTAAACACCGACATTGTTTCAAAAACATGGTATTTTATTCCGGGAATAAAATATTTATAATCACCGCCAATAAAATGAGCAGTAATACCACAAGCTAATGCGCTTACGCCTGTTAGGATAACCCTTTCCGGCCGTTGCATTAAGCCCCCTTTGTTTTCTATTCCAAGCCCTTCACTTCTGGCGCGGGTATAACTTACCATCATAGAACCGATAAGCGCTATAAAAGCGAATAAAGAACTTAAAAAGTAATGATGGGCAATTAAATAAAAACATATCCCCAAAAACATGATCAATTCGCTGTACCTGTCTAAAACAGAATCGAATAAAGCGCCATAGGTAGAACTCATATTTCCCAGCCTGGCTACCTGCCCGTCAAGCATATCAAAAAGCCCTGCAAAAAGAATCAAAGCTCCTGCCCATCCTACGTAAGAAAGATCTGCCCGGTTTCCTTCTTCTGCTCCTGTAATAAATATGGCAGCGACGCCTATATTTAATAAGAATCCTATAATGGTTACCACGTTTGGAGTGACGCCTATTTTTATAAGCATCCTGACAAATGGATTTATAATTTTATAAATTATTTTCTGGAGTTTTTCTCTCATAATAAATAATTAACCTGCATAAATACATTTTAAAAATTGAATGTGATTAAAGTTCGCAAGCCCCACTTAACCGCATCCGGATTATCTAAATAAGTTATCCTTCTCACCAAATCTACTCGTATTAATTTAAAAATATTAGCCAAACCAACACTTACTTCCATATAGGGAGTATTGCCTAAAGCAAAAGTGGTTGGCTGTCCCTGGGCATCAGTAGGGAATTTAAGAAGATCAGAGTTTTTTTCGGGATTGTTTTCGTCTCTTATTCCTCCGTATAAAATTTTAAAAGTAGCTACCTCTCTCAATTTCAGCTTTTTTACCAACGGGATTTTATTTAAAAAGAATCCATTGAAATAAAAATCTAAACGGGTAGAAGCAAACTCGTCACTTACAAACTCCATAAAGTTCATCATGTTATATGAATTATCCTGGAATCCATAAGTCTGATTGGCCCTGTGAATGGTAAGTAACGGAAAAGGTAATTTGCCGAAAATATAACCCCCTTCAATGGTAGCATCTACATAACCTAACTGGGAAAGATAGAATCTCTTATCTGCCCGCAGATGAATATTCTGATAGTTGTATTCGCCATTCAGCAAGCCTTTAATACCCTGACTGAACTTAATAGAAAAAACAGGATATTTATTAATAATGGGTATCCTGAATTCTTTTCCCTGGTAAAACTGTTCATTAGGCGCCCATCTTAACTGGGCAGAAAGTTCTGAAGTAGTAATATCATTAACCAAATTATTATCAGAAACTTTTTGAAAAAAGATATCGCCTGCCGGAGCCTGAATCCAGTTTTTGAAAGTGACATCATAAGAAATATTTTTCCCGAATTCTCTTACGTAATCTACTTTAAAATATTTATTATAAAGCCATTTGTCATTATTGCCTCTCTTAAAAGATAAAAAGAAATTATCTTCCTGTGAATACAATAACTCCTGGCCGGGTATGGTGGTCTCGTGTTGATAACTGACTTTTAGATAATTAAGCGGGTAAGAATAAACCGATTTATGGTTAAATGAGTAAGTAGCTCCTAAAAGATATTTATACTTTTGATCTTTAAAGCCATAAGCCAAATAAGAATTGACATAGAAACTATTGCTCAATTTGGTAGTAGTTCTTCCCCCAACTTTCAGCCTGAAACCTTCTACCGGATTGAAACTATAAAAAGTGTTGGTGTTTCCTAATTCCCAATTGCCAAATCCTACATAACCCGAAAAAAGAAAAGTAAAAATATCTCCTATCCTTTTGAATGATTTCATATTTCTTAAACTGTCAATATTGGTATAAGCCTTAGCTTCGACAGATGATAGCGGCACAGACCTGTTATTCAGCCAAAAACTATCAGTTCCTGCTGAAGAGTTGTTTCTAACAATAATATCCTTGCCACTATATATACTGTCTGCAGCAGGGGTATTGGTAATAAAGTCTTTATACGATGTAGTCCTTTCTCCAAATAATCCTCCTGAAGAACTTTTAAATAATGCAAATTCATTCATCATAGTACTTTTTGTAACATGATAACGGCCGTCATTAGCTCTTTCAAAATCCTGGTTAATCCTTAGTTCTCTTGTCCAGTTAATGTTGGCATTTTTACTAATAGTCATACTTATATTTTGCACACCATAATTCCCATCAAGAGTAATAAGCATGGTGCCCCGAAAAAGCAAATCGTTTGGATTTCGGGGTGTAAAGTAAAGCGTGGCCAGTTTATTACCATTAATTTCAACTGTGTCTCTAATATAATATCTGTAAAAAGAAGGCCCCATATCCGCAATAGGACTTAAGAATTGTGAATTAAGAATACTGATATTGTTTTCATAAATATTGATATCGGAATATAGCTTATCAAGGTATTGTTTAATTCCATTATTGTCAAGAAAATCTCCATAATTAACCTGCCTTTCTCCCAGGATAACGGTTTTATCTTCCTGGGGGTTTTTTCTTAAATATTTATCAGATAATTTTTCAGCTATATAAATCGGCAACAGCGCCTTGCCTTCCAGGGTAGTAGTGTCTATATTTTTCAGCACAAATTTATAGTGTTTAAAAAGCAGGTTTTTCTTTAATTTTTCCGGTTTGTTGCTTAAATAAAGAGCTAATTTTTCATATTGCTGATATTGAACAAAATCATAGGAGGTCATTTGGTTTTTCTCTTTATTTTCAATTACATGTTCAATTAATGCTACTGCCGGATTGTTTTTATTTCTGTACTTACCTCTTTTTCGTGTTTTAATAACTATAGCAGTCATGTTTTCAGAAGGTTCCAATTCCACATTAATAGTTTGTTCGGTCATTGGAGTTACGTCTTTGGTAACTTTATTATACTCTGTATAAGAAAAAGTAAGGGTCTTAAATTTTGATTTATTGGTTTCAATGGAATAACTTCCATCTGGTCCTGTCATTACACCATTACCGCCTTTAAAATAAACATTTACAAAGGGCATCGGCTGCATAGTCGAGGCATCTTTTACAAAACCTTTTACGATAGTTTGTGCCAATAAACCGTTTGCTCCTGCAAGAAGAAGAAGAGTCAATAATATTATTTTATTTATATTTCTAAGAGAAATTTTCATACTTTACTTGTTTTAAACACATATCCCTTTTGAAGTGGATAGTTATAAGCCCAGCCTACCAGGATTGACGTTCCCACTTTTGTTACAATATAATTCACTCCCATTTTCGTGAATACATACATGCCTGTTGCATTCAACACCAGATTTCCGAGCCAAATCAATAAATATTTTTTTGCCTGCCCGGAAGATTTTGATTGGTACGCAACAAAAACCCAATGCCTTCCTATAATAAAATGGATGATGGCGCCGCATACTGTACCGATGATACCTGCAATAACTACATTTACTGAAAAAAACTGAACAGCAATTATTGTAGCTCCGTAATCAAAGGCAGATGCTACGAGCGATGCTATATTAGCTTTAAAAAAAGTTAACATCTCAAAATAATTTTATTGTTATTGCAAGATGAAGTACCACAAATGAATAAATACCTGCTAAAACATCATCTGCCATTACACCCCAACCGGCAGGGAACTTCTCCATTTGTTTTATTCCCAAAGGTTTTAAAATATCAAAAAACCTGAAGAGAACTAATGCCGCTAATACATATTTAATTTTGCCCGGAACAAATAACAATGCTATCATCATCCCTGCCACTTCATCTATTACTATCCTATAGTTGTCTTTCCCCCATATTTTCTCTACCTCAGTAGCACTCCAAACCCCTATTATTAAAAGAAGCATTATTAATAAAATCTGCACCGCTATTGAAAATTCAGGCAACAGGAACCATGCAATACAATATGCTACAGAAGCCACCGTACCGCCCCCTTTATTAATAAATCCAATGCCACACGCAGTAGCAAATATTTTACTGATTTTTATCATAATGCTTCTAACAAATCATAGTAATAACCGAAATACTTATGATGCTTGTTATAACCAATTGTTTTTTTTGTACCAATCCAAACTCTCCTTTACGCCATCTTCCAAATTATACACAGGTTTAAATCCTAATTCTCTTTTGGCTTTATCAATATTACATACCCAGTTTGCAGCAGATAATTCATTAATTTTTTCTCTGTTAAGCGCAGGTATTTTATTTAAAATTTTATACGAACGCTCCATTGTTATTGCCAGCGCCCTTACCATGCCTACAGGTAAATGAAATTTTACAGTTTTCGTTTTCAAATATTTTTTTAAATAATTGGCTAAGTCATAACGGCTGTAGCAATTCCCATCTGATAAATTATAGCTGCCATTATAATTACTGAATAAAGAATTTACTGCAACAGAGGCCACATCTTTAGCATACACAAAGCTTAGTTGCTGATTTTGTTTGCCGATATATGGTTCAATACCTTTTTTTATACTTTTAAAAATGATAAAAATATCTTTATCCCTTGGCCCATAAATGGCTGTGGGCCTAAGTATAATAAGTGGTATTGATAATTCTCTGATTTTTTTTTCGGCCATTAATTTACTTTTCCCATAAGAAGTTACAGGGTAGGGCGGTGTAATTTCATCAATGGTTTCATCGTAATTTTTTAGAGGTCCTAAAGCCGCAAGACTACTTATAAAAACCAATTTCTTAAGAGGCGCTTTGGCCTGTGCTGCTGCCTTAGCCAGGTTAAAAGTATAGGTTGCATTTACGGTATTATATTCATCCTGGTTTTTAGCTTTTGTAGTACCGGCTGCATGAATAATGTAATTGTATTGTTTAGATTCAATTTCATGCTGCAAGCTTTCAACATTTGCAAAATCAATATAAGTAAATGAAACAGGTAAATCTTTCAAGTGGGTTACATCGCTATTTCTTCGGATAGCAGCATACACTTCCAAATTGTTTTCCAGGGCAGCTTCAATAATGTGAAATCCTAAAAAACCACTCGCGCCTGTTATCATTACTTTTTCTTTCATATCGCCTTTTCGTAAAGACGGTAAGTTTTATATACTTTGCCGTCCATGTCCAGGATGCCCTTGTTCATTAAAAAATTATTTTCTAAAATCCACGATGCTTCTCCGCCGATAATATTTTTTGCTTTTGCTCTATTTATAATTGATGCATAAAAGCAAGCTTCAATGCCCATTTTTTTATATCCCTCTATTACTCCTAATGCCAGTACTCTTACTTCGTTTATTTTTTTCTTTCCCAGCAATATTTTAAAAAGGCCACTTGGTAGTAGCCGGCCTTTTTTTACTTTTCGTAAAATCTGGTTGATGTTAGGAATTGCCAGGCCAAATCCAACAATTTTTCCCTCGTGTTCAGCTACGAGACAGAATCCCGGATCTAAAATCAGTTTCAAATCTTTGGCGAGATATTTAAATTCATTTTCTGTCATCGGCACAAAACCCAAATTTCTATCCCACGCTGCGTTATATACTTCTTTTAATTTTATCGTTTCGTTTTTAAAATCTTTCATGTTGATTTGCCTGATAATAATATTCCTCTTGGCAAGTCTTTCTTCCAAAGCTTTTTGAAGCCTTACAGGCCTGTCATCTGTGGTCTTAGTGTCAAGATAGTATGCCAGCAAATCAACATTTTTTACAAAATTATTTTGTTCTACTAACCGGCTGTAATAAGGTTTATTATAAGTCATCATAGCCATTGGCGGTTTATCAAAACCGTCTGTAAGCAGGCCGCAAGGCTCATTGGTGCTTGGGTTCACGGGCCCGATTATTTTAGAAACTCCTTTTTCCTGTAACCATTCGATAGCAGCTTTAAAAAGTTGTGCAGCGGCTTCCTCATTATTTTCACAATCAAAAAAACCAAAAAAACCTTCATTGGTTTTATTGAACTGATTATGGTTGTTGTTTAAAATGGCAGCGATTCTACCTTTTATTTTACCATCCTCAGATGCCAAATATAATTTTACAGTAGAATGTTCATGAAAGGGATGTTTTCCCGGAGTTAATAAATCCCTCTGCGCTATGAACAATTCAGGTACATAATAAAGATCATCTTTATAAAGACTGTGAGGAAAATCAATAAATTTTCCTAGTAATTTTTTGTCAGTAACCGGAATAATAGATATCATGCTCTTTCTGATTGAATTAAATTGACTTTTATATGCTGTGCCGCTTTTTTCATTTTATCAATGGCGGAATCTATTTGCTCTATAGAATGTGTGGCCATTAATGAAAAACGAATAAGAGAATCTTCATTGCTTACTGCCGGAGAAACAACCGGGTTAACAAAAACCCCATAGTCCATAAGTAACCTGGCCATCTGGAATGTTTTCTCGTTATCCCTGATATAGACGGGAATTATCGGCGTTTCCGTCGGTCCGATTTCAAAACCTTCTTTTTTAAATTTTTCAATAGCGTAATTCGTATTCTTCCACAGTTTTTCAATAATATCCGGATTTTCTTTAATAATGGTCAGCGCTGCTAATGCACTGGCTGTGGCAGCCGGCGGTATGCTTGCACTAAACATTAATGATCGCGCATGATGTTTTAAATATTCGATTACATTTTTATCTGCGGCAATAAAACCTCCAATAGACGCTAATGATTTACTGAATGTACCCATAATTAAATCTACTTCATTGGTCAGGTTAAAATGTGCTGCCGTACCTTGCCCCTGCGGACCAAGTACCCCAATGGAATGAGCATCATCTATAAAAACAGAAGCATTATATTTTTTGGCCAGTTCCGTAATTTCAGGCAGCAATGCGATGTCGCCTTCCATGCTGAAGACTCCATCGGTTGCTATTAACTTGAATGCATTGTAAGGAACACTGCTTAATAATTTTTCAAGATGCGCCATATCCGAATGGCCATATTTAAAAGATTTTGAAAAAGATAACCTGGCGCCATCAATAATGCAGGCATGGTCGCGTTCGTCTAAAAATAAATAATCGCCCCTTGATCCCAATGCTGAAATTACGCCGAGGTTTACCTGGTAACCGGTGCTGAATACAAGCGCCGCTTCTTTGCCTACAAAGTTTGCAAGCGCTTCTTCCAGTTCGAGGTGCAAATCCAATGTGCCGTTCAAAAACCTGGAACCCGCGCAGCCGCTTCCATATTTGTCAATTGCATTTTTGGAACATTCTTTAATGTATGGATGATTAGTGAGACCGAGGTAACTATTAGAGCCGAACATCAGTACTTTTTTCCCACCAATGATTACTTCTGTATCCTGGTCGGTTTCTAATGGCCTGAAAAAGGGATAAATTCCAGACTCTTTTAATCTGTCAACGGTAGTAAACGAGTTTATTTTTTTGTGTAGAGGTTTAATATTCATGTTTTTTACTTAATAAAAGGTGGGAAAGGTAACATACAGTTGTTTTCTTGTTCATTATTTGGTTTAGTTAATTACAACATTTATTTTGAATTTTTAAAAGTACCGACATGCAGGCTTTTTGTTCATCTTTTGAAAATCCTTTCATTAATTCTTTTTCCAGTTCTAAAAACTTTTCATGCATCTTATTGACAATTTCGTAGCCCTTATTTGTAAGTTGAATTACATTTTTTCTCCGGTCATTTAGCATAGCCGCCCTTTTCAAAAATTTTTTTTCTTCGAGTATATCTAAAGATCTGAGGATCGCAGATTTTGTTTTGTTCGTTAAATTAGCAATATCCTGTTGAATAATATTTTTTTTCTGATTCCTGGAGATATAATACAAAAGCCCCATTTGTTCAAAAGTGATTTCAGAATTAAGGAAAGCAAAATCCGTATTAATATTTTTCAATAACATCTTACCAGTATAAATTATGCTAAAACCTAACGTATCTGGCATTTCACTATCTTTCATATATCAACAGTTGATTAGTCAACTATTGCAAAAGTAAGATGTGTTTATTAAAATCAATCTATTTTATTTTATACTTTTTGAATATTGCGCCTGAAAAGATTAAAAATACGAATTTGAATCAGAGCATAATCATTACTTTTATAAGTGGAAAAAAGTTCTTTGTATTAAGCAATTATTGCTGGGCAACGGTAAGCGATGAGAAGTTTGGCGTTGACACTAATAGCGATGGGATTATTGATTACTATTATGTTGATGCTCCTTCTCCTTTGAGCTTTTCCGAAAAAAAATCGCAAATCTTTGTTGTGTGTTGAGGGGTGGACGGGCGCGGCTGCTTCATCAACAGTCATGATTAAAAAAATAAAAATGTTGAATAAAAGTTTGTTTACTGTATTTGTAAGAAGTACGAAGGCGCAACAATAACAGCATAAATAAATATTACCTAAAAATAAATTATGCCGGAAAAGAAAATGAACGTTGCATTGGCTGATAATTCACGCAGGCATTTCATTAAGTCATCAGCAATTTGCTTTGGGTCTCTTGTTATCGGTGCGCGCCACTTGAGCGCAATTCCTTTAGATTTATTTCACAAGAATAGGCTTTCTACGGAGAAGCCAATTCAGGCTTTCTGTATAGATTATAATTGGGGCCCCGGGGGTGCGCATGGTTTTGCAAAACCGGGTTTATGGGCGGATGCCGATCCGGAAGAACAAATAAAATGGTACGCAGACATGGGATGCAACACCATTCAAACATTTGGGGTTTCATGCAATGGCTATGCGTGGTATAAGAATGGGATTATTCCTGAACAGCCAGGTTTGAAATACGATTATCTTACAGAGATGGTGAAAATAGGACGTAAAAAGGATATGAAAATATTCGGATATTTCTGTGTGGGAGCCAATAACAAATGGGAGGAAGACCATCCTGATTTGTGCTACCAGATGGATGGCCAGCAGATTCCTTTAACCACTCAATATTTAGATTACTTATGCGGGTCTATTGAAGATGCGATAAAGAAGACCGACATAGATGGTATCATGTTAGACTGGTTTTATAATCCGGGAGGCGGGAAAGATCCGCTTCCTTCACTAAGATGGATGCCATGTGAGCAGGTAATGTACAAGGAATTAATGAACCAGCCTTTCCCCGGGAAAGATAAAATTACCCCTGAAATTGAATTGGATTTTCGCCGTAAAGCCATTGACAGAGCGTGGGAAAAGATTAGAAGAATAACCAAGGAAACGAAACCTGATTGTATTATCTGGCTTACGGCTTATGAGGTTAACAGCAAAGAATATACGGGAACAAAACTTTTAAAAGAAGTGGATTGGTTAATGAATGAGGCTGGAGATATTTCAAGAACAAAGGCTATGGAAGGATTAGTAAGAAGTGACGCTAAACTTATTACCTGTTTAGCCAATTGGAATCAGCAAGATCCTGCAACCATCGTACCTGCAGCCATCGAAGAGAAAGTCGGGCTTTATGGCTTTACAAAACCAACTATCGGATCTTTAATGCCTCCTATTGATTATTATCTTTCTAATTCCATTGAAAGCTTAAAAGGTGATGAGCGCAATATTGCAGTATTGGCCCGTGCATACAACAATTTACCACTTGATTATATGAAGAAATAGCCGGGGTTTTGTAATTAAGCCGGAAGATATGTTTGCAACTAAGGACGAGTAAGATATATTTTTCGAATATGCTTACCTGTTATTATTTTAAAAAATAAGAAAACCAAATATTTCCTGCTTTACTGCATCGCCCACAACTCCCGAAGTAATCACTATCACCACCAGAGGAACTGCCAGCTATACTTATGACTTAGCGGCCAATAGACTGAAAAAAAACGTAATTGTTCAAACAATATCTTCTAATAAAACTACCGTTATCACCTATATCGGCGGATTTGTTTATCAAAATGATACGCTTTAATTTGTAAGCCACGAAGAAGGAAGAATAATGCGCAACGCATAGCTTCTGACAGCGCGTCACTTTATTTTTTAGACGCTGTTAGCGGGACGCCAACAGCAGCAGGATTCACGTGAGATTTTTCAACTTCAAATCTACTTTTCTACAAAATGCTTTATTCCGGCTACGAATGGCATTAGTCGCCAATGATTAGAAAAACGGGTATAAATACAGTTAAATATTGTTAGAAACTTTCCAACTATCGAATTGTAAAACACAGGGGAATTGTGTGGTATATTTTTGAGTTATTAATCACTCAAAAACTTAAAATCATGAAAACAGTATTCATAAATAAATTTTTATTTCACTCCAGGCAAGTTAATAACAAAAACAAGCAGTTCCTTTTTTAAAACCGCGTTGTTTAAAATAAAAAAATTGTTTCCCTTATTCAACATTCTGCGACAAATTAGAAAAGGCCTTGAAAAAATTATTTCTTAAACACAAAAATTAAAACAAAATGAAAAAAATTCTTTTTGCCATTGTTGCCGGATTGATTTCCACCGTGGCACTTACAAATGAAAGCTATGCGCAAAC